>C688J18823_10002951_pt1 | contig 10720 bp, 8 predicted proteins | sample HopSoiMetagenom1_FD_18823 | JGI IMG/M metagenome (IMG submission 18823) | reverse complement strand
CGCGAGAAACTCGCCGGCCGGCGCGACATCGAACTCGTCAGCATTCCTGCGGAGAAGCGCAAGGATAACGAAGCCAAGCGCGAGCTGCTGACGCGGGTGGATGTCGCGGTTCTGTGTCTGCCGGATGCGGCGGCCAAGGAGGCGGCGGAACTTATCGACGGGCTCGGCGAGAATGGGCCGAAAGTTCTCGACGCGTCGACCGCCCATCGGGTTGCGCCAGGCTGGACCTACGGCTTTCCCGAATTGACCAAGGAACAATCAGGCGCGATTGCCGGTGCCAGACGGGTGTCGAATCCCGGCTGCTATTCCACCGGCGCAATTGCTTTGTTGCGGCCGTTGATCGATGCGGGGCTCATTCCCGTCGATCACCGGCTGACGATCAACGCCGTCTCCGGCTATTCCGGCGGCGGCCGCAAGATGATCGAGGAATTCGAAAGCGATCGCTCCCCGGTGTTCGAGGTGTACGGGCTCGGGCTCGAACACAAGCACATTCCCGAGATCGTCGTCCATTCGCGGCTGCTCGCGCGGCCGATCTTCATTCCCTCCGTCGGCAATTTCCGGCAGGGGATGATTGTCTGCATTCCTTTGTTTGTGGACACGCTGCTCGGCCGGCCGACCGGTGCTGCGTTTCGCGATGCGCTGATCGCGCATTATTCGGATGCGGACGACATCCATGTGGTCGAGCCGGTGCCGTCCGGCCGCTTGAGCGCGCTCACGTTCAACAAGACGAACGAGATGGAATTGTCCGTCTACGAAAACGAGATTCGCGGTGAGACCATGCTCGTCGCGCGGCTCGACAATCTCGGCAAAGGCGCGTCCGGCGCGGCGATGCAGAACCTGGAGCTGATGCTCGGATTGTAAGATGTCATTCCCGGCAGCCGAAGGCTGACCGGGAATCCAGAGAGACTTGTTAGCTTACCTCTGGGTTCGGCTTCGCCCAGCCGACGACCTTCGCCTTCTGCTCGCCGAGCTTTTCCATCCACAGCGTGACCGTATCGCCCTCCTTCAGAAAGCGCGGCGGCTTCATGCCCATCCCGACCCCGGGCGGCGTACCGGTGATGATGACGTCGCCGGGATCGAGCACCATGAAATGCGAGACATAGGAGACGATTTTCTTCACGTCGAAAATCATCGTGCTGGTTGAGCCCTTCTGCATGGGCTCGCCGTTAACGTCGAGGCGCATGTCGAGCTTCTGCACGTCGCCGACTTCGTCCGGCGTCACCAGCCACGGCCCGAGCGGACCGAAAGTCGGGCAGCTCTTGCCCTTCATCCAATTGCCGCCGCGCTCGATCTGGTATTCGCGTTCTGACACGTCGTTTGCCAGGCAATAACCGGCGACGTGATCGGCGACTTCACTCTCATTGATGTAGTTCGCGCGCTTGCCCATGACGATGCCGAGCTCGATCTCCCAATCCATCTTTTTCGAGCCGCGCGGCACGACGATGTCGTCGTTGGGGCCGCAGATGCAATTCGGCGCTTTGTTGAACAGGATCGGCTCCGCCGGAATCGGCATGCCGGCTTCTTTAGCGTGATCGACATAGTTCAAGCCGACGGCGATGAAATTGCCGGGCCGCGCAACGCAAGCGCCCAGACGCGGATTGCCCGAAACTTTCGGCAGATCGCCGCGCGCCGCGTCGGCAACGCGCTTGAAGCTTGCCGCGGAGAGGTGCTCGCCGGCGAGATCCTGGATGATGCCGCTGATGTCGCAGATGCTTCCATCGGAGTGGATGAGACCGGGCTTCTCGCGGCCGCGTTCGCCATAGCGGACAAGCTTCATTGCGTCGTTTCCTCTAGATGTTTGTTAGGGCTGGAGCTGCCAAACGGCGGCGGGATCATGCATGAGTCAGGCAAGGCGACAAGTCATCGCGCGGGATTTCTTCAGCCGCCCCTGCGTGCTCGGCTTGCGAGGAAGTCTGCCACGTTTTCTCTGGTTGGCTGGGTCGCTTGGTCCCAGCTTACGTTTTGTGACCATCGCATAAAAATCCGGCGGCAGCACTTCACGCGCCGGGCGCATGCCAGCAAGCTGCTCGTCGGTAGCTCCGGAGCATCGTCGTCAATCAGCCCCGGATTTGGCACGCCCAGCCTTACGCCTGCACCCGAACATACTCGCCGGGCGCGTCGCAAAGCGGCTTCAGCCTGCTGCCGCCCGGCTCGCGTGCCGGCACTTTCTCCGGCGCCTGGCGCGTCACCCATTCGGCCCAATCCGTCCACCAGGAGCCGGGGTGCATTTCCGCCTTGGCGACCCATTCGTTGTAAGCGCCGCTCGGCCGCTCGCCGGTCCAATATTGATATTTCGGCTTCCACGCGGGGTTGACGACGCCGGCAATATGGCCGGAGCCGGCGAGCACGTAACGCATCTCGCCGCCGAAGAACTTGGCGCCGGTAAACACCGAGCGGGCAGGAGCGATGTGATCTTCCTTGGTCGCCAGATTGTAGACGGGGATTTTCACTTTGCTGAGATCGAGTTTGACGCCACCGATCTTCATCGCGCCGCGCGTCAGATTGTTCTCGAGATAGCAATTGCGCAGATAAAAGGCGTGATTGGCGCGCGGCATGCGCGTCGAATCCGAGTTCCACGTCAACAGATCGAAAGGCATCGGCTCCTTGCCTTTGAGATAGTTGTTGACGACATAGGACCAGACGAGATCGTTCGGGCGCAGCATGTTAAAGGCATTCGCCATGTTCGCCCCGTCGAGATAGCCGGCCTCCGCCATCTTCTCTTCGACCGCATCGACCATCGCGCGATCGGCAAAGACCTGCAGGTCGCCGGCATCGGCGAAATCGACCTGCGTCGTCAGGAAGGTCGCACTCTCGATGCGGTCGTCGTCTCTTGCCGCCATGTAGGCGAGCGCGACCGCAAGCAGCGTGCCGCCGACGCAATAGCCGATCGTCGTCGCCTTGCGCTCGCCGGTGGCTTCCTCTATCGCGTCGAGCGCGGCGAAAATGCCTTCGCGCATATAATGCTCGAAACCTTTGTCGGCGTGGCGGGCGTCCGGATTGACCCAGGAAATGACGAAGACGGTCAGGCCCTGTTCGACGGCAAAGCGGATGAAGCTTTTTTCCGGATTGAGATCGAGCACATAGAATTTGTTGATCCATGGCGGCACGATCAGGAGCGGGCGCTTGTAGACCTCCTGCGTGGTCGGCGAATATTGGATGAGCTCCATTAGCTCGTTGCGGAAGATAACCTTGCCGGGGCTCATTGCCATATTGACCCCGAGCTGAAACTTTGTCGGGTCGCTCTGGCGAATCTTCAGCGAGCCTTTTCCTGCGGCGATATCTTCGGCGAGCATTTTCATGCCGCGCGCGAGATTCTCGCCGCTCGTCTCCGCTGTCGCGTAGAGAAGCTCGGGATTGGTGCCGATGAAATTTGACGGCGACAGTGCGCTGGTGATCTGGCGCACGTAGAAGGTCGCCTTCTTGCGGGTATTCGGATCGAGATTGTCGGCGCCGGCGACCATCTCCTCGGCCCAGTTGCTCGACAGCTGGTAGGCCTGCCGCAGGAAATCGAAGAACGGCAGTTCCTGCCAACGCGGATCGGCAAAGCGCTTGTCGGAGGGGTCGGCAGGCACGACCGGTTCGGCCGGTTCGCCCGTCATGCGCTTTAGCGTCCGGCCCCAGAGATCGACGAAGCTCGTCGCAAGCTTTGTTTGCGCTTCGAGCGCGCGGCTCGTGTCGTTCAGCCAATGCTCCGCCACCTGGCCAAGCGTGTTGACGCAATCGGCGACTTGCGTGGCGATCTCGTTATTCGTCTGCCCCGCTTCGATCGGCTTCATGTAGGCGGCGAGCGCCTTCTGGCCTTCCTCGGCGGCGCGCGCGAGGTTGGCGGAAAGCTTCTGGAGATCGGGCAGAGGTACGTTGCCGATCGTGCTGGGCAGGGCAGCGGGAGTGGCGGGCCTGCTCGGCAGCGGCGCGACGTTCTGCTCAGCCGCAGCTTGCCCCGGCGCTCCGGCTTTGCGCAAATTGGGTGTGGGACGCGAACGCGGGCTTTTGTGCAGCTCCACCGGGCGGTCGCGCATCCGTTTGACGCTCATCGAGGCTCCTCCCGCGGCTCCCTGAGCGGAGCTCGATCCCCTTTCCGACATAATAGCGCGCTATCGGCAAAGCGCATCGGGCAATCGCGTTGCAATCCTCGCGCCGAGTTCAAGATAGGTTCGGAACTTTGATCATACGAGTGAGACAGGCGGATGTCTTTGGCCGACACCGAAGGCCAGGGGCGATGCTGCTCGCGTTGGCAGCTTTTGCCTGGCTGAACGCACCTGCTGCCGGCGCCGAAAAGCACACGAGTCCGCTCACGACAATTATGAATACTCACCTCTATACCGATCCTGGGCCGGTGCCCGACTGGGTCGAGAAATCCCGGCCCGCGGCGGGAGGTTCCGACTACATCAAGCTGCACGAGTCTCCGCCTGAACGTCACGCGAAACCAAAGACTCCGGCCGAGCTGAAGGCCATGGCGGCGGACCTTGACGCCGCGGCCGCCTCCAATCGTCGCCGTGCCGCCCTGCCCGCAGGCGAGGCTAAGAAATCGGGCAAGCTTTCCACGGTAAGGTCAGAGCCCGCGGCGCCGATTCACTGAGCCGCGAAACATTGGTATGAGCCAGAAATAGCGGCGTTCGCGTTTCAAAGCCGCTCCTAAGCCAGGGTGTCGAGATGCAGACGGAGTTTCACCGGGTGCGGCGCCTGCCGCCTTACGTCTTCGAAGAGGTGAACCGCCTCAAGGCGAAGGCGCGCAACGCCGGCGCCGACATTATCGACCTCGGCATGGGCAATCCCGATCTGCCGGCGCCGAAGCACGTAATCGACAAGCTCGTCGAGACCGCCGGCAAGCCGCGCACCGACCGCTATTCTGCCTCGAAAGGAATCGCCGGCCTTCGCCGCGCCCAGGCCGGCTATTACGCGCGCCGCTTCAGCGTGAAGCTCGATCCTGAGCGCCAGGTCGTCGCCACGCTCGGCTCGAAGGAGGGCTTCGCCAATATCGCCCAGGCGATCACCGCGCCCGGCGATGTCGTGGTCGTGCCCAATCCTTCCTACCCCATCCACGCTTTCGGCTTCCTGATGGCCGGCGGCGCGATCCGGTCGATTCCGGCGGATCCCAATCCGCAGTTTTTTCAGGCGCTCGAGCGGGCGATCATCCACTCGATCCCAAAGCCGATCGCGGTCGTTGTCTGCTATCCCTCGAACCCGACGGCGATCGTCGCCTCGCTCGATTTCTACAAGGACCTCGTGCACTTCGCCCGCAAGCACGAGATTTTCATCCTGTCCGACCTCGCCTATGCGGAAGTGTTCTTCGACGACAATCCGCCGCCCTCGGTCCTGCAGGTGGTGGGCGCGATGGAGGTGACGGCCGAATTCACCTCGATGTCGAAGACCTATTCGATGCCGGGCTGGCGCATCGGTTTTGCCGTCGGCAACGAGCGGCTCATGTCGGCTTTGTCGCGGGTCAAAAGCTATCTCGATTACGGCGCCTATACGCCGATCCAGGTCGCCGCGACCGCCGCGCTCAATGGGCCCGACGATTGCATCCACGAGATGCGCTCGATCTACAAGAAGCGCCGCGACGTTCTGGTCGAGAGTTTTGGGCAGGCCGGATGGCAGGTGCCGGCGCCGGTCGCCTCAATGTTTGCCTGGGTGCCGATCCCGGAGCGCTTCCGCAGCCTCGGCTCGCTCGAATTCTCGAAGCTGCTCATCGAGAAGGCGGACGTGGCGGTGGCGCCGGGTATCGGCTTCGGCGAGCACGGCGACGGCCATGTGCGGCTTGCGCTGGTCGAGAACGAGCAGCGCATCCGGCAAGCCGCGCGCGGTGTGCGGCGCTTTTTCGATTCCGCCGACCAGCTCTTGCACAATGTCGTGCCGCTGAAGGCGATGGGGTAAGCGCCGCTACCGCGGCTGCATCCTGATCGCCCCATCGAGGCGGATCGTCTCGCCATTGAGCATCGGGTTCTCGACGATATGCACGGCGAGCGCCGCAAATTCCGTTGGATCGCCCAGGCGCGATGGGAAGGGCACCTGTTTGCCCAAGCTCTCCTGCGCCTCCGGCGGCAGGCTTTCCAAGAGCGGCGTCAGGAACAGCCCCGGCGCAATCGTGTTCACGCGGATGCGATATTGCGCGAGATCACGCGCGACCGGCAGCGTCATGCCGACAATGCCGCCTTTCGACGCGGAATAGGCGGCCTGGCCGATCTGGCCTTCGAACGCCGCGACACTCGCTGTGTTGATGAAGACCCCGCGCTCTTCGCCCTCGATCTCCGCCTCCCAGAGCCGCGCCGCCACAAGGCGGATCATATTGAACGTGCCGATCAGGTTCACGTTGATGACGCGGGAAAACACCTCGAGCGGGAAGGGCCCCTTCTTGCCGACCACCCGGGCCGGCGTGCCGATGCCGGCGCAGTTGACGAGAATGCGCGTGACGCCGTGCTCGGCCTCGGCCTTCTCGATCGCCGCCTGAGTCTCGCGCTCGCTGGTGACGTCCGCCTTTACCCCAAGCCCGCCGATCTCGGCGGCGACCTTCTGCGCACCCTCAAGATTGACGTCGAGGCAGGTCACCTTGGCGCCGCGCTGCGCCAGCGCCCGCGCCGTCTCGGCGCCGAGGCCCGAGCCGCCGCCGGTAACTATGGCCGCAACGTTGCCGAGCTTCATGCTTTCCCCCATGTGTCTTGTCGTCTTGGCTTCGGATACGCTAGCGGGGACACACTAGGCAATCCTTCGGCAGCGACGTGGCAAGTCCTTCGTTCTTCAGCCCGTACAATCACGGCTTCGTGCGTCTCGCCGTCGCCGCGCCGCTGACGCGCGTCGCTGATCCCGGCTTCAACATGGCGCGAACGATCGAGATGTTCGAGCGTGCCGACGCGCGCCGCGCTGCGCTCGTGCTCTTTCCCGAGCTTGGCATCAGCTCCTATGCGATCGACGATCTCTTGCTGCAATCGTCGCTGCTCGATGCGGCAGAGGCGGCGCTGGCGAAGTTGATCGAAGCCAGCATGGATCGCCTGCCGCTGGCGATCGTCGGCGCGCCGCTGCGCCACAATGGCCGGCTGTTCAATTGCGCGATTGCCGTGCATCGCGGCCGCGTGCTCGCTGTCGTGCCCAAAACCTACATTCCGAATTATCGCGAGTTTTATGAGGAGCGATACTTCGCCTCCGGCGCGCCGGTGCAGAAGAGCGAGATTACAGTCGCCGGACAGACGGCGCCGTTCGGCACCGATATTTTGATCCGCGCCGCCGATGTGCCGGATTTTGTCATCGGCATCGAGATTTGCGAAGACGTGTGGACGCCGCTGCCGCCCTCGACCTACGCCGCGATGGCCGGCGCGACCGTGCTCGTCAACCTCTCCGCCAGCAACGTGACGATCGGCAAGTCGGATTGGCGCCACGCTTTGTGCAAAGCGCAATCGGGCCGCTGCATCTCCGCTTACCTCTATTCAGCTGCAGGCCCCGGCGAGTCGACGACCGATCTCGCCTGGGACGGACAGGCGATGATCTACGAGACCGGCGCGCTGCTCGTCGAGGCCCCGCGTTTCGACGAGCATCCGGATATCGTCGTCGCCGATATAGACCTCGAGCTGATCCAGCAGGAGCGCATGCGCCAGAACACCTTTGGCGATTGCGTGGAGATCAATAGCGGCGCGCTTGATTTCCGGGTTGTCGATTTTACCCTCGATCCGCCGCTTAAGAAGGAGCTGCCGCTGGAGCGCTCGGTCGCGCGGTATCCCTTCGTGCCGGCGGACAACGCGCGCCTTGCCGAGCTTTGTTTCGAGGCGTTCAACATCCAGGCGCATGGGTTGCGGCAGCGGCTGCAGGCGACCGGCATCGAGAAGATAGTCATCGGCGTCTCCGGCGGCCTTGATTCGACGCAGGCGCTGCTCGTTGCGGTCACCGCCTTCGATCAGCTGAAACTGCCGCGCAAGAACATTCTCGCTTATACGCTGCCGGCTTTTGCCACGACCGAGCGCACCAAGGGCAATGCCTGGCGCCTCATGCGCGCGCTTGGGGTTAGCGCGGAAGAAATCGATCTCACGCCCGCGTGCCGGCAGATGCTCATGGACATCAAGCATCCCTCCGCTGGCGGGGAGCCGGTCTACGACGTGACGTTCGAGAACGTGCAGGCCGGGGCGCGCACCTCGGTCTTGTTCCGGCTGGCGAACCAGCATCGCGGGATCGTGCTCGGCACCGGCGATCTCTCGGAGTTGGCGCTGGGTTGGTGCACGTACGGCGTCGGCGATCAGATGTCGCATTACAATGTCAATGCGAGCGTGCCGAAGACGCTGATCCAGCATCTCATCCGCTGGGCTGCCGCCGACATTCGCTTTGGCGGCGACACGGTCGACGTCCTCATCGACATTCTCGCGACCGAGATTTCGCCCGAGCTCATTCCGGGTGGTGACGAGAAAAAGGAGCAGAAGACCGAGGATTTCGTCGGCCCCTACAATCTGCAGGACTTCAANCTGTTCTACACGACGCGCTACGGTTATCGGCCCGCCAAAATCGCTTATCTCGCGCACCACGCCTGGAGCGACGCCAAGCGCGGTGCCTGGCCGCCGAACATCCCGGCGGAGAAGCAGGTGTCTTATGACATCGCCGTGATCAAGCGCTGGCTCGGCGTGTTCGTGAAGCGCTTCTTCGAGACGAGTCAGTTCAAGCGCTCGGCAATGCCGAACGGACCGAAGGTCAGCTCCGGCGGTTCATTGTCGCCGCGCGGCGATTGGCGCGCGCCGAGCGATTCCTCCGCCGCGGCGTGGCTGAAGGATTTGGAGAAGGTGCCGTAGCGCAGCTTGCGTCGCGCGGCGCGCGAAAGCGCTGCTACGCCTCGATTGTTTCGATGCCGAGCGCGCGCGATGCATTCAGCAGCCGCTCGTCATAACTCGCCAAGGCAATGGCTTGCCCTTGGGTGCGAAGATATTCGAGCGAGGCGAGATGCAGCCTATCGAGCGTGCGCACCTGAACCGGAAAGGGTTCGAGCGCTCGCGCGAGGACCACGGGTGTAAGTTCGACGAGCGCGATGCGCTCCAGCAAACCTCTCGCCGCTTCGCCGTGGGAATTATGAAGCCGGCGTGCGTTTAGTCGATTCCAGATCTCGTATTCGAGCAGGCGACTCGAGACGATCCGCTTCTCCCAAAAATTCCGGGGAGGTTGCCGCTCCTCTGACAAGAGTCGCGCGAGTGCAACCGAACTATCGAGGTAGATCACCGGTCTTCGCGGTCGGCCGCGATCTCCCGCATCAGCTCTTCGAAGCCGACGACCGGCTTGCCGGCAGGGGGCGGACTCCCGTCCCTGATGCGCGCCGGGGTGAACCAGCCTTCGCGCACCCCTTTGGCCACGAACTCGTCTTCCGGCAGGTGCCTGTTCTGCGGTGGCACGATCTCGGCGACGATCCGGTCGCGGTCGGTAACGAGCACGGTCTCGCCCGCAGCAGCGAGGCGCACGTATTCGCTGAGCTTGTTCTTTAAGACCTTGAGGCCGACAGATCGCATGAGAGAAAGGTAGCTTCCAGAAGCTTCTTTGTCAAAGCGGTCCGAGGAGCATGCGCAAAACAGCGCGTTTCGTGCCGCGATTTCTCGGTCGCCGCTTGATCCTCATCAAGGCCCTATCGCTTGGCGTGAACCTCTCCGTCCCTATTCTTTGGCTTAAACTAAACGACCGGGGAGAGCGCCATGTCGAATAAGCAGCTTCGTGCCGCCATCATCGGGGGAGGCATCAGCGGCCTATCGGCTGCGAATGCGCTGATCCGGCGCGGCATCGACGTCACCGTGTACGAGCAGGCGCCCGCACTTGGTGAAGTTGGCGCCGGCGTCTTCACCTATCCGAACGCGCTGTGCCCGCTCGAGCGGATGGGTCTCGGCGACGCCTTCGCAAAAGTCGGCGCGAAGGTCGGGCCCGGCTCGGAATATTACCGCATGGACGGCACATTGGTGGGCAAGGTGCTGACTACGGATTCGAGCGGCTGGAACGGCATGTACGGCATGCATCGCGCCGATCTCCTCGACATTTTTGCCAGCGTGCTGCCGGCGAGCGCGATCCGCACCGGCCACCGTTGCATCGGCTTCGAGCAGGATATGCGCATCGCTCACCTGAAATTTGACAACGGCAGCACCGCCGGAGCCGATCTCGTCATTGCCTGCGATGGCATCCACTCGAGCTTGCAGAAATTCGTCGTCGCGCCCTCGCCACCGGAATATTCGGGCTCGCGCGCCTATCGCGGCTTGATCGAGCGGAAGAAGCTCCCAAATTGGCGCAGGGAGGCGCACCAGATCTGGATGGGCGACGGCAAGCACTTCATGGTGTTTCCGGTCCGCCGCGGCGAACTCTTGAACTATGTCGGCTTCGTCCCGACGAGCACCGAGACCGTCGAATCCTGGTCGGCTATCGGCGACCGCGACGAATTGGCCGCCTCCTTCGCGGGCTGGGACCGGCNGGTCGTCGAGCTTCTCGATAAGGTCNAGACCTGCTTCTGGTGGGGTCTCTACGACCGCCGGCCGCTCGCTACCTGGACCAAGGGGCGGCTCATTCTGCTTGGCGATGCGGCACATGCGATGCTGCCGCATCTCGGGCAGGGCGCCAATCAGGGCATCGAGGATGGCGTCGCGCTGGCGATCTTCCTCGAGGGACGGAGCGCGGGCGAGGTCCCCGATATCCTGCCGCAATACGAGAAATTCCGCCGAGAGCGCACCGATGTGGTTCAGGCGGAGGCGCGCAAGAATGGGCTTCGCTATGACTCAAGATCCGG
>C688J18823_10002950_pt1 | contig 10720 bp, 11 predicted proteins | sample HopSoiMetagenom1_FD_18823 | JGI IMG/M metagenome (IMG submission 18823) | reverse complement strand
CGCCTCCGCCACACCATTGCAAGACTGCACGCAATCAAGTGTGCCTTCGGTGTGTCTGGACGCCAAGCTCAAGGCAGCCAACAAACAGTTGAACGCGACGTTGAAAGCCGCACAAGACCGTATCGAGCAGCTGCAGGCGCAGGGCCGGCGGCCAGTACTGGGAACCTTCATCGACAGCCAGCGCAAGTTCAATGCTTATCGAGATGCTCAATGCGGCTGGCAGGGCATACGTGCGCCGGCAGGATCCACCAGCGCAGACTATGTGAAGGACTGTCAGATTCGGGAAACGCTGGCCCGCGAACGGCAGCTGGCGGAATTTCTCGCGGGAGCTGAGGTATCCAGTGCCGGCGCGGATGGAACTCCGATGGCGGAGGCCGACTCGGCGCCAGCAAATGTGGAGGTTTTGCCTTCATCGAATGCGACGATAGCGGATGCTGCTGTGGATCCCCCGAAAACAGCCTTGCCGGTCCCCGAGTCGCCTGCGATCGAATCGCCTAAAGCGGCGGCGCCTTCGGACGGCTCTGCGCAGGCGTCCCGCGCCAGCGAATGGCGCCTGGTCAGGTGGGTGGCAAACGGTGCGGAAAAGATCATTCTCGGCGATTCTGCCATTACGCTTGCGCTCAATCCTTCAGGAAAAGTTGCGGGTAACGCCTCGCTGAATCGCTTTACCGGCAACTACCGATTTGACGCGGACGGACGTTTGCAATGGCCGCGCACCGGCTTCACCCTTACCAGGATGGCCGGACCGGCGCCGCTCATGGGACAGGAACGCGCCTTCCTGGATTCGTTGCGGCGCACGGCGCAGTATCGCGTGGAGGGGCCACAGCTGGTTTTGGAAAGTGAAGATGGCACGACCGTGCTGACCTTCGCACGCTAGGCGCCATAAAAACATAACAACCAAGGTGATGGCAATGCAGAGCGGCATCAAACTGCAGGGACGTGAGCTTGCCAAAGGGCTGCGGTTTCCGGAAGGTCCCATTGCCATGGCAGACGGGTCAGTACTACTGGTCGAAATAGAGCGCGGTACCCTGTCCCGCGTGGATCAGCAGGGAAGCATTCACATCGTGGCACAGACAGGTGGCGGCCCAAACGGCGCCGCAATCGGGCCGGAAGGCAAATGCTATTTGTGCAACAACGGCGGATTTCGTTGGCACTATGATGCCGACGGGAGCATGCGACCCGCCGGCCGGGCTGATGATTACTCGGGCGGGCGAATTGAACGCGTGGACCTCTCCACCGGAAAAATCGAAGTGCTCTACCGCGAATGCGACGGAGTGCCGCTCAAAGGGCCTAATGACATCGTTTTCGATGGTAAGCGAGGCTTCTGGTTCACCGACCTTGGCAAGGTTTACGGACGCCAGATGGATCGCGGTGCGGTCTACTATGCGCGCTCGGACGGCAGCCTGATCAGGGAGGCCGTGTTTCCAATCATTACGCCAAACGGCGTGGGGCTCTCACCCGACGGAAACATATTGTATGTCGCAGAAACTGAAACCAGCCGCCTGTGGTCGTTTCGGATCATCGGCGAGGGCGAACTCGACAAGTTGCCGTGGCCGTCTCCGCATGGCGGAAAACTGGTGGCCGGCCTGCCGGGATACCAGCGTTTCGATTCGATGGCAATCGAGAAGAATGGCAACATATGCGTCGCGACGCTGATGCGCGGCGGCGTTACGGTGATCTCCCCGCACGGGGAAGTCGTCGAGTTTCATGAAGCCCCCGAACACTATTGCACGAATCTCGCGTTTGGCGGCGCTGGCATGCGCAAGGCATACCTGACCTTATCAAGCTACGGCGATTTGCTGGAAGTTGAATGGCCCCGTCCCGGGCTGCAGCTGCACTATCAAAACTAGAAACCGGAAGGAGCATTTGCATGGAACATACCTTCAAGTTCTCTGTGAACCACACTGATAACAGCCCGTTCAAGGAGGACGGACTGCGTCCTTTTTTTCAGTATCGTGATCTTGGCATCCGCGATGCGACCAACGGCGCCGTTTTGGCACACGTCATTCGAGCGAAGCCCGGGATGGAGGTGCACCCGGAGCGCCATCATCATGAAGTTCAATTTCAGATGGTGTATGTGCTCAAAGGATGGGTGAGATTCAGTTACGAAGGCGTCGGCGAAATCACGCTAAAGGCTGGCTCCTGCGTGCATCAGCCGCCCGGAATCAGGCACACCGAACTGGCGCATTCAGACGATTTGGAACTTCTTGAAATCGTCATGCCGGCGGACTTTGCGACCGCGCAAGACTAAAACGCATTTCAGCATTTTGTTTCATCAAAAAGGAACAACAACATGGCACGCACACCAATCAATCCGGGAGTTATCGACTGGTCAGGAGAAAACCCCGGCATGTATCTGAAGGAGAAAGTTGACGGGCCGTTCGTCTCGCTCATCAGTTATTTTCGCGTAGTTCACTCTGCGCATGGCAAGGGACACGCCGCGTTCATGCTGCTGGATCCCTACGGTGATGGCAAAAATCCCAGCAAGCCGAATCTTTGCCTGACGGACAACGAACCGCTTGCGGACTACGTCAGGCAAGGGTTCGTGAGCTACTTCGGCGCCTTCAAAGGCGCCACTGGCCTTGGGCGCCTGCAGATAAAGCCGGCCTGGGATTTCATGGCGGGCGGTGACGGCACCAACGTGCATACCGAATGGTTTCGGTCTGCTGTCGGGCAAGTGCATCTGTCGTGGAACAAGCTGAGTGCGCCGTTTCTGGTCGAGTTCGACAAGGAGCATTCCGCAACCGGCAAGCATGAAATGATTTCACTGTTCGTCGATTCGCGCCAATGTGGCGCGACCATCAATGGCAATGCGGTTGCCGGGCAAGCGTTTCCGCGTGAGTTCGCCGGCAAAAAAGACAGCAGCACTGCTTTCCTGGCTTTCAGCGAGACATGGGTGAAGGCTTAGGAAACACCGAGAATGGGACGAGCCGAATAAATAGCAACTGCCTACCACACCCGGAGTTTCAACTGAATTGCCAAGGCTCCGTCGAACCGGTCTTTCACCGTGGGGATCAGGCTGATATTCGCGCCAAGCCACCGGCCTTCTATGGAAAGCACCGGCAGAGGTGCTACGAACCAGCCGCCATCGTGATAGTTCGGATAGCCGTCGAAGGCGCCGAGGACGATGCCCCCGCCGATGTGTACTCCCGCCAGATCCCAATGGAGGGGGCGCCACTGATAGGCAGCATAACGTGTCCGCCCGTCATTGCTGTTGATGTAAGTGCCGGCCAGCAATTCGTGATCGTTCGTTAAAGCGAACTCGGCGCCAAAGCCGATATTGTTATTGCGCAAGTCTTTTTCCGTATCGAAGTGGTACGAATAGACTCCAGCATTGAGCCAGATTTGCGGAAACGACGGCGGCGTGTCGTCTGCTGAAGCGCTGAACCCGAACAGACTCGAGCACAACGTAAATAGAATGCGCCAGCGGATGGCGCGGAGCGTTGTTGGTCGGTCCAATCTGGCCTCTTGAAGAATTGTCATTTTCAGCGTGGCGCACAAGGGGATATGGAGGTCACTCGCCCCGGTGCGCCGTGGACAATTTGGAATTACGCCGTGAGGATGACTTCGACGGAACCGACACCGTCGATGGTGTAGCGGTAGTGTTCCCCGGCCTTGGGGAAACGCGTGGTCACCCAGCTGCCGGTCAGAACAATGTCCCCTTGGTTCAATGTCTGCCCGAGTTCGTTCAGATTGTTAGCCAGCCAGCGCAGCGGTTCAAAAGGATGGCCGAGGACGTCCCGCCCGCGTCCTTCATCGATGACTTTACCGTTGCACTCCAGGATGCTGGGTGTGTTGGCAAGATCCGGCCAGGTCGTGCGGAACTCGCCTAGTACGTTGCCTTCGTTCCAGGAGTTGTCCGCAACCAGGGAAAGCAGATCAAGCGGATAGTCCGAGTTGCGGTCATCGATGACTTCAAACGCCGGGCAGACCGCATCGACAGCAGCAGAGATTTCGTCCAGCGCATATGGACGACCGCGCGGCGCAAGCGCGCTGCCAAGCCGCGCACAACATTCGAACTCGATCCCGAGACGGCCAAGCTGCGACAGTGATAGCGTTGCGCCGCTCTTGTACAGACGCTTGGCAAAGACTACGCCGGAGTTCGGATGGTTGACTCCGCACATTTGCTGCATGCGTTTGGATGTCAGTCCGATCTTGTAACCGACGCGCCGGCCAAATGTCGCTTCAAGCCGCTTGACGTACGCGGCCTGGATTGCATACGCACCTGCAAGGTCGGTAGCGCCGTAGTCCCTCGCGAAGGGAGTGATCTTTGTTTTCGCCGCGTGATCGCGCATCAGCGCGGCCGCTGCTTCTTCTGCCTTGACCTCCATGCATCGTCTCCTCGTCTATTGCGACATGATATCGGCTCTCGGTATCCTTGGCTTCCCGGGCGGCTACTGCGCTCGCGCAAAATAAAGGCGGAGATGCGATTGCACGGCATGACGTTGTTGGTGGCTTGCGTTTTCGCGGCGGCGGCATTTTGCGCCGACTACCCCGAGCGTCCGTTGCGGCTGGTGGTGCCTTTTACGCCGGCGGGCGCCACCGATGTCCTGGCGCGTCTGACCGGCGAGCGCCTGGGCGCGAAACTTGGCCAAACGGTGGTCATCGACAATCGGCCCGGGGCGGGGGCTAATGTCGGCGCTGAATTCGTTGCGCGTTCCACGCCGGACGGCTACACCATGCTAATGGGTCCCGCTTCGGTGTACGCGATTTGCGTTACGCTGTATCCGAAACTCGGCTACGACTTAACCAAGGATCTCATGCCGGTGTCGCTGGTGGCGAATGTCCCGCACGTGCTGCTGGTCAACAACGATGTGCCGGCAGCGTCGGTGCAGCAGTTGATTCGTCTCGCGGCCAGCAAACCCGGAGCCCTGAATATTGCTTCGCAAGGCAGTGGGACGGTATCCCATCTTGAAGCGGAGCTGTTCAAGCATATGGCGGGGATTGACATGGTCCATGTGCCTTATCGAGGCAGCGCGCCAGCGCTCATCGATCTCATGGGCGGGCGTACGCAAGTCATGTTTGACAGTATTGCTTCAGCGCTTCCGCACATTCGGGCGGGGAAGTTGAGGGCAATCGCGGTGTCTTCCAAAACCCGCTCTTCGCTGTTGCCCGACGTGCCCACGGTGGATGAATCTGGTTTGAAAGGTTACAGCGCGCATTCGTGGCTCGGCATTTTCGTGCCGTCCGGAACGCCGCGGCCCATCGTGGAGCGGCTACAGCGAGAGCTGGCTGCCGCACTCGAGGAACCCCAATCCCGCGCGCGATTGCAAGGCGCCGGCTTCGAGCCTCAGAGCAGCACGTCGGCCGCGTTCGCGCAACTGGTGCGCGAGGAAATCGAAAAATGGCGCCCGATCGTAACGATGTCCGGCGCAACGGCGGACTGATGCACGCTGATCGGTACGCAACACAGGGTGCTCAACCAACGGGTGCCTTGAAGTTTTTGCCGTAAGGGAGAATTGATGAGCGGGCCACTCACTGGAATCAGGGTATTGGATCTCACGCGTGTACTTGCGGGACCGTTCGCCACCCAGATCCTCGCAGACTTGGGCGCGGACGTTATCAAGATAGAGCGGCCCGGGACTGGCGATGACACGCGCGGGTGGGGACCTCCGTATGTCAAAGACACTCACGGAAAGGACACCACCGAAACCACTTACTTTGCCGCATGTAATCGCGGCAAGAAGTCGATCACGCTCGATTTGGCGGATGCGCACGCACGGAAGCACTTGCTCGAACTTGTGGGCGAATCGGATGTGCTCGTGGAGAACTACAAGGTAGGCGACCTGGCGCGTTATGGGCTGGACTATGCGTCATTGCGCAAAGGCTATCCGGCTCTGGTGTACTGCTCGATAACCGGTTTCGGCCAGACCGGTCCGTATGCGGAACGGGCCGGATATGATCCTGTCGCACAAGCCATGTGCGGCATGATGAGCGTAACCGGAGAATCCGAAGGCAAGCCCGGTACGACGCCGCAACGCGCAGGTGTTGCGGTAATAGACCTGATGGCAGGTCACTATTCCGTAATCGGCATCCTGGCCGCATTGATGCACCGCCGCCAGACTGGCGAGGGGCAGCACATCGACATCGGGTTGCTGGACGTTGGCGTGGCTTCTATGGCCAATATCGCGTCCGCATATCTTGGTGCTGGCGTTGTATCGAAGCGGAACGGTGGCGTGCATCCAAGCGTAACGCCATCGCAGGTGTTCGAGTGCGCCGATGGATATGTGATTGTTGCGGCCGCCAACGATGTGCAGTTTCGGAAACTTTGTGAAGTTGCAGGCCAGCCCGGCATTGCACGTGACGGGCGTTTTGCCTCCAATGCCGGGCGTGTGCAAAACCGCGCGATCCTGGCCCCGTTGCTGGAGAATATTTTTCGCTCCGCTTCGGTCGTGCACTGGACCGAGTCATTGGCCGCCGCCGGCGTGTCATGTGGCCCCATCTATTCCATTGATGAGGTATTCGAGGATCCACAGGTGCAGGCACGTTGCATGGTGGTTGAAGTTCCATATGCGCCGGCGGGAAAACTGAAAATGACGGCGAGCCCGATTCGCATGTCCGGTACGCCGCTGGTGCACGATGTTGCCCCGCCATTGCTTGGCCAACATAATGATCAGCTGCTGCGGCGTAAAAGCGAGTCCTCGCGTTAGATCAATTCGCTTAAACATTACTCATGCTGCGTTCCCATATCGATCATCTCGTCATCACGGCGCCATCGCTGGACACCGGTGTCGAATATGTTCGCGACGCGCTTGGCGTGTCACCCCAGGCAGGCGGTCAGCACATTCGCATGGGGACACACAATTGTCTTCTGAAGCTCGGTGACGCCTTGTTCCTAGAAGTGATCAGTATCGATCCTGCGGCACCGCCTCCAGCGCGGCCGCGCTGGTTCCAGCTGGATGAAGAAGAATCGGTCAAGGCGCCACGGCTGGCGACCTGGGTCGTGCGCACGACCGACATCAGCGCAGCCATCGTCGCCTCGCCGGTCGTCTCGGGATATGCGATGCCCATGACCCGTGATGACTTGAGCTGGACAATCTCGATTCCTCGAAATGGCAGCTTGCCGTTGCAGGGCGTTGCGCCAACCATGATTCAGTGGCAAGGCCCACATCCCGCCAGCCGCCTGCAGGAGTCAGGATGCTCCTTGGTGCGTCTGGAAGGTTTTCATGCGCGTGCCGACAAGGTGACGGCGATGCTCGAGGCGATAGGGTTCCAGGGCACATTTACCGTTTCGCCATTACCTTCCGGCGCTAGTGCGAAACTCGTCGCGCACATTCAGACTCCTGCCGGGACGCGTCAGATTCCGCCATTGTCTGCTACAGCGTTGTAGCGGTGTGTCGATGCAATTTTCGCGGACGCATGAACTGGGTACCGCGCACGCGCTCAAACTATTGCAGTAATGCATACGGGCGCGACCTAGAGCGGCGGGGCCATCATCGAGGAGCAGCAGTGAGCAGCCAAATTGAGAAAGGTGCGCATTTCGCGCGCAGCCACACCGACCCTGGAATCCTGGTGCTGCCGAATGCCTGGGATGCCGGTAGCGCGATCATGATGGCCGAAGTCGGATTTCGCGCCATCGCAACCACAAGCGCCGGGATCGCTTTTGCCATGGGTCTCCCGGACGGCCAGCACGTAAGCCGGGACGCGATGCTGGAACGTGTAGCCCAAATCGCCGCTGCAGTCGAGTTGCCGGTGAGTGCCGATCTGGAAGCGGGGTATGGGCCTGCGGCAGAAGACGTAGCGGCAACAGTACGTGGCGCGCTGGGCGCCGGCGCGATTGGCTGCAACATCGAAGATGCCGCAGGTAGTCCCCATACCCCCTTGTTCGATATTGAACTGGCCTGTGACCGTATCCGTGCCGGTGCGGAAGTCGCCCAGCGGGCGAATCAGCCCTTCGTGCTGAATGCACGGGTTGACTGCTACCTGGTCCGCCCACGAGCCGACGCGGAAAATTTTGCCGAAACAGTGAAGCGCGCGAACGCCTACCGTGAAGCTGGCGCAGGCTGTGTGTTTGTTCCGGGACCGATGGACCGGGACACGATCGCAAGACTCGTGCGCGAGATCGANGGCCCGCTGAATATCCTGGGCGCGCGCGCCGGCACGGCAAGTACCGTGAGCATTCCAGATCTGGAGCGGCTTGGCGTCAAACGCGTCAGCATCGGCGGTAGCTTGGCCGCTGCGGCGCTTAGCTTCGTGCAGCAATCGATGCGGGCGCTGCGCGAGACCGGAACGTTCGACTACACGCATGACGCGCTTCCCAACGCTCGCATCAATGCGATCATGGATAAGTATCGCAGCCAATAGCATGCCGTCATCGAAGACACATGTCGGCCAAGGAGTCACTTTCGTTTTCCTGGCTATGGTCGGTTGCGCAGCACAGGCGCCGCAATCTGCTGTTGTCCCGGCATCCATGCAATCGGATGCAACACAACGCAGCTCAGGCGGCAAAATGACCGCTGCCGATATCCGGGCGATCACTGCGTATCACAACAAAGTACGGGCCGATGTCGGGGTCGGGCCACTGCAATGGTCAGAGGAGCTGGCACGTTACGCGCAACAATGGGCAGACCACCTTGCCGCAGCAAGTTGCAGCATGGCCCATCGCACACAGCACCGATATGGTGAAAACCTGTTTCAGGGAACCGCGGGCCATTACACTGCCGTCGATGCGGCCAAGGCCTGGGAAACCGAGAAGAAAGATTACGCCGGCGGCGTTCTGACAGAAGCGAACTGGCAACGGGCAGGCCATTACACGCAGATGGTATGGCGAGACACGACCACTTTGGGTTGCGGCCAGTCGACCTGCAACCAGACGCTCATCGTGGCATGCAACTATGCACCGCCAGGCAACTATATCGGTCGCCGGCCATACTAAAGCGCGCGGATCTTGTAGGATTCGGCCGAACCAAGCTCTGGCAACACAAAAAGGGAGATGCAATGCTGAGTTACGACGTCGTGGAATGGGGCAAACCGCTGCAAAAAGCGGAGAAACAAACACCGCAGCCGACTGGAACAGAAGTGTTGTTGAAGTTGAAGTATTGCGGGGTGTGCCACAGCGACGTGCATATTCGCGATGGCTACTTCAACCTGGGAGGGGGCAAGCGTTTTCACATGAGCGAGCGCGGCATGCAACCGCCGGTGACGCTCGGGCATGAACCCTTTGGCACCGTCATCGCCGCAGGTGCCGATGCGAAAGATGTCCCCATGGGACAAGATCGCCTGGTGTGTCCCTGGATTGGCTGCGGCAAGTGCGCGCGTTGCCTCGAGGGAATGGATAACCATTGCATGGCACCGCGTTGGATCGGTATCCAGCGACCCGGCGGCTATGCCGACCACTTGCTGGTGCCACATGCGAAATATCTTGTCGATGCTAGCGGCATCGATCCCATGTGGGCCGCCACATTATCTTGCTCAGGCCTCACGACTTACTCCGCCGTCGCGCAGCTTAAGCCCATCCCGCGAGAGGAGTGGGTGGCGGTATTCGGGGCGGGCGGCCTGGGTTTGATGGCGATTGAAATGCTGAAAGCCTTGGGCCATGAGCGCATCGTCGTGGTCGATATCGATGACGTCAAGCTGGCCGTAGCACGCAAAGAGGGTGCGGCTGCGACGATCAACGGACGTGACCCTGAAGCGGGAAAGAAGCTTCTCGCAGCAACGAGTGGGCCGCTTTATGGCGCAGTCGACCTGGTTGGTGCGGCCGATACGGCATCCCTTGCGCTGGGCGCGTTGCGCAAAGGCGGAAAACTAATCGTGGTCGGGCTTTATGGGGGAGAAATTCCAGTCTCGCTGGTTCTCGTGGTGCAACGTGCATGGCGTATCCAGGGGTCCAGCGTTGGCAACGTCGCTGAGTTGAACGAAGTTATCGCGCTGGCGCGCGCCGGCAAGATCAAGCCCATTCCGATCGAAAAGCGCCCTCTGTCCGAGGTCAGCCGCACGCTGGATCAGCTTAAAGCCGGAAGTGTGGTGGGACGAGTGGTCGCTGCAATCAGTTGAACGGATTGGCGGCAAGGCACGGCCGATGGAGGCATGGCAATGAACGATGAACTGGCATTCGTTCCGGCAAGCGAACTGGTCCGCATGATCAGACAGAAAACCGTGTCGCCAGTCGAAGTCATGCGCCAGACCATCGCGCGGGCGGAAGCATTGAATCCGCGACTCAACGCGATCTGCACGCCGACATTCGAGGCGGCGATGGAGGCAGCAGCAGAGGCTGAAACCGCCGTCATGCGAGGCCGGCCTTTGGGCATCCTGCACGGCGTGCCGACCAGCATCAAGGATCTGGCCTTTACCCGTGGCGTGCGCACCATGGCCGGCTCGCATATCTTCCGCGATCGCGTTCCGGACTTCGACAGCGCGCACGTTGAGCGTCTGCGCGCGGCCGGTGCAATCTCCATCGGCAAGACGACCGTTTCGGAGTTTGGCTGGAGCGGCGTTAGCAATAGCCCGCTCACTGGCATAACGCACAATCCCTGGAAGCAGGGGATGAATGCCGGCGCCTCCAGCGCGGGCGCGGCTGTTTGCGCAGCGGCCGGAATAGGTCCAATTCATCAGGGCTCGGATGGTGCTGGATCAATTCGAATGCCGGCGGCATTTTGTGGCGTTTATGGCATCAAGCCTTCGCACGGCCGCGTTCCGTACTGGCCCACGCCCGCCAATGGGCTGATATCGCATGTCGGGCCGCTGACCCGCACCGTAACGGATGCGGCACTGATGCTGCAGG
>C688J18823_10002949_pt1 | contig 10722 bp, 10 predicted proteins | sample HopSoiMetagenom1_FD_18823 | JGI IMG/M metagenome (IMG submission 18823) | reverse complement strand
TTGACATTCGCCGTCTGTTCGCCTACCGTAATTCCGTGGACGAACGCCAGCAAACCGGCGCGTTGCTCATCGCCGCCACTCTCACCGCAGCCATTCGCCTTCGCGGGGAAGAGATCAAGCGCAGTCCCAAGGTGCTTTTCGTGATCGCCGAGTCTGTGCAACTGGCGCGGATGGTGCTGGCCAAGTTGCAGAGGGAGCCGTGAACACAGTTTCCAGGTTGAGGTTTGAAGTTGGGTCCCGATACGAACCACAGCACGCTCGCTTTGATCGCGACTGCTGCCTGCGTCGATAAACCTGCCCGGCGGGCGGCGGCCCGGAGCCACGTGAGATTCGCTTCTATGAACTCAGTCAGCTTTACGCTGTTGCCGCTTTATCCGGCGGCCGTTGTGAATGGTTGTTGAACCAGGCGAGCACTTTGGTCCAGAACATCTCCGGCTGGGTTGAGGATGCGCCGCAGTGGGCGGCGCCCGGAACCTCCCAGAGCGTCACGTGCGTGGGACATTGCGCTGCGATCAATTCGGAATGGTGAGGAAGGATATTGATGTCGGCTGCGCCGTGGATGAGCAGGACCGGAGTTGACGAGTGAACGACCGCATCTGCTGGACTGTCATGGTCAAAGTCGAGGCTGTAGCGCAGCTTTGCGTAGTGCATTCCTACCTCGACGGGCAGACGCAGCAGCGTGCGTCCAACCCACGTTGGAGCTCTCACGTACAGCGCGGCTCGCTCATAAGCCACCGAACGGAAAGTTGAGAATGGCGACTCAGCCACGATCGCGCAGAAGCGATCTTCGACGGTGAGGCTATCGAGGACGAGAGCGGCGCCCATGGACTCTCCGAAGCCATATACACATTTCGATTGGCGGCGCACGTAGAGCCAATCCACCCAGCGACGGATGTCGCTACTCTCGCGCAATCCGTAGGTTGCAAGCGTGCCTCCGCTTTCTCCGTGCGCGCGGGAATCGGGTAGCAGCACGGCGTATCCGCGGTCGAGGAACATGGCGGCAAAGCCAGCCACGCCTTCGCGGTTGTCGCCCACTCCGTGCAGCATGAGCACGTCGCGTCCATTCGCCTTGGGTGGGCGCACGTACCATGCTCTGAGAGCAATGCCGTCGGTAGTCGTGATCTCGACGTTCTCAAGCTCAGTGCCGTATCGGGCGCGGACAAACGCGGCGGCCTCCTTGCCCTGCGAGACTGGGCGTCTCCAAGGACGAAGCTGGAGTTCGGTAAGCGTGATGCCGCCGGCTACGGAGAAGACGAGATACCCGGTTGCGATCGCAACCAGAATCCGGCTTATACGATGGTGACGCATGCTCATGTATACGAGACCACGGGATCGTGAGTTCGATTAACAGGGTAGCTGTTCTCTGTCTCCGCGCTCTCGTTCCCATTCTGCAATAAGGGCAGGGATCCTGTGCACGAGCGTACACGCCCAAGGTGACAGCAGCGATGAATTTCACCCGCGCACCTGAAGCCGAAACTAAGCTACCAATACGTGAGAGCGAAGTTGTGTACCCACACCGAATACGGATCGGGATTGCCGTTTGCGTTTAGCTGGATGTGCACGCCGAAGTCGCCACTCGCACCGTTAATGGGCTGCGGATTGAAAGCCATGTTGAGCGGCACAATGGCCCCATTCGTACCGATCGACACAAAGTGTGCTTGTCCGTTGCTGCGCTCGAACTCCAGTCGCAATTGGACGTGGCTCGACGCCGCCTGACGGGCGCAGGGTGCCGAAGTGGGAACCCAGCGCTGATTGGCATCGTCCCAGACCTGCCAGATTCCATAACCGAAGGAACACTGGATGGCAAAGTCGTACCATTCTCCGCCAACAATTTGGTTCACGTCATACTCGATGCCAAATGAGGCGCCGGGATTTTCCAGATATTGATCCAGGGAAAGCACGAAGTGCGAGGGATTCGCATCATTACCCAAGCGCTTCCACCAAAGCGCGTGTGCCCAGGCAGCGCCCTGCGCAAGTGAGAATCGTGTGGTGCCGGCCTGTGGATAGTTCAGCGACGGCGTCAGCGAGTATGCAATCGGTCCGCCGCCGGAGCACGTGTCGCAAGACTCCCAGCCAGACATCTGCTCGATGTTGCTGATGGTTGTGCCGGCTGCGCTTGCGGAAGTGGGGGATGGTGTAGGCTGAGGCGCCGGACTCGTCGTCCCTGCGGATCCTCCAGGCGCGGCGCTTCCCGGCGCTGGCGCTGCGGGATTCATTGCCGACGCGGCCGCCGGTGAACTGATCGGCGAAGCCGGCAGCGTTCCAGCCGAACCACCACATCCGGTGATCACGCCGGCGAGAATCGCAAGGACAACTAGATTAATGATCCGAGGGGGAACAGAACACATCTATCAATTCTAGTTTGGGACTTACAACGATTCGGCTGAATCGCGCCGTAGTTCCTAGTGATTAAGCTCAATGTAACCAAGCGCAACCCCATCACCGACAAGCGCAATGGGCAGAGCTGCTCGTCAGTACCGGCTGGCGTAGCGGATCGGCTGCCGGAGCGAGGGCCATTCAGTACCAGCTGCGGTAGCGGACGGGTGCCTTTGGTTTTCACGCTGCGCTAACGCTACGTGTGGGCCTTTTCCTGTACCTTCTTCCCTATGCAACCCGATCGCGTTAACGGTCGACCCCGCGGATGGATGTTCGCACTGGTCGGCGGACTTGTGGCAGGGACCTTCGACATCACTTATGCCTGCGTGTTCTGGGGATTGAAGGCGGGTGTGACGCCGCAGCGCGTCATGCAGTCGGTTGCCAAAGGCTTGCTCGGCCCGGCAGCATTCCAGGGTGGTATGGCTACGGCGGCGCTTGGTCTCCTCCTCCATTACTTCATCGCGACGTCAATGTCATTCACCTACTACCTCGTCGCACTGCGGTGGCCGCTGCTGCGCGAGCGACCGCTGCCATGTGGAGCTGCGTACGGACTACTGCTGTACGGCATCATGAACTACATTGTCGTCCCACTCTCGGCGGCACGTGGTGGCAGGTCGGGAGGAGCACTCTGGATCGCACTCAGCATCGCTGTCCATATGTTCTTGATAGGTGTCCCCATCGCAATGTTTGCGGGCCGGGCATTCTCGCGGCCAGAACAGAAGCTCGCGGCATTCAGGTAAATCGTAGGGCCTGTCACTGAAATCCGCGAGGATGAGTGCGCCACCCAGCATGCCCGCTTTTGACTGGAGTCTGTTGCTGGGAATGGGCAGGCGGTACTTGGGATCGAAGTCCGTTGCCATGGTGGCAAATCATGGCTGTCATCACATGCATTCGGGATTTGAGTTGGCACTCATGAACGAGGACGACCAAAAAACAAAACGTAGCCGTCGGCGTCCTTCAGTTCGAATCCACGCAAACCATCATGGGTGTCTTTGAGTGGCTCGGAAAATTCGATATTTCGCGACGAATATTCTGCCGCTAATGCGTCGGGATCAGGGACATTGACGTAGGCGTCCCAGCGAGCCTGCGGTTGTCGTTTGTAGTTGGGAAGCGGATCTACACCAACGCTCTTGAGCATGATCATCGCGCCGCGCCGTTGGACAATGCCGAAGAAGACGTCATCGGCTGGCCCTTGAAACGTGATCTCAAAGCCCAGCCGGTCGCGATAGAACGAAAGCGCTGCGGCGACATCCTTCACGATGAAGAAGGGAGCAATGCTGGAAATTTCCGGCTTAGTCATGTGAGTTCTGTCGCCGATGTTCGATCACGTTAGAGACGCAGCAGGCTGCGTCTCTAGCACCGCTCCGATGAGCAAAGTCATGCTCGCTACAACTGCCTTCGCTTGCCTGCCGTGCTTGTTAATTCCCTCACCGGCCTTATCTCGATGCTACCCACTTGAGCGGGTGGAATTTTCGAGGCAGTCTGGATCGCTTCGTTTAAGTCCGCGGCCTCAATCAAATAGAACCCTGCCAGACACTCCTTGGTTTCCGTGAACGGGCCGTCGGTGATCGACGTCTTTCCGTTGCGGACTCGCACAGTCTTGGCAGTATGAACAGGCTGAAGAGCTTCCGAGGCAAGGCATCGGCCTGCATTTCGCAGGCTTTGATCGTAAGCCATGCACTCGTCGTCGGTCATGGCCCCGATTTGTTTCTCTTCACCATAGACAAGACATACGTATTTCAATGGCGGTCTCCTTCGCGGATGGCAACGTCAATGGTTCATCTATTAAAGCAAATGAGCTCATGGGGAAGAGACTACCAGTTGCTGGCCAAGACAATCCCAACGGCAACCCAAAAGGAAACAGCGTCCGAGCGCTTCCGAAACTGCCGAGCTTGTTTATCGTTATCATGGGCGATTCCAGCAATGGCCAATCACAGATTCGGATCGCAGTCCATTAATTCAGTCTCACCCGTCGTAGAGCGGGATGCACTCGTCATGCGAGGCGCCCTTAGCGCGTTGATCACCGCATTCTTCGTGCTCTTCTGCATCGTCGGGCTGGCGCTTTGGGGATTGCCTTTCTTCTATGACTTCATGGTTCGACAGTTTGGCTGGACACGCGCCCAGGTGACCTCGGGAAATGCCTTGAGCAAGCTGGTGGTGGGACCTGCATTTGGATTCTTTGCGGGCTGGTTGGTCGACCGTTTTGGAGCTCGACGGCTCATGATGGCCGGCATTCTGATGGCGGGCTTGGCCCTGGTGGGACTCGGCAGCATTTCCAGTTTGGGAATGTTCTACTTCTTTTATGTATTCAATGCATTGGGATATGTGTGCGGCGGTCCTCTGCCCAATCAGGTCCTGCTGTCGCGCTGGTTCGACAAATCTCGAGGCAAAGCGATGGGCATCGCTTACCTGGGAATAGGGGTCGGTGGAGCGGCATCACCGTGGATCTCCCATGCGCTGGTGCAGCAGTTTGGCTGGCAAACGGCATTGAAAGCTTTGGGTATCCTGCTCGTCCTGATTGCCTTTCCCCTGGCATTCTTTGTGAGAGAACCCGCGCCGGAATTGGCGAGTGCTGCGCGAACCATTTCTGCTCCGCGACGAGCGGCCTTCCGGCAGATGTCTTTGTACCTTTTAATAGCCGCGAGCATGTGCTCGATCGCGGCGGTGAGTGGAACGCAGCAGAATCTGAAACTGTTTCTCAGTCTCGATCAGCACTACACGCAAAGCCAGGCTGCTCGAATCCTGTCGCTAGTGCTGATGTCGAGCATGGTGGGCCGGCTGCTGATGGGATGGCTCGCCGACCGCTTTCCTACGAAGTACGTCATGCTGCTGATTTACTCACTGGTTGCGGTCGCAATCCCATTTCTGTTTTTTGCCTCGGCGAAAGCTCCGATGTATGCCTTCGCGGTATTGTTTGGTATCGGGCTTGGCGGCGACTACATGATCGTTCCACTGATAACAGCGCAAATCTTCGGAGTGAAGATTCTGGGCACGCTGCTGGGAGTGATCCTCACCGCGGACGGAATCGCCGAGGCGGTGTCACCATGGGTTGTCGGCCATCTGCGCGATACAACGGGAAGCTACAACGCAGGATTCGTTCTACTGATTGCCATAGCTCTGCTGGGAGCATTGGTCGCTACGGCATTGCCGAGGAGATCGCAAGCATGAGCGCTCGTCCGATCGCGCGACTCGGCAGCATGCACGGCATAGAACCTTTTCAGGAACATTTGAAGACGTTAGGAGTGAAGATTCCATGCGATCCCGAGCCGATTGCCGGCGCCGACTCTCCGCTCGCGAAATCTCTCGCGCGCGGACGGATCAAGATCGCGAACCGAATTGCCGTGCAGCCGATGGAAGGCTGGGATGGCAGTGCCGACGGCAATCCCAGCGAGCACACCATCCGTCGTTGGCAGCGATTTGGCCAAAGCGGCGCCAAGCTAATTTGGGGAGGAGAGGCAGTTGCCGTCTCACATAGCGGACGCGCCAATCCCAACCAACTCGTGGCTGCGGAACACACGAAGAGGGGCTTGGCGCAATTGCGCTCTGCGCTTCTTCTGGAGCATCGACAGACTACAGGCTCGGAGGAAGGCCTGCTCATTGGCTTGCAGCTCACACACTCCGGCCGCTTCTGCCGGCCTAATCAAAAAGATCGCGCCGAGCCTTGCATTGTGTATCGCCATCCCATTTTGGATCGCAGGCTGGGATTAGCGGCTGACTATCCGCTGCTCAGCGATGCGGAGATCGAAGCGATCGTCCTAGAGTTCCATCGCGCCGCTCGAATCGCATGGGAGCTTGGCTTCGACTTTGTCGATGTGAAGCATTGCCATGGCTATCTCGGCCATGAGTTTCTCGGGGCGCATACGCGCGAAGGGAAATACGGTGGCAGCTTCGAGAATCGCACCAGGTTCCTGCGGGAGATAGTGGAAGGCATTCGCTCTCATGCTCCGGGATTGGAGATTGGAGTTCGATTGTCAGCGTTTGATACTGTGCCGTTCAGACCCAATCCGGAACAGTCGCTGCCGGGAAAACCAGGTCCAGGTGTTCCGGACGAATATGCAAGTTTAGTCCCGTACAAATATGGATTTGGAATCGATGAGAACCATCCAACCGAACCGGAGCTGCGAGAGTCCATCAACTTTCTGAGGCTACTCGAACAATTGGACATCAGACTTGTGAATATCACCGCAGGCAGTCCTTATTACAATCCACATGTGCAGCGGCCTGCGTTGTATCCCCCTTCGGATGGATATCTGCCGCCGGAAGATCCGCTGGTTGGCGTGGCGCGGCAAATGAAAGTTGCTCGACAGCTGAAACAGCAGTTTCCGGAGCTGATCTTTGTGGGATCGGCTTACAGTTACGTGCAGGATTTTCTTCCTGTCGTAGCGCAGGCTGCCGTGCGTGAGCATTGGATCGATTCGGTGGGGTTAGGGAGGATGGTGCTGGCGTATCCCGAGGTGCTGTGGGATGCCGTGCAAGGCCGACCGCTGCAGCGCAAGCGAATTTGCCGCACCTTCAGCGATTGCACCACAGCTCCGCGCAATGGGCTGCCTTCCGGGTGTTATCCGCTGGATAGCTACTACAAGGACTCTGAGTTGGCTGCGCAGTTGAAGATGGCGAAGAGCAGGGCGAATCCAGCTGCTGTATCGGTGGATGCGCAAGCGGCGAACGTGGAATGAATCCTAAATCAGGAATGACAAGTTTGACGATTGAGAAGATTCACGAGCGACAGAAGTTCCGCCGCAGGGTGCGCGGAATCGCTGCTGCGTTGCTGCCCTATACGCAAGACGGTCAGATTGCGGTGGATGCGTTCCAGCAACATCTTGCGTTTACACACGGCGTTGGGCTGATGAACGCCGTCAACATGGATACGGGGTACGTGAATTACTTGAGCATTGCTGAGAGAAAGAATGTTCTGCAATGGACTCGAGAGGCCTTGGGAGCCGATACGCCGTTTGTCGCCGGCGCATACATCGAAGGACAAGACCGGGACGTGATCGCACTTTATCGCCGCGAAATGGATGTCATCGTCAAGCTTGGCGGCACACCCATCCTGTTTCAGACAGCGCGGCTGCACGGCAAACCAGCACGGGAGAAGATCGCGACGTACGCCGCGGCGTGCAAAGGCTACCAGCAGGTACTGGCCTTCGAACTGAGTCCGGTATTCAGTCCCAACGGCGAAATGTTCGACGATGAAACGCTGAAGGGAATCATCGATATTCCCGAATTGAAAGGAATGAAGCACTCTTCTTTAGATCGAATAAAGGAACTTGAGCGTCTGGATCTGCGCGACAGGAGACGTCCGGAATTCGCGATTTATACCGGCAACGATTTGGGCATCAACATGATCGAATATGGATCAGACTACTTGCTCGGTCTTGCCACGTTTGCGCCTGAGAAATTTGCCGAACGCGATCGTCTCTGGGAAGCCGGCGACGCGGCCTACTACGCCGCATCAGACGCATTGCAGTATCTCGGCAACGTTGCATTTCGTGATCCTGTCCCCGCTTATAAGCACTCGGCAGCAGTTTTTCTGCATATGACGGGAAAGATCCCCTCCGACTTGTCCCATCCCAGGAACCCGACTCGCCTGCCGTGGGAGCGGGAGATTCTCAACGACTGCGCACGCAGGCTGAATGTTCATCCCGAGGTCGCATCCGCAGGAGAAACTGCGAAGCGCGGTAAGACTGCGTGATGCCTGAATGGGACTCTCACTAAAATCGTTGACAACGCCGCCGTCACACCTGACAATGAGAGTTCAGTGAACCGAGCAATGCTCATTCCGTCGCCGCTCCCGTGCACCCCGCCGGTGTACCTGCGTCTGCGGGCATCGAATGAGCGCTTCAGTTCAGAATAGCTAATCGAACGCACTTATCTCCGAGGCCCACGGTCGCCGATCGTGGGCCTTTTACTTTTGGGATCAATTACTCCCAGGAAATTTCCGAGGACGAGATGAACAACATGACTGGATCAGAGGTTAGTAGCTTCCGGCATCAGTTACGCCGTGCCAGAACAATCGTGGTGAAGATCGGAACAAAAGTGCTGGTACGGAGCGATGGCAGCGTTGCCGTAGATGTAATGAAGGAACTCGTGAAGTCAGTCGCGACCCTGCGCATGAGTGGCCGCCGCGTGCTCCTCGTATCTTCAGGGGCGATTGGCATTGGCGCAAAACGTCTTAGCGTCTCTCCGGGAATGGTGCCGGTATGCGCGGCCGCCGGTCAAAGCGCACTCACCTCGCTCTACCATTCCGAATTTGAGAATTTGGAGATTGCCGCTGCTCAAGTGTTGGTAACTGACGAGGATTTCTCCGATGCCGACCGACACGAGCGACTTCGCGATACCTTGCAATATCTGACGAGACTAGGGGTGGTTCCCATCATCAACGAGAACCATCTAGCCACGCATTCGCCCGATTCGGGAACAGAAGACCGCGTCTTCACGGAGAATGACATGTTGTCGTCTCTCGTGGCCTCGACGGTAGGGGCAGATTTGCTTGTGCTGTTGACCGACGTCGACGGTGTTTATTCCCAACATCCAGCTGAGGCGGACGTCTCGGTGATTCCGGAGATCACGGGCAGCGTGCGCCAGTTCGTATCGGCCGAGCAAATCGACGAACTCAGCCGAGGCGGCATGACAGCAAAACTCAGAGCTGTCGCGCACGCGCTCGAGACGACACGTCTGTTCGCAGTCATAGCCAATGGACGCACGCCAGAGGTTTTGGAGCACATCGTCAGAGGGCGTCCGATTGGAACCCTGATCGTGCCTGCGGAGGCGCAATGACACGGTCGATCTTAGACGACGCGATTTTGGCGAAAGCAGCGTCGAGGATCCTTGCGAGGCTGGACTCAAACGTAAAGAATGAAGTCCTTCAGCTCATGGCTGCTGGGCTTGAGCAGTGCTCGGAAGGGTTGCTGGGCGAGAATCAGCAAGATGTGCAGAGTGCACGCCAGAGAGTCTCCGCAGGACTGCTTTCCTCTGCTGCGCTGGAGCGTCTGACGCTGAATGCCGACAAGCTTTCCCAAATGGCGGTTGGAATCAGAGCCGTCGCTGCGCTTGAAGATCCCGTAGCCAGGATCCTGCTGCGCTCGGAGCTTGATGACAATCTCGAACTGAAGAAAATTACCTGTCCATTCGGAGTGGTTGCCGCCATTGTGGAGGCTCGTCCTGATGCAGTTGCTCAGCTTTCTGCACTCGCGTTAAAGTCCGGCAATGCGTTGATGATCAAGGCAGGTGAAGAAATCAGCAGGACGACCGATGCAATGCTGGCGGTGTTCAGGAATGCGCTTGAGACGACGCATATTCCCATTCATGCAATTACGAACGTGCAGGGAAGGGAAGCAGTGCATGAGCTTCTTGGATTGCGCGAATACGTAGATCTTGTCGTTCCACGCGGCGGTGCGGAGTTGGTTCGCTTTGTGTCCTCGAACACGACGATTCCAGTGCTCGGCCATTCGGACGGAGTGTGCCACATTTACGTGGAAGCTTCTGCCGACCAGGAAATGGCAATCGCTTTGATTCTCGACAGCAAGATTCAGGCACCGAGTACTTGCAACGCAGTCGAGACCGTGTTGCTGGATCAGGCAATCGCGAACGATTTTGTACCGCAACTCGTCGAACGGCTGCGGGCATATGGTGTGAAGGTGCGCGGTTGCGAAGCCACTCGCGCACTCGCCGGTCCCAAGATCGAAGCAGTCTCCGATACCGAGTGGCACACAGAGTACAGCGATCTTACGCTTGCCGTCCGGGTAGTCTCCGGAGTCGACGCCGCGTTGGAGCACATTGAGCGATTTGGTTCACATCATACGGATTCCATTGTTACTCGAGACGAGCGGGTCGCCGATCGATTCTTGCGTGAGGTGGATTCCGCAGGAGTGTTCCACAACGTATCCACTCGGTTCTCGGATGGCTACCGCTATGGTTTCGGCGCTGAAGTGGGCATATCGACGGGCAAGCTGCATGCACGTGGCCCAGTAGGGCTCGACGGCCTGCTGACTTACAAGTATGTGTTATCGGGAGCGGGTCACTGCGTGAGCGAATATGTCGGTCCGCGGGCGCCGCGCTCTTTGCGACACCAATTAGCAGTCCAAGTGTGAAGCCGGTGAGTCCTGCTGGCGCCCTTCTCCGATGCCTAAGTCGCTAATCACATTTCTTTATTACGCTAATAGAGAAAGCTGTGATGATGGTATGAGTTATTCCATCCATAAGGGATTCCAACCATTAGTCTATCCAATAGTAGTAATAATCCATTTCGTAGTACTTATGTTATGCAGCCGATAGGAAATATGCATTGGACGCCATAGACTCAAGGCAATAACTTTCATTCACTACTGTTCATGCTCGCCAGGTATT
>C688J18823_10002948_pt1 | contig 10724 bp, 8 predicted proteins | sample HopSoiMetagenom1_FD_18823 | JGI IMG/M metagenome (IMG submission 18823) | reverse complement strand
TCGAGCATCCTTGGCGATCTGGCAACCGTGACGCGAGGTGCCGAGCGCGCAGTCGGCAGCCATTGGAATGTGCAACCGGTCATGGATATCTTCGGTGCGACCCAGGGACGCGATCTGGGCGGTGTAGCGGACGATGTGAACAAGATTGTTGACGCCAGCATGAAGGACCTGCCAAAGGGCTCGCGTCTGATCGTCCGTGGCCAGATTGAAACCATGCTGTCCTCATTCCAGGGACTGCTGTACGGTTTGATATTCGCAATTTTTATGGTTTACCTGCTGATGGTCGTGAACTTCCAGTCCTGGCTGGATCCTTTCATTATCATCACTGCTTTGCCCGCTGCACTGGCGGGCATCGTTTGGATGCTGTTTGCTACTGGCACCACGGTCAGCGTGCCCGCGTTGACCGGTGCGATAATGGCCATGGGTATCGCGACTGCCAACAGTATTCTGGTGGTCAGTTTCGCGCGCGAACGGTTGCAGGCCGGTGACGATTCGGTAACGGCCTCGCTGCAAGCGGGATTCAGCCGTTTCCGGCCGGTGCTCATGACCGCACTTGCCATGATCATCGGCATGATTCCGATGTCGTTGGGCTTGGGTGAGGGCGGCGAGCAAAATGCCCCGCTGGGCCGCGCCGTCATTGGCGGCTTGCTGCTGGCTACGGTCGCCACTTTGTTTTTCGTGCCGGTGGTATTCGCATTTATTCATGGCTTCATCGGACGCCGCCGCTCCGCTGCCGTGGGCAGGCAAAATCCGCAACCGGCGTAAGTTATCAAGACAAACATGACATCCCAATTACCAGGTTCTCGAGAGCAGCAATTAGACAGCGATCGCGCAGTGGGCGGCGTGCGGCCGCAGGCTCGGCGCAGCCCGTCGCGCCGATGGTGGGTGCTGATCGCCGTGCTCCTGATCGCTGCCGCAACATACATCTTCGGCATCCATCCGCGCCTGGAAGCACGTGCCGACCTGAAAAGGGAAGTTGCAAGCTCCAACGTGACCAGCGTATCGGTCACCAAACCGAAGACGTCCAGCAGCTCACAAGAGCTGATCCTTCCGGGGAATTTGCAGGCTTATTCCGACACTCCGATTTACGCGAGAACCACGGGCTATTTGAAGCGCTGGCATGCTGACATCGGCAAGCGCGTGAAAAGCGGTGAACTGTTGGCCGAAATCGACGCGCCGGAACTCGATGACCAACTGCAGCAGGCCAAGGCGGACCTCGCAACGGCGCAGGCGAATTATCAATTTGCGCAGTCCACTGCCGTGCGGTGGGAAGCGCTGCTGAAGACCGATTCGGTCTCGAGGCAGGAGGCCGACGAGAAGCGCAACGATATGGCGGCGCGCAAGGCTGTTATGGATGCGGCGCGCTACAACGTGCAACGGCTGGAAAAACTGCAGTCGTTCAAGCGCATCTATGCCCCGTTTGATGGCGTCATCACAGCGCGCAACGTCGATGTCGGCATGCTGATCGATGCCGGCAGCGGCGCCGCGAAGGAAATGTTCCATATCGCCTCCACCAAGCGCTTGCGCGCATTTGTAAATGTTCCACAGTCGTATGCGCGCGACGTGGGGCCTGGCATGACGGCGGAACTTAACCTTGCAGAATTTCCTGGACGTCGCTTCAAAGGTACATTTGCCCGCACTTCACAGGCCATCGACACGGCCACCCGCACGCTGCTCATGGAAGTTGACGTCGATAATTCGTCAGGCGAATTGATGCCGGGCTCCTATGCTCAGGTGCATTTGAAGCTGTCCTCCGCGCATGACGCCGCGCTGATCGTGCCGGTGAACACGTTGTTGTTCCGGCCGGAAAGCGTGATGGTTGCCGTCCTGCAAAAAGACCATGCCGTGCTGACCCCGATCAAGATTGGCCGGGATTTCGGTTCCGAAGTTGAAGTCGTTTCCGGCTTGAACGCCAGCGACTCCATTATCTTGAATCCGGCAGACTCTCTGGTTTCCGGAGCGCCGGTGCGTGTCGTGCAAGAGCCCGCAGCGAAGGCGAAGGAATAGAAGGCAATGCATCGAGCCTTGAGTTGCCGCCATACGCACGCCCTGCGCGCGGTCGCGGCTTTGCTGATGCTTGCGATGGCGTCGGCCTGCACCGTGGGCCCGGATTACGTCAAACCGACGCTGGCCGTTCCGGCTAACTACAAGGAAGCGGCCGCGGACGGGACTGCATGGAAACTTGCCGAACCAGGTGATCGCACCGGGCGCGGAAAGTGGTGGACTGTCTATGAAGATCCGCTGCTGAGTGCGCTCCAGGATGTCGTCACCACGTCCAATCAAGACCTGCGGGTTGCGCAATCGCGCTATACGCAGGCGCGCGCGTTGGCGGAGGGCGCCAGCAGCAATTATTTGCCGACGATCACCGCCGGTGCCAGCTTGATCCGTTTTCGCAATTCGGCCAGCAGCTTTGGCGCCACATCCAGCAACATCGGGCCGGCCACGGCCTATCGCCTGCCATTGGAAGTTTCATGGGAGCTCGATCTCTGGGGGCGGGTGCGGCGCACGGTTGAATCGACCGAAGCCAGTTCGCAAGCCGCCGCGGCGGATCTCGAAACCGTAAGGTTAAGTTTGCAAGCGGAGCTGGCACTCGATTATTTTTTGCTGCGCAGTCTCGACAGCGAACGCCAGTTACTCGATCGCACGCTGGTTGCGTATCGCAAGGCCTATGAATTAACCGTCAACCGGCATGAAGGCGGTGCCGCGTCCGACGCCGATGTGGCCCAGGCAGAAACGCAGCTCAAGACGGCACAAGCACAGGAGATTGATTTGCGAGTGCAGCGTGCGCAGCTGGAGCATGCGATTGCGGTTTTGATTGGCAAAGCGCCGGCAGAATTTTCGATGCCGCAGGCCGCGCTGGAATCGCTACCTCCCAGCGTGCCGCTCGCCTTGCCATCGGAGTTGCTTGAGCGCCGCCCGGATATCGCATCCGCGGAACGGCAGATGGCCTCGGCCAATGCCCAGATCGGCGTTGCGAAGGCGGCCTTCTATCCCACTATCTCTATCGGTGCCAGCGCCGGATTCGAGGGCGCCAAAGGATCCGACTGGTTTAACTGGCCCAGCCGATTCTGGTCGGTGGGTCCTTCCGCCGCGCTGATTCTGTTTGATGCCAACCGCCGGCGCGCAGTATCAGACCAAGCGCAGGCAGCTTACGAGGGCACGGTTGCCACCTACCGGCAAACTGTGCTCAACGCGTTCCAGGACGTAGAGGACAATCTGGCGGAGCTGGCCATTCTTGCCGAAGAGGCCGTCATCCAGGAAGCAGCGGTAAAAGCTTCGCGACGGTCGGTCGCTCAAACTTCGAATCGTTATGAGGCGGGCGCAGCAAGCTATCTTGAAGTCGTTGTCGCACAGACCTTTGCGCTGACCAACGAACGCGCGGCGGTGAATATTTCCCGCCGGCGCATGTTGGCCAGTGTGCGCCTCATCAAAGCGCTGGGTGGTGACTGGAACGTTGCCGATTTGCCGCCAGGCAATGCCAAAGTCGCCGTCAAAAAAGACCAAGCCCCGGTTCAGCCTCAGACGAAGTAGCAGTTCGCCTTTCCCTCTTTTTAGTCCTGGCACGCGTCCTTGTAGATTGAATTCTTCGGCATCGCGAACACGCGACGTAACATCGGCTCGAAGAATTCCAGTGGCGCGCATTCCAGCGAGGCGTCGAACGCAGGATTGTCATAGATCTCGCAGAAGCGCGCGGTGCGTTCGAAATGTGGATGGCCGCGGAACTGCTCACGCGTGTTCGCGTCCAGGCCGATGTACTTGAAGAAGTAGTAGCCCTGGAAAATGCCGTGCTTTTCCACCATCCAGTGATTCGCTTCGGAGACGAACGGCTTTACGATCGCGGCCGATACCTCCGTGTGGTTCCAAGACCCCAACGTATCGCCGATGTCGTGCAGCAATGCACAGACGACATATTCCTCGTCCTCTCCTCCCTTGTGCGCCAGCGTTGCGGTCAGCAGCGAATGTTGCAGGCGATCGACGGCGAACCCACCGGTATCCCCGCCCAGCAACTTCAAATGTGCCATGACGCGATCGGGCAGCGCGGCCGCAAAAGGCCGGTGATGGGACGCGATAATGTTCCAGTCTGCCTTGGTGCTGTCCTTCATTGACTTGAAGCTGGCCCGCTGATCATTCATGTTGCCCATTATTGCCTCGCGAATTTTGTGCATTTCGGAGCGACAGTATAGCGCTGGGCGAATGTCTCGAGCGGGGATGGGATAAGCCTTGACTGGCTGATTCCGGGCAGGCAAGTTACGCGGCGGATTGGAATTGGAGAGAACCGTGTCACTTGTCACTGAACTGAGGTCGAACATGTCATTGCCGGTGATTGGGGCGCCCATGTTCATCGTTGGCGTCCCGGCACTGGTGATCGAGCAATGCGTCAGCGGGGTAATCGGTTCTTTCCCGGCGCTAAACGCCCGCCCGGCCGAAATGCTGGAAACCTGGCTGCTGCAGATCGAGAATTCACTCGAGGCGCACCGCAAGGCCGAGCCGGGATGCAAAATCGCACCGTATGCGGTGAACCAGATCATCCATCATTCCAATGACCGGCTGGAGCGGGATCTGGAAGTTTGCATTCGTCATAAGGTGCCGATGATCATTACCAGTCTGCGCGCACCGAATGATGTCGTGAAAAAAGTGCACGAATACGGCGGCGTGGTATTCCACGACGTGATCAGTATCCGTCATGCGCAGAAAGCGCTGGAAGCGGGCGTAGACGGATTGATTCTGGTGTGCGCTGGAGCAGGCGGCCATGCCGGCGCACTGAGTCCTTTTGCGTTATTGCGGGAAGTTCGCCGTTTTTATTCCGGACCGATCGCGCTGTCCGGATCGATTACCGATGGCGCAGGCATCCTGGCGGCCGAAGCAATGGGCGCGGACTTCGCCTACATCGGCACGCGCTTCATCGCCACCCGAGAAGCGAATGCCACGAACGTATACAAGCAGATGATCCTCGAGAGCAACGCGGCCGATGTGGTGTACACGCCGTTCTTCACCGGCGTGCATGGCAACTATCTCAGGCCGAGCATCGTGCGCGCGGGTTTGGATCCGGACAACCTGGCTCCGCCGGAAAAGACATCAATGAGTTTCGCATCGGATCGCCCCGCCAAGGCCTGGAAAGATATCTGGGGAGTCGGGCAGGGCGTGGGCAACATCTCGGATGTGCCGCCGGTGCGCGAACTGATCTCGCGCCTTTGCTCCGAGTACGAAGCCGCCCGGGGTCGCTTGCAGCTGGCTTCCGCTGCTGCTAGTTAAGAACTACGCCGTTGGGTGGATTCTCGAGCTAGGCAATATCAGCGATGTGATCCGCCAGCAGCCCGGCGTGTTCGCGGCTTTTGTGAAAGCGGATGTCCGGCCAGCGGTCCTGGATTACTTTCATTTCGAAAGTCGTATTCGTCAGTACCGCCAACGCATCCGCGGCATCGCGCGCCAGGCGGCCGGCATTTGCTTCCACGAATTTTGCGAACGCAACCGGATCGTCAGACGATACCCAGCGCGCGCACGTATACGGCGCGGGGGACATGCGGGCTTCGGCGCCGTATTCATGCTTGAGCCGGTGCGCCGCCACGTCGAACTGCAGGCTGCCGATCGCGCCCAGCAGCATCATTGTATTGCGCAGCGGACGAAATACTTGAATGGCCCCTTCCTCGCCAAGTTGCAGCAGGCCGGTGCGCAATTGCTTGGTCTTGAGCGGATTCACGACCTCGACGATGTGAAAAAGCTCTGGCGCGAAAAACGGCAGGCCGGTGAACTGCAATTCGAGGCCATCAGTCAATGTGTCGCCCAGTTGAATGCCGCCGTGGGTCGGGATGCCGATAATGTCGCCGGCGTAGGCTTCTTCCAGCAATTCGCGGCGCTGCGACAGGAACGAGACCACATTGTTCGGCCGGATCTCCTTGCCGGTGCGGTGTATCTTCAGGCGCATGCCGCGCTGGAAATGCCCGGAACATACACGCATGAATACCACGCGGTCGCGGTGTGCCGGATCCATGTTCGCCTGGATTTTGAAAACGACGGCGGAGAATCCCGGATCGTGCGGATCCACCGGGCCTTGCAAGGCCAGACGCGGCTGCGGGGGTGGCGCGATGTCCACCAGGGCATCGAGCACTTCACGCACGCCGAAGTTGTTGATGGCCGAGCCGAAGAAGGCTGGTGTTTGCCGCCCGGCCAGGAATTCCGCTCGCGAAAATGCCGGCGTTGCGCCCTGCACCAGTTCCATGTCGTTGCGTGCATGCAAGAATTCATCGCCGAAGCGGGCGGGCAATGACGGATCGTCCAGTCCCGTGACGACCTCTTCTTCGCCATCCAGCCGGTCTTCTCCCGGACGAAACACGCGGATGCGATTTTGCGCGAGGTCATACACGCCGCGAAATGATTTGCCCATGCCGATGGGCCAGGAAAACGGCACGACCGACATGCCGAGCGCTTTTTCTATTTCGTCGGTCAGGTCCAGAGGTTCGCGTACCTCACGGTCCATTTTGTTGATGAACGTAATAATCGGCGTGCCCCGCGAACGGCACACTTCCAGCAGGCGCAGCGTCTGTGCCTCCACACCGTTGGCAGCGTCGATTACCATCAGCGCTGCGTCCACCGCAGTCAGCACGCGATAAGTGTCCTCGGAAAAGTCCTTGTGGCCGGGNGTGTCCAGCAAGTTGATCACCTTGCCGCGATACTCGATTTGCATCACGGAACTGGCGACCGAAATCCCGCGCTGCTTTTCAATTTCCATCCAGTCCGAGGTGGCGTAGCGCGTGGCCTTGCGTGCCTTGACGCTGCCAGCGATATGGATAGCGCCGGCAAACAGCAGCAATTTCTCAGTCAACGTCGTTTTACCGGCGTCCGGATGCGAAATAATCGCGAACGTGCGGCGCTGTTCGACGCGCTCTGCCAGGACCTCTTTTGTTGTTTCGTTCATGAAGCCTTCAAAGGGATCGTCTGCTTTGTCAAACATCGACACGTGCGCAGACGCCGACCCATGGAAAAGGGGCGCATTCTACGGGCTTGGCTTGAACGCGTCCATAATCTGTCCAGCTAGCGTTGGGAGCTGGTAAGAGCACGGTTTTGCGCCGGCCTTTCGGTCGTGCAAATGACTGGCCTGCAATGCTGGCGATCGAAGCTACCCGAACGTCCGCTAGTTTGCCAAAATGGCTTGGCGCACGAACGTTCTTTGGCCTTGCCTCTATATTCAACGAACGAGATGAATACACCGAAAGAGTTGCTGGAGGCATATCTGCAGGCCAAGGATTGCAATCGTCCATCGGTGATTGCCGACTGCTATACGCCGGACGCCGTCCTGACTTATTCGATCGCTACAGATACGATTGCGTTTCCCGCAAAAGTCATTGGCTCGGTGGCGATCGCCGAAACGTTGGTGCGAGACTTCAGAAAAAACTTTGACTGCTGCAAAACATATTATGTGTGCGATTCATTACGCGACAACGCCGAGAGCATCGATTTCCTGCCCTGGCTGGTGATCATGAGGCAGATCTCCACTGGGGCGCTGCGCCTAGGCAAGGGGTGGTACCGATGGGGTTTTGAGCCGGGTCAGACCCGAATGCGCGTGTGTGCGATGCACATTCACATCGAACGCATGGACATCATCGAAGACGCCAAGGGCGACAAGCTGCATGCGCTACAAGCCGCGTTGCCTTATCCATGGCTGCGCCCTGCGGTACTCGGCGACACGCTAGAGCGCCTGCGGAAACAGAATCCCGCGCTGGGGTTCGCTGAGGAATTCCAGACGCCGGTGCCCAGTCCGGTCTGAGCCGCCGGTGTAGTGATGGTGCATGCCGTCTGCGTGCGCACCATGTTTGCGCCGCGCACCGGCTGCAGGTAATGAAACACTACGTTACGATTCAGGCGCCTATCACTTTTTTTTGCGTGGCATGGATTGTGCGAAAGTGTTCCTTGTGGGAATCGCTTTAGAGTCTTGTTTCAATTTTCGGGATCCGCTGCCGGCACTTTTGATAACAGCGAGTTCCAAAGCCGTCTTGGCATTTTGAAGATGCATCTTCATCGAACTTGCTGCGCGCGCGGGCTCGCGATCTCTGATCGCCTGGTAGATCTGGTTATGTTCCTCAAAGGCGCCGCGAAACCGCCCAGGCGCGCGCGCCGTTGTTGCCACCAGCAGGCGGATCTGCACGCCGATGAGTTCGCCGACCCGGGTTGCCAGCGAATTATCGAGGCTGTTCCAGATTACGCGATGAAACTCCAGGTCAAGATCGCTGAATCGCGACGTGTCGTTTTCCCGCAGCGACTGCCGGGCTTGCCGAAGGATCTCCTTGAGTTCATCAAGCACGACTGGGGCCGCGCTTTTGGCGGCATGGCGAACCGCGAGCAATTCGAATGCCTCCCTGACCGAGTAGGTCTTCTCGATGTCCTCAGGGATAACGGTGCGAACAAAGTAGCCACGGTGCGGAAAACAAGTCACCAGACCTTCGCGCTCCAGCCCGGCGAGTGCTTCGTTGATCGGAGTAGCCGACAGGTGCAGCGAATGCGCGAGCGTGCTGACCACCAGTTTTGAGCCTGGCGCCAGGATGCCGGTGATAATGTCTCCCCGAATCGCTTGGTGCGCGGCCTCACTAAGTGTCGTGCGCTTCACCGTTGCGTCGACTGATTTTTTGGAAAGCGCGCTCATTGCCATCCGGTTGACATGTAAAAGTCTATATTCTATAGAATAGCTCCGCGTGCCGATCCAGCCAACCACATGGCCGGATATTGCCGGGCCGCCGGATGCAGATGAGCTCACATTCGTGTGCGAAGCCGATTGCAGGCCCCTAATAACTCGAGGAGAAATAAAATGGCCAAAGAGATTTTGTGCGCTTTCGGTGTAGACGTGGATGCCGTCGCCGGCTGGCTGGGATCCTATGGCGGAGAAGATTCTCCGGACGATATTTCCCGAGGGTTGTTCGCCGGCGAAGTCGGCATGCCACGTTTGGTCAACCTGTTCAAGCGATTCGGTATCAAGACCACCTGGTTCATCCCTGGGCACTCGATCGAAACCTTCCCTGAACAGACCGCGATGGTGGTGGAGGCCGGTCACGAAATCGGCATTCACGGCTACACCCATGAGAACCCGATCTCGATGACACGTGAGCAGGAAGAGGAGGTCCTCGACAAATGTATCGACCTGGTTACCAAGGTTTCTGGCCGTCGCCCGACCGGGTATGTGGCGCCGTGGTGGGAGTTCAGCACGGTCACCAATGAGTTACTGCTGAAAAGAGGGATCAAATACGACCACAGTCTGATGCACAAGGATTTCGAGCCGTACTACGTGCGGGTTGGCGATAGCTGGACGCTAATTGATTATTCGAAGAAGCCGAAGGAATGGATGAAGCCGCTGCAACGCGGCGTCGAGACCGATCTGATCGAAATCCCGGGAAGCTGGTATCTGGATGACTTGCCGCCGATGATGTTCATCAAAAAGGCGCCGAATTCACATGGCTTCGTCAATCCACGGCACCTCGAGGAAATGTGGCGCGATCAGTTCGACTGGGTCTATCGCGAGATGGATTACGCCGTATTCACGTTTACCATCCATCCGGATGTGTCCGGGCGGCCGCAGGTGTTGTTGATGCTGGAGCGCCTGTTCAATCACATCAGCCGCCATCCCGGCGTCAGGTTCACCACGTTTGACGACATCGCGAACGATTTCGCCCGGCGCAGTCCGCGCAAGAAAAAGTAATCACCGCTGAGGCGCAACCGCACGCTCAACTTACCGGAGCGAGGACAACACAATGCAAAGTTGGCGCAACCGCAAGACCCTTATTCTCAGCCGTACCGAGATGATGGGGTTGTTGACCCCAGCGGAATACAACCAGTGTGTGGAACAGGCCTATCGCATGCACGGCGAGCGGCGTTTCTACATGGACCCCAAAGGACACATCGTGCTTGCAAAGTATCCGGGCGAATGGGAGGCAATGCCTTCCTATATAGAGGAACCCGAGGCGGCGGCTTGCAAGTGGGTGTCGATTCGCGAAAACAACCGCAAGAACCACGATCTGCCGACCGTATTTTCTATTCTGATCTATACGCACCCTGAGACCGGGTTTCCGCTAGCCATTTGCGACGGTAGCCACCACACTGTCATGCGCACCGGGTCGGCAGCGGCTGTATCGGCAAAATGGCTGGCGCGCAAGGACTCGAAGGTGCTGGCCATCGTCGGCGCGGGACATATGGCGGCCGGTGTACTCGCCACCTGCAATGAAGTCTTCCGCTGGGAAGAGGTCAGGGTCTGGAGCCGGTCGCAGGCAACGCTGGACCACTTCGTCAAGCAGGAGGGGCCAAAATATGAACGCTTCAAGCTCACGGCGACCACCAACCTCGAAAAGGTAGTGCGTGGTGCGGACGTCGTCGTTACGGTCACGCCGGCGCGCGGACCGATCGTCAAGAATGAATGGATCAGCCAGGGCACGCACATTGCCGCCCTGGGTGCCGACAAGGGCGGGGACCAGGAACTGGACGCCGCGATCCTCAAGCGGGCACGCATCTTCGTCGACGACATCCGCCAGTGCCGCACGGATGGAGAGATAAACGTACCCTTGTCGCAGGGCCAGATCAAAGAAACCGATATCGCCGGTGAAATAGGCGAAGTCATCATTGGCAAAAAGAAAGGGCGGACGTCGGACACGGACATCACCTTGTTTGACTCTACCGGTATTGCACTGCAGGACTCGGCCACCATCCCGCTCGAGTACGAGAGGGCGCTCGCCGCCGGCGTGGGAATC
>C688J18823_10002945_pt1 | contig 10728 bp, 9 predicted proteins | sample HopSoiMetagenom1_FD_18823 | JGI IMG/M metagenome (IMG submission 18823) | reverse complement strand
CTACTTCGACACCACCCACGCCATCGTTGCCAGCACCGTGACCCATGACCTGCCTCAACTCAGGCAGGCGGTCGCGCGGCTCCTCGACGTCACCGGGAACGACTAGGCCAGAACTGCGGTGGTCCCCGTCGGGCGCGGTCCGTTCCTATGGGGTCACTTCACCACGGGGTCACTTCAGCACGAGCCCGCATACGACGCGGCGCTCGTCGGAGTCGGCGTCATGTGGCGTCGCCCAGTAGGTCAGGTGCGCCACCATGCAGTCACGGCATATGGGGGCTCTGCCTTCGCACATCCAGTCGGATGACCGCTGGTCCGCGAATCGCGCTCCCGGTGTAGTCACCGCCGGCACGGCTCACCACGAACTGGCGAGCGGGGTGCGGCGCGCCGCGCGGCAGGTTCTCGTCAGATGTCCGCTGTCTGGCGCCCATCCGGTGTCCGAGCGCAGCGCGGGGTCGAGCGGTCTGCCGGTCGCCGCGGTGGATCTTCGCGATGAGGGCAGGACGCCAGGTCAAAGCCTTGTGACGCGGTCGGCAGTGGCGCGCCCGGCAGGACTCGAACCTGCGACCAAGTGCTTAGAAGCTGTCGAGGCCCGAACGCTGTGCTCCCGGACGTTTCCGCAGGTCGCTGGCCTGCGCATTTGAGCGTACTGGCCGCAGTTATCTGGTCACTGGCCGGTGGGCCGAGCGGCTCAGTGGCCCTCAGGATGGACCCGCGGCGTTGGGTCAGACAAGAGCACGAGAGGTGGGACGGCGGGGAGTGCGCGTGCGCCCGTACTGGGTCGTCGACCGTGACTCGACCGCAAACCAGCGGTGATGACGCGCGGTTGACGGCCCGACCAGGAACAACTCCGGGCTGTCGCGCCTCTGCAGGTCCTGCCAATTACGGGTCTGATAATCGGTTGAGATCTTGATAAGTCCCTTACGGATGAGAATGCTCCAGTCATTACGCGACGCCGAGTCATAGTGGCGCTAATGATGAAGTGAGCACGGCCCAGGCGAGTTGATGCGTGGTGTTTGAGGGGCGACGTGGTACGCGCGCACACGGCTGCATCCGCATGGCCGTAGTCGATGCGATTGTCGAACGCCCGACGGGTCAACGAGAGGTCTGCCTGGATCATGGCCTCGTCCACGTTCTCGTCACGGTGAGCTCAGAGATCCTCCACTCGCCACCGATCACCGTCAGGGTGTACTCGCCCAGGGTATGCAGCACCGGTTCGGGCTCGAACACCCAACGCGTGTAGTGCGCACGGGCCGTCCACGTGTCCGGGACGTCACCGGGTTCGACCACTAGGTTAAAAACGTCGTGTCGGTGGGGCTCGGGAGCGCCCCACAGCCGCTCCAAGAAGGTGCGCGCCTGTACGGAATTGTCGGAGCCACCGCTGGGGAACCGCACCCGCGTTTCGCCGAGAAGCGCGACGCCGGCGGCGATGTCTTTGCGGTCAGCGATGTCGACGTACGTGTGGAGCAGATTGGCGATCTCGTGACGGGCCTCGGCGCCCGTCGTCGGTTCTGCAATCACTGTGGCTCACGCTCCTGCCACTGCCGCACCCAGGCGCGGCCGTAGTCGTTGCCATGTGGGGTGCGCAGCACGGTGTGGATGTGGAAGGTCTTCGGGGTGTCGTAGTCGAGGAAGACCCCGCAATGGTGGTCGAGCTCGGCGATCAGCACCGGGGATTGGACCCGGTAGTAGAAGACGTCGCCGGGCTGGTGCCCGCCGATCCAAGAGAACCAGGTCTCGTCGAGGTGCGCCTCGATCTCACGCATCCGCGCCGCGCGCGGACCCTCGGGCAGCAGCCGGACGAACGTCGCGACGACGTCGAGCACGCGTTGCCGGGCCGTCCCGGGCATTTCCGCGATGCGGACGCCCTCGACCGGGATGACCCGGTTGTCCTGGAAGGCGCCGGCCAGGTGCCGCTCGTCGCCGGGGTGAACACGGCCGGACGGCATCGCCGGATCGACCATCTGCTCGTACACGGTCGCGGCGCGCCGCTGCTCGGCGGGCAGGGCGGCCATGACGGCCAGCCCAGCGTCGATGCGGTCGGCGAAAAGATCTGCCAGGCCGGCGTGCGGGCCCTCGTCGATCTCGTCGGGCTCGGCGCCCAGGAAGACCGGCGAGACCACCATCCGGCCCTCGACGACCAGGCAGTTGACCGCGCAGTGGTGCCCGTAGAGCTGCCAGCCCCACGGCGCATGCGGGTCCGGCGTCCCGTACACGGCGATGTTGTAGCTCCACTCGCCGAGCACGGTCGGCAGGTCGACGACCTCCCCGAGGAAGCCGTTGATCAGCATCATCGCGTGCACCGAGGCGAAGCCCTCCGGGGAGAGCGACGCCCGCACCAGCGCCAGCGCCGCCTCCCGCACCGCCGGCGGCTGGAACTCCAGCCGCAGGCCGGTGTCGAACTGCATGAACTCGGGGTTGGCCCAGGTCTGCCACTCGACCGCGTCCACGGGAAAGGCGACGCGGGCCTGGTCCTCCTCGGACAGCGCGGCCAACAGCGCTTCCGCGGCGGCCACCATGGCCTCGACGGGCGCCTGCTCGCCCGGCTCGGCCGGGGTCAGCGGGTAGAGGCCCTTCCGCAGGGTGCCATCCTCGGTGACGCCGCGGAACTCGTTCCGGTAGAGCGCCGTCCAGCCCTCGACCAGCCCGCCGGTGAACGTGCCGGGCGTGCGGGCGTGTTCGCGGTAGGTGTAGGGGTCCATGCCGCGGACCTCGGCCAGCCGCGGGTGGTCGTGCGGGAACAGGTACTGGCGGTACTCGCCCGGCACGGGCTCAGGCCTTCCGTGCGTCGTTGCCGACGACCCGGCTGGTCAGCACGCCGAGGCGGTCGACTTCGACCTCGACCGTGTCGCCGGGCTGCAGCAGCCACTGGGGCGTGCGGGCGTAGCCGACCCCGGACGGCGTGCCGGTGGCCAGCAGGTCGCCCGGCCGCAGGGTGAAGGTCCGGGAGATGTGCGCGAGGGTGTCGCCGACGGTGTAGACCATCTCGTCGGTCGAGCCCTCCTGCACAACCTCGCCGTTGACCCGGGTCTGCACCCGCAGGCCGTCGCGCAGGTCGCCGACCTCGGCCGCCGGCACCAGCGGGCCGACCGGGCCGGAGTTGTCGCCGTTCTTGCCCAGGATCCACTGGGACGTGAGCTTCTGCGCCTTACGCGCGGTGAGGTCCATGAAGGTCGAGTAGCCGACGACGGCGGCCAGCGCCTCCTCGGGGGTGGCGTCGACCAGCGTGCTGCCGACCCAGGCCATCACCTCGCCCTCCCAGTCGAGGCCGTCCTCGTCGGAGGGCACCGGCACCTCGGCGCCGTCCACGCTCAGCGAGGCGGTCCAGCGGGCGAACAGGGTGGGGTACGGCGGGATCTCCTGGTCGCGGAAGGTGCCCTCGGCGACGTGCTTGAGGTAGTTCAGCCCGATGCAGATCACCCGGGCCCCCGGCAGCACCGGCGGCACGAACTCCACCTCGGCCGCGGCGACGGTCTCTCCCGCCGGCTCGCGGGAGAGGAACCCGGCCGCGTCGGCCCAGAACTCCTCCAGCCCGGCCAGCACGGTCACCGATGCGCCGTCGTCCGTCAGCGCGGCGACCTGGACGCCGCCGTCCCGGCGGATTCCCACGATCCTCATGACTGGTTCCCTTCGTTCGTCAGATGGCGCACCGATGTGTCGGTGCATGCGAGCGCACCAGGGCGCGCTCAGTACAGGTTGTCTGCGCGTGGGGGAGGTCGACACGAGCCCGCCCGTGCAGCAGCCGGTGGACGGCACCCGTTCGGCCACACGGGACCCTCGAGTGAGCGTCCCGGGCAGACAGGCAGTCCGATTGATTGGCCGCTCGCCGGCTCGCCGCACAACGGTGATCGTCTGGGGGACGCCGCCGTCGCTCACTTGTGGAGATCGACGAGGACCTTGAGCTGATCGGCGGCCGGATCGATGAGGGCGTCAAAACCCTGATCGACCACCTTGTCGAGGGGGATACGCGATGTGATGACCTCTTGAACGGGGAACGTGCCGCGCGACACCAGGGCGATGATCCGCGGCCAGTCAGTAATCTTGAAACACCAGCTGCCGTACAGCGTGAGGTCCCTCTCCGAGAGCATCATCGCGTCGATCGTGGCGGGCTTGGTGTGCAGTCCGGTCTGCACGATGCTGCCGGCTCGTCGGGTCGCGCCGAACGCCGTTGCGAGGCCGGCCTCGGTTCCGGAGCACTCGGCGGTGACATCGACCCCGATGCCTCCGGTGAGCTCGGCGATCGCGTTGGCGAAGCCCTCGTCGGTCGGGTCCAGGACTGGGCCGACGTCCAGCTTCCGTGCTTGCGCGGCCCGGTTCGGGTTCGGCTCGGCGATGATCACCGTGCCGGCGCCCAACGCCGCCGCGTAGAGCGAGCTGAGCACGCCGACCGGGCCGGAGCCGGTGATGAGAACGGTGTCGCCACCCACGATCCCGGGCCGGTCGAGCGCGTAGGCGGCCACCGCGGAGGGCTCGATGAGCGCCCCGACCTCGTCGGTGAGGTTGTCCGGCAGCTTGGCCACTTGATACTCGGACAGGACGGTGTGGCTGGCCAAGCCGCCGCTCGCCGCCGAGAGGCCGGTCGAGGCGAACAGTGCGCAGAGGTTATGCATGCCGCGACGGCACCAGTAGCAGCGGTTGCACACGATGGACGGCATGACCGCGACCCGGTCACCCGGACGTACGGTCGTCACCGCCTGTCCGACTTCCCGGACGACTCCACTGAACTCGTGCCCGAGCACCTGCGGCAGGGTCGCCCCGGTCAGCGGGTGTGGATCGACGGGAGTGACGATCGGCCCGCTGGTGTACTCGTGCAGGTCAGTCCCGCAGATGCCGCAGAAGGACACCTCGACCAGAACGTCGTCGGGATTCGTGATCTCCGGTTGTGCGATGTCGTCGATGCGGATATCTCGGGCTGCGTGGTAGCGCGCGGCGCGCATGTCGGCTCCTCGGATGAGTGGGTGGGGGACGCGGGCATCAGGTGAGGACTTCGCCGCCGGTCGCAGCCGCGACGACCGTCCCAGGCATCCGCAGCTGGGCCAGCCACACTGCTGCTGCGGCGATCTCTGCCGGGGCTCCGAGGCGGCCGAGCGGCGTGGCCGCTTGTCGCTCGGAGAGGACTTGCTGGAAGGGAACGTGGCGGGCATCGGCCATGCCCTGCAGGGCGGCAGTGAGCAGAGGTGTCTCGGTCGCGCCCGGGCACAGGACCCGGACCCGGGCACCGGTCGACCCCAATGCTCGAGCCCATGGGAGCAGCGCCGACTTGGAGGCGCAGTACACCCCGTTGGACGGCTCACCTACCAACCCTGCCTGGCTGGAGATGACCACCAGCGGGGCTCCCTCGGGCATGTTCGCCAGCAGGGTCTCGCCGAGGGCGACGACGCTCGTGAAGTTGATCGCCATGACGCGACGCGTCCACTCCGGGGTCGTGTCCTCCAGCCGGCGGGCGGCGGCGACTCCGTGACAGAGGACCGCTCCCTGCATCTGCTCCGCAGGCGCCGCGCGCGTGATCAGCTCCCGTTGCACCGCGGGATCGGTCACGTCGCCCGTCACGACCGGAAACGGTGTGTCGACGGGGTGCAGGTCCTGTCCCACGACCTGCGCCTCGGCGGCGAGCAGGTGCTCGGCCACGGCTCGCCCGATGCCTCCGCCGGCGCCCGTCACCACCCAGCTCACCGCTGGCTCCTGAGGTCGATGCTCGCTCCGTGGACGAACGCACCCCCGGGGGAACCGAGGTAGGCGATGGTGGCGTCAACGTCGCCCGGATCGGTGCCGGCGTCGACGAGCAGCAGGTTGGTCGGAGGTGTCGGCTGTTCAAGGGCGCGGGACTGCACCAGACTCCGGGCCGCCTCCACGGCGCAGGCGGCCAACGGGCGCGAGGCCGCCTCTTCGGCGAGGGGGACGCCCACGTCCAGCAGGACAACGGTGCTCGACCGGTCGTCGGACGTGGTCGTCGCCAGCCCGGCGGCGAGCGCCGCGACGAGCTCCGTCACCTGGGTCGGCCAGCCGATCGCCGAGCCGTCCGTCCCGGCGTCCTCCCGACCGGCCGAGGTGACGGTCAGACGTACCACCGTGGCAGCAGTCGCCGGCACGTCAATCCGCCTCCGCACGCCCGGTGAACCGGGAGAACAGGATGGCGACCAGGATGATCGCCCCATTGGTCGCGTCGATCCAGAACGAGGGGATCTGCGACAGGGTGAGGATGTTGGTGATGATGGCCAACAGCAGGACACCCAGGAACGCGCCGAGCATCGTGCCCCGCCCGCCGTTGAGGCTCACCCCGCCGATCACGGCCGCGGCGAAGGCGCTGAAGATGAGGTTGGCGCCCTGGGACGGGGTGACTGCGGCGGTGCGTCCCACCAGGGCCAAGCCGGCGATGGCGGCGAGGACGGCGGCAACGATGAAGACGCCGATCAGGACCCGGTCCACGTTGATGCCTGCGGCCCGCGCGGCCTCGCGGTTCCCCCCGATGACGTAGAGGCTCCGGCCGACCCTGTGGAAGCGCAGGAACAGGGCGGCGAGGATGAAGACGAGGCCGCAGACCAGCACCGACACAGGGATGGAGAAGATCTGTGCGCTGCCCAGCCACAGGAAACTCTCGGGAAGTTGGAAGAGCGTCCGTCCACTGACCAGCCCCAGCGTCAGTCCACGCAGCAGGATGAGCATTGCCAGGGTGATGATGAAAGCGTTGAGCCCAAGTCTGACGATCAGCGTACTGTTGATGAGCCCGACCACGATCGCCACGACGATCATCAACGGGACGCCGAGCCAGCCGGGGAGGCCGAGGCCCGAACCGCCGGCCGCCACGGGGAGGACCGCCCAGGCGGCCACCATCGGGGCGAAGGCGAAGGTGGACTCGAGCGACAGGTCGAACTTGCCCGCGATGAGGATGAGGGTCAGCGCGACCACCACGATCGCCAGTTCTGAGGACTGCTGCAGCAGGTTGGTGAGGTTGCGCTGGGTGAGGAAGACCGGCGTGATGATGAAGCCGATCAGCATCGCGAGGAGCACAACTGGGATGAGGGCGAACTCCCGGCTGCGGAGGGTCTCCCGCGAGATCCACCCGGACCTCCGACGCGCGGCTGTCAGGTCTGCCTGTTCCTGGCCGCCGGATGGGGTGACGTCGCTGCGCGTCGTCTCGCGGACGATGTTGGGGGAGTCAGACATGCTCTTCCACGCCTTCCATAGCGCTCACCATCTCGTGATCGGTCCAGTTCTCGTCGGGGAACGACCTGCTGTGCCGGCCGCGGAGGAAGACCTCGACCCGGTCGCACCGCCGCAGCTCATCGACCTCGTCCGACACGACCAGCACCGCGGTGCCTTTGGCCGCCTCGGCCTCGACCGCGTCGAATAGCGTGTCTTTGGAGGCGACATCGACCCCGGCCGTGGGGTGGATCAGCACGAGGACCCGAGGGCCGGTGGCAAGGGCGCGACCCAGTACGACCTTCTGCTGGTTGCCGCCGCTCAGGCTGCCCACGTACTGCCCCGTCGAGCTGCAGGCCACGTCAAGCGTCGCGACCAGGGCCCGCGGTCGCTCCGCACGGCGGCGTGGCGACACGAGGCCCCATCGGCCGAGCCGGTCCAGGACCGACGAGTTGATGTTGTCCTCGATGGACAGTCCCGCGACGTAGCCCTCCTCGTGCCGGTCCTCCGGGACGAAGGCGATCCCGGCTCGGATGGCGGCCTGCACCGTCCCGAGACGGACTGCGTGCCCGTCGCGCTCGACCGACCCGGACCGGACGGGGAGCATCCCGGCGACTGCGAGTCCCAGTTGTCGGCTGCCCGAGTTGAACAGCCCGCCCAGGCCCACGACCTCGCCGGGCGCGACCTCGAGGTCCACTGGCTCGGACAGCCCGTCCACCTCGACGCCTCGGAGCGCGAGGGCCGGCGCCGCGCCGGACGGGACCCCGCGGGACCTGGTCCGTTGCCCCTGGCCCGAGGGCGTGACGGCGTGGCCGACCATGCTGGCGACCATCCTGTCCTCGGTCATGACGTCCACGGGGCCGGCGTCGACTACCGTGCCGTTGCGCAGGACGGACACCTCCTCGCAGATCTCCGCGACCTCTTCCAGGTGGTGGGAGATGAAAAGGAAGGTGACCCCCGACTCTTTGAGCCGCTTGAGTTCCCGGAACAGCCGACGGATGCCCGAGGCGACCAGCTGGGCCGTCGGCTCGTCGAGGATGACGAAGCGGCTGCCCTCGGACAGGGCGCGGACGATCTCGACGAACTGTGCGTCCTCCACGGAGAGCGTGGAGGCCGGTGCGCGGGGGTCCACGTCGATCTCCCACTTCTCCAGCATCGCCGTGGCCTGGCGGTGGACCTCGCGCCAGCTGATCCCGCGATTGCCCCCGGGGTACCGGTTGAGCAGCAGGTTCTCGGCCACGCTGAGCGCCGGGACGAGGCGCCGGTGCTGGTAGACGCACGCCACGTGCCGACGCCACAGGTGTGGGGAGGACACGGGAGGCGCCGGTTCTCCCGCGAAGAGGACGTGGCCGGTGTCGGGAGCCTCGAGCCCGGTCAGCGTGCTGACCAGCGTCGACTTGCCGGCTCCGTTCCGTCCTACGAGGGCGTGGGTCCGCCCGGCTCGGACGGCGAGGTTGACGCTCGTCAGGGCGCGGGTGGCCCCGTAGGACTTGCTCACCGCCCGCACCTCCGCCAGCGGTGGGGACGAGGGGTCTGCCTGTCCATCACCGAGCACTGCATTGGTCATCGGGCCAGCTCCGAGTTGCCCCACAGCGCCTTGTCGTCGACGTTCTGCTTGGTCACGAGCGGGGCGGGCAGAAGGTCCATCAGGTTGCCCTGGTAGTCGACGATGGTGCTGTCGTGGTCGGTCTTGCCCTTCTTGAGCGATTCCCCCTTGACCGCCTTGTCGAGGTACTGCACGCCGTACTTGGAGTAGAGGTCCAGCGGCTGGGAGATCAGCGCGTCCAGCGTGCCGTCGCGGACCGCGTCCAGACCCTCCGCACCGCCGTCGATGCTGACCAGCGGCATGTGCTGCGGCTGGCCCGCGGGAGCCAGCCGGCCGGCCGCCTTCAGGGACGAGAAGACTGCGGCGCCGTACGTGGTGTCCGCCTGCATGTAGATGCCGGCGAGGTCCGGGTACTGGGTGAGAGCAGTTGCCGTGATATCGCCGGCCTTGGGGCCCTCCCAGTCGGCCGGACGCTCGATGACCTCCACCTGCGGTGCGTTCTGTTGCATCCACTCGCGGAACCCGTCCGACCGGTCCCGGCCGTTGGTGGTAGCGAGATCTCCCTGGATGGAGAGCACCTGTCCCTTGGCGCCGAGCAATGAGGCCAGGTGCTTGGCGGCCTGCGCTCCCATGGCCTTGTTGTCGGCGCGCACGATGGCGAACAGACTGCCAGTCGCAGGGGCGTCGTCCAGAGCCACGAACGGCACCTTGGCGTCCTGGGCGGCCTTCAGCGCCGGACCGATGGCTTTGTTGTCCACGAGACCGGCGAGGATCCCGGTGGCTCCGGCGTTGATCAGCGCGTTGACGTCCGTCAGCTGCTTTCCGGCGTCCTGGTTGGCGTTCGTGGGCTCGAGTTGGGTGGCTCCGATGGCCTTGACGTCCTTCTCCACGTAGCTCACGAGCACCGCGAAGAACGGAGTGGTCAGGAACGGGATGGACAGGCCGAGGTTCAGTTGATCCCCGCCGCTTCCACCGTTCCCACCTCCGCCGGAGGATCCACGGTTGCAGGCGCTCAGCGCCCCACCGGCGGCTACGGAGAGGCCGACCACCCCGAGTCCTCGCAGAAACGAGCGTCGGGACGCGGTCAACTCCACGGCCGTGGTGATCAGTGACTTGTCCATCCTGTGCACTCCTGGTATCTGCTCGGTGGGGGTGGCGGCAGGGGCTTGGCAAAGTGTTGGACCTGTGGTCGCGGTGGGCCGCCGGTGTAGCGGGCGTCACACAGCCGGCAGTTTTGTCTACTGTCACTTAACGTGTCAAGGGGCGTGTTCACAGAGGTCAAAGGTCGCTCTCTGGCTTCGCCAGCTCCCTCTATGGGGCGGAAACGCCGAGAACCCCCTGGATGTCGGTACGATGTTCAATGAGACTCCACGAACCGAGGGGGATGTCGTGGATGCTGTTGCTGTCGGAGTGCGGATCCGAGCGGGCCGACAGGCGCGCGGGCTGAGCCTGCGTGAACTGGCCGCCCGGGTCGGTGTGTCCGCGAGCATGTTGTCGCAGGTCGAGAACGGGAAGAGTCTCGCGTCGGTGTCGACGCTGCACGCGCTCGTGACCGAGCTCGGCATCTCCCTGGACGAGCTCTTTCGCGCCGACGCCGCGCCGGCCCTGAACGGCGAACCCGCCGTCGCCCCAGTCGTAGTCGACGGGCCGCGACCCGGGCTGTCCGACGTCCCCGTCCACCCGCCGACCCAGGGTGGTCCACGGCCGGTCCTCCCTGACGGAACTCGGCAGACACTCGAGATGGCCGACGGGGTCCTCTGGGAGCGACTCTCGTCGACGCTGGACCACTTGGTCGACGCGCAGCTTGTCACCTATCCGCCGGGGAGCTCGTCCTCGTCCGACGGGCGCCTGATGCGCCACAACGGCACCGAGTTCGCCTACCTCATCGAGGGTGAGCTGACCCTCCGGCTGGGGTACGACTCGTACACGTTGCGAGCCGGCGACTCGTTGTCGTTCGACAGTACGATCCCGCACCTGTACACGAACCACGGAGAGTCCGACGCGCGTGGCGTCTGGTTCGAGGTGGGGCGATACGTGGCCGGCGG
>C688J18823_10002943_pt1 | contig 10732 bp, 6 predicted proteins | sample HopSoiMetagenom1_FD_18823 | JGI IMG/M metagenome (IMG submission 18823) | reverse complement strand
GGCGGGCAGGGCTGCCGGGCTCGTTCTGCACGAGCTGGCCGACCGCCTGCACCGCCTGGCTGCCGCGCTGCGAGACGGAGACGAGGCAGCCGCTGCCCGGATCCGCCACGAGGTGGCTGCCCTCGAGCTGCGGGTCTCCGAGCTTCGGGAGGCGCTCGCCATGTCCACCGGCGCGGTACGGCTCGCCCCGCCCCGGCTGCGCCAGCGGCCGCGGGTGGAGCGCTACGGCGCCGCAGCTCCCCATATTGCGCTCGCGGTGCAGGATGCCGGCAGCCTGGCCGCCGCCGTTGCACGCGTGATCCGCCATCGCGACCCCGCCCCTGCCCTGGCCGAAGCTCTCGACAAGCTGGCAGACGGGCTGATCGAGCTCGCCGGCTGCCTGGCGGGCGAGGGATCCGCCGAGCACTGTCGCGAGTCGCTGGTCGAGGTGGCCGCGCACATCGACACCGACGCCTCGTCCACGCCGGGACTCCTCGTGGCCTGGTCGCAGCTGGAATCGATGGTGCTGCACCTGCTGGTGGCGAGCGGGCTGCCCGAGGAGGAGGCTCACCGGCTCCTCGGATCGAAGATGGAGGCGGACCCCTCCCCGGACCGGCGGGAGCTGCTGGCCCGGCTGGTCTAGGTGCGCCGCTCGAGCGACGCACGCTCGAGGTTTCCCTGCAGCTTTGCCTTCAGCCGCAGGATCGCCTTGGTGTGCAGCTGGGACACCCGCGACTCGGTGACTCCCAGCACCTCGCCGATCTCGCGCAGCGTCAGCTCCTCGTAGTAGTAGAGGGTGATCACGGTACGCTCGCGGTCGGGCAGCTTGCCGATCGCGTTGGCGAGCGCCTCCCTGACCTCGGTGCGGGTCATCTCGAGCGACGGATCGTCGGCGTTCGGGTCCTGCAGCGTGTCGATCAGCGACACCGTGTCGCCACCCGAGGAACTGATCGTCCACAGCTCGTCCAGGGCTGCCACCGACGACCGGGAGATCTGCGTCAGGCTGTCCTGGAACTCGTCCTCGCTGATTCCGAGTGCGGCCGCGATCTCCTCGTCCGCCGGCGGGCGGTGCAGCTTGTGCTCCAACTCGACGATGGCCCTCTCGATCTCCCGCGCGCGGCTTCGCACCGACCGCGGCACCCAGTCCATCGAGCGAAGCTCGTCGATGATGGCGCCCTTGATCCGGCTGATCGCATAGGTCTCGAACTTGATGTCGCGGCCCGGGTCATAGCGCTCGATGGCGTTCATCAGGCCGAGCAGCCCATACGACACCAGATCGCCCTCCTCCACGTGCGCCGGCAGGCCGGTGCCCAGGCGGCCGGCCACGTACTTGACCAGCGGCGCATAGGTCAGGATCAGCCGCTCGCGCAGCTGCGGATCAGCCGTCTGCTTGTACTGGAGCCAGATCTGGGTTGCGTCGTCGGTCATGAACGAGGGTGCGCCTGCGCGTGAGCCGCGCGGAGATGGCGGATGCTGACATGGGTGTATACCTGGGTCGTGCCGACCGATGCGTGGCCGAGCAGCTCCTGGATGCTCCGAAGGTCGGCTCCGCCCTCGAGCAGATGGGTGGCAAAGGTGTGCCGAAGCGCGTGCGGCGAGCGCTCCGCAAGCCCGGCTCGGCGAAGCCGGCCCATCACGATCCGGCGGACGTCGGAGCCGGACAGCCCCCTGCCGCGGACGCTCACGAACAGGCGATCGCTCGGTCGGCTGCCGGCAAGCGCCGGCCTCCCGTGCTCCAGGTAGGCGTCGAGGGAACCAGCGGCCCGGCGGCCCACCGGCACCACCCGCTGCTTGTCGCCCTTCCCGGTCACGCGCAACGACCAGTCCCAGCGGTCGAGGTCGGCCGGCCGAAGCGAGCACACCTCGGCCGCCCGCAGCCCGCATCCGTAGAGCACCTCGAGCAGTGCCTGGTCGCGGAGGTCTCGCGGCGACGGAGGAGCCTCCCCCGTTGCATCGAGCAGCTCGCCGGCCTCCCGCTCGTTCAGGGTGGCGGGCAGTGTCCGCGGGCGGCGCGGACCCGGGATCACCGCGGCGGGATCGCGCGGCACCATGCCGCGGGCGTGGAGCCAGGCGTACGCACTGCGAACCGCGGACAGCTTGCGCGCTGCGGTGGCAGGCGCGTAGCGCATCGTTCCCAGATACGCGGCGTACCGGCGAAGGGTCGAGACATCGGCACCCTGCACGGGTGTGCCGGCCGCGTCCAGCCATCGCTCCAGCTGCGCCAGGTCGGTGCGGTACGCGCGAACGGTCGCCGACGCCGCCCCGGATGCGACGAGGTGGTCGAGGTAGCGGCGAAGCGCGTCGCTCCGCGGAGAGGTGTCGTCAGCCGTGGCGTCCACCGGGTTCTGGGTTCACAGGTTCGCGCTCCGTGCTCGACTCTCCTTTGCCTCAGCGCCTGGGAAGTAGGTCGCGACGGGCGAGATCTCCCATCCATACCCCGAGCACGGCGGCTGCGACCGCGATCACGAGTGCGTCTGCGCGAAACGCCGCGACGGCGATCGCCCCCAACCCGAGCGTCAGGATTGCGAACAGGAAGCCGCGAGAGCGCATGCCGCACCGAGGTTAGACCACCGGGTGGCGAGAAATCGGAAAGCTGCGACGCTCGGTGATGCCCGTCCTCCGGCCGGCCGATCGTTCGCAGCTGGGTCGGGGAGCCGCATCGCGCCCGCTGCTGCATGCCCGCCGACCCGCCCGGAAGAACGAATGTGAGGACGCCGCGGGCGTGCATTTGCAAAGCCCTTGCAAAATCTGAAACCCACCTTCGGATTCAGGGTCGAAGGTTCCCCGCATGAAAAGATTGACGTTTGCGACCTTCGTTTGCGCGCTCGTGGGCACCATGGGCGTCCTGGTGGGACCGGCCGTCACCGCCACCGGCCCGTACCAACCCTTCAAGCTCTCGAGCTACTGGCGGACGCCGTCCACAGCCCCGGCCGATGCGCGGTCAGGCGCGATGATGAGCTGGCTCTCCTCCGTGCTGCACAACAAGTTCGCCACGGTCCGTGCGAGCAACCTGAACGGCTCGACGGCGCAGGGCACCTCGGTGTACTACGCCACGGCCTCTGACCCCCAGTACACGATCTGCCACAACCCGCGGTACACCAACTACTACTGGCCGTCGGACTTCAACTCCGTCCGCATTCCCCGCGGCGCCAAGGCGCCGACCGACAACGACGCCGACATGATGGTGTACAACACTTTCCAGGGGAAGCTGTTCTGGTTCACCAACATGCAGATGATCAACGGCCGCTGGTGCGCCAGCCAGGCATCCGTCTACAGGATCAGCTCCAACGGCCTGCACGGAAAGCTGGCGCAGTCCGACCAGCCGCTCAACTGGGGCAAGCACGGGCTCGCCCCGCTGACTCAGGCGATCCGCTGGGGCGAGGTGGCATCGGGCACCGTTCCGCACGTGATGGACGTGTACATCCCCGCCATCAGCTGCAACAACCGCGCGGCGGGCGGCAAGGACTGGTTCCCGCTGTATCTCGGCACCATGTGCACGACGTCGGCCGCCTCCTCGATTCCGGCCGGGGCGGTGCTGCGGATCAAGTCCTCGGTCGACCTGTCCCGATACCCGCTCAACCCGTCGGCGCGCATCATCGCCCGCGCCCTGCAGCGCTTCGGGGCCGTGGTCGGCGACCGCTCAGGTGTCGGCAACAACGTCACCATCAAGCTCGAGGACACCGTGGTCGAGGGCAAGGGCAACCTGTGGCTGAACGCCGGGCTGCGGTGGGATTCGCTGAAGTCGATCCCGCTCTCGGCGTTCCAGATCGACAAGCTCGGCGCCCCACGCGGCTGACCAGGACGGAAGCCTGACGGACAGCGGCGCTCCCGCTCCACCCCACCCGGGCGGGAGTGCCGCTGTCGATCAGCGTTGCACGTGGCGACCGCTGATCGCAGGCTGCGGTAGATGCCGGAACCCTGGAGCGAGTACCAATGGGTTGACCGCGACCCGCACTTCGATGCGCATTGCGTCTCGATCGTGACCGGATCGGCCGCCGACGACGTGGTGCGCGGCTTTGCCGCCCATCGTGCGTCGGCGCGCCGTGTGACCTTCGCGGAGCAGCGCGGTATGGGCGCTCCCAGTCCGCAGGGATGGGGCAACGACACGGTGCAGATCGACGTGCTCGATGGCGCGGTGATCTGTGTCGAGGCAAACGGCTGGGCCGGCATCGACAAGAACCGCGCCCGCATGCTGTCGGCGGGCGGCCTCCACGTCGCCACCTACCGCAGCGTCAATGCGGACATGCAGGTCACCTACGCGCGGGCGGGCGCTCTGGTACGCAGCTTCCGCCATCGTTTGCGGCACTAAGTCCGCGGGCATCGCCCCGAGATGCTCCTGATCCTGCTGCTGATCATCCTCATCCTGCTGTTCGGGATCGGCGGCCTGATCAAGGGCCTGCTGTGGGCCATGCTGATCGCCGTGGCGCTGGTCGTGGCGACGGCCATCCTGGCAACCCGCACGCTGCGGCGCTAGGCCCCTCGGAGCGGCCTACCGTGCGCCCAGGTTCCTGGCGGCGTCGAGCTGATCGTCGATCGGCGGCACCTCGTCGTCGCCGCTGCGCCACGCGCGGCGGATCGTGCCCGAGCCGTCGATCAAGAACGCCGAGCGGACCGGCACGTCGGCCAGTCCGTCGAGGGACTGCGCCACTCCGAAGGCGCGCACAGCGTCGCCGTGCCAGTCCGAGAGCAGCGGGTAGGGAAGCCACTGCTGCTTCGACCAGCTTCGGTGTGAGTACGGGCTGTCTCGCGAGATCCCGAAGATCTGCACTCCCGCCTGCGTGAACTCCTCGCTCCTGTCACGCAGGAGCCGCAGCTGGTCTCGTCAGGTACTCGTCCAGTCGTGCACGTAGAAGCTCAGCAGGAGCGGCCCGGCAGCCGCCAGATCCGGCAGCCTGACCGGCTCCACGTCCTCGCCGAACACGGTCACGTCCGGCACACGGTCACCTTCGCCCAACACACGCGTGACGGTACCAGCCCCCGCTTCCTCGCGGGGGCTGACCCGCCCCGGGAGCCCTACTTCGTCGCCTGGATCACATGTGCGAGCTTCTGGGTGGAGTCGACCACGACCCCGGCGCCGTTCTGACCGGACGGGTAGACGAGAACGGTGTAGTCCGTGCCCAGCGCGATGTTGACGTTCATGTTGTAGAGGTACGTGCCGTCTCCCACGTACCTCATCTGGCCGATGGTATCGGCCGCGCTTGTCGAGGTCGGCACGGTGATCGCCACCGAGCCGTCGTCGGTGAACTTCGTGAGGTCGCCCTTCGTCAGCCGGATCGCCGGGGCCGCGGCGAGCGTCACCGCGTTGCCGTTGCAGTCCGTGAACCGCACCTTGACCGGGAGCACCTGACCGTTCTTGAGCTTGTCGGTCACACGCGTGTTGGTGACCGGCGGCAGGAATCCGGCGCCACCCACCCTGGCGGTGATCGGACCGGCCGAGTCCTCGCCGCCGTCGTCATCCGCGACCTTCGTGGTGACGCTCCTGCAGCCGACCGACGTGAAGGCGGTGGTCACGCTGGCCGACCGCGTGGCCGCCCAGCCCGAGGTTCCAAGCGCAGCGGAGGTCGGGGGCTGGAACAGGGACATCAGCCAGCTGTCCGCACCCGGGTCGGTGAAGCTCGTCGTGAACGTGCTGGACATGAGGGTAAGCGGCCCGTAGAAGGAGTCGGTCGCGGTGAAGGACGTGATGTGCGGAGCGACGTTCGCGACGGAGACACTCCTGGCGGCGGTGGTCGTGCCGGACGGATCCCCGTCGTCCGCTCTCGCCGATACGGTCGAGGTTGCCGGGCCGTCGGGGAACGTGCAGTCGAAACTGCTTCCCACCTCGTTCGACTTCACACCGCCCGTGCCACACCCGGTGGAGACCACCACCGTGTCCTCGCCCGGGTCGGACGCGGCGTACGAGTAGGTCTTCGTCTGGCTCTCGTCCGCCGTGGCGGGGCCGATGAGCTCGATGGCCGGAGCGACATCCGCCACGGCAACCACCTTCGTGCCCGTTCCGATGTTGTCGGCCGGGTCACCGTCGTCGGCCGTCACAGAGACGGTCGAGGTCTCCGGCCCGTCGGGGAACCTGCAGTCGAAGTGGTTGCCGTCCACGTTCGACCTCGTGCCATTCGCCCCGCAGCTCGTGGAGAACGTCAGCGTGTCGCGCCCAGGGTCGGTCGCCGTGTAGGAGTACGTCTTCGTCTGGCCCTCGTCCGCGCCGGCCGGCCCCGTCAGGGCAACGGTGGGCGCGACGTTCGCGATCGACACGAGCTTCGAGTCGTGGCCCGAATCGTCACCATCGTTCGCGCTCACCGAGACGCTGCTCTGCGCCGGTCCATCGGGGAACTTGCAGTCGAAGGTGTTCCCGACCGGGTTCGACAGCTCGCCGTTGGCACCGCAGCTGGTCGTGACGGCCAGGTCATCCGCACCGGGGTCGCTGATCGTGAAGGAGTAGCCCTTGGTGTCGCCCTCGTTGGCCGAAGCAGCGCCCGCGAGCGCCACCCTCGGCGCCACGTTGGCGATCGCCACGAGCTGCGTCGCCGGCGCGCTGTCAGCGCCGTCGGAGTCGGTCACCGCAAGCGACACCGTCGAGGTGGCAGGCCCGTCAGGGAAGCGACACCGGAATGCGCCGCCGGTCGCCGTGGTCGACACCGAACCGGCCACCAGCACACCGTTGGCACCGCAATCCGGCGAGCCATGTGCGACATCGAAGGAATCCACACCGGGGTCGGTGACCGTGAAGGCAAACAGCTTCACGTCGCCCTCGTTCGCCGAGTCCGCCGGATGCGTCAGGCTCACCACCGGCTTGACGTTTGCGATCGCCACCGCCTTCTCGTCGTGGCCGGTGTCGTCACCGTCGTTCGCGCTCACCGAGACAGTCGACGTCGCCGGGCCATCCGGGAAGGTGCAGTCGAAGCTGTTCCCCACCTCGTGCGACAGCTCACCGTTGGCACCGCAGCTCCTCGTGACGGCCAGGTCATCCGCGCCCGGGTCGCTGATCGTGAAGGAGTAGCTCTTGGTGTCCCCCTCGTCGGCCGATGCAGCGCCCGTCAGCACCACCGTCGGCGCCACGTTGGCGATCGCCACCACCTGTGACGCCGGCGCGCTGTCGGCACCGTCGGAGTCGGTCACCGCAAGCGACACCGTCGAGGTGGCAGGCCCGTCAGGGAAGCGACACCGGAAACTCCCACCGGCCGTCGTGGTCGACACGGAGCCTGACACCAGCACACCGTTGGCACCGCAATCCGGCGAGCCGTCAGCGACGTCGAACGTATCCACACCCGGGTCGGCCACCGTGAACGCAAACAGCTTCGCGTCGCCCTCGTTCGCTGAGTCCGCCGGATCGGTCAGGCTCACCGTCGGCGCAACGTTGGCCACGTCGACCGCCTTCTCGTCGTTGCCCGTGTCGTCACCGTCGTTCGCGCTGACCAAGACCGTGCTCTGCGCTGGGCCATCCGGGAAGGTGCAATCGAAGCTGTTCCCCACCTCGTGTGACAGCTCACCGCTCGCACCGCAGCTAATCGTGATGTCGAGCGTGTCGTCGCCGGGATCGGTCGCGATGAACGAGTAGGTCTTCGTGTCGCCCTCGCTCGCCGAGTCCGCCGGATCCGTCAAGCTCACCGTCGGCGCGACGTTCGCGATCGCCACCACCTGTGACGCCGGCGCGCTGTCGGCACCGTCGGAGTCCGTCACCGCAAGCGACACCGTCGAGCTGGCAGGCCCATCAGGGAAGAGACACCGGAATGCCCCACCAGTCGCGGTGGTCGACACCGAACCGGCCACCAGCACACCGTTGGCACCGCACTCCGGCGAGCCATCAGCAACCTCGAAGGAATCCACGCCTGGGTCGGCCACCGTGAAGGCAAACGTCTTCGCGTCGCCCTCGTTCGCTGAGTCCGCCGGATCCGCCAAGCGCACCACCGGCGCGACGTTCGCGATCTCAACAGTCTCCTCGTCGTGGCCCGTATCGTCACCATCGTCCGCGTGAACCGAGACGCTGCTCTGCGCCCGGCCGTCCGGGAACGTGCAGTCGAAGCTGTTCCCCACCTCGTGTGACAGCTCACCGTTCGCACCGCAGCTGATCGTGATGTCGAGCGTGTCGTCGCCGGGATCGGTCGTGGTGAATGAGTAGGTCTTCGTGTCGCCCTCGTCGGCCGATGCAGCGCCCGTCAGCACCACCGTGGGCGCGACGTTCGCGATCGTCACCGCCTGGGTCGCCGGCGCACTGTCAGCGCCGTCGGAGTCGGTCACAGCCACCGCCACTGTTGAGCTGGCAGGCCCATCCGGGAACCGACATCGGAAACTGCCACCAGCAGCCGTCGTCGACACCGAACCGGCCACCAGCACACCATTGGCACCGCAATCCGGCGACCCGTCGGTGACATGGAACGCATCCACACCCGGATCCGACACCGTAAGGGCAAACGTCTCCACATCGCCCTCGTCCGCCGAGTCCGCCGGATCCGTCAAGCTGACCGTCGGCGCGACGTTGGCGATCTCCACCACCTGTGACGCCGGCGCACTGTCGGCGCCGTCGGAGTCCGTCACCGCAAGCGACACCGTCGAAGTGGCGGGCCCATCCGGGAAGCGACACCGGAAACTCCCGCCGGCCGTCGTGGTCGACAGCGAACCGGCCACCAGCACGCCATCGGCACCGCACTCCGGCGAGCCATCAGCGACGTCGAACGTATCCACACCGGGGTCGGCCACCGTGAAGGCAAACAGCTTCACGTCACCCTCGTCCGCCGAGTCGGCCGGATCGGTCAGGCTCACCGTCGGCGCGACGTTTGCGATCGCCAAGACCTGCGTCGCCGCCGCGCTGTCGACGCCGTCGGAGTCCGTCACCGCAAGCGACACCGTCGAGGTGGCAGGCCCGTCAGGGAAGCGACACCGGAAACTCCCACCGGCCGTCGTGGTCGACGCCGAGCCTGACACCAGCACACCATCGGCACCGCACTCCGGCGAGCCATCAGCAACCTCGAACGTATCCACACCCGGATCCGACACCGTGAAGGCAAACAGCTTCACGTCACCCTCATTCGCCGAGTCCGCCGGATCCGTCAAGCGCACCGTTGGCGCGACGTTGAGGATCTCAACCGCCTTCTCGTCGTGGCCCGTATCGTCACCATCGTTCGCGCTCACCGAGACAGTCGACGTCGCCGGGCCATCCGGGAAGGTGCAGTCGAAGCTGTTCCCGACCTGGTTCGAGAGCTCGCCGTTGGCACCGCAGCTCTTCGTGACCACCAGATCATCCGCCCCCGGATCGTCAGTGGTGAACGAGTACGTCTTCGTGTCGCCCTCATCGGCAGATGCAGCGCCGGTCAGCACCACCGTCGGCGCCACGTTTGCGATCGACACCACCTTCGAATCGCTGCCCGTGTCATCCCCGTCATGCGCGCTCACCGAGACGGTGCTCTGCACCGGGCCATCCGGGAACGTGCAGTCGAAGCTGTTCCCGGCCTCATTCGAGAGCTCGCCGTTGGCACCGCAGCTCTTCGTGACCACCAGATCATCCGCCCCCGGATCGTCAGTGGTGAACGAGTACGTCTTCGTGTCGCCCTCATCGGCGGAGACCGCGCCGGTCAGCACCACCGTCGGCGCCACGTTGGCGACCTCGACCGTCTTGCTGTCACTGGCCGTGTCGTCCCCGTCATTCGCGCTCACCGAGACGGTGCTCTGCGCCGGGCCATCCGGGAAGGTGCAGTCGAAGCTGTTCCCGGCCTCATTCGAGAGCTTGCCGTTGGTACCGCAGCTCTTCGTGACCACCAGATCATCCGCCCCCGGATCGTCAGTGGTAAACGAGTACGTCTTCGTCTCGCCCTCGCCGGCCGCCGCCGCCCCGCTCAGCACGACTGTCGGCGCCACGTTTGCGATCGACACAACCTTCGAATCGCTGCCCGTGTCATCCCCGTCATGCGCGCTCACCAGGACCGTCGATGTCGCCGGGCCATCCGGGAACGTGCAGTCGAAGCCGCCTGCCACCGCGTTGGACAGCGTCCCGTTCGCACCACACGAAGCGGTGATCGTCGCCGTGTCCGCCCCGGGATCGGTCACGGTGTACGAGTAGCTCTTCGTCCCGCCCTCGTCGGCCGAGACCGTTCCGGTCAGCACCACCGTCGGCGCCACATTTGCGATCGACACGACCTTCGAATCGCTGCCCGTATCGTCACCATCGTTCGCGCTGACCGACACCGTCGACGTCGCCGGGCCATCCGGGAACGTGCAGTCGAAGCCGGTCGCCACCGCGTGGGATAGCGTCCCGTTCGCACCACACGAGGACGTGATGGTCGCCGTGTCCGCCCCGGGATCGGTCACGGTGTACGAGTACGTCTTCGTGCCGCCCTCGTTGGCCGAAACCGCCCCGCTCAGCACCACCGTCGGTGCCACGTTGGCGATGGCGACGATCGCCGTCGCCGCGCTGCTGGCGGCGCCATCGGAGTCCGTAACAACGATCGAGACAGTCGAGCTCGCCGGACCATCAGGGAACCGGCACTGGAAGCTTCCCCCCGCCGCCGAGGTCGTCACCGACCCCGCCACCAGCACACCGTTCACCCCGCAGCCCGGTGACCCGGCGGCGACGCTGAACGTATCCACACCCGGATCGGACACCGAGAAGGCAAACGTCTTCACCTCTCCCTCGTTCGCCGCCGTCGGCGCAGACGTCAAGGTGACAGCCGGCGCCACGTTGGCGATGGCGACGATCGCCGTCGCCGCGCTGCTGGCGGCGCCATCGGAGTCCGTAACAACGATCGAGACAGTCGAGCTCGCCGGA
>C688J18823_10002942_pt1 | contig 10733 bp, 10 predicted proteins | sample HopSoiMetagenom1_FD_18823 | JGI IMG/M metagenome (IMG submission 18823) | reverse complement strand
GGCCCGCTGCGTTTGTTGGCCTAGCCAGGGTGCACGCCTCTCGCGCTGATCGTGTTTTACGCGAACCGAACGCAGCGGGCCGTGCCCGCCCGCCGGAGGCCTCCTCGTCGTTCCCCAATGAAACGTTTAATCGCGGAGGTAGCGCTCCATCAGCTTCGCGTTCTCGTCCATCGCGCGGATCTCGATCCAGTAGGCACGCGCGAACATCAGCAACGTGATGAATGCCAGCGCGTCGTGCAGCCAGCGCGGCGTCTGGCCGTGCGCAACGCCGCCGCCCATGATGAAGGTGACCATGATCGCGGTGAGCGCCCACATCGCGGCGGGGAAGACGCGCGACTTGAATGCCTTCGTCTGCTGGATCACCGCAGCGTCGTCCGACTTCTCCTTGATCTCTTTTCCGGTCCCGATGAAGAAGAACATCGTCATCGATTGGGAGAACAATCCGATGATCGTCGTGGTGAACGCGAGCATGATGTGACGGGCCGCGTGGACGGGGTCGGCGAGGAATCCGTAGACCATCGTCACGATCAATCCGGCGATAGTCAGAAGTGTCGTCAGCAGGAGAAAAGCGGCCATGGGCGCCACATGCTAGACTCCGCCGCCGTGACGGACAAGCCGAATGGCGCCCGAAATACGGTGAGTTACCGCGACTCGGGCGTCGACATCGATGCGCAGGACGAAGCGCTTCGCGAAGTCCGCCGGATCGCCCGCGGCACGTTCACTCCGAACGTCATTTCCGACATCGGACTCTTCGGCGGACTCTTTCGCGCGAGCTTCGACGGGATCACCAAACCGATCCTCGTTTCGTCGACTGACGGCGTGGGCACCAAGCTGCGCGTCGCGCGCGAGATGAAGATCCACGACACAGTCGGCTACGACCTCGTGTCGCACTGTGTGAACGACATCCTCGTGCAGGGCGCGAAGCCGCTCTTCTTTCTCGATTACTACGCGACCGGCAAGCTGCGCCCCGCGGTGATGACCGACGTGATCCGCGGCATGGCGCGCGCGTGCAGCGAGAACGGCTGCGCGCTGATCGGCGGCGAGACCGCGGAGATGCCGGGCTTTTACGGCGACGACGATTACGACATCGCCGGCTTCATCGTCGGCGTGGTCGACGAATCGCTCCTGCTCGACGGCAAGCAGGTTCGCGAAGGCGACGTGCTGATCGGATTGCCGTCCGCCGGCCTGCACACGAACGGTTACTCGCTCGCGCGCCGCATCCTCGTCGACAAGATGGGGCACGACTTCCAGACCGTGCTGCCGGAGATCGGCAAGATCGGCGAAGCGCTGCTCGCGCCGCACATCTCGTATCTCAAGCCGCTGATGCCGCTGGTCGAACAGCGCACGCTGCATGCCATGGCGCACATCACCGGCGGCGGACTGACCGACAACGTGCCGCGCATCCTCCCCGACAACCTCGACGCGCACATCAAGCTCGGCTCGTGGCCGGTGCTGCCGATCTTCAAGCTGCTGTTCGACGAAGGGAACGTCGCGCGCGACGAGATGCTCCGCGTCTTCAACATGGGCATCGGCATGGTGCTGGTGATCGGCAAGGACCATGTCGACGCCGTGACGAAGCACCTCACGCAGATCCGCGAGAAATTCTTCTTCATCGGCAATGTCATGAAGGGCTCGGGCAAGGTCGTGTACGACACGCCGCCGAGCGGCTTCGCGTCGTGGATCGAGTGACGTGCGGCTCGCCGTCCTGCTCTCCGGCCGCGGTTCGAACTTCCTCTCCATCGCGCAGGCGATCGCCAACGGCACGCTGAACGCGGAGATCGTCTGCGTGATCTCGAATCGCCCCGGCGTGCGGGGCGTCGTGCGGGCGCGCGAGCTCGGGCTCGACGTGCACGAGCTCGATCACAAGGCATACGCGAATCGTCTCGAGCACGAAGCCGCGGTGCGCGCAGTATTGAAGGAGGCAAGGCCGGATTACATCGTGCTCGCCGGCTACATGCGCCTGCTGTCGCCCGCCTTCGTCGACGAGTGGCGCAATCGCATTCTCAACATTCACCCGTCGCTGTTGCCGTCATTCCCGGGCGTCGACGCGCAGAAGCAGGCGCTCGATTACGGCGTGAAGATCAGCGGCTGCACGGTGCACTTCGTCGACGAGAAGCTCGACGCCGGACCGATCATCGTGCAGCGTGCGGTCGAGGTGCGCGACGATGACACGGTCGAATCGCTCAGCGCGCGCATCCTCGAGCAGGAGCATGTGGCGTACGTCGAAGCGCTGCAGAAGCTCGCGGCGAAGTGATCAGAACGGCCAGAACTTGCGCCACCACGGCTGCTTGTCGACCGATGCGCTCGCGATCGCGGGGATGCGGGAGATGATCGAGCCGTTCTGCGACACGATGATCGCGCCGACCTGCTGGCCTGCGCGCACCGGCGCAGTCACCACGCCCGGCGCGAACGCGGTCTTCACGCTCTTCTCCTCGCCGCGCTTCACCAGCGCGAACGCGTCGCCGCCCGCGACTGCCGGAACGACTTTCGTCCGTCCATCCGCAACCGTGGCCTGACCGACGCCCTGCCCCTTCTTCACCACCGGCACACGGCGGTATTGCGCGAACGCTTCGCTCATCAGCCGCGATGAGATGCCGAACGAGCTCAGCGGTCCGTGCGGTGCACGTGCGCCCATGACCACCGAGACCAGTTCCATGTCGCCGCGTCTAGCGGACGCTGTCACGCAATAACCGGCCGGACCGGAGTAACCGGTCTTGAGGCCTGTCGCGTCGGCGAAGTAGTCGACCTTGTGCGGATTGATCAGGTGGTTCGGATTGGTGAGGCCCGCGGTGAACGTGCCGTTCGAGAACGGCATCGAAAACGTCTTCGCGTACTCGCGCATGAGCGGGTACTTCATCAGCTCCATGCCGAGGATGGCGAGATCGCGCGCGGAGGCCACGTCGATGTGTTTCGGATCTTTCGCATTCGGCAGGCCGTGCGGATCGACGAAGTTCGAGTGCGTCATGCCGAGGGCGCGGGCACGGTCATTCATCATGTCCGCGAACGCCTCGGGTGAGCCGGAGATCTTCTCCGCCAGCATCTCCGCCGCGTCGTTGGCCGATTGCACCATCGTCGCCGCGAGCAGCGTCTGCACCGGGAACGATTGCCCTTCCTTGGCGTAGATCTGCGAGCCGCCCATCTTGCTGGCGCGGGCCGAGGTGACCACCGGGTCCGTCAGTTTGAGACGGCCGTTCTGGATCTCCTCCATGGCGATGAGCAGCGTCATCATCTTTGCCATCGATGCAGTCGGCAGCGGCACGTCCGCGTTTTCCGCGTAGAGCACGCGTTTCGTCGACGGCTCGATCACGAATGCGGCGGTGTAGCCCTTGCCGGTCGTATCGACCTGGGCGCCTTTGGCGGTTCCGCCCCCTTCTTCTTGAGCGAGGAGAGGGACAGCGATCGCGAATGCGATGAGTAACGAAGCAAATTTTTTCATCGAGTTACCTCATGACGCGCTGGCGCGTTTTACACGCTTGCGTCCTGATCGCGTAGTGCGAGGGATCGATCCGATGACTGTCCAATCGTGTTTATGGACGATCACCGGCTCCTTCGACTTCGGCCAGAGATCCATGGGGATGTAGTAGTAACCGTCGCCGAGCACCCGCGATTTGATGGCCAGATCGCGCATCGATTTGCAGAGACCCTTTTTTCCGCGAATCGCACTTCGCTCCACCACCACACCCGTGGGCTCGCCGACGCCTTGATAAATGCTGATTTCAGCGCAAAGTGAATTTACCAACGTCATTTGCAGCCACTCCACACGGGTGTTTAGCAAGTTTGGTTCCCAAACGGCCGAGACAGCAGACAGCAGACAGCAGATAGCGGATAGCGGGAGAACGGTTCTCCTGCTATCTGCTATCTGCTGTCCGCTGTCTGCTCTCCTGTACGAATGGCCAGTAGCGCTTCCCCCCAATCCACGTGAGAATTCACAGCGATGGCCGACGCCAAACCGAAACGCAAGCTCAGCCGCGAGCGAATGAAGGAGCTCCTCAACGATGCCGGTCAACTGATCTGGCGCTCGCGCAAGCGGTTGCTCATCGGCTTCCCGCTGATGTTCATCAATCGCGGCGCCGGCATCGTCATCCCCGGCACCTCGAAGTACGTCATCGACCTGGTGATCGGCAAAGGGCGCCACGATCTGCTCTGGAAAATCGCACTCGTCGCCGGCGTCGCCTCGGTCATCTCCGGCATTACCGACTACCTCCTCTCCCAACTCCTCGGGCAGGCCGCACAGAGATCGATCACGGAGCTGCGCCGCAGGATTCACGAGCACGTGCAGCGGTTGCCGGTGCGCTACTTCGACTCGACGAAGACGGGCGTGATCGTGGCGCGCGTGATGAACGACGCCGAGGGCATCCGCAATCTGATCGGCACGGGACTCGTGCAGTTGTTCGGCGGCCTGATCACCGCGACCGTCGCCATCGGCATCCTCTTCTGGTTGTCGACGAAGCTCGCGACCTTCATCGCCATCGCACTCGCGTTCTTCGCGGTGATTCTCTGGTGGGCCTTCCGCACGGCGCGGCCGCTGTTCCGCAAGCGCGGCGAAGTGAACGCGGAAGTGACGGGACGGCTGACCGAAGGACTCTCCGGCATCCGCATCGTGAAGGCATACCGCGCGGAAAAGCACGAAGAGCGCGTGTTCACGAAGGGCGCGCACCGGTTGCTGCGCCTCGTGGTCGATACGATGAATACGGTGTCGACGATGTCGGGACTCTCGTCGATGCTCGCCGGCGTCGTGGGCATGCTCATCCTCTGGTTCGGCGCGCGTGAAGTGATCGCGCACCGGATGACGATGGGCGATCTCGTCTCGTTCATCGTCTACCTCGGACTGGTGATCGGACCGGTCGCGCAGATCGTGGCGATCGGAACGCAACTGTCCGAGGCCTTTGCGGGACTGGAGCGGATGCGGGAGATTCTCGGTGAGACGACGGAGGATGTCGCCGATCCGGAGAAGCCGTTCACGCCGGCGATCACCGGCGATGTCGAGTTCCGCGACGTCTGGTTCGAGTACAGCGAAGGCGTGCCGGTGCTGAAAGGCATCAGCTTCAACGCGCGTGCGGGTAAATCGACGGCGCTCGTCGGGCCGTCCGGTTCGGGCAAGAGCACGCTCATCGCGCTCGTCGCCGCGTTCAACCGGCCGACGGCAGGAACGATCCTCATCGATGGTAAAGATCTTGACGATCTGCGGCTCGCCGATTACCGCAGCCACATCGGACTGGTGCCGCAGGAGTCGTTCCTCTTCGCCGACTCGATCTACGACAACATCTCGATGGGCAATCCGAAAGCGACGCGCGAGGAAGTGCTCGAGGCCGCGCACATCGCGCACGTCGACGATTTCGCGGACACGTTCGCGGACAAGTACGACACGATCGTCGGCGAGCGAGGCGTGAAGCTGTCGGGCGGACAACGCCAGCGCGTGGCGATCGCGCGGGCGATCGTCGCCGATCCGCGGATCCTCATCCTCGATGAAGCGACGTCGTCACTCGACAGCGAGAGCGAAGCGTTGATTCAGGACGGCCTCAACAAGCTTATGGAAGGACGCACGACGTTCGTCATCGCGCACCGCCTGTCGACGATTCGCAATGCCGATCAGATCCTGTTCGTGGAGGACGGCCGCATCGTCGAGCGCGGTACGCACAGAGAGCTCATTGCCCTCGGCGGACGCTATCGGACGCTGTACGAGAAGCAGTACGGCGTCGCGGTCAATCGATTCGTGAATGCGGGCGAGGAGGTCGAGGACTTCGACGCCGCCCCCCTGTCATCCTGAGCCGCGAAGACGGCGAAGGACCCGTACGTCGAGCTCGATGACCCCGTTCACTCGTGCTTGAGCTCGACGCTCCAGTACGCCTCGTCGAGGAAGTTCTTCCAGATCTCGGGGAACGCGCGTCCCTGAATCCGATGCAGCGGGTGCCACTTCGGACGGTGCGGGTGCCGGATCAGCTGCATGCCGGACTCGTGCAGGAGCTTGTTCCCTTTCCGCACGTTGCACGGCAGGCAGGCGCAGACGACGTTCTCCCACGTCGACTTGCCGCCGCGCGAGATCGGCACGACATGATCGAGCGACAGCTCCGACGACGGGAACTTCTTCCCGCAGTACTGGCAGCGGTTCTGATCGCGCAGATAGATGTTGCCGCGCGAGAACTTTACTTCCTGCCGCGGCATGCGATCGAACGCCAGGAGCTGCACGACATGCGGGATCAGGATGTTGCGGCTCGGAGTGACGACGAAGTGGTCGTTCGGCTGGACCGGGATGTCCATCCAGTTCTCGAAATCGTAGGTCCGGTATTCGGAGTCGACGGCGCGGACCTGGCCTTTGTAGAACAGAGTGAAGGCACGCCGTACAGATGTGACTTGTATGGCTTGAAAAACTCGATTCAGTACCAGCACATGTCCATCGAGCATCGCCGTAAATCCATGATACACCCCATGAAACCGCGTACGACTTGCCAGAAAGTCCCGATTTGAGGGATAGTTAGGCGCTAAGACGAACTCGAACCGGCTTGAGAAATACGTTTCGTGCGCGAGAACGCCGGGCGCTAACGGGTGTGTTTTTGGGAGGCTTAGATGCGCGTTTTTTCTCGATTCGCTCTCGCTCTGGTCGCGATCCTCGCCGTCTGTCTTGTTCCCCCGCTTTACGCCGATCATCTGACTGCTGACTGTCCGCTGACGCTGGTCGGCCAGTCCGCCCCGCCGGCGAATCCGTTCGCGCTTTCGCCGCACGGCGTGTTCCGTTTCGGATCGCAGGCGTTCGTGCTCCGCGGGCAGACGCTGTCGACCTACACGGTGACGGATCTCGGCGACCTGCAGCTCGCTCGCGAGGACTTCGTCGGCTCGATGGCCTCACGCGAGTCGAACGGCGGAACCGCGTTTCAGAACGGCATTCTTTTCCTGAGCTCGGAAGCGGGCCTGGAGATCTACGACCTGCGCGGCGTTCGCGCGGGCGGCAACTCGCCGGTGCTGATCACGCGCATGCCGGGCGTGCACTATCGCCGCCTCGCGGTGAACGGCAACATCCTCGCCGGCCTGTTCCCGTCGACCGATTTCCCGTGCTATCCGGACGGGAGCGCGTTCTGCTCGAATCAAGTCGACCTCTACAACATCGCGAACCTGAGCGCACCGACGCGCGTCGGCTCGATCTCGTCGCTCGGCAGCGCGCTGCTCGGCTTCAACGACATCGCGTTCAACTTCGGGCTGCTCGTCATCACCGGCGAAGGCGGCACGCTGATCTACAACATCGCGAACCCGGCGCTGCCGAGCTTCGTGAACTCGCTCGGTCAGCCGGGCAAGTTCCTCGTCAGCAACGGCTCGTCGCTTCTCGCCATCGGCGACGACTCGGCGATCCTGCTGCACGTCGTCGCATCGAACGGCCTGACGACGCCGGTGGCGTACTACACGCTGCCCGCGCTCACGGTCGAGCGCTCCAATCCGATCGCATTCCACTGGCAGGGCTGGATCGATGACCAGACCGGCCGCCTGATCACGCTCGTCGAAGAGCGCGATCCGCAGACGCTCAAGCCCGCGCGCACCGCGGCGTTCGACGTGTTCGACTTCAACACGCCGATGTACGAAGGCTCCGACCCGCGCTACTACGAAGCGGTGTCGTATCTCGATGACGACGAAGTGAAGTGGAACCCGGTGGTCATCGGACCGCTGGTGTACGTCGTCGGCGAGCAGACCGGCCTGACGACTTACGGCATGTGCGGCCAGATGACCGGCCACGTCGACTGGGACGGCACGAACGCACTGAATTGCGGCGGCGCGGAACTGCGCGGCTGGGTGACCGGCGTGCAGAAGATCGCGAACGTCGAGATCTTCCTCGACAACGGTTCCCTCGGCGCTGCGACGATCAACACCGTGCCGCGTCCCGATGTGTCGTCGCGCACGCCGGTGTCGAGCTGGCGCATCGGCATCAATCTCGATCAGACGCCGCGCGGCGAGCACACCATTCGCGCGGTCGGCACCGATGCATTCGGCAATCGCCGCCAGTTCGCCAGCGTGCGCGTGTTCTTCAACGGCCCGGGCGGCAACTGCGTGAACCGCCGCCGGACCTCAGGCGCACATTAGTAGTAGTGTCATCCTGAGCGCCGCAGAGCGCGAAGGACCCGTTTGTCGAGCGCGACTTACGGGTCCTTCGCGCTTTCCGGCGCTCATCCTGACATGCTCCCCACGATTCGAAGGGCCGCCTCACGGCGGCTCTTCGCGTTTGTGATCGGTCTGCCGACGACGATGTAGTCCGCCCCCGCATCGATCGCCTCGCGGGGCGTCATCGTCCTGCGTTGATCGCCGGCCGCCTCGCCCGCCGGACGAATGCCCGGCGTGAGAATCACGAAGTCCGATCCGCATGCGTCGCGAATCGCCGCGATCTCGTGCGGCGACGCGACCACACCGCGCAATCCCGCACCTTGCGCCAGTCGCGCGAGCCGCACCGCGCTTTCCATCGCGGAACCGTCGAAGCCGATGCGCGCGATCTCCGCGTCGTCGAGACTGGTCAGGATCGTGACGCCGAGGACGAGGGCTTTCGATTGCGAACAGGCGCGAAGCATCGAGTCGCCGCCGGACGCATGCACGGTCACTATCGACGCGCCGAGCGCATCCGCCTCCGCCACCGCGTGCTGCCCGGTGTTCGGGATGTCGTGAATCTTCAGATCGAGGAACACCTTCTCGCCACTCGCCACGATCTCTCGCACGAGCGATGGGCCATTCGCGATGAACGCCTGCAGTCCGATCTTGAACACGCCGGCCGCGCCGCGCAGCTCATCGACGAGCCGGAGAATGTCATCGCGCGAAGAAAGGTCAGCGGCTACGACGAGCCGGTCGCGTGCTTGCATGATTGAATGATAGCGATGGACAAGTACCAGGTGGCGCGACTGCTCGACGAGATCGCGCACTACATTCAGCTCGGCGAAACCAGCCCGTTCAAGTCGCGCGCATTCGAGCGCGCCGCGCGCCGCATCGAACAACTCGACCGCGACATCACGGAGCTCGTGCAATCGGGCGAGCTCTATTCGATCTCCGGCATCGGCAAAGGGATCGGCCCCGTGGTCACGGAGATCGTGAGCACCGGCGGCTCGAGCTATCTCGAAGAGCTGCGCCAGCAATATCCGCCCGGCATTTTCGATCTGCTCCGCGTCCCGAATCTCGGCCTGAAGAAGATCGGCGTGTTGTACGAGCGCCTCGGCGTGACGAGCATCGACGAGCTGGAAAAAGCAGCGAAAGACAATCTCGTCTCGACGCTGCCCGGCTTCGGTGCGAAGACGCAGCAGAAGATCCTCGAAGGGATCGTCTTCGCGCGTAAACGCGAGTCGCAGTTCCTGCTGCCGCGCGGACTGGAAGCCGGCGATCTGATCCGCGAGCAGCTGGCGACGATCGATGAAGTCGAAGACGCCGAGGTTGCCGGAAGCGTGCGGCGGCGGCTGGAGATCATCCGCAACGTGAACATCGTCGTCGCGACGCGCGCGCCGGAGATCGTGATCGCCGAGCTGCCGCGCTTCGTCGCCGACGTCGAGATCATCGACGCGATCACGGTGCGTGGCATCACGCGCGGCGAGATGCCGGTGATCTTCCACTTCGCCTCACCCGACGACTTCGGACTCGCGCTGATGCTCGCCACCGGCAGCCGTGAGTTCGTCGAAGCATTCGCCGCGAAGCTGCCGAAAGGTGTGAAAGCGCGCAACGAAGAGCAACTGTTCGAGAAAGCGGGCGTGGCGTTCGTCGAGCCGGAACGGCGCGAAAGCGCGGACGACCTCAAGAGCAAAAAGCGGCCGACGCTCGTACATCCGTCCGACCTGCGCGGCACGTTCCACGTGCACACCACGTTCTCCGACGGCCGCAATTCCGTCGCCGACATGCTCGCCGCGGCGCGCGATCGCGGCTTCGAGTACTGCGGCATCTCCGATCACTCGGTCGTCGCGTACTACGCGAACGGGCTGACCGTCGATCGCGTGAAGATGCAGCAGTCGGAGATCGCGCGCGAAGCGAAGTCGATCAAATCGCTACGCGTGTTCAAAGGCACGGAAGCGGACATCCTCCCCGATGGAACGATGGACTACGGCGAAGACCTCGACATGTTCGATTTCGTCGTCGCCTCGATCCACTCGCGCTTTCAGATGACCGAGGACGAGATGACGGAGCGCATCCTGCGCGCGCTCGACGACCCCCGCGTCACGATCCTCGGCCACCTCACCGGTCGCCGCCTGCTCACCCGCGACGGCTACCGCGTCGACTACGACAAGATCTTCGACAAATGCGCCGAGCGAAACGTGCTGGTCGAGATCAACGGCAACCCGCAACGCCTCGACGTCGACTGGCGCCACCTCCGCAACGCCGCCGACCGCGGCTGCATGTTCTCGATCAATCCGGATGCGCACTCGATCCGGGAGATGACGCATGTCGTCAGCGGCACGTGGGTCGCGCGCAAGGCGGCCCTCGGCCCGAAGGAGATCTTCAACACGAAACCGGTGGAGGAAGTGGAGGAGTGGATGGCAGGTCGTACAAGGTCAGCCTCCTGAATTACGGCGCCTGAAAATCGCTCGGATACGCACTCACCTCCAGACTGAATCGCCGGAGCTGCGTGTCGAAGAACACGGCAACGCTAAGCACCAGTTCCACCCCACTGACATTGGATAGATCAGGCATCCGACCGAGCGGCGAGCGGCGTGACGAAGTCCGTCTCGCGCAACACGAGTCGGCTCCGCCGGCGGGCGCGGCATTCGTCGGCTTCTGCGGCGAGTTAG
>C688J18823_10002941_pt1 | contig 10736 bp, 12 predicted proteins | sample HopSoiMetagenom1_FD_18823 | JGI IMG/M metagenome (IMG submission 18823) | reverse complement strand
GGCTGGATCCGACGGGCGCGCGCGACATGCTGGCCATAGTCGAGACGCTTGCGTCCGACGGCGTCACGGTCATCGTCAGCAGCCACAACATGTCCGAGCTGGAAGGGGTCTGCGACGGCGTCACGGTCATGCGCGAGGGCCGCGCCGTCTGGCACGGCTCGATGGCGCGTCTCCGCGAGGAGTCACCGGCGCCGGCCCACCGGCTCGAGACGAGCGACGACGTGCACGCGACGGAGCTCGCGAAGAACGACGGCGGCCTGGAGGTCGTCGCCGATCCCGGCGGCTGGCTCACCGTGAGCGCGGACCGCGACGTGCTCGACGACTACGTCGTCGCGCTCGGCACGGCCGGCATCGCGATCCGGCGGCTCGAGCTGTTGATGACGGCGCTCGAGTCGATGTTCTTCTCGCTCACGGGCGAGCCCGCGGAGCCGGCGCCGGCGTCGCGGAAGCCCGACGAGATCTCGGCGGGGCGATGACGGTGGGCGCGGCCCCGGTCACCGTCGCCGACGCACCGCGCGACCGGGCCGGGGTCGGCGCGGTCTACCGGGTCGAGATCGCGAAGATCCGGGCGCAGCTCTTGCCCCGGGCCGCCGCCGTGATCTGCCTGCTCGCGCCATTCGCGTTCGCGATCTTCATCAACACCCAGTCATCGGTGCCGGCGGACTGGCTGTTCGGCCGGTGGGTGCAGTCCTCGGGCTTCGCGACCCCGTTCGTGCTGCTCGGCTTCGCGGGGATCGCCGGCTTCCCCCTGATCGCGAGCGTCGTGGCGGGCGACATCTTCGCCAGCGAGGACCGCCAATCGACGTGGAAGACGGTGCTCACTCGGTCGTGCTCACGCGGCCAGATCTTCGTCGGCAAGACGCTCGCCGCGATGACGTTCTCGGTGGTGATGGTCGCGCTGCTCGGCCTGAGCAGCACGATCGCCGGCATGCTCGTCGTCGGTCGCCAGCCGCTGGTGGGCCTGTCGGGCGAGCTCCTGGACCAGACCCGGGCGATCACGTTGATCGTCGCGAGCTACGGCCTGGCGCTCGTGCCGACGCTCGCCTTCACGTGCCTCGCGATCCTCTTTTCGGTCACGACGCGCAACAGCATGGCGGGCGTGATCGGCGCGCCGGTCGTGGCGCTGCTGATGGTGGGCTTGTCGCTGATGGGCAGCGGCGTCGTCGTCCGGTCGATCCTGCTCACCTCGCCGTTCGACGCGTGGCACGGGCTGCAGATCTCACCGGTGACGAGCAAGGCGATCTGGATCGGGCTGCTCGTGAGCCTGGCGTACGGAGCGCTGTCGCTGATCGTGGCCTGGCGGTCGTTCCGGCGCCGGGATTTCGCAGGCGACGGCCAGGCGCCGTTCCGCTGGTCGACGTTCGGCCGAGCCGTCGTCGCGACGGTCGTGTTGGTCGGCATCTTGCTGGTAGGGACGCTGCTGAGCGAGACGTGGATCACGTCCACCCACCTCGAGGCGTCGGTGTCGCAGACGCTCGGCAACCTGATCGTCGTCCAGCAGCAGATCCTCGGCCGCGAGCTCGACCCCGCGACGGTCAAGGTGTATCCGTACTGCAAGCGTGAGAGCGTGATCTCGGGCGTGAGCTCGGGCCCTGCCGACGACTGGACGTGCCAGGTGTTCGTCGATGGGCCGCACGTCAGCCGTCTCGCGGCCGACTATTCGATCGCCGTGCGGCCCGACGGGTGCTACACGGCGGACGCGCCCGCGGCGCTCGTGGGCCCGCTGCACATGAAGACGCCGGACGGCGGCACGACGATCAACCCGCTGTCGGCGTTCGACAGCTGCATGATCGCACCGTGAGCCTGCGCGAGCGGGTTCGCTCCCGGCAGCGGTCGCCCGACGCACCGGCCGAGGCGAACACCCGCCGGCGCCGCGGCGACCGGAGACTGGCCGTCGTCGCGATCGTCGCCGTGCTCGGATTGATCGCCGCCGCGACGATCGCCGCGGTGTCGACGGATCAGATCACGGTGCCGGTGCCCGTAACGGAGACGACCCTCGGCAGCATCGCGTGTCCGGCGGCGAACCGATGCATCGCGGTCGGGTCGACCGGAAGCAGGTACACGATCCGCGTGCCGTTCGCGGTCCATGCCGATGCCCGGTCGTGGACCACGGCGTCGCCCGTCCCGCCGATCGAGAATGGCGACAGCTTCCTCACGGCGCTCTCGTGCGTGGGCCTTGCTCGTTGCACGGCGGTCGGAGGCCAGGAGGTACCCGCGCCGTACTTCGGCGCGAAGTCCGGGGGCAACCGACCGCTCGTCGAGACCTGGAACGGGCGGCTGTGGCGGCTCGAGAAGGTGCCGATCCCGCCGGGAACGACCGACGGCGATCTGTCGGGCGTCGCGTGCGTGTCGTCGGCGTGCATGGCGGTCGGGAGCTTCTCGAACAAGTCCGGGAACGAGCGCGTGATGACCGAGTGGTGGGACGGGTCGTCGTGGAAGCTGGTGCTGCCGCCGCGGCCGCGGACGATGGAGGACCCCAGCCTCGCCGCCGTGTCGTGCGTGTCCGCGACCTCGTGCACCGGCGTGGGCCAGTACACGTTCGACCTCGGGTTCGGCTCGCTGATCGCTCCGCTCATCCTGCGGTGGAACGGCACCCAGTGGCGGTTCGAGGCGTCCGGCCGGCTGGGTCAGGCCCAGGACACGATGCTGAACGCCGTCGATTGCGCCTCCGACGGGATGTGCATGACCGTCGGTTCACAACGGATGGCCGGCGCGACGTACCGATCGGTCGCGGAGATCCGGCAGGGCGACCACTGGCGAGTGATCCCGACCGAGGACCCGGCGCACACGCCCGACGCGGACCTCGTCGCGGTCGACTGCCCGAGCTCGCGAACCTGTCTGGCGGTCGGCTACTCGGTCGCGCAGTCGTCTCCCGTGCCCCTCGTCGAGTGGTGGGATGGCTCGTACTGGACGATGGGCGCGGCGCCCGAGGTGGCGGGAGCGAGCGGGAGCGCGCTCAGCGGCGTGACGTGCACGGCCGCCGACGCCTGCACCGCGACCGGGAACTATCGGAACGCCTCCCCGGCGGAACACGCGTTCACCGCGACGTGGGACGGCACGCGGTGGACGGTCGATCCCGCGCCCGAGCCCGCGGCCGCGGGCTGATAGAGCCGGTCTACTTGACCGCCTTCTTCACCAGCTCGGTGATCTTCTTCTCCTCGGCGGGCGTGAGCTCCATCAGCGCGAACGAGGTCGGCCACATCCCGCCCTTGTCGAGGCTGGCTTCGTCGCTGAAACCGAGCGTCGCGTAGCGCGCCTTGAACTTCTGCGCGTCCTGGAAGAAGCAGACGACCTTGTCGCCGCGTGCGTACGCGGGCATGCCGTACCACGTGCGCTGCGCGAGGTCGGGCGCCGCCGCCATGATGAGCGCGTCGACCCGCTTGGCCATCGTGCGATCGGGCTCCTTCATCTTGGCGATCGCGGCCTGCAGCATCTTCTTGCCGTCTTCCTTGTTCTTCTGCGCCTTCAGCTCCTGGGCGTACTCCTTCATCGCCGCACGCTCTTCGGCGGAGAACTTCCCCGAGGACGCGTTCCTCGGCGCGCTGGTCTGCTTCGCCGTGGTCTTCTTCTTGTTGGTGCTCGTGGTCTTCGCCGCCATGGCGGTTCACCTCCGTGTGGTCGTTGTTCTGACGCGGTGCGACGGTCAGGACAGCTGTTGGATGCGGAGCAGGTTGCCGGCCGGATCCCGGAACGCGCAGTCGCGCACGCCGTACGGCTGGTCGGTCGGCTCTTGGACGACCTCGGCGTCACTGCCCTGCAGCCGCTCGAACGTCCCGTCGACGTCCTTGGTGGCCAGCAGGATGGTGGCGTAGGTCCCCTTCGCCATCATCTCTGCGATCGTGCGCCGCTCGTCGTCGGTCAAACCCGGCGTCGCCTCCGGCGGGAACAGAACGATGGACGTGCCCGGCTGGTCGGACGGACCGACCGTGATCCAGTGCATCCCCTGGTATCCGACGTCGTTGCGGACCTCGAACCCGAGGACGTCACGGTAGAACGCCGTGGCCGCGTCTGGGTTGTTCTGCGGCAGGAAGCTCGCGTTGATGCTGATGTCCATGGCCGTCACACTAGCTGTGGCTCGGTGACGGGCACTTCTCGATTCCTGACCGGTTTGGTGACCTGCTTGGCCACGCACGAGGGCATCCCCGAGATGGACGGATCCGCGCGGCGGTAGGCGCTGGGCGGCATGCCGACGAGCTCGGTGAAGCGGGTGCTGAACGTGCCGAGGGACGAACAGCCGACGTCGAAGCAGACCTGCGTGACGCTGCGGTCGCCCATACGGAGCAGCGCCATCGCGCGTTCGATGCGCCGGGTCATCAGGTAGCTGTACGGCGACTCGCCGTACGCGGCCTTGAACCGCCGGGTGAGGTGGCCGGCCGACATGTGCACCTCGCGGGCGAGCGCTTCGACGTCGAGCGGCTGCGCATAGTCGCGGTCGATCCGGTCACGCACGCGCCGCAGCCGCGTGAGATCGTCGAGGTGTTGGGACTTGCCACTCGTCACGTAAGGATGATGGCACGTTCGAGCGCGAAGAGGAGGGCGATGGTGGCACGGTGGTCCGAGTTCGCCGCACAGGAACCAGAGTTGGCGGCGTTCGGTGAGGAACGGCTGCAAGCGGCGCCCGCGTACATCGCGACACTGCGGGCAAGCGGCGCGCCGCGCGTCCATCCGGTGACGCCTGTCTTCGGTGCCGACGGTATGTACCTGTTCATGGAGCCGACGTCGCCCAAAGGTCGAGACCTCCGTGAGCGCGGGTGGTTCGCGATGCACAACGGCGTGCCGGACAGCGACGGGACGGGCGGCGAGTTCTGGATCGCGGGCCGAGGCGCGCCGCTGGACGATCCGACGACGCGCGCGGCGGTGGTCGCGGCAGCGAGCTACGAGCCCGACGATCGATACGTCCTGTTCGAGCTCGCGCTCACCGAGGCGCGCTGCAACGGCTACGGCGACGTCGCGCTGCCGTCGGTCACCCGCTGGCGCGAGACGAGCGGGCCGGCCGACGCTGGTTCCTAGCTCCTCCGGCCGAGGTTCGAACCGGTCAGGGCGCGGCACGGTCGTCTGAACGCAGGGTCCTCGAGCACCACGGCAGCCGACCCGAGCGCGGGCGACCGGCCCCGCGCGACCAATACACTTGGCGCCTCGCCCCGACAGGACCGTCGATGCCCGAAGACCTCAACGCGGAGATCGCCGGCGGGCTCGCCGAGGCCGGCAACCCGCAGGAACAGCCCGACAGACTGCGCTGGGAACGGTTCGTCGAGATCTCCGAGGCGATCGTCCTCGCCGTCGTCGCCGTCGCGACCGCTTGGAGCGGGTATCAGGCCGCGCGGTGGGACGGACAACAGGCCGAACGGTACGGCACGGCGTCCGCGATCAGGATCCAAGCCGACGAGAAGTTGACGCTCGGTGGCCAGCAGAAGTTGCTCGACGTGTCGACGTTCAACACGTGGATCCAGGCGAAGCAGGAGGGCAACGACGCGCTCGCGGCGCTGTATGTCCGTCGGTTCAGCCCGGAGTTCGAGACTGCCTTCGACGCCTGGACCGCCACGCATCCCTTCACCAATCCGGACGCGCCGCCCGGCCCGAGCTTCATGCCTGAGTACACGAATCCCCAGATCGACGAGGGGAACACGATGGACGACGAGGCAAGCGCGATCTTCGACGAAGGTACTGAGGCGCGCGAGACCTCTGATGACTACATCCGAACGACCGTTGTGCTTGCGACCGTGCTGTTCCTGCTCGCGCTCTCCCAACGCTTCCGGATCCGTGAGGTACGGATCGCGGTGCTCATCGTTTCAGGGTTACTCATGATCTACGGCTTGGCGACGATCGTCTCGTTCAAGCGCCTCTGACCCCGCTGGTTCCCGTTCGGTGCAACGTAGTATCGACCGATGTCTACGTCGGAGCTCGGTCTGCGCACCTGGTGGATCAGGGAACCGGGCAAACCGGCGATCTACCGCATCGCCATCGGTGGGCTCATCACCGCACTGGGTTCGGACGCGACGGCCGTCGCCTTCGGTTTTTACCTCTACGACCGGACCGGATCGGCGCTGTGGCTATCGATCTGGTTCTTCCTGAGCTTCGGCATCACCGGCGTGTTGACGCCGGTGTTCGGATGGCTCGCCGACCGGTTCGACCGCCGCCGACTGATCCTCTTCTCCGATGTCGCGGCCGCGGCTTGCTCGACGGCCCTGATCGCAGCGCACGATCCGGTGGTGCTCGTTGCGATCGCGTTCGTGGCGTCGATCGTCGGCCGTGCGGGCAGCCCATCGTTCGCCGCGGCACTGCCGAACCTCGCCGGCGAGGAACGGTTGGAGTGGGCGAACGGAACCCTGGGCGTGGCGTTCAACATCGGGCGGCTGGTCGGGCCGATCGTCGGCGGCGCGCTGTACGTCGCCGCGGGCCGGTCCGTCGTGTTCGGGTTCGATGCCGTGACCTACCTCGTGGCGGGGGCAAGCATATGGTCGCTGCTCGTTCCGTTCCGGGCGGCCGACGCCGACGACCGAACCGATGCCGAGGAGGCCGCCGAGACGAAGAGCGGCGTGCTTCGCGGGTTCTCGATCGTGTTCGCCGATCGGAGGCTCCGCGCGCTCATCTTCATCTGGGCCGCGGGGTACTTCGCGGTCGACATCGTGCTCGTGGGCGAGCTGCCGCTCGCTCGCGCACTCGGCGCGGGCGCGCTCGCGTTCGGTGTGCTCGAGGCGGCGTGGGGCGGCGGGTCGATCCTCGGCAGCCTGTTGGGGCGGAAGCTCCGCGAGGACCAGGACGTCCTCGGCATCTCGATCGGCGTCGTCGGGATCGTGATCGGGTGGGGGCTGATCGGGCTCTCGCCGTGGTTCATCCCGATCATCGCGCTGTCGGCGCTGGCCGCGGTCGCGAGCGGCGTCGAGGACGTCGCGGCATTTTCGATGATCCAGCGGAGCGCGTCGGACGACGTCCGCGGTCGCGTGTTCTCGGCGTTCCAGACATCGGGGCTGATCGCGAACGCGATCGCCTTCGCCATCGCGGGCACGATCGTCGACTGGCTCGGGCCACGGTCGGTCTTCGTGCTCGGCGCGGTGGTGTCGGCGCTCTGTGTGCCGCTGCTCCGACCGCTGGCGCTGCAACGAGCAACCCGGACCGAAGTCGTCCCGCCTCCCGCCTGACCACGGCGGTTCTCATCCTGTGGGATGAGGGCGCCACGACCCTCGTTGGCTAGCGTCCACCGCGTGAACGGTTCGACCTGGTGGGATGGCATCCGGCGAGTCAACCCCCTGATCTGGGACTCGCTGCTGGCGGCCTTCGTTGCGGTCATCGTAGCGACCACGGTGGCCTCGCAACGGGGGGTCCACGGGCCGCTCGCGTGGGTCCTCGTGGTCGGGACATGCGCGCCGCTCGCCGTTCGACGCCGGGCTCCGATCCCGGTGCTGGCGGCCGTCGGCTCGGTGATCGTCGTGATGGCGTTCTTGGGGAACGGCGCTTCCGCGGATGTGGCGCTTGCACTCGCCGGGTACACGGTCGCGGCGCACGAACCGTGGCGTCGGGTTGCGACGTTCGGCCTGCCCATCGCCGGCGTCGCCGCTTTGGTCTCGCAGATCGCAGCCCAGACCCACGGCAATTGGGTCGAGGTGGTCACGAACGTCACGTTCGGTATGGGACTGCCGATCCTGATCGGGCGGATCGTCTTCAACCGGCGGCGCCGGCTGGCGCTCGATCGAGAGCTCGCCGCCCGCGAGGCCGTCACGACCGAGCGAACGCGGATCGCTCGTGAGCTCCATGACGTCGTCGCGCACGCGATGAGTGTCATGATCGTGCAGGCCGGTGCGGCCCGGACGGTGATCGACCGCGATCCGGCGGCCGCCGAACACGCGATCGCCCGGGTCGAGGAGACCGGCCGGGCCGGGTTGGCCGAGATGCGCCGGCTGATCGGCGTCCTCACCGAGGCGGACGAGGCGGCCTCGACGGCGCCGATGCCCGGGCTCGCCGACCTCGGTCCGCTGCTCGACACCATGCGCGCGGCCGGTCTGCCGGTGGAGGTAGTGCGCACCGGCACGCCTCGCGAGTTAGGCGCTGGCGCCGACCTGGCCGCCTATCGTGTGATCCAGGAGTCGCTGACGAACGCGCTGAAGCACGCCGGCCCGGCCAACGCGCGGGTGTCGCTGGACTTCGCCTCGGACCGCGTGACGATCGAGGTCGCGGACGACGGACGCGGGGCGGCGCCGGACCCGGGCGTGGGCCACGGCCTCATCGGGATGCGCGAGCGCGTCGGCGTGTTCGGCGGGACCCTCAGCATGTCCGAGCGGCCCGGTGGCGGGTTCGTCGTGCGAGCGGAGATCCCGTTGGAAGATGGGGCATGACCATCCGCATCGTGATCGCCGACGATCAGGCACTGATGCGCGGCGGCTTCAAGATGATCCTCGACGCCGAGGACGACCTCGAGGTGGTCGGCGAGGCGATGGACGGCGCGGATGCCGTCCGCGCGTTCGAGCGGCTTCACCCCGACGTCGTCGTGATGGACGTGCGGATGCCGGTGATGGACGGCATCGAGGCGACGCGCCGGATCACCACGATCGACAGGAACGCCAAGGTGTTGATCCTGACGACGTTCGATCTCGACGAGTACGTCTACGACGCCCTCCGGGCGGGCGCGAGCGGGTTCCTCCTGAAGGACCGGCCGCCGGAGGAGCTGGTGTCGGCCGTTCGGATCGTTGCCTCCGGTGACGCGCTGCTGGCGCCCTCGATCACGCGACGGTTGGTGGCGGAGTTCGCCAGGAGACCCCAGCGGCTCGACGCGCCCCAAGGGCTCGACGAGCTCACCGACCGAGAGCGTGAGGTGCTCGTGCTGATGGCCAACGGCGCCTCCAACGCCGAGATCGCCTCCCAGCTGTTCGTCGCGGAAACGACCGTCAAGACGCACGTCGGCCACGTACTGCAGAAGCTCCGGCTGCGCGACCGCGCACAGGCCGTGGTGCTCGCGTACGAGTCTGGCCTCGTTCGGCCCGGCTCCGCCTGAAGGCGGACGTCTCCTCCTGAAGGAGGACCCGGAGAACCGTTCCGCAGACGGACGGCGCGCGACGCCCCCATCTCTAGCGTCGGTGGTGGACGAACCACGACGTCTCGGAAGGGGGAACCACATGCAGACCGGAACGGAAGATCCCGTGACGAAGGTCGGATCGCCGGCGATCGTCGCGCGGCGCCTGACGAAGCGCTTCGGCGAGGTCACGGCGGTGGATGGCCTGAGCTTCGAGGCCGTGCCCGGCAAGGTGACCGGGTTCGTCGGTCCGAACGGGGCCGGCAAGAGCACGACGCTGCGGATGCTGCTCGGGCTGATCGAGCCGGACGACGGCAGCGCGACGATCCTCGGGTTGCCGTACGCGAGCGTCGAGGATCCGATCACGGTCGCCGGCGCGGTGCTGGAGGTGCAGAGTTTCCATCCGCTGCGGAGCGGTCGGAACCACCTGCGCGTGCTCGCGGCCGCGGCCGACATCGACGACGGTCGGGTCGATGAGGTGCTGGAGATCGTCGGGATGACCGCGGCAGCCCGGCGCAAGGCCGGCCCGTACTCGCTGGGGATGCGTCAGCGGCTCGGTCTGGCCGCCGCGCTGCTCGGCGATCCGTCGGTGCTGATCCTGGACGAGCCCGCCAACGGGCTCGATCCCCACGGCATCCGGTGGCTGCGGCAGACGCTGCGCGACCTCGCCGCGGACGGCAAGGCCGTGCTCGTGTCGAGCCACCAGCTCGACGAGGTCGCCCGTATGGCCGACGACGTGATCGTGATCGACCGGGGCCGTGTGCTCCGCCAGGGAACCCTCGATGAGCTGACCGGCGCAGGCGAGACCACCCTCGAGGACCTGTTCCTCGAGCTGACCGATGGGAAGGGGATCCGATGAACGCCGTGCTTCGTTCGGAGTTCCGCAAGCTTCGCACCACCAGGACCGCGTTCGGGCTGCTCGCCGGCGCTGTCCTTCTCGCCGGGCTCGCGCTGTGGGGTTCGCTCAGCAGCGCGACGCCGGCCGAGCTGGCGGCCGGGCTGACGGCGCCGTTCGGCTACGCCGGGATCGTGATCATCGTGATGCTGTTCGTGATGGTGCTCGGGATCCGTTCGTTCACCGACGAGGCGCGGCATGGATCGATCGTGCCGACGTTCCTCGCGACACCGAAGCGGTTGCGCGTGCTGGCGGCGAAGACGACCGTGTCTGCGGTGGCTGCCGTCGTGTTCGCAGTGGCCGCGTTGACGGTCGGGATCGGTGTCATCGCCGTCTACCTCATCGCCCACGGCTACGCGGTTCCGGTGGCGTGGTGGACGATGGCGGAGCTGTTCGGCAAGGCGATCGCGATCGCGGTGCTGTGGGCGGCGATCGGCGTGTCGATCGGCGTGGTCGTTCGGCATCAGGTCGCGGCCATCGTCGGCGCATTGGCGTGGCTGTTCGTGGTCGAGAACATCTTGAGCGGACTGATCCCGAAGTTCGCCGCCTGGCTGCCCGCATCGGCAGCAGGGGCGGCGATGGGAGTCGACAGCGCGAGCCCGCTCGTGACGCCCGTCGTCGGGATGATCGTGCTGGTCGCGTGGACCGCCGGCGGCGTTGCGCTGGCCGCGACGGTCATCAGGCGCCGCGACGTCGTCTGATCGGGAACACCGACGGAGCCCGGTCCGCTTCGAGTCGGACCGGGCTCCGCTTCGCGCGCTTATTCCTTCGAGTCCGCGAGCGCTCGGAGTCGCGCCGATCGCGTCTCGTCCGATGCGAACTCGGGGTCGTCGCGTT
>C688J18823_10002939_pt1 | contig 10737 bp, 8 predicted proteins | sample HopSoiMetagenom1_FD_18823 | JGI IMG/M metagenome (IMG submission 18823) | reverse complement strand
CAGCCAACCTCCAACCCCGAGCTCGACCGACATGCCGACACGTGGTCCGCCATGTCCGACAGTGACGTCGGCGCGGCCGGTTGCATGAACCAGATCGCCGGACACGAGATGAGCGCCTGCCGTCATCCCGTACTCCGTACGCCGATCGGTGGCGGACACGCTCGGCACATCGATGCGGAGCGCTCCGGCGGAAAGGTCCAACGCCGCATTGGCGGGGCCCCACCATCGGTGCCGGCCCTCGAGCGCGGCACGGAACCCATTGTGCACGGCGCTGAATGAGACGGTGGCGCCGAGTGCACGCGACGAGCTCGTGTTGAACATCGGCCCGACCGTGAACTGAAGGCGATTTGCGAAGTCGGGCTCACTGTAGTGGACGACGCCGCCCTGCTGCCCATAGTCAATAGAGAAATGACTCGCGCTACTGGTGCGGACGCGCACGACGCCGAACTCCGTAAGAAAGAAGCTCCGGCACACCGGCGGTCGATGACCCCGCCAACACTCGCGCGAGTCGGCGGTGTCGGCGCGGGCCGCATCGCTCTGCGCAGGGAGTCGAGTCGCGACGGCGACGAGGAAGACGAAGAGTGCCACGCTTCGAACGCTCATCCAGTCCTTGATCATGTTCGGCTGCCAGACAGAATAGCCGCGAGCCGTCCACTCACCGTGACCCGAGTGTGACCGGCGCGCGTTCGCTCGCTATGCTTCACCGCCATGACTGACAACGGGCTCGTACTCGACGACATCGCTCCCCATTCGGTCAAGCGCATCCACCTCGTTGGCGTTGCCGGGACGGGGATGGGCTCGTTCGCCGGGATGCTGAAAGCGGCCGGTTACGAGGTGACGGGAAGTGACGCGAACGTCTATCCGCCGATGAGCGACATGCTCCGCGCGTGGGGGATCGACGTGATGACCCCGTACGCCGCGGAGAATCTCGACCGCGCCCGGCCCGATCTCGTGATCATCGGCAACGTCATCCGCCGCGAGAACCCTGAGGCGACGGCGGTTCGGGAGCGACGCATCCAGCAGATGAGCTTTCCCGCCGCATTCGGGTCGCTGCTGCTCGCCGGAAAGCACAGTGTCGTCATCACGGGGACGCATGGCAAGACGACGACGTCGGCTCTGATGGCGCACGTGCTCGTCGCCGCGGGCACCGACCCGTCGTTCCTCGTCGGTGGAGTGACGCTCAACTACGACGGCAACTTTCGCTATGGCAATGGCGAGTACGTCGTGGTCGAAGGGGACGAGTACGACACCGCGTACTTCGACAAGGGGCCGAAGTTCCTGCACTACCGGGCGCGCACGGCCATCCTCACGAGCATCGAGTTCGACCATGCCGACATCTACCGCGACATGCCGCATTACGAGTCGGCGTACGTCCGGCTCGCGGAGTCGCTCCCGATGGATGGAACGCTCGTCGTCTGCGCGAGCTACCCGAACGCCGTCGCCATCGCGCGACGGGCGAATCGAGCGCGCGTGGTCACGTACACCGCCGATGAGCATGTCGCCGCCGACTTCGCGATGCGCGATCTGCGCTTCGACGCCGCGGGCGCGCACTTCCTCGTCCACGAGCCCGGCGCGGAAGTGCAGATGCTCCTCCCGATGTCCGGACGGCACAACGTCGAGAATGCGCTCGGCGTCTACGCGGTCGCGCGCTCACTCGGCCTAACGAGTACGCAGATCGCCGCCGGCTTCGCGTCGTTCGCGGGGGTGAAGCGCCGACAGGAGCCGCGCGGCGAGCCAAACGGCATTCTCGTCATCGACGACTTCGCGCATCACCCGACCGCGGTGCGCGAGACGATTCACGCCATTCGTCTGCGCTATCCCAACCGTCGGCTCTGGGCGGTCTTCGAGCCGCGCTCCAACACGAGTCGGCGCAACATCCACCAGAGGGAATACGCCGAGTCGTTCGACGGAGCGCAGCTGGTGTCGTTAAAGGTGCCGGAGCCGCACGACAAGGTGCCCGCGAACGAGCAGCTCGATGTGCCGGCGGTCGCCGAGTCGTTGCGCGAGCATGGCATCGATGGGGACTACTCCTCGGAGGTCGGTGAGCTCGTGCAGCGGGTCGCTACCGGCGCTCGTCGTGGCGATGTCGTGCTTGTCATGAGCAATGGGGCATTTGGTGGGTTCATTCCTTCGTTGCTTGGCGCGTTGGAATCTCGGCGGGATTGAGTATTAACCGCTTTGTCGTCCTGAGGAGCGGAGCGACGAAGGATCTACTGAACCTCGAGTAGATCCTTCGCTTCGCTCAGGATGACAAAAGCGGTTAATGAACCAATGAACTCAGGTAGCTGCTCCCCGCCATCCCTGAATGATCTCCACAATCTCCTCGGCCGGCTCCTCGCCCGTCTGCCATTCGACTGGCGAGCCGGCGTCGAGGAGGAGGCGGGCGACCTGGGCGTAGTCTCGGTGGTCGGGAGCATGTGAGCGGAGGCCATCGGCCGCCCAGACGAGCGGTTGACCGTGGAACTCCCTGTCTCGAACGGAGACCGAGGCGCCGTGGGCGAGGAGGAGGCGAACGGATTCTGGTCGGCCCTCATGCGCCGCGGCGTGCAGCGGCGTCTTGCCGATCTCGTCGTCGGGGTGATTGGGATCGAAGCCGCACGCGAGCATCGTCTCGAGCGCACGCGTGTCCCCGCGCTCCGCGGCTCGATAGAGGGCAGCGTAGTGCTCCGGTCCGATCTGACTCGCGAGCTCTGGATCGGCGGCGATCATCGTCTCCGCGGCTGGCCGATTGCCGCGGCTGCATGCAGCAACGAGGCGGTCGACGTTGGAGAGGTCCGTGGACGCGCCGTGCTCGGCGAGGTAGCGCGCCACACCGTCGTTGCCGGCGAGCTCCGCGACCGCGTACGGCGTTCGCCCGTCGCTCCGCCTCCGCTCGATCGCGGCGCCGCGCCTAACGAGAAGATCGCAGAGGTCCGCGTCCCAGCGGCGCGCGACGACGTGCAGCGGCGTCTCGCCATTCGCCGCGAAGACGGGATCAGGGTCCGCCCCATGCTCGAGCAGCCAACGAATGCCCGTTGCGGTCTCGGCCCAGTTCATGATCGCGTACAGCGTTGTCGCGCCGTCGGTGGCCCACGGCTGGTCCACATTCGCACCGTGCGCGTGCATCAGCTCGAGCGAATCGAGATCGCCGCCGCTGGCGGCGAGCGGGAACGTCACACCGTCGTTAGGGTCGGCGCCGCGCTCGAGGAGAAGCCGCGCCAGCGGCAAGTGCCGCGTCACGCAGACCGCGCCCCAGAGTATCGCGCGTCTCACGCCATGGTGCAGCCACGGATAGCGACCGTTCGGATCGGCGCCATGCGCGAGCAGATGGCGCGCGCAGGCGACGAGTCCCTCGCGGCGGGTCGCGGCGCCGAAGTCGAGACTCGTGTGGCAGAGATAGAGGATCGGCTCCCACTCGCGGGGGCCGCCGGCTTCAGTCGCGAGTGACGGGCGTTCCGCCACCCGTCGCTCGACCTCCTTTGCGTCACCGAGGAGAAGCGCGGTGTGGAAGCTCGCGCTGCCCATACGAGGGAAGAGTCGCAGCAGTCGCTCGGCGCGCGCGGGCTGTACTTCGGTCGCGGCCTCGATGAATTGGACGACCGCGGCGTCGAACTGGAGCGTCATCTCCTCGACGCGCTCGGCGAGTGCCGTCCACGATGGAAATCCATGGTCGCGCGCGACGACCGACTGTGCGTCGTGGAGCGCCACCGCGGCCGCGAGCTGGGCGTCGTCGCGGTGATGCGTGAACGCGGGAAGGGTGCGGAAGCGGGCGAGCGCCTCGCTTTGCCGAGCCTTCGCGGAGCGAAGCAGATCCTTCGCTTGCCGCTTGAGCTGCTCGAGATCCGGGCGCTCGGGTAACTGCGGGTGTGGCATACAGCCTCCATGCTCTTGGCCGGCGGTCCGCAAGCTGGCCAGCACGGAGGTGACGCGCTGTCACCGCAATGCAATTGGAGTGGACTCAGTCCTTCGCGCGGACCCGCGGGCGCCTCCGATGCGCACGACACCAAGTTGCGTCATTCGGTCGCCGCGTCAAGCCCGGCGATCGAGCGCGACGCAAAAGCTGCTTACCGGCCCCCGAGGGGGGCTTCACATTGTAGCCCGCGTCCGTCGCCTCACGTCCTCCCTCGCCCGATGTCGCATCCCCGCGCTCGAACACAATCTTCGCCGCGCTACGCGCCGCAGGCCGCGCCGCAAGCGCAACCCCGCAGCGTGCTGCCGGCGCTGCTCGTGCTGTTCGTCGGCAGTGGGATCGCGGCGCTCGTCTACGAGGTCGTCTGGTTCCAGCTGCTGGAGCTCGTGATCGGTTCGTCGGCGATCTCGCTCGGTGTGCTCCTCGCGACCTACATGGGCGGGATGTGTGCCGGCAGCCTTCTCCTGCCGCGCCTAACGAGAGGGCGCACCATCCAGCCTCTTCGCCTGTACGCCGTTCTCGAAGCCGGAATCGGTGTCTGCGGCTTGCTCGTGCTCGCGGTGGTGCCGCTCGTGAGCGGCCTCTATTCGGCGATCGCCGGCTACGGCCCGTTCGCGATCGTCGTGCGTGCCGTCGTCTGCGCCATCTGTCTCCTGCCGCCGACGATCCTCATGGGCGCGACGCTTCCCGCCGCCTCGCGCTATGCCGAGTCGACGCCTAACGGGGTGGCGTGGATCGGATTCCTGTATGGCGGGAACACGGTCGGCGCGGTGTTCGGGAGCGTCCTCGCCGGGTTCTATCTCCTGCGCGTTCACGATCTCACGGTGGCCACGCTCGCCGCGGTCGCCATGAACATCGTCGTCGCCGGGGCCGCTATGATACTCGCGCGGCGCGCGTACGCGGCGGCTCCGGCAGCGATCGCGGAGGCCAACCTCCCGCGCCTTCGTTCGTCATGGCCGGTGTACATCGCGATCGCGCTCTCCGGCGCCTCCGCGTTAGGCGCGGAGGTGGTGTGGACGCGTCTCCTCTCGCTCCTGCTCGGCGCCACGACGTACACCTTCTCGTTGATTCTCGGCGTCTTTCTGACGGGACTCGGCATTGGCAGCGCTGCCGGCGCGGCAATTGGACGGAGTGTTGCGCGGCCGCGGCTCGCGCTCGCCTGGTGCCAGCTGCTGCTCGTGGTCGCCATCGCGTTCGCGGCGCTGATGATCGCGAGCGCGCTGCCGTACTGGCCAATTAACCCGTCGCTCGCGCCGAGCCCGTGGTTCACCTTCCAGCTCGACCTGACGCGATGCGCGTGGACGGTGCTCCCCGCGGCATGTCTGTGGGGCGCGAGCTTTCCCCTGGCGCTGGCGTCGAGCGCCGAGCGTGGGGACGATCCAGCGCGGTTGGTGAGCCGGGTGTATGCGGCCAACACCATCGGGGGAATTGCAGGCGCGCTCGCGTTCAGCCTCGTGCTCGTGCCGCTGGTCGGCACGCAGCAGGCGCAGCGCTGTTTGATTGCGCTCGCCGCGATTGCCGCCGGGGTGATGTTTGTCCAGGGGCTGCAACGCATGACGGGTCGTGCCGTGACGCTCGGCGCGACCGCGCTGCTGATGCTGGGCGCGATGATGGCGACACCGGCCGTGCCCGGTCTGCTCGTCGCCTATGGCCGGTACATGGTGACCTGGCTCGGGCAGGTCGACGTCAGGTACGTCGGCGAGGGGATGAACTCGAGCGTCGCAGTCACGACGCTCACGAGCAATGGCGCGACGCAATTCCACGTCAGCGGCAAGGTCGAGGCGTCGACGCTCCCGCAAGACATGCGGCTCCAGCGCATGCTCGCGCATCTGCCGGCACTCGTCCATCCACATCCAGCGTCGGTGCTCGTCGTCGGCTTCGGCGCAGGCGTTACCGCGGGCTCGTTCGTGCCCTATCCGGACCTCCAGCGCCTGACGATCTGCGAGATCGAACCGCTCATCCCGAAGGTCGTGTCGAGCTACTTCACTCGCGAGAACAACGACGTCCTCAGCGACGCACGAACGACAGTGGTCTATGACGACGCGCGGAGCTTCATCCTCACGACGCATGACAAGTTCGACGTCATCACCTCGGATCCGATTCACCCGTGGGTGAAGGGCGCCGCATCGCTCTACACGCGGGAGTACTTCGAGGCAGTGAAACGGCATCTCAATCCAGGCGGCGTCGTGACGCAATGGGTGCCGCTCTACGAGAGCACGCCGGAGGCAGTGAAGAGCGAGATCGCGACCTTTCTCGATGTCTTTCCCAACGGCACGGTCTGGGCAAACAACGTCAACAACGGCGGCTACGATCTCGTTCTCCTCGGCCAGGAGCAGCCGACGCGGATCGACATCGCGGCGCTCGCGGCGCGTTTTGGCAATCCTCGTTATGCGGCGGTGGCTGCCTCACTCGGCGCCGTCGGCTTCGATTCACCGATCGCGCTCTTCTCGACGTACGCGGGGGCGGGCGCGGAGCTCCGTCCGTGGCTCGCCGACGCGGCAATCAATCGCGACCGGAATCTGCGGCTTCAGTATCTCGCCGCCGCGGGGCTGAATTCATACCGCAGCGAGGCGATCTACAACCAAATCGCGGCGTACCGGCGCTTTCCGGATTCGCTGTTCGTTGCGGATGACGCGTGGAAGGCACGGCTGCGGGCGGCGATGAATCTCGACCGGTGATGTCCACACGCCTAACGTGGCGCCGGTAGCTCCTCCACAACGCAACCATCAACTACTGGAACACGGACAGGGCCGGACACTGCACGGACCCATCCGCGCGGTGTCCGGCCCTGTCCGTGTTAAGCCAGTTGATGCCCGATTCCTCGAGGAGCTATCGACCCAGGGAAGATTCTATTGCGCCGAGCAAGTCACCTCGGTGTGCATCGGCGTATAGATCGACTGGGTAATGGCCCCGACCAGGCCGTTTAGGAAGCTGCGCTCGGTCTCGACCTTCGTCACGCCCCGCGGACACTGGTCCTTGACGTTGAGCTCCGGAGGCGGGACGAGTCCAATCACGAACGAATTCTGCCATTCCTTATTCACGTGTGTTCCCGGCGGCGCGGCGGAGGTGACGACCGTGACGTGGTAGCAACCGGCCAGCAGCAATGCCGCGAACAGTGGCGCAAGTCTGCGCATTGGAATCTCCGATGTACGTGGTTGGACGCTGGTCAGTAGCGGACCTGAATGGTCTCGTGCGTCTCGACGGCGAGGGCGATCGCCTGATGGATTGCAGCCAGCCGGTCGGAGATCGGCGCGTCGTGGGCGACGTCGATGTGACGACCCGGAAGCGCGGAGCTGCCGGAAGCGCAGGTCACTCTCACCTCCTGCGGCGTATAGATGCCGAGGGTGAGACCACCAACGAGTCCGTTCAGGAAGCTTTGCTGCGTTTCTATGGTGGCGACGCCATTCGGGCACTGCGCGACGACCGAGATCTCCTCGGCGGGAACCAGTCCCCAGAGCCAAGTCGCGGTCCACGGGCGCTCCACCACGGTCGTACCGGGCGTGCGCCCCGTCTGCACGATCTGGTGGAAGCAGGCTGACAACAGCACGGCACTCACGACGAGCGATAACCGCGAAGCAGTTCGCATCCGTCCTCCAGGATTTGGGTTCGGGGCCGGCACAATTATCACGTCATATCCGGTCTCACGCAAATCGCCCCCGGCCGCCATACTCCCGGCTGCCATCCCACCATCCCGGAGCCAGACGATGCGTGTACTATCGATCCTCGCCGCCTGCTCTCTCGCCGCGGCCCTTCCAGCTGCGGCGCAACGGCCATCGCTGAGCAACTCCGCGCGGGCCTTCGTCGCCGTCGACGCGCCCGTTGTCGCACTGACGCACGCCCGCCTCGTCGACGGCACCGGCGCGCCGGCGCGTGATGATCAGACAATACTCATCAGCGGCGACAAGATCACCGCGGTCGGAAAGACGGGGAGCGTATCGGTTCCCGCCGACGCGCGCACGGTCGATCTCACCGGCCGCACGGTGATCCCGGGACTCGTTGGGCTGCATGATCACATGTACTACTCGTCGCCGGTGAGCGGGACGATGAAGTTCATGCCGGTGAGCTATCCACGGCTCTTCCTCGCGAACGGCATCACGACGATCCGGACGACGGGCAGCGTCGATCCGTACCAGGAGATGAACATCAAGGCGCTAATCGCCGGTGGGCAGATGGTGGGCCCGGAGATCGTCGTCACGGGACCGTACCTGCAGGGCGCGCCCAACCAGCTGGTGACGATGCATCCGATCGCCAATCCGGACGAGGCACGGCGGATCGTGCGCTACTGGTCCGAGGAGGGCGTGCCGTGGTTCAAGGCGTACACGACCATCTCGCGCGATCAGCTGGGCGCCGCGATCGACGAGGCACACAAGCACGGTGTGAAGGTCACAGCGCACCTCTGCTCGGTGACGTATCGCGAGGCGGTGGCGCTCGGCATCGATCACCTCGAGCACGGCGTCTTCGCGAACACGGACTATGCGAAGGGCAAGCAGGCGGACCGCTGCCCCTCGTCAGGCATGGACTCGGTGTACGCGGCGCTCGACGTCAACAGCCCGGAGGTACGGCAGACGATCGACGAGATGGTGAAGCACCACGTCGGCCTCACGTCGACGCTCGCCGTCTACGAGCTGTCGTCGCCGAGCCGGGTACCGGTGGACCAGCGAGTGCTCGATGCGCTGTATCCCGACGTGTCGAAGTGGGTGAGCGACTATTACACGAAGGGGCGCACCGCGAACGACTCGCTCTGGCAGCGGGCGATGAAGAAGGGGATGGAGTTCGAGCGCGCCTTCGTGCGGGCAGGCGGACTGCTCGGCGCCGGCGCCGATCCGTGCTGCATCAGCGCGATCGCCGGCTACGCGGACCAGCGGAATTACGAGCTGCTCGTCGAGGCGGGGTTCACGCCGGAGCAGGCGATCCAGATCATGTCCGCCAACGGCGCGAAGGTCCTTGGCTTCGGCGATCGGCTCGGGACGATCGCGCCGGGGAAGCAGGCGGATCTCGTGGTCGTTCGCGGCGATCCGACGCGGACGCCGAGCGACATCCGGAACGTGGAGACGGTGTTCCGGCAAGGCATCGGTTACGACTCTGCTAAACTCGTCGCGTCCGTGAAGGGGATGGTCGGGATCAAATAGCCGCTACCGTCGCTCGGCGTCCCGCGCCGTGGTGGGCCGCAGGGCAGAGATGGAATCGTTCGCGATGGACGGGAGGAGATTGGCCAGATCGAGATCGCTCTCGCTGCACTGATAGCCGCCAGTGAGCGCGGCGCGGAGGGCGAGCGTCAGCGCGCGATCGAAGGCGAGGATATGACAGGTCGCCGTCTCGCCATCGAGGCGGAGCTGTCGCAGGTGGTGCCAGACGGCCTGGCGAAGATGGCCCAACTCCTCACACAGCGCGCCCGGGTCGAGCCGCTCGCGCGGCTGATCGGCGCCGTAGAGGGCGGCAATCATCGCGAGCTTGCCTAACGATTCGGTGGCCTGGGGCGTGCCCTCGCGGGCTTCCGCGGCGGCGAGGAGGGCACGCGTGAGCGAACGCTCCCGCTGGCCGCGGACGCCCTGGCGCGGCTGCAGATCGGGTGAGGCGCGGAGTCGTTGGCGCCAGTCGGTCAGTATCGCGGTGATCGCCGCTTCCCCGGCGAGTCGGCTAGTCGAGTCATTCACGGCCAGAGCTGGTCGCAATTCGCCTGCCGCGCTCATCGAGAACCTTCGAATCGTGTGACTCGAAGCACATGGGAGCGAAACTTGCCGCCGTGCGTGGCGCGCTGTCAGCTCACCGGAGAACAGCAATGCGTCAGATCCGCGATGCCGCGGGTGTCGAGTGGATGGTCTACGAGGTGAATCCCGGCGTTAGTGATTGGCGAGGGGCCGGATCACTTCCCGAAGGATACAGGAATGGCTGGCTCTGCTTCGAGAGTGCGACCGAGAAGCGAAGGCTGCTGCCTCTCCCACAGGGTTGGCGGGAACTCCCGACCGAGCAGCTCAGCGATCTCCTCGTGAGCGCGGTTCAGGTCCGGCGCGCCGTCCAGTACGGCGGCTAGCACGCGCGAAGGGCATCTCCCGCCGAGCTGCCATCATCTCCCAGGCGCGCGCCTGCTGATCGGCGGTGAGCACAGCCAGGGCGTCCCGAAGGTCCGCATGAGACGCGTCCCGCTCCCGCTCGAATAGGTCGGAGGGCGGGGCCGGCCGCTCGCGGCGCGCCGCGGAGTCGCCTGGCGCCCGACGCGGACGCAGGGAGTCCAGTCGCGTGCGGAGCGCGCGGTGCCGCTCTTCCGTCCGACGCGCGATGGCCGCGAGTCGCGTGACCTGGGCGTCCGTGAGCTGGAGTGCCCCGGTTTGACTGAGGAGCATCTCGGCAGCCGCGGGTCCAAAGGGCATGCCGCCCGGACCAGGTCCGGGTCCCTGAGCCGGTTGCGCCGACAGGGTCGCGGCTCCGACAGCGGAGGAGATGAGCAGTCCAACGAGAAGACGTCGCATGGTTCTCTCGAATATCCAAAGGGTCCGGAAGTGCCGTGCACCCATGGCGGCACCTCGTTGCTCCCTGGTCTACAGCCAAGCTCGGAGCAGCGTTGGCCAACGCCCTCAACAAGCCTCAGAGAGCCCGCTAGCATTTGCCTCCATGTCCCAACCCTGGATCTCTCCGCTCGAGGTCGACCCCGAGCGCATGCGCGCGATGGCGGCGCGCGTTTCCGAGCTCGTTACCGCGCACCTCGCGTCGCTGCGCGACCAACCGGCGCGCCAGACGCTCTCACGCCCTGACGCGAAGCGGCTCGTCGGCTCGCTCGCGCCCACGGCGCCCGAGCAGGGGATCGGCTTCGACGCGGCGATCGACGAGCTGGTCGAGCGCGTGCTGCCCTA
>C688J18823_10002938_pt1 | contig 10738 bp, 9 predicted proteins | sample HopSoiMetagenom1_FD_18823 | JGI IMG/M metagenome (IMG submission 18823) | reverse complement strand
TGAAGCGGTTCGTGTCCCACGGGTTGCGCGCCGGCGGCCAGGGCAGGTCAAAGGAGGGGCCGCCGAGCGCGAACTCATGCGTGGCGAGCTTGCCCATGACGACGGCGCCAGCCTCGCGCAGCTTTTTGACCGAGAACGCGTCGGCCTTCGGCACATGGTCCTGCATGACCTTGGAATGCCCGGTAGTCGGGACGCCGCCGGTCTCGTAAATGTCCTTGAGGCCGATCGGGATGCCGTGCAGGGGCCCCCGATATTTGCCGGCGGCGATCTCCGCTTCGGCGGCTTTGGCCTCATCCCGGGCGCTGTCCGACAGCACGCGGATGAAGCTGTGCAGCCGGTCGTCGAAGGTGGCGATGCGGTCGAGGCGGCTGTCGCAGAGCTCGACCGGCGACAATTCGCGCTTCTCGATCAGCCGCGCCGCCTCGGCAATGGTCAGGTAATCGGGGACCATGGCTCAACCCTCTGGAAACTTGACCACATGCGCCGGCTCGGCTGCGACATCGCGCCCGCCGGGGCGCCGCAGCCGGTCCAGCATCTGCCGCAGCAGCGGCAAGACCTCGACGACATCGTCCCGCTCCTTCTCCGGTACCTCGAGCCCGAGCCGCGCCAAGGCCGCATCCAGTTCCTGTCGGGTCATCGCAGTCCCTCCGATTTCGCCTCGCGCAGCGGAGTGTCGGCATCGGCGAGGCGGCGCAACATCGGCGAGGGCGCCCAGCGCTCGCCATAGCGCTGATGCCAGGCGGCGATCTGGTTGTAGACCTCGCGCACGCCGATGCCGTCGGCCCAATACATCAGCCCGCCGCGATAGCGCGGGAAACCGAAGCCGTGAAGCCACATCACATCGATGTCGCTGGCCCGAAGCGCCTTGCCTTCATCAAGGATTTTGCAAGCTTCGTTGACGCTGGCGAACAGCATCCGCTTCAGGATCTCCTCGTCGCTGAACTCGTGCTGCGGGATGGCGAGCTCGGTCGCGGTCGCCTTGATCAGGCTGGCGACTTCCGGATCGGGATGCGGGGTGCGGTCGCCCGGCTCGTAGCGGTACCAGCCCTTGCCATTCTTCTGGCCGAGCCGGCCCGCCTCGACGACGCGGTCGGCGATCGGCAATTTACGGTAATTCGGGTACTGCGCCGCCCGGCGTTTCCTGGTGTCGTAGCCGATATCGAGCCCGGACAGATCCGAGACGGCAAACGGCCCGAGCGGATAGCCGAAATCGACCATGACCTTGTCGACCTGCTCGGGCAGCGCGCCCTCCTCGAGCATGATCACCATCTCGCTGCTGAACGGGGCCCGGCTGCGGTTGGCGACAAAGCCGTCGGTATTGCCAGCGAGCGCGCTGACCTTGCCGATCTTGCGGCCGAGATCCATCGCCGAGGCGATCACGTCGGGCGCGCTCTTGGTGCCCTGCACCACCTCGAACAGCTTCATGACATTGGCCGGGGCGAAAAAATGCGTGCCGGCGACGTCCTGCGGGCGCTTCGTGACATTGGCCATGATGTCGATGTCGATGCCGGAGGTGTTGCTGTAGAGCAGCGCGCCCGGTTTCATCGCGGCATCGATCTCTTTCCAGACCTCTTCCTTAACCGAGATCTGCTCAAACACGGCTTCGATGACGACGTCGCAATCGGCGATCTTGTCGTAGCCGAACACCGGCTCGATGCGTGCAAGCCGGCGCTCCATCTCGTCCTGGGCCAGGCTGCCGCGCTTGACGCTGGTCTCGTAATTGGCGCGGATCCGCGCCATGCCGCGGTCGAGCGCCTCCTGGGTCGCATCGGTGATCTTCACCGGGTAGCCGTAATCGGCAAAGCTCATGGCGATGCCGCCGCCCATCGTGCCGGCGCCGACGACCGCCGCCGTTTCGACCTTCCGAAGCACCGTCTCGCGCGGGATGTGCGGCAGCTTGTTGACCTCGCGCTCGGCGAAGAAGGCGTAGCGCAGCGCCTTCGCCTCCTCGGAGCCGACCTGCTGGTCGAACAGCTTGCGTTCGAGCGCGCAGCCCTCCTCGAAGGAGAGGGTGCAGGCGGCCTCGACCGCCTCGATGCAGGCATAGGGAGCGCGCTGGTTGCGGGCGCGGCGGGCGATCGACTTGCGGGTCGCCTCGAACAGGTCGGCGGTGCCCTCGGCGAGCCGCTCGTTCTTGTCGCGGATCCGTGGCAGCGGCCGTTGCTCGGCGACGCGGCGGGCAAACGCAATTGCCGCGCTGCGCAATTCGCCCTCCGCCACGATCTCGTCGATGACGCCGAGCTTGTGCGCTTCCTCGGCCGGGACATGACGGCCGGAGACGATCATGTCGAGCGCCGCTTTGGGGCCGATCAGCCGCGGCAGGCGTTGGGTGCCGCCGGCGCCGGGCAGGATGCCGATCTGCACCTCGGGCAAGCCCACCTTGGCGCTGGGGACGGCGACCCGGTAGTGGCAGGCGAGCGCGGTTTCGAGACCGCCGCCAAGGGCATAGCCGTGGATCGCGGCGACTACCGGCTTCGGGCTGTCGTCCGTGACGTCGTAATGGCGGCGCGCATTGGCCGGCCGGGCCGGGGCCGCCCTGCTGAATTGCCGGATGTCGGCGCCGGCGATGAAGCTGCGCCCGTCGCCGATCAGCACCATCGCCTTTATCGCCGGGTCGGCGTTGCCGCGGTCGACCGCGGCGGTGATGCCTTCGGGCACGCCGGGCGAGAGGGCATTGACCGGCGGGTTGTCGACGGTAATGACCCCGATCCCATCGACATTCTCGAAACGGACCAGCTCGCGGTCGCTCATTCGTCCTTCCTCCGGTATCGCAGGCGTTTGCGGAAGCCTGCCACAAAGACCGGCTGAGGGGCTATGACCGTTAGAGCTCGGCGGCAACCTCGCGCAACAACTGCCGCAGCCAGACGATCGGCGGCTGTTCGCCATGGTCCCGGTCCCAGAGCGACATCATCTCGAAGGCGGGAGAGGGGTAGGGCGGCTCGAACAGGGCCAGCCGATATCGGCCCATGAAGGCAGTCGCCAACCGGCGCGGCATCAGCGCCGCGATATCGGATTCATTCACCGTCATCAGCGCGGCTAGGAAATGCGGCGTGGTGACCGCGACCGTGCGGCGCAGGCCGCGTGCGGCAAGGGCGCCTTGCAGCAGTCCCGCATCGCTGCGGGTCACCAGCCTTTCGAGGCCGTGATCGACGACATAGCCCTCTATCGCGTGCTCGTCCTCGCCAGTCGCGGCGATCACCAGATGCGGCAATTCAGAGAGCCGCTCCAGGGTCAACTCCTCGCCCGCGGCCGGATGGTCGGCGCGCAGTACCCAGACGCGCGTATCTCGCAGCAGCGGCTCGGAAACAGCCCATTCCGGCACCCGCCGGAAGCTGCCGATGGCGAGGTCGGCGCGGCCGGATCGGAGGACCTCGGCGACCCCCATATTGCTCGGCAAGACGGTCAGGGAGGCGTTCGGAGCCTCGGCGCGAAGCCGGGCGATCAGCGCCGGCATCAGCACGGCGCCGCCATATTCCGTGCAGGTGATGCTGAACCGCCTATCGCTGCGCTCGGGGACAAAGTCGGTCGGCGCAAGCGCGAGCTGCAACTGGAGCAGCCCTTGCCGCAGACGAGGCGCGATCTCGGCGGCACGCTCGGTCGGCTGCATGCCGTCGGGGCCGCGCAAGAACAATTCGTCCTTCAACACATAGCGCAACCGATTCAGCGCGTGACTGATTGCCGATTGCGTGAGGCCAAGCCGCTCGCCAGCGCGGGTGGCGCTGCGCTCCTGCATCAAGGCCTCGAAAACCCGCAGCAGGTTCAGATCGAGCGCGTTGAAATGAACTGTGTTCATGGAAGCTAGCATAAAATTTCACTTGCCTCATGCTGCGCCGCAGCGTAATTCCGCGCCCGAACTGGGAACGTAAGTTCCGACAGCAAAAACCTCGATCCTCAAGACTGCTAGACGGAGAAGTCATGCCCAACCTTATCAAACCCGCCCTGCTCGGCCTCGGACTCGTCGCCGGCATCGCGCTCAGCGCGCAGGCCCAGACCGCCATGGCCCCGACCCCCGGCCCGAGCGTCGCCACACTGCCCCCGGCGCAGGGTCCGCGCGCCAGCTCCTATCTCGCGATCCCGACTGGCGAGCACGTCGCCGTGACGCCGTCCCCGGCTTATGTCGGCCCGGCCCCAGGCGCCGGAACCGGCAATATGCCGCCGCGCTTCGACAGGTCGGCGGATTGGGACGCCAATCCGACAATGAAGCCCTACGACTCGGGCAAGGGCCCGCGGCCGAACTAAGCCCGTCTCGCCGCATCCGGGCCGGCCCGCGCCGGCCCGGGTGCGACGATTTGCCGGGCACGACCTGTCAGGCATTTAGCCGCCTTAACATCGTTGGCTCGTCTAGCCGCCCTGCTCACCGCACGGGCGAATGATGGCCATTCATACTCACTTTATCAAATCTTCATTTGCGTCATGCCTCCGCAGAACCGGACATTCGCCGGCACTGCATATCGCTTTTGAACCGGAGGCATTGATGACACTCTTCAGCAAATCGGCCCTGCTCGGCATGGGGTTGGTCGGCGTCGCGTTTGCGGCGCAAGCACAAACCAGCGGCATCGCGTCGCTGCCGCCGAACCCAACCGCGGCGCCGTCGGCTGTTGCGAGCCCGGTGGCACCCTCGGTCGCGATGCCGGGCCCGAACCCCGGCACCGCCTCAAACGCCGGCATGGGTGCGACCCAGCCGGTGAGCCCGTCACAGGCCTATGTCGGCCCATCGCCGGGCGCCGGCACCGGCGCAATGCCGCCCCGCTACGAAAAGGCGGCGGATTGGGACGCCAACACCGCGCTGCATCCCTATACCAGCAGCATGGGCCCGCGCCCGAACTGACCTGGCAAGCGAACGGAACAGGCCGGCCGCCTCGCGCGGCCGGCTTTTTTATTATGCGGCCGTCGCGATCAGGAACATGCGGCGGAACGGGAACAGCGTCTTCCCGTCTGCGCGGGGCGGATAGAAACTCGCCACCCGCTCGGCGTAGGCCGCCTCGAAGCGGCTGCGCTCCGGCTCCTCCAACACCGCCAATAGCGGGCTGAGCCAAGTCCCCTTGGTCCATTCCTTGACCGGGTTCTCGCCCTCGAGCACCTGCAGATACTCCGTCTCCCAGATGTCGAGGGCGGCGGCGCGGGGAGCGAGCAGGTCGTAGTAAAACGACGGCTCGGCCACCGGCGAGGGACGCAGCAAGGGCTCCAGCTTTTGCCGCCAGGGGCCGCTGCGCGCTGTCTCAGTGATGGATGTGTGCGAGGGCGCGCCGAAATTGCGCGGGATCTGCACCGCCAATACGCCTTTCGGCGCCAAACCGGCGAACAGCGCCGGGAACAGCCGGTCGTGGTCATCGAGCCAGTGCAGCGCCGCGTTCGAGTAGATCACATCCGCCGGCCGATCCGGCCGCCAACTCGCCAAATCGGCCTGGCGCCACTCGATCCCGGGACTTTCCGCCGCTGCCCTCGCCAGCATCTCGGCCGAGCCATCAATTCCGACAATCCGCGCTTGCGGCCAGCGCGCGGCGATCAGCCGGGTGACGTTGCCTGCGCCGGCGCCGAGATCGTAGACCGAGCCCGGGGCCTCGATGTCGACCCGCTGCAACAGATCGAGCGCGGGGCGCAGCCGCGGTCCAGCGAATTTCAGGTATTGGGCGGGATCCCAGGCCATGCTCGATGATGTCTCAGGCGAAATCGAAGGCGGAAACGCCGGTCCGGAGACGCCAGCGATGCGGCTTGACGCCGGCCCGCTCCAGCGCGTCGCCGAGTTGCCAGCCTATCAGGCTGCGCCGGGCCAACCCGGCGCCGGTCCAGGGGTCGAAACCGGTCCAGGGCACAAACGGGCTGCGCCGGCCATAGGCCCAGATCTCGACGCGCTGCGACCGGCCGACACTGGGCCCGCGCGCATGGAAGCCGAAGGTGTCGGCGACGACAAGGGTATTGGCCGGCACCGCGAAAATTCGCGGCTGGGGCAGGCCCAGCCCCGCCAACTCGCCGGGATCGATGCGGAACGAGCCCTGCCGATTTTCGGCATCCGGCGAGCGGGCGGCGGCAAGGCTCATCCGCCGCTCCCAGGCGAGGCGTTGCGGCGTCAGGCGGTGCGAGCCCGGAACATAGGTGAACGGCCCCGCATCCGCGGCCACATCGGTCAGAAACAGCCAAGCCTTGACCGTCGGGTGGAAGGTATCGGCGTGGAGCGCGGTCTGCGGGTCGGGCGGGCCATCGCAGGCGTGGCGCAGAATGCTCTGCATCCAGACCACCGGTTCGGCGTCGCGGCTCCCGATATAACGGATCAGGCAGCGCCAGTCCGGCGAGCGCAGCAGGCGCGCAAGCGCCGGCACCGCGGCCAGGGTTTTCGGGTCGAGCGCTATCTTGCGCAGGATCGTGTCGCCCTCGCTGATCTCACGCAACCCACCGCGGTAGGCTTTCACCTGATGGAGCAGCGCGTCGAATTCGTCGGCGGGCAGGAAGTCCGGTTTGACGACAAAACCGTCGCGGCCAAAATCCTCGCGGTCGCGTGCAGAGACGAGGCTCGACAGCCTATGCCGGCGCGCGGCGGCGATGCGATGCGCCAGCGACACTCGGGCGGTATGCAGCCCGTGCCGGTTCAGGCAGGTGCTGCCGATGACGCCATTGCGCTCGAAAGATTTGGTGCCGGTGACGAGCTGCGCCGTCCACAACGGCATCATCGCGGCGCGGCCCAACTGCGCCAGCATCCGCTTCCTCCTACGATTAGGCTCCGTGTCCGGTGATTTGCTCGCGGCGAGGATAGCACGCATTGACAGTGAGCCGCCAATCACCGTGCACCATCAATCACCGTGCACCATCAATACGTGCGCCGCCCTTTAGTCGCCAGGCGCCGACCCCCGGCGCCACGGCAGCTCGTCTTCCGGCTCCATGACCGTGGGACCGTTGACGGAAAGGCGGTTCCTGACCCGATCACGGATCGTCAAGGCCGCGAGGCGGAGCATGCGCGCCGCCGTCGTGGCCTTGCACGGAATGGAAATGACCGAGCGGCCGCGCCGGATCCCTTCGAGAACCCGTCGAGCCGCTCGGTCCGGGTTCATCGCCGCGAGTGAGGGCTGCCCGTAGCGGGCCGCGGCACGGAGCGCGAGGTCGCCGGGGACAATTGTGGCGACAGATACGCCACGTGGCGTCATTCGGAACCGCAGCGACTCGCCATAAGCCAGCAGCGCCCGCCGCCCGGCGGTCAAAGCCGGAAGATCGCGTTGCATCGCATGGCCGATGAGCGAGCTGACAAGGAGTATCTGGCCCCGCTTGCGTTCGGCCATCGGGCCGACGAGCGCCGCTACCGCGCTCATCGCGCTCAACACCTCCGGCTCGGCGGCTCCTGGTTCGGAGCGTCCGATCTCGCGCGTCCCGGCATACACCACCAAGGTGTCAGCCGGAGCTTGGCTGTCGAACCGGGTCAGGTTGCGCTGCAACTCCGATTCGTCCCATTCGCTGAGACAAACCCATTCGACCGTGGCTCCGCGGCGCACACAATCCTCGGCCGCGGACGCAAGAAGGTTGGCATCGGCGCCGATCAACGAAAGCTTGATCCCAGGCGCCGCATACGCTCGGGCCAGCGCCAGAGTGATGCCGTCCGATATGTCGGCCAGAATGACGTGCCGGTTGGCCGGTCTGACCGGCCGCGCCGCAAGCTCGGCGGCGGTTGTCGCCGGCAATGGATGAGGCCGTTGCTCCAGCCGCTCGACAAAGCCGGCGAGCGCGCAGGCTTTCGAAGCGGGGTCGTAATAACCACCCTTGATCTGCGTCGCGCCGCACAGCGCGCGCACGAAGGCCGCCATGAGCTGGGAATCGGGGCGGGGCGGGTCCTTCCAGAACGCATCGAGCGGTTCCTGGCAGGTCAGCCCCGGCACATCGAATATGGCGTTTCCGAGAACCTTGACCGGCACCTTGTGGTGCAGCGCAGTGATGCCGATCGTGCTGTTGATCGTGACGATTCCGGCCGCGTTCACCAGCAGATCGTGGGGCGTGCCGCCTTCGAGGACGCGCACTTTCTCGGCAACCCCGAATTCGCGGGCGACCTCACCGGCGACCTTGCGCCAGGACAGGATGCCCGGATCGAGCGGATGCACGATGCAGACAAGCTCGCGCTCGCTGCCGCTCGCGGCGAAGGACCCGATCACCTGATGCAGTGCTTCGCGCGCCTCGGCGAAGGGCGAGTGGGCGCGCAGCTGGAAATCGGTCGCGAGTTGCAGCGGGAACAGGAAGTAAGACCCCGCAGCGCTCTGCAGCTGCTGCTTCTTGGCGACAATGCCGGGCCGGGTGAACAGCAGCTTCGCCCGCGAGGCGATCCAGCCGGCATATTCGGCAAAAGGATGGAAGATGCCGTGGTACTCGTAATTCGGATACAGCGGCCGCCCGAACACCAAGCCCATATTGTAGATCACGTCGAGCGCCGCCACGAGACGGAACGGCGCGTGGAAGCGCGGCATCAGATCGGGCGCCGGAAAGTTTTCGGCCAAGGCGCCGATCGCCTCGGGCTCGCGCGGAAAGCGTGAATAGGTGCTGAGCCCGTCATATTCGAGGGTTACCCAGTCCGGCCGGACATAGCCAAGATCGGTCGACAGCACGGTGATGCCGCGGGCGCGCGCTTCCTCAGCGGCGACGACATGATAGAGCCGGCGGTCGCCATGCAGGATCAGGTCGGTGACCTGATGCTGTTCGAGCAGGTCGGCGATGAAAGCGCGCCAATCCTCGAACCGGCCGCGGTAATGCGTTGCCGGCAGTCGCCAGAACAGCTGGTCGCCGAAATGCAGGTTGACCCGATGCACGCGGTGCCCGCGCGCGATCAATGCCCGGCCGAGCTGGTCGAAGAAGTTCGAGATCGGCCCCTGCAAGAAGAGAAAGGAGCGTTTGCGGCCGAGAGCGCCCCAGTCGCGCTCCTCGGTCCTGTCGGCCATTGTCGCCGTATAGGTATCCATGGGTGTGGCGGCCTAGACGGGATCGAAAGCGGAGATGCTGTCCCGGGCGCGCCAGCGTTGGCGGCCGAGACCCATCGCCTCGAGCAGATCGACCGATTTCCAGTACAGGCTCGGCTTGCGCAACCCGAGCGCGTCCAGCGACCAGGGGTCGAGCCCGGCCCAGGGCAGGAACGGGTTGCGTCGGCCGAATGCCCAGATCTCGACCCGGGAGGTCGCGGCGGCACTCGCCCCTCTGGCGTGAAAGCCGAAGGTATCGGCGACGAGGAGTGTATTCGCCGGAGCGGAAATCTCGCGCGGCGGCGGCAGCCCGAGCTCGGACAGCGTGTCCGGCGCGATGGCGCGGACCAACCGCGTCTCAGGCTGGCGATGGCCCTTGGGCGACCGCCGGCTTGCGGCAACCGCCATGTCCTGTTCCCAGGCAAGCCGCTCCGGGGTCAGCCGGTGCGATCCCGGGACATAGACGAAGGGCATCGCGCCGGGCTCGACGTCGGTCAGGAACAGCCACGCCTTGACGGTCGGGTGAAAGGTGTCGGTGTGCAGATCGCGCTGCGGGTCGGGCGGACCCGCGACGACATGGCTGAGGACACTCTGGATGTAAATCATCGGCGCTGCCGCCGATGACCCGGCATAGCTGATCAGGTTCCGGTATTCCGGGAGATGCAGCAATCGCCCAGCGGCCGGCGCCCGTTTCAGTACCGCCGGATCGAGCGCGATGTGCCGGGTGACGGTATCGCCCTCGACCATTTCCCGCGCCGGCGCGCGCAGGTTGCGCACCTGCTCGACCAGTTCGGCGAACAGATCGGGCGGCAGGAAATCGCGCTTGACGATAAAGCCGTCGCGGTCGAATCGCTGCCGGTCTTCGGGATCGATCAGCCGGCCGAGGCGCCGGCGGCGGGCGGCGGCAAGCCGGCAGGCGAGGCGAACGCGCGCCGTGTGCAGGCCGTGCTCATTAAGCCAACGACTGCCGATCACTGGGTTGCGGGCAAAGAACTTTTCTTGGCTGAAGATCTGGGCGCACCAGAACGGCATCAACAAGGTTCGACGCAGGAATGAATGCGTTGCGTCTGTCCCCAAAACCTCACCCCCCAACACCTTCGAGGCGCACCACCGTGCCGGAAGGATGCCGTCCCCCTTGTCATTGCCCGGCGAAATGCTGAGCAGGGCCGCCCAAGACCACCGCCCCCAAACTGTTGCCGCGAGCAAGTCACGGCAAGTTGGGCGCGCCGTTCTTTGCGGCTCAGCCCTGTTCGGCCTCCGCCGAGGCCATGGACAACACGGATCCCCTCTTCGGCACGGACCGGAATGCCTAGGCAACCCCGATTGTGCGGTCGGGAATGTCGGCCCTATCGCCCGCCTTGTCCACGATTTTCTACCGGAATGCGCGATGTTGCGGTAGGTTAATGACCCTGTGTGATTTGCTCGCCGCGCTGCAGAAACGGCGAGCCGCGCGGTTTCAGATCGCGCGCGCTGCCCGCAGACCGGCGATTTCGGCCACGCTGTAGCCAAGCTCCCCGAGCACCGCCTCGGTGTCCACGCCCATCTCGCGTGGCGGTGTCTCGATGCTGGGGCCCCCATGCGCGAATTTGAACGCCGCCAGCGGCACTCCGACCGGGCCATCGACCCCCGGCACCTTCTCGAAATGGTGGAACACGCGGCGATCCTCGAAATGCGGATCGGCAACGGCCTCGGCCATTCTGCGCACCCGGGCGGCGGGGACGTGGCGGGCCTGGAAATAGACCTCCCATTCGTCGGCGGTCTTGGTCTTGATGATCTCGGCGATGACCGCCGCCTCGCGCTCGCGGTCGTCGATG
>C688J18823_10002937_pt1 | contig 10738 bp, 8 predicted proteins | sample HopSoiMetagenom1_FD_18823 | JGI IMG/M metagenome (IMG submission 18823) | reverse complement strand
TGCCATCACGTTGGATCAGACTCTGCGGGAAATGGTGGATGCCCAAACGCACTGATCTTTCGACCATTCTGCTCATCGGCTCGGGCCCCATCGTCATTGGCCAGGGAGCCGAGTTCGACTACTCCGGCACTCAGGCGGTGCGGGCGCTCAAGGAAGAGGGATACCGGGTCGTCTTGGTCAACTCCAATCCGGCCACCATCATGACCGACCCGGAACTGGCCGATCGCACGTACATCGAGCCCGTCACCCCGGAATGGGTGGCCAAAGTCATCGAGCGCGAGCGTCCCCAGGCCCTGCTTCCGACCATGGGAGGACAGACAGCGCTGAATGTAGCTATGGCCCTTCAGCGGAACGGCACGCTGGAACGGTTCGGGGTCGAGCTGATCGGGGCCAACGAGCGGGCCATCCGGCTGGCGGAGGACCGAGAGGAGTTTGCCCAGGCCATGAAGCGCATCGGCCTTGCCACTCCCGAAGGCCGCACCGTTCATACCGTGGAGGATGCCCTGGCTGCCGTCGAGGTGTCCGGTTACCCGGCCATTCTCCGGCCCTCGTTCACTTTGGGCGGCACGGGCGGAGGGATTGCATACAACCGGGAGGAATTCGAGACCTTGATTCGCCGGGGCCTGGAGCTCTCCCCGGTGGGCTCGGTGCTGGTGGAGCGCAGCATCATNGGGTGGAAGGAATTCGAGCTGGAAGTGATGCGCGACGGGGCGGACAACGTGGTGATCGTCTGCTCGATTGAAAATCTTGACCCCATGGGGGTGCACACCGGTGATTCGATCACCGTGGCGCCGGCCATGACGCTGACCGATCGCGAGTACCAGACCATGCGCGATGCCGCGATCAGGATCATCCGCGAAATTGGCGTGGCGGCCGGCGGCTGCAACATTCAGTTCGCGGTAAGTCCCACAACCGGGGAACAGCTCGTCATCGAGATGAACCCGCGGGTGTCTCGCTCGTCCGCGCTCGCCTCCAAGGCCACCGGCTTCCCGATCGCGCGGATCGGAACCAAAGTGGCCGTGGGCTACCGGCTGGACGAGCTGCCTAACGACATCACCAAGACCACGCCGGCCTCATTCGAGCCCGTGCTCGACTATGTGGTGGTCAAGATTCCGCGGTTTGCCTTCGAGAAGTTTCCGGCCGCGGACCCCACGCTGACTACCCAGATGAAGTCGGTAGGCGAAGTGATGGCCATTGGCCGCACGTTCAAAGAGGCGTTTCAGAAAGGGTTGCGCGGCCTGGAATCTGACCGAATTGGCTGGAGTGTGGGCAGTACGCCCGCGGACGATCGCCTGGTGGACATCAATCGTGAGACGGTGCTCGCAGCGGTGCGCACGCCGACGCCGGAGCGAATCTTTCAGCTCAAGTACGCGCTCCAGCTTGGGATTTCGGTAGATGCAGTGGCTGAGACCACGGGAATTGATCCGTGGTTTCTTCACCAGATGGCAGAGCTGCTGGACGCGGAGAGGGAATGGCAGGAAAGGGGGGATGGGGGGAAGCGGGGAAGCGGCGAACCGGGGAAGAAGGCGAGGAAGGACGACGGCCAGAAATCCCTTCTCAGGAAGATGAAGCGATTGGGATTTTCCGACCGGCAGCTGGCGGAACTGCGGGGCCTTCCTGAATCTGCTGTCCGGGCGGAGCGGCATCGGCTGGGTATCCGGCCGGCCTACAAGACAGTGGATACCTGCGCCGGCGAGTTTCCGTCCGCCACGCCTTATCTCTATTCCTCGTACGACGAAGAGAATGAGGCGCAGACCAGTGGAGAGCGCACCGTCGTGATCCTGGGGAGCGGACCGAATCGGATCGGTCAGGGTGTGGAGTTCGATTACTGCTGTGTTCGGGCGGCAATGGCCTTTCGGGAATTGGGCTATCGCACCGTCATGGTGAACTCCAATCCCGAAACGGTCTCCACCGACTTCGACATCTCCGATGCTCTCTACTTCGAGCCGCTTACCCTGGAGGACGTGCTCGAGGTGGTTGCGGTGGAGCAGCCCATTGGAGTGGTGGTCCAGCTCGGCGGGCAAACTCCGCTCCGTTTGGCCCGCGCCCTCGAGGCCGAAGGGGTGCCCATTCTGGGTACTTCACCGGAGGCCATCGACCTGGCGGAGGATCGGGGCCGTTTCGAAGCTATTACCCGGGAGCTTGGCGTGGCGCAGCCGCCCAGCGGCGTGGCGCAGTCGATCGACGAAGCCATCGCTGTTGCCGCACGGGTAGGTTATCCGGTTCTGGTGCGGCCCTCGTATGTCCTCGGCGGGAGGGCCATGGAAATCGTTTACGACGACGCCTCGCTCAGGAATTATTTCAGCCGGGCCGTGCGGGTTGCCCCGCAGCACCCGGTGCTTATCGACAGCTTTCTGGAAGACGCGTTCGAGGCCGACGTCGACGCCATTGCCGATGGCACCCGTTGCGTCATCGGCGGCGTCATGCAGCATATCGAGGATGCGGGAATCCACTCCGGGGACTCCGCCTGTGTGCTGCCTCCCTATCTCATCACTGAGGTCCAGGTCGATGAGATGCGGCGTCACACCAGGGCCTTTGCCGAACGGCTCGGCGTGGTGGGCCTCCTCAACGTCCAATTCGCCATCAAGCACGACGTGGTCTATGTGCTCGAAGTGAATCCTCGCGGGTCCCGCACCGTTCCCTTCGTTTCCAAGACCACCGGCGTCCCACTCGCCAGTCTGGCGGCTGCGGTGATGGCGGGAAAGAGCCTCGAGGACCTGGGGCTCCACGACGACGTGTTGCAGCCCTACGTCGCCGTCAAGGAGGCGGTCTTTCCTTTCAGCAAGCTTCACGGAGTGGACCTTATTCTGGGCCCAGAGATGCGCTCGACCGGGGAGGTCATGGGGATCGCCGACTCCTTCGGGATGGCTTTTGCCAAGGCACAGATCTCCGCCGATGGAGCATTACCCCTCGAGGGTTCGGTCTTCGTCACGGTTAATGATCACGACAAAGCGAACGTTGTTCCCATCGCACGGCGGTTTCATGCGCTGGGGTTTCGGGTGCTGGGGACCGAGGGAACAGCGCGCTATCTTCGTGCCCGGGGAGTTCCCACCGAGCGGGTGCTCAAGGTGTACGAGGGCCGTCCTAACGCCATCGACCTGCTGGTATCGGGCCAGATCCAGTTGCTCATCAACACTCCCCTGGGGAAGCTCACCCAGCAGGACGACTATGCCATTCGCCGTGCGGCCCTGCAACACCGGGTGCCGTACACCACTACGCTGTCGGCCGCTTCCGCCGCCTGTGACGCAATCATTGCGCTGAGGAGTCGGGCCGGTGAAGTACGGCCGCTGCAGGAGTGGCATGCGCTCGCTCGGGAGATGTCTCCGGAGTGGACCGGGTGAGCGCCCGCAGCGCGAACTTTGTCGCCGCGCTGCGGGATCGGGTTTCCGGGACGGTGCGGGAAGGGGAGTCGGTCGCTCGCTACTCCACGTATCGCATCGGTGGGCCGGCGACGGTGCTGCTGCCGAAGACGCCGGCGGACGTGGCGGCCGCCCTTCGTCTCACCAGTGACACCGGTACTCCCTGGTTCGCCCTGGGCCTCGGCTCCAATATCCTGCTGCCGGACGAAGGACTGGACGCTCTGGTGATCCGAATGGGAAAGGGTCTGGACGGGCTACAACGGGACCAAGATCGCTGGACCATAGGCGCAGGGCTGCCGGCTCCTCTTGCCGCGCGAAGGACGGCTGAGGCTGGTTTTGCCGGGCTGCACATCTTCGTTGGAGTGCCCGGCACGGTGGGTGGCGGCGTGTACATGAACGCCGGCTGTCACGGCGGCGACTGGGCCGAGGTGGTGCAGCAGGTCACGGTGGTGGACGGACAGGGTAACGACAGCGTGTTGAGCCGTCCTGATGTCCCTTTCACCTATCGCCGAAGCGGACTGGATGGCAGGATCGTACTGGAGACCACTGTACGATTGCGGCCCGAAGAGCCTGCCCGTCTCCAGGAAGTAGTGGCCGAGCTCTTCGAGTGGCGCCAGAACGGCACCCCCTTCAACCAGCCCTGTTGTGGCAGCGTCTTCAAGAATCCGTCAGGGCCGAGCTGGAAACAGGAGAGCGGGCCAAAAACGTCGGGGCAGCTGATCGAGGCGGCCGGACTCAAAGGATACAGCATTGGCGGCGCGCAGGTTTCACCGATGCACGCCAACTACTTCGTGAATACCGGAGGCGCCACCGCCGCCGATGTGCGCCGATTGATCGAGCATGTGCAGCATACGGTGGAGGACCGGTTCGGCGTGCGGCTCGAACCTGAAGTCAAGCTGATCGGGGCCCGAGGGGAATACCTGAATCCGGAAAGTAGTGAGCGATGAGCGGTGAGCGGGAATACTTCGTGCACGAGTCGTCGTATGTCGATGATGGAGCGATCATCGGTGCGGGGACTAAGATCTGGCACTTCTGCCATGTCATGCCCGGCGCCGTCATCGGCGAGCGCTGCAACCTGGGACAGAACGTGGTGGTGATGCCGCGCTCTCGGCTGGGCAGTAACGTGAAAGTGCAGAACAACGTCTCCATCTACGAAGGAGTGGTGCTGGAGGACGATGTGTTCTGCGGGCCCAGCTGCGTTTTCACCAACGTGGTCAATCCACGGAGCCACGTGTCCCGAAAGGCTGAGTATCAGAGCACACTGGTGCGCCGAGGCACTTCCATTGGCGCCAACGCTACCATTCTGTGCGGGACAACCCTGGGGGAATACAGCTTCATTGGCGCGGGGGCTGTGGTCAGGAGCGACGTTCCGGCTTTCGCCATTATGGTGGGCGTTCCTGCCCGGCGGGTAGGCTGGATGTGCCGCTGCGGAGTGAGATTGCAGGTCCGGGACAGCCGGGCCACCTGTGCAGGCTGCGGGACCGGTTATCGGGAATCCGATGGCTTTCTCCGGCTGATTGACCCACCTGCACCACCCGGCTAACTTCTCTAGCTGTCTATGGTTCCGCGATAGTGCGCGCCCGGGCTCGGCCGGAAACGGCTGGAGCATCGGGCGCTTCCACATGACCGCTCCGGTACGGCCTGAGCGGAGGAAAGGCCCAGGATTGTCGTGAGCGTACCCCTCCTCGATCTGGTCGCCCAATATCGTGAGATCAAAGACGATGTGCTCGCCGCCATGATGGAAGTGATCGAGAGGCAGAGCTTCATCATGGGTCCCGAGGTACCGCGGCTCGAGGCCGAGATTGCCCGGTTATCGCATACTAAGCACGGCATTGCCTGCGCCAGCGGGACCGACGCCTTGTTGTTGCCGCTCAAGGCGCTGGATCTCCGGCCCGGAGACGAGGTGATCACCACGCCATTCACCTTCTTTGCCACGGCGGGGACGGTGCACAACGCCGGTGGTACTCCGGTGTTCGTGGACATCGATCCGATTACCATGAACATCAGCCCGGAAGCGATCGAGGCGGCCATCACGCCGCGTACCCGGGCGATCATCATCGTCCATCTCTTCGGTCAGATGGCTGCGATGGAATCGATCATTCGGATTGCGTCCCGGCATGGGCTACCGGTAATAGAAGACGGTGCTCAGAGCATCGGGGCCCGCCGCAAGGTCGACGGGCAGTGGCGGATGTCCGGTGAGCTGGGCACGGTGGGGACGCTGTCCTTTTTCCCTACCAAGAATCTGGGGGCCTGGGGCGATGCAGGGCTCATCGTCACCCAGGACGATGCGCTGGCCGAACGGCTGCGGCGTCTCCGACTGCACGGTGGTTCCCGCCAGTACATGCACGAAGAGGTGGGAACCAACAGCCGGCTGGACACTCTGCAGGCCGCGGTTCTGCTAGCCAAACTGCCCTATCTCGAGCGGTGGAATCAGGCGCGAAAGCGGAATGCGGCACGCTACACCGAGGCGTTTACGGGTCACCCGTCGGTTTGCCCCCCGGCGATCGATGCGGCCAACGACCACATTTTCCATCAGTACACCATTCGCGTGCCCCAGCGGGATGAGCTGCAGGCCCATCTCAAGCAGCGGGGGATAGGTCACGCCGTCTACTATCCACTGGCACTTCACCTCCAGCCCTGCTTTGCCCATCTCGGGTACCGCCCAGGGCGTCTGCCTGCAGCTGAGGCTGCCATGGACTCGGTCCTGTCCTTGCCGGTGTACCCCGAGCTGACTGAAGAGCAGCAGAACACGGTGATTGCGGCCGTCAAATCTTTCTACGCGTGAGCGACAACCCCGTGAGTATTGCCCAGGACCTGATCGGAAAGGCCGAGCGACGCCAGATCCTGTTTGGCATCGTTGGCCTCGGCTACGTTGGGCTTCCGCTGGCGGTGGAGCTCGCGCAGGCCGGCTATCGGGTGCTGGGCTTCGACGTGAACCAGGATGTGGTGGACGGGTTGAACGCCGGCCGTTCCCACGTAAAGGACGTAACCAACAAGCAGTTGCAGCAGCAGTGTGAGCGTTTCAGTGCTACCACGGATATGTCGCGGCTGTCTGAGCCGGATGCCATTTCGATCTGCGTGCCGACTCCGCTCTCCAAGTTCAAAGACCCCGACGTGAGTTACATCGTGGCCGCCACCGAAGCGGTAAAGAAGCGACTTCGGCGGGGCCACGCGATCATCCTGGAAAGCACCACCTATCCCGGGACCACCCGGGAGATCATGCTGCCGGCCCTGGAGAGCACCGGACTTACCGTGGGTCGCGACTTCTTCCTGGCCTTCAGCCCTGAGCGGGTCGATCCCGGAAATCCACACTATGGCACGCGTAACACACCCAAGGTGGTCGGAGGCATCACCGAGGACTGTCGCAAGGTGGCTGTGGCGCTGTACCAGCCGGCTATCGATACCCTAGTGTCCGTGTCCACCACCGAAGCGGCTGAGCTGGTCAAGCTGCTGGAGAACACGTTCCGGAGCGTCAACATCGGTCTGGTCAACGAGATGGCCATCGTGTGCGACAAGCTGGGGGTGAATGTCTGGGAGGTGATCGAGGCGGCCTCCACCAAGCCTTTCGGGTTCATGAAATTCTTGCCTGGCCCCGGGTTGGGTGGCCATTGCATACCGATCGACCCGCATTACCTCGCCTGGAAAATGCGTGGGCTGAACTACAAAACCCGGTTCATCGACCTGGCCGGCGAGGTCAACACCGAGATGCCGGAGTTCTGGGTCCGGAAGCTTTCCGAAGCCCTGAACGGACAAGGCAAGGCGGTGCGAGGGGCGTCCGTCCTTGTGCTCGGAGTGGCCTACAAGCGGAACATCGACGATATCCGCGAGAGCCCGGCGTTGGACATTATCCGTCTGCTCAAGGGGCAGGGGGCTAGAGTGACCTACTCTGATCCGCATGTGCCCAAATTCCGGGAAGACGGGACCGAGTTCCGGTCGGTTGCGCTCACAGCGGAGACCGTGGCCTCAGCCGATTGCGTCATGATCGTCACCGACCACAGCTCGGTGGACTACCACATGATCAAACGCACCGCTCGGCTGATCGTCGATACCCGAAACGCACTTCCAAAAGAGACCTGACATGCATGTAGCGGTGATCGGAAGCGGCTACGTCGGACTGGTGGCCGGGGCCTGTCTGGCTGAGACCGGAAACGATGTCACCTGTGTGGACGTAGACGCGGAGAAGATCGCCCGGCTGCAGCGGAACGAGATCCCGATCTACGAGCCGGGTCTCGAGCCTATGGTCAAGCGGAATCAGGACGAAGGTCGGCTCACCTTCACCACCGATCTGGGATCGGCGGTGCGGAGCTCGCGGGTGATCTTCATTGCGGTGGGAACTCCGCCGGGAGAGGACGGGTCTGCTGATCTCAAGCATGTTCTGGCCGTAGCCCATGCGGTGGGCCGGAACATGAACGATCCCAAGATCGTGGTCACCAAGTCCACCGTACCCGTCGGCACCGCGGAAAAGGTCCGGGCTGCCATCCGGGCAGAGACCCACATTCCCTTCTCGGTCTGCTCCAATCCCGAGTTCCTGAAGGAAGGCGCGGCAATCGAGGACTTCATGAAGCCCGACCGGGTGGTGATTGGAGTGGACAACGATGAAGCGAAAGAGGTGATGGAAGAGCTGTATGCTCCCTTCACCAGGCAGGGGGGAAATCGCATCCTCTTCATGGACATCGCCTCGGCTGAGGTCACGAAGTATGCGGCCAATGCCATGCTGGCGACCCGGATCTCGTTCATGAACCAGATGGCGCTCTTCTGCGAGTTAGTCGGCGCCGACGTCAACCACGTCAGGCTGGGGATCGGCTCGGACCAGCGGATCGGCCGGGCGTTCCTGTATCCCGGGCCGGGGTACGGCGGGAGCTGTTTCCCCAAGGACGTCAAGGCGCTGATTCGCACGTCCGAGGATCTCGGTCTTTCGCTGGACGTGTTGAAGGCAGTCGAGCACGTCAACGAGTGCCAAAAGCAGATCGTTTTGCAGAAGACGCTGCGGTATCTGGGGCAGGATCTTACGGGAAAGAGCGTCGGGATCTGGGGCCTTGCCTTCAAGGCCGAGACCGATGACATGCGGGAGAGTCCGGCCATCCCGGTGATCGAGGGTCTGCTGGATGCCGGAGCCCGGGTACAGACTCACGATCCCAAAGCCACCGACTCGGCGCGGCTGATCTTCGGCGACCGCCTCATGTATGCCGCCGATCCCTACAGTGCTGCCCACGGGGTCGATGCTTTGCTGGTGCTGACGGAGTGGCTGGTCTATCGCAATCCCGACTTCGATCGGGTTCGAAAGCTGGTGCGCAGACCCCTCCTGATTGACGGCCGCAATCTGTACGACCCAGACCGTATGGCCGCGCTCGGGTTCGACTATCACGGGATCGGCCGGGGCCGCAGGTGACGAGGGTCCTGATTACCGGGGCTGCGGGGTTTATAGGTTCGCATCTGGTTCAGGCGCTGATACGGCAGGGCGACGAAGTGGTCGGCATCGACAACTTCGACCCGTTTTACCCCCGCGCCATGAAGGAGCGCAACCTGGCGGAGATCGGGCGCCCGGCGGGTTTTACGTTTCGGGAGCTGGATCTGCTCGACGTGACGGCGCTCCGTTCGCTGCTAACCAACGATACCGTCATTGTGCACCTCGCAGCCAAGGCCGGGGTCCGCCCATCGCTGGCCGACCCGGTGGGCTACGCCCGGGCCAATGTTACCGGGACCGCGGCTGTGGCCGAAGCAGCTCGGCAGGCGGGAGTAGCCCGCCTGATCTTTGGTTCTTCCTCCTCCGTCTACGGCGATAGCACACCGGTGCCGTTCCGGGAAGACGCGGTGGCCATCGTACCCGTTTCGCCGTATGCCGCCACCAAACGCGCCGGGGAGCTCTTTCTGCAATCGGTGTCGCCGATCTACGGTTTTCAAACGGTGTCGCTCCGGTTTTTCACCGTCTATGGCCCTCGGCAACGGCCAGATCTGGCAATCCACGCCTTTACCCGGAAGATGGTTGAGGGCCGTTCTGTTACTCTGTTCGGCGACGGTACCCAGGCGCGGGACTACACCTACTGCGACGATATCATTGCTGGTGTGCTGTCCGCGGTGGAGTGGAGCGCGACGGCTCCGGTAGGAGTGGAGACTTTCAATCTGGGTGGGAACCGGTCAGTGCCGACCGAAGCCATGGTGGCGGAGATTGCCGCAGCGTTAGGCATCAAACCGAAGATCGACTGGGCCCCAATGCAGCCGGGCGATGTACAGCAGACCGCCGCCGATCTTACGAAATCCACCGCGGTGCTGGGCTATCGACCGAAGATTGCGTTCTCCGACGGCATTCAACGTTTCGTTCAGTGGTTCAGGGAGGCTTATGGCCGGGCAGACTGATCTCCTGTTGGCACGGGCCCGAGAGCGATTCGTGGTTCAGGACTACTACGGAGCCGTTCATTTGCTCGAATCTGTGGTTGACTCCGGCCGGGCATTTGCCGACGTCCACCATCTCCTCGGGGTTTCGCTGTCGCTCCTGGGACAACCAGAGCGCGCTCTGAAGGAGTTGGAACGCGCGCTGGAACTGAATCCCAATTACATCGAGGCCCTGATCCATCGGGGACTGGTGCTCAATGAGCTGGGCCGAACCGATGAGGCCGAGGAAGCGTTCAACCACGCTGCCTCGAGCGTCGATCACAAAACCACTGATGGCTTGCCGCTGCCGGTAGCCGCCCAGCTTGCGAACCGCCACGCCGACCTGGCCGAGACATACGCTGGCGCCGGCGCTCTGAATCGGGCCATAGAGCAGTATGAGCGAGCCCTGGAGCTGGGGCCGACATTCCACGATCTCCGCTACCGTCTGGCTCGGCTGCTGCTCGAGGCCGGACGGCCGCTCGACGCCCGGGATACGCTGGAAGAGGTGCTCCGGGAGCGTCCCAACTTCATAGACGCCCAGGCAGCCTTGGGGCTCGCCCACTTCCTCTCGGGCGATGCGGATGGCGCCCGGGAGGTATGGCAGACCTGTTTGTCTCGGCGTCCGGAGAACGCCCGCGTTGAGGCGTACCTTTCGATGCTTACCCGGGCAGGTCAGTGACGTCTAAGTGGCTGACGGTGAGTGGCGCGGTGGCTTTGTTAACTGCGGCCGCGTGCGGAGGCGGGAGAGACCAGGAACGCCAGGCGGACGATGCCTATGGCGAGGGCAACTACACCGTAGCTCTGGCCCAGTATCGCGCTGCGGTAGCCAAGGATCCTGACGCCAGGGTGTGGGCCAAAGTAGGCGCCGCGGCTCTTCATACCGGCAATCTCGAAGTTGCCTCGGACGCCTACCTCAGGCTTGCCGCCGAAGATCCTACCCGGGCAGAAGAAGCGGCTGAGGGCCTGGAAGCCGTCGCCCGGGCAGCCGATCGAGCCGGGGATACGAAGCG
>C688J18823_10002936_pt1 | contig 10740 bp, 13 predicted proteins | sample HopSoiMetagenom1_FD_18823 | JGI IMG/M metagenome (IMG submission 18823) | reverse complement strand
GTACATCTTGTGAGATGAAATATATTTTTTTTGAAAAAAAAAAACGGAAAATAATATAACTTTTTAAACCAATTCTATAACAACAGAAACATTTAATAATTCAATCTTTGTTGTGATAGATTTCAAAAATGTTTGTATGAAGCTGTATATTAAAAACATGGCTTGCGACAGTTGTAAAACTGTGGTAAGGGACGAATTGAAAAGAGCTAAAGTTAAATACATAAAAGTTGAATTTGGAGAGGCAGATATCGTTGGTCTCCTAACGGATCTCCAAAAAGAAAAACTAAATAAAGCACTCAAGAAATCTGGTTTGGAATTGCTTGAAAACAAAAGTGCTATCCTCATTGAAAAAATCAAAATTGCAATTGCAGAATTTATAAAACACCCAAAGAAAGTCAAGTTCTCTGTGTACTTGAGCGAAAAGATGAATTACGATTATAAATATCTTTCTAATCTATTCTCAGCTGTGCAGGCCACAACCATTGAACAATACATGATTGTAACAAAAATTGAAACAGCAACGGAAATGATTTTGTTTGATGATTTAACTTTAACAGAAATATCGCATCGGTTGCGTTATACAAGTGTAGCGCATTTATCGGCACAGTTTAAAAAAGTAACAGGCTTGACTCCTTCTCATTATAAGGAATTAAAAAAAAAGCGAGATCAAACGTCAAGTAGTTAATTTTGTATTTATTTATTTATAACCACACATTTGTTTACAAAATTGAAGCATATCTTTTTAGTTGATGATGATGAAGACGATCAATTGTTTTTTTTAGAAGCATTAAAAGAAATCGACGATTCTATTCAGTTTGGCTTTGCAGAAAATGGTAAAAAAGCATTGAGCAAATTGAGTAGTATGGTACAATTGCCGGATCTTATTTTTATGGACATTAACATGCCCGAATTAAATGGATTTGAATGTTTAAAAGAATTAAAAAGATGTGATCGTTTGAAAACTGTTCCGGTTATTATGTTGTCTACCTCCATTTCCCTCCAGGACATGAGTTACTCAAAAGAATTAGGAGCAGAAATGTTTTATACAAAACCAAACTCCTACAACAAACTACGTGAGTTGCTGAAAAAAATACTTGGCTAGCCTTAACTCAGGATCTGCTTTCTTCTTCACCCATTCAGGAATAAATCCTTGTAAAATTTGTGTTTTGCTACAACAAACCTGCGTATTATTTTTATATTTGCGGACTCTAAAAAAGCATTGTATGGATTTTACACAAAATGAAAATCAGCGCATGATCGCTGACATGATTAAGAAATTTGGTGAGGACCACATTCGTCCGAAAATGATGATCTGGGATGAAACACAGGAATTTCCTATCGATGTATTCAAGAAACTTGGTGAGCTTGGATTAATGGGCGTATTGGTTCCTCAAGAATATGGCGGATCAGGTTTTTCTTATATTGAATATGTAACAGCAATTGTTGAAATTTCTAAAATTTGTGGCTCCATCGGTTTATCCGTGGCTGCTCATAACTCCTTATGCACTGGGCATATTATGGCTTTTGGAAATGAACAACAAAAGAAAAAATATTTGCCAAAGCTGGCTACTGCAGAGTGGATCGGAGCATGGGGACTTACTGAAACAGGTACTGGTTCTGATGCCGGAGGAATGGCAACAACCGCTAAAAAGGACGGTGATTACTATGTTTTGAATGGTTCTAAAAACTTCATTACACATGCTATTACAGGAAATGTAGCTGTTGTTATTGCCCGTACCGGTGAAAAAGGTGATTCACATGGAATGAGTGCCTTTATCGTCGAAAAAGGTACACCAGGCTTTGGTTCTGGTAAAAAAGAAAATAAATTGGGTATGCGTGCTTCTGAAACAGCAGAATTGGTTTTCAACAACTGCCGCATACACAAGGATCAACTAATGGGGAAAGAAGGAGATGGATTTGTTCAGGCAATGAAAGTGTTGGATGGTGGGCGGATCTCTATCGCTGCTTTATCGGTGGGTATTGCAAAAGGTGCGTTTGATTGTGCTTTAAAATACTCGAAAGAACGGGAACAATTTGGAAAACCAATCTCTCAATTTCAAGGAATTTCCTTTAAATTGGCGGATATGGCAACGGAAATCGAAGCAGCTGAATTATTGACGTTTTTAGCAGCGGACAGAAAAAACAGAGGAGAAAAGATGACCAAAGAAGGTGCTTTTGCTAAGTATTATGCTTCTGAAGTAGCTGTAAGAGCAGGTAATGAAGCCGTACAGATATTTGGAGGATATGGCTATACTAAGGATTTTCCGGCTGAAAAATACTATCGTGATGCAAAATTGTGTACCATAGGAGAGGGAACATCAGAAATTCAAAAGCTGGTTATTGCTAGAGAAATCATGAAATAACCCTATAAAAAAAGGGATTCCGAACGGGGATAAAATAAATTTTGTAAATAACGGGGAAAGTTTTACATTTGTAGCCCAATAAAAATCGATCATTTAAAAAAATACATAAAAATGCTAATAGTTCAAGTTAAAGAAGGTGAAGCAATTGAAAAAGCGCTTAAAAAATTCAAAAAGAAATTTGAAAAAACAGGTGTTGTAAAAGAATTGCGCGAGCGTCAAAAATTTACAAAGCCATCTGTTGTTTACCGTGAAGGTAAAATCAAAGCGATCTACAAAGAAAAAATGCAACGCAACGAAGAAGCGTAAGCAGTTTTATTTATATTATTTTGAAAGTTCTGTATTTAATGCATCATTAAATACAGAATTTTTATTTTATATACCTTGCTTCTTTCTTACTTTCCATCAGTAACAGTAACTTTTTTTATATAAAATAACCAGGCATTTAAATAACTTTTTGAAAGGGGTTTCGTTAAAGAAGTATATTATATCCCTTACTATATGGATGCCAGCAGAAATAGTTTTTTAGAATACCTTCAATATGAAAAACGATTTTCCAATCACACTGTTCTGGCATATTCCACTGATTTAGCGCAATTCATCACTTATCTTGATAAAGAATATGAAGTAAAAGAACTTCAGGAGATCAATCATACCCTTATCCGTTCCTGGATTGTAAGCATGATGGATAAAAAGGTAAGTGCAAGATCCGTAAATCGAAAAATCACCACACTAAAGACATTTTATAAATACCTATTGCGTCAACAGCTGGTTAAAGAAAACCCCATGTTGAAGATACAATCTCCCAAAACTTCCAAGCGATTGCCTGTATTTGTTGAAAAAGACAATATGAATGCATTGCTTGATACAATAGAGTTTGGCAGCGATTTTGACGGAGAACGGGACAAGTTAATGCTGGAGTTGTTATATGCAACCGGAATGCGTTTATCAGAAATGATAAACCTCAAACAAGCTGATATTAGCTTAAATAGTTTGCAATTGAAGGTACTTGGAAAAAGAAATAAAGAGCGTATAATTCCCTTTAATAATGAATTGAAGCGGCAAATGGAGACATATCTGGAACGTACAGAAGTAAAAAATAAGGAGTATTTATTTATAACTAAAACAGGCAAAAAACTATATGAAAAATTTGTATACCGGGTCGTTAATAAGTATCTTTCTCTGGTAACTTCAATCCAAAAAAAGAGCCCGCATGTTTTGAGGCATACGTTTGCCACACACATGCTAAATAACGGTGCAGATCTGAACGCAATAAAGGAATTGTTAGGCCATGCTAACTTATCTGCCACACAAGTGTACACGCATAATACAGTAGAAAAATTAAAGAAGGTGCATAAACAGGCACATCCCAAAGCATAGTTCAAAAAATTATAAATTTAAAATAGGAGGAAATCATTATGACCGTAAAAATTCAATCAGTACACTTCGATGCTGACAAAAAACTTTTGGAATTCGTACAAGAAAAAGTAGATAAGTTAACTCAATTTTATGATGGTATTATAAACAGCGATGTTACTCTCCGCATAGATAAATCAAGTGATACAGAAAACAAGATCGCTGAGATCAGAATACATTTACCAGGAAATGATTTATTTGCAAAGAAGCAGTGCAAAAGCTTTGAAGAGGCTGTTGACACGAGTTTAGATGCACTTCGAACACAAGTAAAAAAACACAAAGAAAAAATAAAAGGCATGTAAATCCTTTGTTATTGCAAGATTTGTATAAATTTGCAACCTCATTCTGATGGGGTTGCATTTTTTTTTGAAAAAAAGGGACATTTTGTTTGCTACTAAAATAATGTTTCCTAAATTTGCAGTCCTTTTTCAAGAAAGTGGTGTTGATAAGTTTGGTTGAAGAGGCTCAACGTTCTTTAAAATATGGTATTTCAACATAAGCCGATGTAGCTCAGTTGGCCAGAGCAGCTGATTTGTAATCAGCTGGTCGGGGGTTCGAATCCCTCCATCGGCTCATTTTTGTTATATATTGGGGAGATACCAGAGTGGCCAAATGGGACAGACTGTAAATCTGTTGCTTAATTGCTTCGAAGGTTCGAATCCTTCTCTCCCCACTACGTTCGCCGTAGCTTTAGCAAAGGAGAGCTTCGGTCGCCAAGTCTTGACGAAGGCGGGTTTTGTTCGATTAGCAAAGATCTAGTGAGTTGCAACCACTAAGCTTTGATTAAAAGACGAAAAAGAGATTTTTTTTGAAAAGAAAATTGATACAGTTCTTTAAAATGATATAATTAAAAGCGGAAGTAGCTCATTTGGTAGAGCGTCAGCCTTCCAAGCTGAGGGTGGCCGGTTCGAGCCCGGTCTTCCGCTCTTTAATTTTCTCACTGCGTCCGCTGTAGCTTTAGCGTAAGCGGGCTGCGTCCACTGACATTGTTCATTTAAGCTTTTGCAAAGATGAATTTGTGTTGGAGCTGCTGATCTTCATTAAGCTGTTGTAGCTCAGTGGTAGAGCACTTCCTTGGTAAGGAAGAGGTCGTGAGTTCAATCCTCATCAACAGCTCTTAAATGGGATTGATGGGTGCTAACAAGGGGATTCAGTAAGCATTTAGGCTGTAAGCATATATAAGAATTTCAAAAAAAGTTAAAAAAAGTAAATAACAATTAAATAAATAAATAGCAATGGCTAAAGAAAAATTCGACCGCTCCAAACCACACGTTAACATTGGTACAATCGGTCACGTTGACCACGGTAAAACTACCTTAACCGCAGCAATCACAGTTGTATTAGCTGAAAAAGGTTTATCAGAAGTTCGCGACTTCTCTTCAATTGATAATGCTCCTGAAGAAAAAGAACGTGGTATCACGATCAATACTTCACACGTTGAATATTCTACAGCTAACCGTCACTATGCTCACGTTGACTGTCCAGGTCACGCGGATTACGTTAAAAACATGGTAACTGGTGCTGCACAAATGGACGGAGCTATCCTAGTGGTAGCTGCTACTGATGGTCCTATGCCACAAACTCGTGAGCATATCCTTTTGGCTCGTCAGGTTGGTGTTCCTAAAATCGTTGTATTCATGAATAAAGTGGATATGGTTGATGATCCTGAGTTATTAGAACTTGTTGAAATGGAAATCCGCGAATTATTATCTTTCTATCAATTTGATGGTGCTAATACTCCTGTTATCCAAGGTTCAGCTTTAGGTGGTTTAAATAAAGATCCAAAATGGTCTTTAAAAATCATGGAATTGATGGATGCAGTAGATACATACATTCCAATCCCAACTCGTGAAACAGAAAAACCTTTCTTGATGCCTGTTGAAGACGTTTTCACAATCACTGGTCGTGGAACTGTTGCAACTGGAAAAATCGAAACTGGTGTTATCAACACAGGTGATGAGATCGAAATCATTGGTATGCAAGAGGAAAAATTAAAATCAGTTATTACTGGTGTTGAAATGTTCCGTAAAATTCTTGATAGAGGTGAAGCTGGTGATAACGTAGGATTATTACTTCGTGGTATCGATAAAAAAGATATCCGCAGAGGTATGGTTGTCGTTAAACCTGGTACAATTAAATGTCACACTGAATTCAAAGCTGAAATCTACGTTTTGAAAAAAGAAGAAGGTGGTCGTCATACTCCATTCCATAACAAATACCGTCCTCAATTCTACTTACGTACAACTGACGTAACTGGAGAAATTGAATTACCAACAGGACGCGACATGGTTATGCCTGGAGATAACGTTACAATTACTGTTAAATTAATCGTTCCTGTTGCAATGGACAAAGGTCTACGTTTCGCTATCCGTGAAGGTGGTAGAACTGTAGGTGCTGGTCAGGTTACAGAGATCATTAAATAGTAAATACAACACAATTAGGATAACAGCGGGCAGTGGAAAACATTGCCTGCTGTTTTCTACTAATAAACGGGTGATATTCAACATGTGTTTTGGGACGTTGAAAAATCGTCTGTAATAAATAAACAGGTGTAGTTCAAGGGTAGAATAGAGGTCTCCAAAACCTTTGATGGGAGTTCGAATCTCTCCACCTGTGCGTAAGAAAATAACAATTGCGAAGTATATTGGTTTACAAAATAAAACTGAAATAAACAAGCAACTAATAAAAAAGAATATGAGCAAGTTCAAAGCCTATTTAAGCGAAACATCAAACGAGCTTTTTCACAAAGTGAGCTGGCCAAGTTGGAGTGAATTGCAAAGCAGTGCTATCATTGTTGCCATAGCTTCAGCAATCATAGCATTTATTGTTTGGTTGATGGATTTTGGTTTCGAAAAATTAATGGACGCGATCTATCATTTATTTTAGTAACGGAAACAATTAAAAAAAATGAGCGAACAAATAAAAGCTGAAACTGTTAAAAAATGGTACGTTGTAAGAGCTATCAGTGGACAGGAAAAAAAAGTGAAGCAATACATGGAAGTGGAAATTAATCGCTTAGGATTAACACCATTTGTATCGCAAATTTTAATTCCTACGGAAAAAATTTACCAAATCAGAAATGGTAAAAAAGTAAGTAAGGAACGTCCTTTTTACGGAGGTTACATATTAATTGAAGCAGCATTAGTGGGAGAAGTTCCTCACGTGATTAAAAATATTACAGGTGTCATCGGATTTTTAGGTGAGACAAAAGGTGGTTTACCAACACCAATTCGTTTACCGGAAGTAAACAGAATTTTAGGCACGGTGGACGACTTAGCAGAAAGCGATGCACAATTGAATATTCCATTTATTGTTGGTGAAACAGTAAAAGTAATCAATGGCGCATTCAACGGCTTTACTGGCACAATTGAAAAAGTGAATGAAGAAAAGAAAAAACTAGAAGTAATGGTGAAAATCTTCGGAAGAAAAACGCCATTAGAACTAGGTTATTTAGAAGTAGAAAAAGAAGGTTAATACAATCCAGTTTTTAAAGAATAAATAATGGCGCTTCCAGCCATTCTCAATTTAAACTTTAAAAACAACTAATTAAAAACAAAAATGGCAAAAGAAGTAAGTGCTTTAATTAAGCTACAAATAAAAGGAGGGGCAGCAAACCCTTCACCCCCAATCGGTCCTGCATTAGGTGCAAAAGGTGTTAATATCATGGAGTTCTGTAAGCAATTCAATGCAAGAACTCAAGATAAAGCTGGTAAAGTTATTCCGGTAATCATCACGGTTTATAATGATAAATCATTTGAATTTATCACAAAAAATCCACCGGTAGCTGTATCATTATTAGAAATTACAAAAGTGAAACAAGGATCAAAAGAATCAAACCGTTTAAAAGTAGGTAACGTTTCTTGGGATCAAATTCGTCAGGTTGCTGAAGCAAAAATGCCGGATTTAAATTGTTTTTCTATTGAATCAGCAATGAGCATGGTTGCAGGAACTGCCCGCAGTATGGGTTTAACTGTAACCGGTGAATCGCCAATCAAAAAGAAATAAGTTTAACAGGTGGAGTCCAAATCCGCTTTTGCTAAAGCTACAGCGGACGCAGGACGTTTGAACATCATAAATTACACAAAATGACTAAAATTTCGAAAAAAAGAAAAGCAGCATTAGCAAAGTATGACCCTACAAAAGCATACTCTCTTGCAGATGCAGTGAAAATCGTTAAAGACATCACCTCTACAAAATTTGATGCATCCATTGACATTAGCATACGTTTAGGAGTTGATCCTCGTAAAGCAAATCAAATGGTTCGTGGATCAGTTACATTACCACACGGTTCTGGTAAAACAATGCGCGTATTGGCGCTTGTTACTCCTGATAAAGAAGCAGAAGCAAAAGCTGCAGGTGCTGATTTTGTAGGATTAGATGAATATATTGAAAAAATCAAAGGTGGCTGGACCGATGTAGATGTTATCATTACAATGCCTTCAGTTATGGGTAAAGTAGGTGCATTAGGTCGTGTTCTTGGACCTCGCGGTTTAATGCCAAACCCTAAGACGGGTACAGTTACAATGGATATTGCAAAAGCTGTTACCGATTCAAAAGGTGGTAAAATAGATTTTAAAGTAGATAAAGCCGGTATCGTACAATCACTAGTTGCGAAAGCTTCTTTCGATGCCGCTAAGATTGCAGATAATGCAAACGAATTGTTACAAACGATTGTGAAATTAAAACCATCGTCAGCGAAAGGTACTTATATCAGAAGTATATTCATGAGCTCTACAATGAGCCCAAGTATTGAAATTGATAGTAAATTTTTAGGGCAATAATTCGTCGTAAGACGAACAAAAATCATTTTTGAACCGGCTTCCACGGAACAAAAATTAAAACCAATAGAAATGAGAAAAGAAGAAAAATCGCAAGTAATAGACTCGTTAGTTGAACAATTAGCAAATAACAGTCATTTCTATTTGACCGATGTGTCTTCTTTAACTGCTGAAAAAACTTCACAGTTAAGAAGATTGTGTTTTAAAAAGAACATCAAAATGCTTGTAGTAAAAAATTCATTGCTTCAAAAAGCAATGGAGCGTTCTACAGCTAAAAATTATCAGGAGATCATTGATAATGCATTAAAAGGATCAACAGCAATTATGTTTTCAGAAGTTGGAAGCGATCCTGCTAAATTGATTAAGGAATTTCGTGTGAAAAACGATAGACCTTTATTGAAAGCTGCATTTGTTGAAGAGAGCACTTATATTGGTGATAACCAATTAGAGGCACTTGCTAGTATTAAATCCAAAAATGAACTTATTGGAGATATTATCGGCTTACTTCAATCTCCTGCTAAAAATGTTATTTCCGGTCTTAAAGCCAGCAGTGGCAAATTAGCTGGAATCGTTAAAACACTTTCGGACAAAAAAGAATAGTAACCGTTGAAAATAGAGGTGTTACAACCGTCTGTGAACAACAATGTAAAATTAAACAAAACAGTAATTAATAATTAAAACAATAAATAAAATGGCAGATTTAAAATCTTTCGCTGAGCAATTAGTAAACTTAACTGTAAAAGAAGTTAATGAATTAGCTCAAATTTTAAAAGACGAGTATGGTATCGAACCAGCAGCAGCAGTAGCAGCAGCACCAGTAGCTGGTGGTGGCGGAGCAGCAGCAGCAGCTGAAAAAACAGCTTTCGATGTAGTTCTAGTTGATGCTGGTGCAGCAAAATTAGGTGTTGTAAAAGTTGTAAAAGATCTAACAGGTCTTGGATTGAAAGAAGCTAAAGATTTAGTTGATGGAGCTCCAAAACCAGTTAAACAAGGCATCACTAAAGAAGAGGCTGAAACAATTAAAAAACAATTAGAAGAAGCAGGAGCGAAGGTTGAAGTTAAATAAGCAATTGCTAATACACAATTTATAAGGTCTGGACCTCATTTCTGATCAACATCAGAAAGAGGTCTATACCCTTTTGTTGTTTATTCTGTTTCTCTTAATTAACCCAGCCTGATCTTGTCACAAACATCAGGTTTAAATCTTAAGCACCTTGGCTCAATCAAAAAAACCTCAGAGAATAAGTTTCGCATCTATCAAAAGTCAAATTGACTATCCTGACTTTTTAGATATTCAACTTCAATCCTTCCAGGATTTCTTCCAGTTGGAAACAACTTCAGAAAACCGTCAGAATGAAGGACTTTATAAAGTTTTCGCAGAAAACTTTCCAATCTCCGATGCACGAAATAATTTCGTATTGGAATTCTTGGATTACTTTATTGACCCACCTCGCTACTCTATCGATGAGTGTATCGAACGTGGTTTGACATACAGCGTTCCGCTTAAAGCGAAATTACGCTTGTATTGTACCGATCCTGAACACGAAGATTTTGAAACCATCGTACAGGACGTTTATTTGGGAACCATCCCATACATGACTCCAAAAGGTACCTTTGTTATCAATGGAGCCGAACGCGTAATTGTATCCCAATTACACCGTTCTCCAGGTGTGTTCTTCGGTCAAAGCCGCCACGCTAATGGTACGAAGCTTTATTCTGCACGTGTTATTCCTTTCAAAGGTTCATGGATAGAGTTTGCTACAGACATTAACAGCGTTATGTATGCTTACATCGATCGTAAGAAAAAATTACCTGTTACCACTTTATTAAGAGCCATCGGATTTGAAAGCGATAAACAAATCCTTGAAATATTCGGCCTTGCTGATGAATTAAAAGTTAGCAAAGCTGCCCTAAAAGCTGCAATCGGAAGAAAGCTGGCTGCACGTGTTTTAAAAACGTGGGTTGAAGACTTCGTAGATGAAGATACCGGAGAAGTTGTTTCCATTGAACGTAATGAGGTAATCATTGATCGTGAGACCATTTTAGATAATGCTCATATTGATATGATCGTTGATGCAAACGTTAAATCCGTTATCCTTCACAAAGAAGACGTAAACGCTGGTGATTATGCCATCATTTACAATACCCTTCAAAAAGATACATCCAACTCAGAAAAAGAAGCGGTT
>C688J18823_10002935_pt1 | contig 10741 bp, 16 predicted proteins | sample HopSoiMetagenom1_FD_18823 | JGI IMG/M metagenome (IMG submission 18823) | reverse complement strand
TAACAAAAATAATGACAACAGCTATAGCTACAAACTATATCACACAATTAGTGGGTCCTCCATAATCTTGATTGCTAAAGTATGATCTACACAAAGCGAACGCTAATTGTACTTTATCTGCACCTCTAATACAGGCACATTTGATGCATTTCCGTTGATATGGGATTTTCTATTTATTTTATTCCAAATAGAAAACATCTGACTCGTACTACACAACTATTATTAAAAAATTATGGATTCTAGGCTAATAAAATCAATAAAGTTGAGTTTGTTGGCAACAGCAGCACTAGCGTCATTAGCAATTACAATGACTATGCAACAACAAAGCGTAGCAGCATTTAATGACCAAAACCAACTGGCTGGCTATGCCCATGACCATTAAACTTGTGATACCAGTGGTTGTACTGGTAATTCTGGAGGAGCACTCAATAGTGAACAAGGGCATCTTAACTTTAACTGCAACCCACAAAGAGATTCAGATGAATGTAGAGTCAATACCCACGACAGGGGCAACTAGGCCAAATTAGCACATAACGCACGACTAGTTAACCTAATTTTATTATTTTTTTCCTTTTCTGTCACTGATGACATTGATAAAATAATGAATAGCGAAGTCCAAATAGCTGATTTAGTTATCTGCAATTACTAAGCAAATAATATACCATTTTGATTATGGCTGCAAGTGCATTTCAATAAGTTTTACACACAATTTGTCAAAGTAGAATGCTAGAGAGGAAATAGCATCATCGGCATTGTTGCTGTTACTTATAATGACTGCTATTTTGGTAGCATGGTATCTCCTAACCAACTAATAGAACTAATAAATAGTAATTTGGGCATTATTTATTCTAGTATGCGTGGTGATGTAAGAGCAAAACCCGAAGTATCTTTCATTCACAATTTTGTACGTATGATAGGGTCTCTCCTGCCAGGTACAAAGAATAGAATAGTAGGTAAGCATGATGATAACCTAATCTAATAGTGATTACTTACTGTAGGTCTGCGCTTGTACCTTCTTGCTCTTGACTGTCGTTATTCGTACCGCTATGAGTATGTGTATATCCTGTTTAATGACCATATTGACCATCATGATGTATAGGAAGGTTGTCATTTTTATTAGAGAGTTAATAACTTTGGTATGTCTTGGAGCTTTAGATCCTCTTCCTTTATCTTAGCACTAGCTAGAACATAGTCAATTACCGGTAATATGGTCTCTATATCGCCTTTGTTTATCCAAGTATGAAAATCGTAATTGGGTGCTACATTAATTCATGTACGGTCAGTTAATGGTCCTTAATTATATCAAATTTGATTCACACACTGACTGGCCTCATTATGTATACGGGTTCAAATACTCAATATTGCCACACAATAGACGTTCCAGCCTTGTCAAGTGGAGGTCATAGGTTTTCCTTCTATCGCTAATATCTGTTTAAATATTTTGTATTTTATATACTTTATCAAATTAAACAGAATAATAGTAATAAATGTCTCGAAAATGAAAAGACTAATGGCCATCTTATTAGGAATGATAATAACAGCAGTGATAAGTCTTGACAATTTTGATATCAGTCAAGCTCAAAATCTCTCCAGAACAAAAGGCTGAGATGTGCAATCCTAATAATCCAATACTTAACTTCGTTAATTCAACTGAGTCAGAGATATGCGATATTCCAGAATCAGTGAAAAACCAAACTACTTTAGATAATTCTACTACTGCGACAGATCCCTCATCTATAACACCCTCTGCGGTGCCACAATAATAATGTGGGCCTAATTTAATTCTCAAACTACAAAATATGAGAATAGCTGGTCAAACCAAACTTAAGCAAATTCCTAGGAATACAGTTCTATAATAGATATTCTAGTTTAACGGATCAAGGCAAATACCTGAGAGTTACTAAAGTGAGATCTAGAGATTATGACATTATGAATTTCGCTCCACATAAAAACTTCACTTGTTAATGGGATAAAGAAAGGAAAGTAGGTGATTAATAGCCATATAATGCTGTATTTTGGCTAACTGACCGTCAGTTCCCATTTCTCTAGCATTGTAAAGACGGATAAGCCCTTATTGTGAATCTTCGGCTAGCTCTTTCTTTACTTTTACCACCAAGTCTTCTATGGTTAAGGGCTTTGAAATAAAACGTTATACTTCATTAAGAATCTCTTTTGTTTGGCTTCTTAAGTTCGCATTATATAATTCAGAAGCAGTAAGAAAACATATCTTTACTTTATTGTCTAATTTCCTTATTTCTTTATACAAGTAATATCCATTCATTTTAGGCATATTAATATCAAGTATTACCAAAGAGTAGTAGTTAGGCTTAAAATTAGAGAGTGCCAGTATTGGGTCAGTAAATGCATCAACATTAAAACCCTCATCTTCCAGACCCATACTTAGGACTGAAGTGTTATCGGGCTCGTTGTCGACTAGTAATAGTCTCGTCGTCGTCGTAGCACTATTGTTATGGCTCACTACTATTATTTACTCCAATAGTAATAATATCGTTATTATTGCTACTAAACAATACATTTGTTATCAATATCAACTATGAATTCAATTCTTCCTTTATTCGTTTTACCAACTCGTCTATGTCAATAGGTTTTTGAATAAAGCATTCTACGTCAGAGTCTTCCTTTCCTTCTTTATCTTGATACCTAGCATTTGAACTTGTGTGAGAGTTCTGTTTGAGCTCTTCATGATATACATCAAATGCTGTGATAAAGCATATCTTAACTCTGTCGTCTATCTTTCTTATCTCTTGATATAGTTTAGATCCATCCATCTTTGGCTTTTTAGTCTATAAGCACGAAGTCAAAGGTGCCCCTCTTGAAATCAGATAATGCTTGTAAGGGATCATTAAATGCATCAACCTTAAAACCATTATCCTGAAGGCCCACGGTATAAACAGTTGTAATATCGATCTCATCGTCTACTATTAGTATTCTTTTTGACATTTTGTTTGCAGGGTTATTTTCCTTTCTCTTCTAGCTTCGCTCAGTCATTTCGAGATAATTGAATTACATATAGCTTTTTTATCTGCTATATACCGCTAAAGCTATTAGTTGCTCATACATGAAGCTTTTATCGTCTTGTAGGGTATTTTGCAAGTTGAGAAGTGCCAAGCTAATTCAAGTCCAAGTAGAGTTACTACAAATCCTATTGTTGGATATATCAAATGTTCAAACACAAATGTGGATTACATATGGTGCTTATTCTACTCTAGTAGACAATAATTTTGATAAATAATAATTGTTGTTTATATGCTAGAAGTAACAAAAATGCCTACATCGAGCTTGTAATTTATTATTCTGAGGTTAGCTGAATTTGATGATTTATTTCGATGTGGAACATTAATGCAGCTAATTAAATCTGACTTGCTAAAATAAAAAAATGAAGCTATATGAGAAAATTGATTATTATCCTGGGTGGGTTGAATTCAGAAATACGGTATTATCTCTTCCATGATCTTTTGAATCATTATTTTGACAGATGATATTCATTGTAAGATCATCATTTCCACAACTGTTTTGTTGTGTGCTTGTTCTGGAGCTTTTGCTTGATGCATATGCATCGTGGATTGTCATAATTGCTATTATTCCAATAAACAAGGCCGTTAATACTAGACTGGCTATCACCATGTTTTTGTTGTTCATATTCTATAAATTAGTTAGATTTTGTAGTTTATTTCATTTAGAAACATTAATGCAGCTAATTAAATCTGACTTATCTTTAGTAAAGTGAGTAGAGTATAACGTTATAGAAAAGATTTCATCCTCATGGCCTCATTTAATAGTAGTGTCATGCTTTTTTGCCAAATAATTTATTTGTAGATTATTCTTGTTACCTCTGTGTCATTTGAGTTAAATACGTTAATAGTCTTGATTATGAAGCTTTTTGTGATTATTATAGACAGACTAGAATACTTCGCAGCTAGAGGTAAAGATAAGGCGATTTAATGCCGTCGCCCCGGGAATGATTAGTTTTATCAGTATGCCATCTTTTCAAATTAAGACATCTCCTTCTTTTATTCATCCGTCCAGTATCCATATTAACAATAATTATTCGCGCCCACCATATATTATTCGGTCTATATGTTCTAAGAGCTCGTCATTTGTTATAGGCTTCCGAATAAAACAGTTAGCAGGAAGTGAAGAAAATACATCAGAATATGACCCATAATACATTTCTCCAGCTGTAAGAAAGCATACTTTCATCTTATCATCACGTTTCTTAATCTCTCTATAAGATGAAAAACCACTCATTTTGGACATCTTAATATCAAGAATTAATAGATCGTAGTAATGAAGTTTGAAGTTTTCTAAAGCAAGAAACAGATTCTCATATGAATCGACGATAAAACCGTTTTTCTCTAGCACTTTGCGTAATGTTATGTTAACATCAGGTTCATCATCGATAACTAGAATCCTTTTTGACATTTCTATTACCTTGCTTATATATGCAAGCATTTTTGATTAGTTGGATAACTAGCAAGATATGAAATGCCAGAGCAAATTTTCACAATCCCGATTTCAGAACACATTAAATATTCGAGCGTAAACTAAATAGATAGACTATCTATTTTTAGATTCATAGCTAAAAGTGGTGATTGTAAATATATTAGACGAATAGATCGCAAATATCGCTATCTGGTGCTGATGGCAAGACTATTGCATTCCTGAAGTGCAATGACCAAGAATGTTCTTTGAAACTGATTCACTCCTAGGAGACATAATTCTAATTCACCTACCGAGCTCCATATTTCAAAGTGTGTTGGATATACTTAGAAATGAAAGCCCAGTGTATATCTACTAGGCCCAAGATAGGGATTTCTTTCTACATCAAGTGAACCTGTGTGAAAGATAGAACGTTAGATTCTCAAATCCTAACGACTCTTTTGAAGGTAAAGACTCCACAAACCTAGCAAATGTTATAACATAGATCTCGTTCGCCGACGATTATGAACTATGTCTTAGATTGTAAGACATGCCTTTTGTAATACCTTCAATATTATGAAGTTGTACTTTAGTGATTTTAATCACTTCGAAAATTTCATTATCTTAGCAGCAAAAGATTGTTTTGTAATTAAGAAAAGATTCTTCTTGTTTGCTACATTGATTACATATACAATATTTTGAAATCATCCTTGCCTCATATTTGTTTAAATATTTGTACTTATTGCAACCTGTTTTCTTTCCACAGACAAAACATTGTAATTCAGCAACTGGTTCCCCGTAATTAACTATAGATATTGTCACAATATTGAAAAATTAAATCTACTATGCCTAATTTTGAATGGTGTAACGAGTCGTCTACGTTTGAGTACTCAAATCAGTCGAACCCTTTTGTAACTTTTTACATTCGTACACTTTAAGAATCAATTCATTTATCATCTTTTGCTGCTGCAATACCAAGAGCATGTATAATGATTCCGCTGAAAAGCATTCATCTTTGGAGACAGCAGCTCTAACATAGTCTTTATTTTGTCCACATTCAGAAAGCATCTATATAGAAGAATTCGGATGTATGTGAATCAAGGAGCAACTTAGCGTACTTACGGTTTAAAATAAACGCCTAATAATATATCATACGTAATTAATCTGTAACAGAAATGAAATTAAAGTCTCATTTTTGTCTATCTACCGAGTTTTCATTTTACTATAAATCCAGAAGCCCGCTCCTATTATTATAACTAAGATTATTAGTCCAACAAAAAGAGGAGCAATTATTTTTATGAGGAAGATCGTGATCCCAATTATTATAACAAGTGCTATTATTCCGATGATTATTATCCCAATAGTTGAGGAAATTCCCAAATTAATTATCTCGAATAAACATGATTCTGACAGTATTTAGCAGTTATATATGCAGCTTGCTAAATTCACGACGGTAATAGGTAGAGAAGTAACTTGGGTGTACCTCGAAGATAACTGAACTTCCATCTTTACCGCTACCAATAATCTGCTCATGTTCCACGTTACGAACCAATTTAGATATTCATATCCAAGATACACCGATCTAAACACAATAAACTCTATCTATAAGCACTTATTATGGACTGGCTATCCAAAAAATCTTTCGTTAGTACAAATAGATATCTATGGATAGTATCAGTTAGTCGATGCGAATTAACATACTCATTCCGTTAACATGCAATATGTATAACACATCAGATTTTTAACCCGTCCGGCATAATTATCCCAGAAAAACGTTATAGCTGGATATGAGTGGTGCCAGGTTATAAATATTATCAAAAATGCTCCCTACTGGATATAGAGAGTGACCCTCCCAGCAGGTTACAAAATTTGTGTATGCTTTCTACCATGAAGCGCGGCAAATTGTTCTGTTAACTTATCGCCAGTTCTATGTATAAAGCATTGGTGTTACCTACGTTGTAGTGAAGCATAATAAGCGATTAACTCAATTAGCCTCATGTCAATGGAAGACAATTACAATGAAAGGTTAGCCCGTTTTGAAGAAAAGTATCCTATGAAAAATAATCTAGTTAATAGGATTGCAATGACCTTCAACCAAATTTACAAAAATGTGTATTCAAATTCTACTTTTCAAGGCTTTGGTAACAGGGAAGTCAAGTTTAACGTAACGAAAGCGTCAGATGGATCAAATACAATAAGTATGACAGAAGAAGGTTTATTCTTTTTGGCAGCCGTAGCAGGAGTAATCTCTAGAAGCATTTACACACTTTTGGGATCTGGAGAATATGAGGAACGTCTGAACCAAAAAGCTAAGGAAGCTGCAAAAATATGTTACAACGATTAATCCATTTCTCATTCAAAGTCCTAAGAGATGTAGTAGATGTAATCTAGACAATGACTATAATGCAAATTTTGTAAACAGTGCGGGAATAAGTTATGAGAATAAATTAGCAAAAGCTAATTGGAGCATATATGCTCATATAACTTATGTCTTGTAATTTATCTCGGGAACAATCTATAGATAAGAATGAGATAGGAATGCCTTGTTTCATATGTGGTTATTTTAATGACATTGACGCGAACTATTGCATAAAATGTGGCAACAAGTTATCTTTAAGATTCTTTGGTTTTATATAATCTGCCTACTGACCAGGTTATCAAATAATATGGAGCCGTAATACCGTGAAGTACGGTACAAGTAACAGACGAAATGAAGGTAAAATTATTCGAAAATATGGGTTTGTACTTCCTAATAATATATGGTCTATAACTCCGTCAGGTATTTATTCTGGTCATTATGCAGACCATAAGTCATGAAATCGAGGTTGCCGATGATAGAACCAATTCAGGTTAGGTCACATGTATCTCCTCCTATAGGTTATTGGTTGGGCCTTTCCTAACCCATCAACCGGTTTAATCTCTTCGAATTAAGGGACGAAACTTCCTCATATTTATCTTAAATGAAGCTCTAATTGGATTTGAGGGAACAAGAAATATAATATAAAGAGAAAAATAAGAGCAACAAACCCGAATTCCATAAGAGTCAAACTTATCGATTTGACGCGGCGCACATGAGACGGCTTCATGCGTTCTAACTGAACTACCAAAACTGCAGATACACTAAATGGAATTAATATAATGGAGACTAGGCTCGCCAGACCTGTAAAACTGGTCTTGCCAACGCCAGATCCAATAAAGCCTGTAACGCTAAGCATAATTAGTATACCTGTAATTATTGTGGCATCAACTTGTAGTATATCTTTGTCTTCTAGCACCAAGCCTTAGTCTATCTTACAATGAAATGAGTTTAACCAGACTAATAAGTGGAGTTAAAGAAACTACGGGAGTTTTTATACTGCCATATGAACCCTCTTTCCTCTTGACATAAGATCGCGAACCTAGAATAACCGGGATATTATTGAATTCTAATACAACTCTTGCATTATCTATTGTGTAACAATACAATCATACACCTATATTCAAGGATATATGACCGGATTTTGTTCAGTCGTAGGCCCGGATAGAGAAATGGACGAAAATGAAGCATCATTTGATTGTACAAAAACGATCAAAGATCCAGAATTAGCCGATTGGCATGTATGTGAAGGAGATCCGGAGCTACACGGTACAGATTTTCGTGAATGCCCGCAGCCGACTTCAGGTTACAAGGGAACTGAAAATAACAGTAATTAGCGCGCTGGTCATTATCGTATTGCTTTCGGCCATTGCACCGAATGTGATGGCAAGCCAGGGGTATTGGACGCCAAGCGACTCATATCCCCCAAAAGGTCTAAAGAAATACCACTTATTTCTCGATAGGACATTTCCTTTGTCTGCGTTTAGAGGGGCTAAACTGGTAAATCAAAACCTTACAGCATGTTTGGACTTCCGTCCTAATTACACCAATCCTAAACCACTTGTCTGTCATCCAATAAATGAGGATGTTATACCACGAACAAATAACAGTATCTTAGACGCTGGATTCTTCATAGTGTCGGATAGGCTGAATGCAAGCGATGCTACGGCGTGTGTCCGAGTTGGCTATAATAATTGGTATTCCTGCGGCGGTACCGGTGATCATTCTTGGGATTCGTTTATCCCAAACATTCATTATAATATGGACAGACTGATATACGACGACGTGTCTGCATTCGATGCATGTATCAATGAGCATCATTTGAAGGAAGGGACGGAAGACTTCAACTTCTGTATGAAAATGCTCACTTAAATCGAAGACTATAAACATGAAATAGTATTTGGCGCGCACGTCACGACAACAAGACAAAGGACTTATGGCTTGGACTAATCTTTAACTATATGAGAAAATAAGGAACAGTACAGTGTTTTTACCTTTCATACAAACCGAAAACTCATCAGATAAGGGAGGAGTATTCATAGCAAACTTACCTCAGTGTAAGGTCCAGCAAATGCATTCCCATTACCCGCGTTCCAGCCATCGATCTTTTGTTGAAAAAGTGCCCGGATTGCAGCTTCGTCATATGATGAATCCATATTTTCAAAGTCACTTCTCTTTATTTTTATTGTTATGTTGTCATTATTTATCTATGTCTTCTACAATTAGATGCCATACTTTTAAGTTCAAAATAAGACAAGGAAAAAATTTTGTAAACGGTCCCAGACCATAGCTATAATAGATAACAAGATATATCAAATTTTATATTCAGTTCTTCAATCCATTATGGTATCACTTTATGAAACAAATGTATTAAATCAATTGGAAGAATGGAGAAGTATGCTACTATATTCACATTTACCATCTGCTTTATACACAATCGATTCTGATAAGAGAAGAGTAGTCTTCGTTGGAATTGGCAGCAGTTATTGGGCCGCAAAAATTAGTGAATTCCTCTGGAGGGAATATATTAACTCCAATTGCATATCACTACAAAGTTATAATTTTGTTAAATCGCCACATTATATTTCTCCTAATGATATATTCGTAGTTTTTTCTCATCGTGGAACGAAAACCTATAGTATCCAAGCATTAGAAGTTGCAAAGAAAGTTGGAGCTAGAACTATTTTCATTACTGGAATTGGAAGTCGTGACAATACTGCTGCAGATATAAGGATTGAGACATGTCCTCAGGAGAATTGTGGAGCATTTACAATATCACTAACATCTGCAATTGCAAGGATCTTACAGTGGATAGGACTATTTGATAATGAAATATTGAAAGATTCAGAATGATGATAGATAATATTAGACTTCCAATTAAAATCCAGAGAATACCTACTTATGTTACAAACTTTGTGATCATAGGAGATTTAATAAGAGAAACTATATCTCATGAAGTTGCCCTTAAAATCTCTGAAACTTGCTATCTACCGGTTAGAAGTTTTGGCCTAGAACAGTTTTTACATGGTCCTAAAGTAACAATAGACAAACAAACCAGCATACTAGTTTTCACATCTTTAATACAACCACGAAGGGAAAGTCTACTAACTTATGCAAAGTTATAGGAACTGGAGTTATTGAAATAAATGAAGACACATCAGGCTTTAATCGCATCCCCAAAGAATTTGTTTGGTTGGCACAACTTCTGTATGGTCAGTATCTAGCATTAGAACTATCTAGACAACTTGGAACAAATCCGGACTCCGTTAGAGCGGATCAAACTCCGTATCGTAAAGCTAGAAATCTAGTAAGGTTATGGCATCAAACATCGACCTCTCTTGCAGATATGACGAAAATAATTACAGACAAATCTAAGGCATCAATTGTAAGTGGTTCTGATCCAAATGTGGTCGCAAAAATGGATCTTAAAATAGCCAAGATCGAAAACCAGATGGAGATATTGTGCAGAAGATGATGCCGGAAAAAATGTTTGAAGCTAAAAGAAAGATGAGTGATATGGAATTTAAAAGATTATTTGAAAGTTTATTTGACTCGAGATAAAAGAAGAGGAGGAAAACCAAAAACCGCACTTCATTTCATGAACAGGATTTGTATGTCATAAAAAGGCTCTTAGCTCATAAATAGACTTTCCCGCAGATAGATATATTACATTTTTTGAAGATTATCTTTTTTTACTTTTTATCCTATACTAACTCGTTTCAGGAAAATTTTTGAAAATTATTGTCCATTATGACATACGTTAGTTAACCCTTGCCTGAGAAACTATAAAAAATAAGAGTGATCCCTATTACTATCCTTAAGAGTTGTTTTACCTGATTACCATTGATGCCATGGTACACTCATTCCAGGTCCACCCTTCATCATACCATGAGGACCACCCATCATCATACTACCAGGTCCACGTTGCATCATCATACCATCGCC
>C688J18823_10002934_pt1 | contig 10742 bp, 11 predicted proteins | sample HopSoiMetagenom1_FD_18823 | JGI IMG/M metagenome (IMG submission 18823) | reverse complement strand
AGAGCAAGCGCATGCTGCGTGCCCCCGGGATACGATGTTCCGACGGTGCCTATCTTTCCGCTCGACCAAGGCTGCTCGCCAATCCATTTCACCGTGTCATAACCATCATGGCCGTCGTCGCGATAGGGCCACCAATGTCCTTCCGAGCCATAGCGTCCGCGAATATCCTGTGCAACTCCGATATAGCCACGCGGCACAAAGTACTTCGCCCATGGCTCACCGGTCTTTTTGCCATAGGGCGTTCGCTCCAGTATCACCGGGAACTTGCCTTCTGAAGCCTTCCCGTTGTGGGCCGGACGGTACACGTCACAGGCGAGCTTCACGCCATCCCGCATGGTGATCATCACGTCATGTTCTACGATGATCTCGAATTGTGGTTGCGCGACGCTCTGCGCAAGAGTCGCTGACGTGAGCACCAGGAAGATAAACAACTGAACTCGCGGTTTGAACATGGGAGGTAAGGTTATACACAAGCGTGGAACCGAGCAAAAGCTGATACAGCGCAGATCAATCAGCGTCTAGGAAGGTTGATCATGTTGTGCCACTTAGGAGGACGAACCAAATGATTGCGAGAATCTGGCATGGTTTCACCGCGCCGGAGAATGCGGACAAGTACGAGTCGATGCTTAAACCAGAAGTGTTGCCGGGCATCTCCAAAGTCGCCGGTTACAAGGGCACGTATTTGTTCCGGCGCGAACACGGAGCCGAAGTTGAATTCATCACTCTCATGCTCTGGGATTCGCTGGACGCCCTTCTCGCGGTCGCGGGAGAGGATTACGAAGTAGCCATTGTTCCGGAAGAGCGCCGAAAGGTGTTGTCGCGCTGGGACGAACGCTCGCAGCACTATCAAGTTGTGCAAGGACCGGGTATCTAAGCGCGCGATCTACTTTCTTCCGCGATACAGCCCCGCGATTCCGAAGCTGTAGGGCTGCCATTGCACGTCTGTGTATCCGATGTCGCGCATACGCTCTAGCAACGCGTTGGGCGCAGGAAAGCGCGACACCGAAGCCGGCAAATAGGAATATGGCCCGGTTACACCGGAGATGAGAGTACCGATTCTCGGAAGCACTTTGCGAAAGTAAAAGCCGTAGACCTTCCCCAGCAGGCCGCCAGGTTCACTGAAATCCAGAACGCCGATTTCTCCGTCCGGGCGCAGCACACGATGGATCTCACGCAAACCAGCGTCGTAGTTGGCAAGATTCCGAAATCCAAATGCAGAAACAACCACATCGAAGGAGCGATCCCGAAACGGGAGATGCAGTGCGTCGGTTTCTACGGCAGAAACGCAATGCGCATCGAATTTTCGTCGTCCGCACGTCAACATGCGACGCGAGAAGTCGATGCCGATAATCTGTGCGCGGGGAGTCTGCTTTCGCAACGCTTTAGCCATGTCGCCGGTTCCGCAGCAAAGGTCCAGAGCGCGTGCGCCAGGCTTCTGCAGTGCTGCACGAAATGCCCGCGCCGTACGCCACCACCACAGCCGGTCAATGTTCATCGACAGGACGTGGTTGAGCAGATCATAACGTGGCGCGATTTCGTCGAACATGCGCTGTACTGCCACCGCAGCGGAGTGTTCGTCGGCCGCTCCCTCGGGTGCAGCGCCAACNACTCGCTCGCGATCTTCTTTGACNGGAATGCCCATGTCAGTTNCGGGACAGATAATGCAATTCCTGGACNGCGCGCTTCACCACGTCGTCGGGGACACGGTTNTAAATGGTCACTCTGCCGACCGAAATAGGAAGGACGAAATTCACCTTGCCCTCTACTGCTTTCTTGTCTCCCCGAATGCGCTTGACNATGTCCTCGCCCCGGCTGGTCACCTCGGGCAATGGGGAGTATGCCAGAACGCAAGATACAATCCGTTGCGCNAAACTCGGCGATGTCTTACGCACTGCGGCTCCAATCATGGCGGCAGCGGCCATTCCCCAACCNACGGCTTCACCATGCAGAAAGTGGCGATAGCCGGTATCAGCTTCCAACGCATGTCCGATGGTGTGGCCGAAGTTGAGAATTCGTCGAAGGTCAGCTTCTTTCTCGTCGGCGGCGACGACTTCCGCCTTGATGCGCACACAATCGTGAATCACGCGCTCGAGCAGTTGTGGATCGCGTGCAAGCAGGTCCTTGCGATCGCTCTCCGTCACCTCGAACAACTTGCGATCGCGAATGACCCCCGATTTGATCACTTCGAAGAGACCGGCTCGGAACTCTCTATCCGGAAGCGTCGACAACAATTCAGGATCGGAGATGACGCATTTGGGCTGATAGAAGGTCCCGAGCAGATTCTTACCCGCTTTGAGATTCGCTCCCGTCTTGCCGCCAACGGCTGCATCCACTTGCGCAAGCAACGTAGTTGGCACTTGAAAGAAGCCCACGCCGCGCATGTAGACCGAGGCCAGCAAGCCCGCGAGATCACCGACGACTCCGCCCCCAAACGCGATTACTACGGAGTTTCGGTCGGCTCCTTTGGCCGCCATTTGTTCGGCAAGCTGTTCCACCGTAGCAAAAGTCTTGCTCCGCTCGCCGTCGGTTATCTCCAGCTTTGTGAAGTCCAGTTTGGCATGTTCGAATGACGCAGTAAACTTCTCGCCCCAAGCTTGCCAAACTGGAGCAACCGTCACCACAAGGCAGCGCGATTTGCGGGTGGGAAGCAGCTTGGCAATCGTCTTGCCTGCGTGCGCGAGCGCTCCCTGCCCCACCAGCACCGGATACGACGCTGACTCCGTCTTCACTGTAATTTTCTTCACAAACTTTCATCATATCTCACGTTCAACACGACTCTGCCGCAGCTACAGTCCACGCGGAATCGCGTGCTACCATCGAGCTTCTTCATGCCACCAATGGCATCCGAGACAGACTTCATCGTGGTGGGTGGCGGCATCGCTGGACTGCGGGCTGCTGTCGGCCTCGCCGAAGCTGGTCGCGTGCTGGTTGTTACGAAACANGAAGTCACCGAGAGCAACACNCAGTATGCACAGGGAGGAATCGCTGTCGCCNTNAGCGACGAGGATGAAGTTGAGCTGCATCTGCAAGANACGATNGATGCCGGCGACGGACTCGTTAACGCGGAAGCTGCTCGGGTCTTGGTCGAAGAAGGTCCTGAGCGCATCCAGGAACTAATTTCCTGGGGTACTGAGTTCGACCGCGACGGGAGCNGCTTAACCTTTACGCGAGAAGGCGCGCACAGCCGCTCGCGNATCCTGCACGCACATGGAGATTCGACAGGACGCGAAATCGGGCGCGCACTCATCGCACGCGCGCGAACCATCCAGCAGATCGGATTCACCGAGTTCGAATTCACAACAGACCTCTGTCTCGATGGAGAGGAAGTCGTTGGCGTGTTTCTGCTGGCGCCGGACGGCACTCGGAAGCTCGTACATGCGAAGGCGGTTCTGCTCGCGACCGGAGGCGCTGGGCAAGTGTATTCCGATACGACCAATCCATCAGTTGCCACCGGCGATGGGATCGCCATGGCTCACCATGCCGGAGCCGCAATCAGCGACATGGAGTTTTTCCAATTNCATCCGACGGCGCTTTCCCTTCCCGGTGCTCCGAGATTCTTACTTTCAGAAGCACTTCGCGGTGAAGGCGCNCTGCTCTTGAATCCGGCGCGAGAGCGCTTCATGGGCCGATATCACGCAATGGCNGAGCTTGCTCCNCGCGATGTGGTAGCTCGCGCCATCGTTCAGGAGATCGCNGCNAGCTCTCNTAAACCGGCAGTGGCATACCTGGACTTGCGNCATCTCGACGCAGCACACCTGCGCGCTCGCTTTCCGCGTATATATGCCACCTGCAAGGTCTACGGAATCGATATCGCCACTGATCTAATTCCCGTCCGACCAGCAGCCCACTACCTAATGGGAGGAGTAAAGACCGACCTGAAGGGACGAAGCACGCTCCGCGGCCTCTACGCTGCGGGAGAGGTAGCCTGCACGGGAGTGCACGGCGCCAACCGCCTGGCCAGTAATTCCCTGCTCGAAGGATTGGTGTTTGGGGCCCGCGTTGCTGAGTCTATGCGGAACGAGCGCCGCTCGTTCTCACCACGAGCCCGACATACCGTTCCTGGAAGCGGCCCCGACCGCGGCACTTTCACCAGTGATATCGCGCAACAAGTACAGGCGGCAATGTGGCACTACGCTGGAGTTGTACGCGAAAAACACGGATTGCGGCAGCTTCAGGACCGGGTCGCTACTTGGAAGAGCTCGCTGCGGGCAATCGCCACCCGACCTGCAATCGAAACGCGAAATCTATTGAGCGTAGCTGATCTAGTCACGCGCTCCGCCCTGGCGAGAGAAGAGAGTCGTGGAGCACACTTTCGCAAAGACTTCCCGCAACACGACGATGCTCGGTTCTTGAAGCATTCCGTCGTCATTCGAGATCAGGTCGACTTCCAGTAACTGCTCCCAGAAACGACGAGCCAACTCGCTGCTCAGTGCCGATTGGTCCTCCGACGTATTCGAGCTCCACTGTGGTGCAATCGTCAGATGGAGGAGCGCCTTGCGCAAAGTCGCTGACTGCGGCGAATAAATCCTCTCCGGCGAGAACCGTTGATTCAAGCCTTTCATCACCGAAGAACTCACCTTCACGATTCTGCGCCTCGTTGACACCATCACTCACCAGCACAATGCGATCGCGTGGCTCAAGCTTGAAAGAATAGGTTTCGAACTCAGCGGTAGGAATCAGTCCCAGGGGAAGGTTCCCTTCGCTTGGACGCATGATGCTCGCGCGCACTACGCGAACGGGCGGTACATGCCCACAGTTCAGGAACTCGCACTCGCCGCCCGGAGTAATTTTCAAGACGTTGCAGGTAGCATACTTCTCTCCAAGCTTCTTAACGCAAAGGAAGCGGTTCACGGCGGTAGCGATTTCGACCAGAGGAACATGGGCTATCAGTTGTGAATAAATCATTCCTTGCAAGATCGAAGCCAGAATCGCTGCCGAAACCCCTTTGCCGCAGATATCCGCAAGCACCAGATACAAGTTGCCGTCTGCGAGCACAGCATCGTAGAAGTCGCCGCCGATCTCCTCGCACGGCAAACTACGCGCGCGCAGTTTGGCGAAGTGTACTTCCGGGATGATCACGGTCATGAGTCTTTGCTGAATGCCGGCGGCGATGGCAAGTTCCTTTTGATACAGACGCGCATTCTGCTCGGCTTGCGCCAGCTGGGCCGTTTCAATGAGCGCCGCAGCTTCCGTCGCGACAGTATTCAGTATGTCGCGGCTAAGGCTCGACAATCCACGCGATGCGAGCCGGCTGTCCAGATAGAGCACTCCGTTAATGACCGGATGCTCCCGAGCCGGATCGGCTTGCTGACTCTGGGTTGCAATGTTGCTGCGGAAGAGCGGCATGCAAATGACGGTGCGAAGATCATGGGCAACAATGCTCTGCCGGGCGGCCAGGTCCGAGTGGCTCGCCGTATCAGTAATGATTACGCGCGACGCTGACGTCATCGCATCCTTCAGAATGGAATGCGAGATCGTTGTGTCGTCCTTCAGTTCATCTCCAAGAGAATTTCGTCCAGCTGCAAGACTAAGCTCACCATCCTTGCCAACCAGAAACACGAATCCGCGATCCGCTCCCGTGATGCGCAAAGTTGCTTCTACGAGCGTCACTAACACGTCGTCGAGAGCGCCACGACTGTTGAGTTTGCGCGCGACTTCCAGGAAGAAAGCGAGCTTCTCCAGGTCGGAGGCTTCCTTCTCAACCTGAATCCCTGAAATTTGACTCAGCAATTCTCTTGCAGGGCTGCCCGTCTGGCTGCTCGTCCCAAATTGGAAGACAACAAAGTTGCGATCATTGTTGCTGCCAAACTGGAGGCGATCGTTGTTTACCAGCTTATGACGCTTTACCGGCGTACCGTTCACAAAGGTTCCGTGCTTGCTCCCTAAGTCGAGGAGGTAGTATTCCCCGCCCATCTGCACGATCTCGGCGTGGTCGCGTGAAGCCATGGGGTCTGAGATCACGAGGTGCTTCTCGGCGCGCCGACCGATGGTGAACGGAAAAGTGACCAGCGGGATCGCCTGCTGCTTATCTCCTTCGACGCGTAGCAGGACAGGTATCTCCTGAGGCGCGATAATCGTATTTTGGGCGGACGCTTGGGTTGACATGCTGATGCCTGGTGCAAAGCCTAACACTACTTTGAACAATCTCCGCCAGGCGCGAGATACAATTTTGGCTTAAACACCGCCCAATGCCCAAACGCGTGGTTATCTCCTGGAGTGGAGGCAAGGACAGCGCCTGGACTCTGCACACCCTTCGCCAGCAACCGAATGAATACTTGGTACTCGGGCTGCTAACGACCATCAACCAACGCTTCAACAGAATCGCCATGCATGGCGTTCGAAAGGAACTATTGGAAGCCCAAGCCCAGGCCATTGGGCTGCCCCTCTGGGCAGTTCCGCTACCGTCCCCGTGCGCGAACGTAGATTATGAGCGGCGGATGTTGAACGCTCTTCATTTTCTCCAGCGGCTGGGCATTGATGCCGTGGCGTTTGGCGATTTGTACTTGGAGGAGATAAGGCGCTATCGCGAGAACCAGTTCGGCGGCTGCGGTATGGAGCTGCTGTTCCCAATCTGGGGTCTACCGACCCGTGGACTCGCGGATCAGATGCTTTGCTCCGGGTTGCGCGCCCGCCTTACTTGCGTTGACCCAAGGTCCATTCCCGCCGAGTGGGCGGGGAGAGACTACGACTCGCAGCTTCTCGCGGAGCTGCCGGCAGGTGTCGACCCATGTGCTGAGAACGGCGAGTTCCACACATTTGTATATGCCGGTCCCATATTTCGCGCACCTCTGCAGATCGTCAACGGTGAAACCGTGAAGCGCGATGGCTTTGTCTTCACTGACCTGCTTGAAGCTTCCGCAGCGGCAGCTCCCGGACGGTCGTTCTGACCTGCAATTCGCGCGCGCTGAGAACGGTTTAAACTAGAACTGCAAGGCTCGATTTCTGAGCCCCGAAATTTATTTGCAGATACGTCTCCCAATGGCGAAACAACGAGGCACTCTTCCTTCATGAATACACCTGCTACTTCTGTAGCCGACTACGTATCACGAGCGGTTGGACCAATCATTCTCCTCGGGGCTCCCGGCGCGGGCAAAGGCACGCAGGCCAAACAAATTGTCGAGCATTACGGGATTCCGCAAATCTCGACCGGCGATTTGCTGCGGGAAAACGTGAAGCTGGGTACAGAATTGGGCAAGAAGGCCAAGTCAATAATGGATGCTGGCAAACTGGTTCCCGACGATCTCGTCAATGATATGGTCGCGGAGCGCGTCGCGCGTCCCGATTGCGCCCGAGGATACATCCTCGATGGCTTCCCTCGCACCGTGGGTCAGGCCGAGTGGCTCGACGGATTCCTCTCGGCACGAGGTTCCAAACTGCCGCTGCGGGTGATCAAAATCGCGGTCGATTACGATAAGTTGCTTCGACGTCTCACCGGCCGTCGCACATGTCCGGTTTGCGGAACGATCTACAACATCTACACCTCTCCGCCGAAATTTAATGAAGTCTGCGACAAAGATGGCGCGAAGCTCACCTTCCGCAAGGACGACAGTGAAGAGGCGATCGGCACGCGGTTAAAAGCTTACGAGAATGAAACGCTGCCTCTCACTGATTATTACCGTCGGCGAGGGATTCTGACCGAAATCAGCGGTGACTCTGCCCCTGCCCAAGTGACACAGGAATTATTGACTTCGTTGGAGAAGCGCGCTGTGTAGTTCGGCGGATGCGCACACCGGCTAGCGCACCGAATCGGAGATCCATCTCAAGTACTCGGCGTTGCCTCCATCGATGCTCACCTCGATGGCCTCCGCCACAGCGTAGGAGTGGAGCTGCCGGATCCGCTGCATCGTTTCCGCGGATTGCCTCGAAGTGGTCTTTACCAGCATCAGGAACTCTTGTGCGCGCTCGATTTTGCCTTGCCATCGGTAAATCGAATCGATGGGACCCGCAATGTTGACGCAGGCTGCGAGCCGACCTTCGATTAACGCTGTAGCTATCCGTGCCGCCTCTTCTCTCGAACCTGCAGTACTGATTACCAGCTTCTCGTCCGCCATTCTTCTACAATCGTTGGTTTCGGCAAATAGCGCAAGCTGACATCGCGCCGTCAACATCTAAATACTCGGCTTTAGCGAGCTTTCTGGACGCGGAGTCACACGGACCGTTAGCGAGACAACAAAGTTGCGGATAGCTCCCATCCTGTTTTCACTTCGCGAGCTTTCTTGCTGTTCGAGCGGGAGCTTCGCTATGCAGTTTAACTTTGCTTGTCTCTCAGTATTCAAATCCAAGAGGAGGTCACCATGGCTACGCAGATCAAATTCGGCACGTCGGGATGGCGGGCGATTCTCGCTGACGAATTCACGATGGAGAACGTACGACGCGCGGTAACCGGCATCGCGCGTTACGTCGCATCGAGAAATCCCAATAATGCCAAGCTGCTGGTCGGACGCGATCCTCGATTTCTAGGTGAAACCTTCGTTGCCGACGCGGCTGGAATTCTCGCCGCGCATCGTGTAAAGCCTCTCGTTATTCCGGAGCCAGCGCCAACACCAGCGATCGCATACTCGGTGATCACGCGCAAGACCGACGGTAGCATCAACTTCACCGCGTCTCACAATCCGCCGGAATATAACGGAATCAAATTTTCTACGCCCGATGGCGCGCCGGCTTTACCGGAGGTCACGAAGGCGATCGAGCAGGAAATCGCGGCCGTAAACCTTGCGGCCTCCAACGGTACCGGGGAAAAGCAGGTCGGAACCGAAGAGGTAGACGTGCGTCCCTCCTATCTCAAGCGTCTGTCGGAGCTGGTGGACCTGGGTGCAATCAAGAAGTCGGGAATCAAGGTAGTGTTCGATCCATTCTGGGGTGCGGCGCGCGGNTACTCCGATTCATTGCTNCGCGACAACGGAGTCACCGTTGCNACCGTTCACGATTACCGCGATGTGCTCTTCGGAGGACACGCGCCTGAGCCTGAAGGAAAGCTGCTCGATGAGTGTCGCGCGAAGATGAAGGAGACCGGCGCCGCAATCGGGATCTGCACTGATGGAGATGCTGACCGGTTCGGTATCGTTGACGAGGATGGCACATTCATCCAGCCCAACTACGTAATAGCGCTGCTGTTCAACTATCTACTCGAGACCCGTGGATGGAAGACCGGCGTAGGTAAGTCGGTGGCGACCACCAACATGCTCAACGCCATTGCTGAGAAGAACAAGCTCGAACTGCACGAAACTCCGGTAGGNTTCAANTACATTGGCGAGCTGATCAAACAGGACAAGATCACGATNGGCGGTGAAGAGAGCGCCGGCCTCACCATTCGCGGCCATGTTCCGGAGAAGGACGGCATTATCGCCGGCCTCCTCTGCTGTGAGATGGTCGCAACGCGAAAGAAGACCATGCAAGAACTTTTACACGAGCTATTTGGCAAAGTTGGTTCGTTTTATCCGGCACGNGAGAACTTCCGCTTGACGCCGGAAGTGAAAGCGAAGTTCACTAAGAAGGTGAGTGTGGATCCTGCAGAATTTTCAGGGCGCAAAGTTGCCAAAGCAGTCCGCACGGATGGATTGAAGTTGGTCTTGGAAGATGGTTCCTGGGTCGCTTACCGGATGTCGGGCACCGAACCAGTAGTCCGCGTGTACACGGAAGCCAAGTCGGAAAGTGATTCGGCCATCCTCCGGGAAGCCGCCAAACAGTGGGTCCTGCAATAAATTGGAAAACATTACTATCAGTCTTGAGGGACTCGCGCACAGAATCTACACGTGGCGCCGCAAAGCCGCAAGTGCGGCGCTTTGTCTGATTGCCATCTGGGTGGCTTACCACGTCGTCTTCGGCGCAAACGGCACTATGGTGTACTCGCAGAAGCGAGCCGAGCACCGCTCGCTCGAGAAAGAGATCCTGGAGCTCAAAGAGGAGAACGAGCACCTCGCGCATCATGTTGAAGCGCTGAAGAACGATTCCCGTACAATCGAAAAAGAAGCGCGCGAACAGCTTCGCTATGCGCGTCCAGGAGAAGTGATTTACACACTGCCGCAACCTCCGCGAAAACCACTGAATGTTACCGCGGAAAAGCGGTAGCCTCACACAGTGTTTCAATCAAAACGAGATGACTCAGACCGAAATTATTTTCTCCGTTCAGGAATCGCCGGAGGGCGGTTATGAAGCCCATGCACTAGGATATCCGATCTTTACCGAAGCGGATTCCATGGAGGAACTTAAATCGATGGTCCGCGACGCTGTGGCTTGTCACTTTGGCGAAGATGCAAAGCCCAGCGTTATCCGCTTGCACGTCGTAAAAGACGAGATCATCCTGGCTTGAAGCTTCCCCGTGACCTCAGCGGAGAAGAACTTGCTCGCGCACTTCGAAAGTACGGGTATCAGGTGAATCGCCAAAGTGGGAGCCACATGCGCCTGACATCCACGGCAACAGGATCCGAACACCACATTACAATTCCAACGCATAAACACCTGAAGATCGGCACGCTTGCCGAAATTCTCGGCAGTGTCGCGGCGTATCTGCAGGTAAACCGGGAAAAACTCGCTCAAGAGTTATTCAACCTGTAGGCGGAAGGCATTGACGTTGTTGCTGAAATCTCACTAATCGGAAGAAAGAACATAATGAAAATTGGCATCCTCACTGGAGGCGGCGACTGCCCGGGTCTAAATGCCGTCATTCGCGCCGTGGTTCGCAAAGGAATCTTCCATCACAAAGATGAGTTCGTAGGGTTCTTGGAAGGCTGGCGCGGGGTTAT
>C688J18823_10002933_pt1 | contig 10742 bp, 11 predicted proteins | sample HopSoiMetagenom1_FD_18823 | JGI IMG/M metagenome (IMG submission 18823) | reverse complement strand
AGGGCGATGTCATGCGCTTTTACGTGCGTGTCGCAGACTTCATCCTGCCGACAATGCAGGACCGCCCGCTCGTGCTGAAGAGATTTCCAAACGGAATCGACGGCGAAAGTTTCTATCAGCAGAAAGCATCGGAGACAACGCCGCCCGAAGTCCGCGTCGAGACCATTCAGGAAAATGGGGAAAAGCGGCCGCGCTACATCGGTGGCGACCTGCTGACGTTGCTGCACACCATCCAGCTCGGCGCGATTTCGGTGGATCCCTGGCATTCACGCGTACAGTCGCTCGAGTACGCTGACTACACCATCATCGACCTGGATCCGGGGCCTCGCGCGAACTTTAGTCGCGTTATCCAGATCGCTCGCTGGGCAAAGGAAGTCATCGATGGCTTCGGCCTCAATGCGGCCATCAAGACGTCGGGTTCATCTGGATTGCACATCTATCTTCCGCTTCCACCGCGCACGCCGAACGACGCCGCGACGTTGGTCGCGCAGGTGGTCGCGACCAAAGTTGCGCAGGCTCACCCCAAAGAGGCGACCATTGAGCGCTTCGTGAAGGCTCGCGGCGCCGCGACGGTGTATGTCGACTATCTGCAGAACATCCAGGGGAAGACTGTCGCCGGTGCTTACTGCGTGCGCGCGAAATCCGGCGCGACTGTATCCACTCCTTTGAAGTGGACCGAGCTGACGGACGATCTCGATCCGCGCGATTTTCACATCGGCAACGCGGCCGACCGTTTTGAGAAGATTGGAGATATCTGGAACGAAGCGATGAAGAAAAAAAATTCGCTTCGCGCGCTGGTGTAACGCGGCTTACCGGCCGCCGTTGCCGACCTTGCGCAGGGGGAGCTCCATCTGTCCGCCTTCGGGCTCGCCTTCCCTGGAGCTCTCACCGAAGATTGGATCGCTCGACTCGTCGACCATGTGAGTGAGCTTGTAGTAGAAATGAAGCGCATGAATGGGCGCCATGAAGCTGCGATTACCTGCGCGAGAAATCGCCACAGCTTCCTCTCGCACTCTGCGCGGAAGATCACGCGCTGCAGGCAGTGCAAGAAGTCGCTGAATCTCGGAACTATCGCGTGCGAGCAACGCTGCGCACAAACTATCGAGGTAAGCGAGCATAGCTAAAAGGCCCCCATTCGGGTGTTTGCCCTTAGGTACACATTGCAACTAATACACCGCGTCCGCAAGAGGTTCCTTGGGACAAGTCGGTACGGTACCAACCACTTACCGATCCCTACGGGTATAGGAAGTCAAACCTCACGCCACTACGGGTAGAGGAAATCGAATCTCACGCCGCGGTGCGGCCTACGCCTTTTCTTCGGTGAGTATCTGAAAAGCTGCGCCGGCCTTCCTCGCCCTTCACTTCTCCATTCGTCCGTAGGTTCGACGAGCCAGGCTGCCTGGAGGGCACGACGGAAGCTCGCTTTGTGCAAGCGTTTACCCAGCAACAGCTCATACATCTGTTGCAGATCGCTGAGAGTAAACGTCGTGGGCAGCAGGCGGAAGGCGACTGGGGCTTGATCGAGACTGCTCTGGATTGTCTTGACGGCTGCGTCTACCATTGCGCGCTGACGGGGCGAAATAGTCGGAAGATCGGCGACGCGGAACCACGTATATCCCGCTCGCGGCGAAGCCGTCTCGTGAGGAACGAGGCCAAGATAGGCGACTGAAACATCCGCATCGCTCGGGTGGCGCTTGCCATCGCCGAAGGCGCCTATCTGCTCCATCCAGCTGGCGGGCTCACCGAGCGCTTCCTGCGATGAGCGTGTCGCACTCAGCTCGAAAGTTTCGCCGGCTTGTTGCGAGCGCCAAGGCAGTGACCAGCGCTCCCGCTCATTCGAGTTCCGCGCGAGCAATACAGCCAGCTCATTTCCCGTTGCGGTGACGAGGACGACATCAACACTGAAAGAGGCACCGCGTGACGAGCGATCGCGCATGATGGTGCGGAATTAGTCACTCTTTGCGACTAAAGTCAAGACCGAGCAAAACTTTTTTCGGGGTGACTATTCCGCGCGCGCTGGAAAGTCTCGGAGGGCAACTATGGATATACGCGCGAAGCTATCGATCGTCAATCGAAATTTCGCGAGAACTTTTTTTGTTGGCCCGTCAACGATTCGTGCGCCTGTTCTCAGCGGCGCTGAGCCGCTCGCTCTTCACCAGCGCCACGAGTCGCGGACGGCGGAATCGTGATCGGGAGATGCCCTGATATCGCAGACTCGCCAAGGATGGCGCGCGCGGCTGCGGCCTGGGAAACCGGAAATCCTCCCCACGCAACGAGATATGTGCCGATCCATGGAAGCTGTTGCAGGAGATAGGGATTGCCGAACGCCACCACGATCGGCTTTCTCCCACGCTGAGAAAGAGTTCGCACAAAACTCGTAAACGCCTCCGGCGCGCTCGCGCTCGTGGCATCCCAGCTCTGACCTACGTAGGAGCCGACAATCGTTACATCTGCCGAATCGGCGGCCGCGATCAGTCGCGGATAGTTGAGCGTCGCATCCTCCATCGCAACGAACTCGCTCCGCAGTTTCGACAGATGCTGTCGCAGCTCGGAGTTGAAGACATTTCCAGCCGACAAGTCCGCGCGCCGAGCCAGCGTGATGGACAGCACCCTGGCGGTGTCGATCAGCAGCGGGATTTGTTTGAGCGAATCCCGCACGAGCGTGATGGACTTTTCAGCGGCCGTTCGGGCGACATTTGCGTTGGAGCTGTCGCCAACCACGAATCGTAACGCATTGAGATCAACCAGCTTCGCTTTCGCGAGCCCGAGCCGCCCTTTCATTTCCAGAACTTTTCTCGCCGATGAGTCAACGCGTGCCTGGGTGTATCGGCCCTCCGCAATTCCGGCGAGAACGGCATCGATCGTTTTCGAAACGTCCAGCGGTTGAATCAGCACGTCGATGCCTGCGGCTATGGCACGCTTGACAGCTTCATCAGCCCCATAAGTGTCCAACACTCCGCGCATGTCCATCGCGTCCGAGATGATCATCCCCCTGAATCCCATCTCTCCGCGAAGAAGGCCCGTAAGTACTTTTGGCGAAAGCGTTCCCGGAACGTTGGAAGAATCCAAAGCGGGCATGGCGCCATGAAAGGACATGATTGCGCCAACTCCGGCATTCACCGCTGCCCGGAATGGCACGAGCTCCACAGTGTCGAGACGACTCCTGCTCACCGTCACTACCGGCAGAGCGAGATGTGAGTTCGTTCCGGTGTCACCGTGACCGGGAAAGTGCTTCCCTGTCGCGATCATGCCGTGATCCTGCAGTCCGTGAATGAACGCGACACCCATTCGTGCCGCCAGCGCCGGGTCCTCGCCGTATGACCGGGTGTTGATGACCGGATTATCAGGATTGTTGTTAACGTCGAGCACCGGCGCGTATGCGATGTGAATGCCCAGCGCGCGACCTTCGAGTGCGGTAAGGCGCCCCTCCTCATATGCCAGCGTTGTATCGTGTGTCGCCCCGATGGCCATCTCCGGGGGAAACAAACTGGCACCGCCCAGATCAATCGCGTTGGGCACGAAGTATCCACCGCGCGCGCGAAAGCCCGCTCCTGCCTCGAGATCTGCCCCGAACAGAAGCGGAACCTTGCTCATCGCCTGCAACGCGTTGAGCTTGGCGGCGACTTCGGTCGGGGATCCAACCGAGATGGTGAACCCACCGACCTTTTCCTGCCGGATGTATTGGGTTAGCCGCTGCCACTGCGGGGAGTCTCCAGAGACGTAATCACCGAAGACACTCGGCCAGACGATTTGGGCCGCTCTCTCACGTGGGGTCATCGACGTGAGAACGGAGTCGGCCCAGCCCGCGGGCGTCGCGCTGTCCCGGCTGGCACTCGTGTTTCCACTCAACGTCGTGCAGCCCGCGCCAAGCAGCGCGACACCTAGACACAGGATTCTTTTCACTTCTGCCCTCAGTGGGTGATCGTGCCTTTCTTGCTGGTATCGATGTCCGATGACGCCCCTGTCTTGAACAGGAATGCCGTCATGTTCTTCGTGAGAAAGGATCGCGCCTGGGGATCCATCACGTTCAGGCCGTAATGGTTGATGAGCATCGTCTGCTGCTTGAGCCAATCAGCCCAGCATTGCGTGCATATCTCTTCGACTACACGCGCCCCGATCGGTCCGGGGAATGGGGGTTTCACAAACCCCGCGCGCGTCTGACTGCATCGCGCGCAGGTCACCGTCTCAGGCACGCGAGCTACCTGCGGGCGTACGCGATTTCAGCGAGGCCGAAAACGGAAAGGAGACGGAGGTACACCCACCCAATATCGAACTCATACCATTTTGCCTTGAACGAGGCTGAATGGGGATCGGCGTGGTGATTGTTGTGCAGCTCCTCACCGCCGAGCCAGATCGCGATTGGCGAGATGTTCCGGCTCTCGTCCTTCACCTCGAAGTTGCGGTATCCAACGGCGTGACCCACACCATTGACGATGCCCGCCGCCCAAAACGGTATCCAGATCATCTGGATTCCCCAGACCAGTGGGCCGACGAAGAACCCGAACAGATAAATATCGACCAGCAGCATCACGAGAATACCGACCCAGTTCAGCGGAGACAGCAGATGTCTCTCGAGCCAGTCATTGGGAGTTCCCTTTCCGTACTTGTCGAGTACACCTGGCTGGCGAACCGTCTTTCTATAGTAGAAGGCACCCTTGAGGACGACGTTGCGCAGGCCTTCGAGGAGCGGGCTGTGGGGATCTCCGTCGCGATCAGCAAAGGCGTGATGCTTTCTGTGGCAGGCGACCCACTCTTTGGTCACGATCGCCGTGGAAAGCCACAACCAGATCCGCATCGGAAGCGCGGCAAGCCAGTGTAGCTTCACGCCGCGATGCGTCTGGGCGCGATGAAGGAAGAGGGTTACAGAAACGTTGGTAAGGTGCCCCGCAACTATTACGAACAGGACCGGCTTCCACCACGCCGATGCCCAGCTCCCAAAATCCGGCATTACATGCTCCGTTGGTCTAAGTCCTGGTTACCCACGCAATCTACCCGTGCGCGCCCCCCAAACCAAACGACCACATCATTTTCTGGTAACCGGTCCGGGTGCATTCGCGCGTGGTGGATTCCCCCAGGTGTCGTTCGCCGGATTCCAGTCCGGCACCGATGGATCGGGCCACAGCCGCACACCCGTCACCGTCCCCCGAGCAGGCACGACGGCATCGAACCGATTTGTCCGTGCCCAGATGGATACGGGGAGCGAGAAGTCCTCAGTACTTCCGTCGGCATACGCGACCCTGAATCGCACAGGGAATGGGATCGTAGTCAGCCGGTGCAGCGAGATGCGAGCGAGGCGTTGGCCTTCGGAGTCCTGCATGCTCACACCGTCGATTCCAATATCGAGGACGTCGGTCGTATAAAAGAAGCCGCGCCAGAACCATGAAAGGTCCTCACCGGTCGCGTTCTCAATGCTGCGAAAGAAATCACCGGGGGTCGGGTGCTTGAAAGCCCAGTTTCTTATGTACTCGCGGAACGCGTTGTCGAAGGCTTCAGGGCCGACAACGTGGTTTCTGAGCGTGAGCAGCACGAGCGCAGGTTTCCGATATCCAATCGCCCCCAAGGCTGTCGGATCTATGTTGTCAGGAGCGGTCATCAGCGGAGACTGGGTGTGGTGCGTCACGACATCCTGCCAGTTCCTGAGGTATGCCGGGTAAGCGCTCTGGCCTGGGTAACGAGCTTCGTTGGCAAACGAGTTTATGTAAGTGTTGATCCCTTCATCCATCCACGCGTAACGTCGCTCGTTGGAACCGACGATCATTGGAAACCACTCGTGTCCATGCTCGTGATTGATGGTTCCGAAAATTGATGTCGGGTCATTCGAGCCGTAGTGGACCATGACGAACATCGGATATTCCATTCCGCCCACCGGGCCGGCGACGCTTGTCGCCTGCGGATACGGATAAGGGAAGAACAAGTCCGAGTACTGCCGGATAGTCCATTGCGTCTGTTCTGCCGCCTGTTCCCAGGCCCTTCCGGCTTTCGGAAACTCGTAGTAGGACTGCATGAGGATGCCGTTCCAGCTCGTTGCGTCCCATCGGAAATCCGGCGCGGCGGCCCAGGCGACGTCGTGAACGTTCCGCGCACGGAAGCGCCATGTCTTCGTCCCCGGTCTTCGCTCGGACTTCGCCGATGCGGCCTCGGCCTGAGTGATGATCTGCACTACACTCGACGTCCCCGCCGCCGACGACAGTCTGCGTCGCTGCTCACCGGTCAGGACGTCAGTCGGATTCTGGAGTACGCCGCTCCCCGCCACCACGTAGCCGGCGGGCACAGTGACCGCATAGTCGAAGTCCCCGTATTCGAGGTAGAACTCACCTTGCCCGAGGTATGGATCCGTATTCCAGCCGCGGACATCGTCATACACTGCCATTCGCGGGTACCATTGTGCGAGCTCGTAGAGTGAGCTGTCGCGTCCCATCCGGTCAGACCCGTGCTCGGGCACGCGGAAGGAATACCTGAGCGAAATCGTCGTCCTTCCGCCACGCGGTCTCAACGGAGCCGGAAGATCGACCCGCATCATCGTGTCGTTGATCCGGGGTTGCACTGCTGTGCCGTTCACGCGGACGTCGGTGAACGTGTAGCCACCCTGAAAACCGCGAACGCCCCAGCGGGAGTCGGCGGGAAAGAGCGCCGATCCCTTGCTCGCCGCGCGATAGAGGTTTTGATCCGCCTGGAGCCACACGTATCTCAGCGTATCGGGGGAGTTGTTTGTGTACGCGATCTCCACGGAACCCGTGACCTGAGTAGTACCGGTGTCGAGACTGGCAGCAATGGTGTAGTCAGCGCGCTGTTGCCAGTAATCAGGTCCCGGTGCGCCAATCGATGACCGATACCGATTCGGACCTGGCCAGTCGATTCTATTCGTGGTCGCGAAGAGATCGTCCCGACGTGCATCGTACACGCCGTTTGTGGCGACACCCGTTTCGCCCGCTTCGGTTACCGTGTCCATTCGAACCGGAGCGAGCACGACGGGATGCTGCTGCGTGCAGGCAGCAAGCGCGAGCAACATGAACGCGGATGATTTCACTTCGGGCTCTGTGTAAGTGGGAAAAACGCGTAGGCCGACAGCCAGTCGTGGAGCAACCTAAGGGCCAGTACGCCGCACGAGCACCTTGCATTACCAACGGTGTCCGGGTAGCCTCTCCGCCATGACTCGCACCCGGGTTCCGCTGCCATCCGCCACGACGACTCTTGTCGAAGGTCGGGCAACTCCAGAAGGAACGAAGCGTTTCCGCAAGCGGTTCTCAAAAGCGCACGACGATCATTTCTACCGCCAGCTCGCCGACGGACCGTTCGTTTCCTCGCTTGGCTTGGGAACCTACCTCGGTGAGTGTGACGACCTCGAGGATGCGCGGTACGTATCAGCGATAACTGCCGCGCTCGAGAGAGGTGTGAATCTGATTGATACTGCCATCAACTACAGGTGCCAGCGGTCGGAGCGCGCGGTCGGTACCGCGATCAAAGGCGCGATCGCATCCGGCACGATCAAGCGCGAAGAAGTCGTCGTTTGCACCAAGGGCGGCTACATCCCCCTCGACGGTGCTCCGCCACCGACGAAGGAAGCCTACCATTCATTTCTCGACAGCGAGTACTTCATCCGTGGTGTGATGAGACCCAGCGACGTGGTCGCTGGAGGCCACTGTCTCTCACCCCGCTATCTCGACGATCAGATCGAGCGCAGCAGAAACAATCTCGGACTCGAGGTGATCGACGTCTATTACATCCACAACCCGGAACAGCAGTTGGAGGCAATGCCGCGCGACTATGCGCTGGCGGTTATCAGGGATGCATTTGCGGCCATGGAGGCACAGGTTGGCAGAGGAAGCATCGCCTCGTACGGCTGCGCCACATGGAACGGCCTTCGCGTTGCATCGCCAGCGAGAAATCATCTGAGCCTCGAAGAACTGGTGTCGATTGCGCGCGAGACTGGTGGTGATGGCCATCATTTCAAGTACATCCAGCTGCCCCTCAGCCTCGGGATGACCGAAGCCGTGCGCCTGCCGACGCAGCATAGCGGGACACGCGAGGTCTCCGCGCTGGAAGCAGCTCGTGAGCTCGGTCTCTCGGTCATCGCCAGCGCGACGTTGATGCAGTCCCAGCTTACGCGATCGCTGCCCGATCAGGTTCGCGCGGCATTCCCTGGGTTCAAGACCGACGCTCGCCGCGCAATTGCATTCACCCAGTCACTTCCGGTTGCCGCTGCACTTGTGGGCATGAAGTCTCGAGAGCATCTCGAGGAAAATCTCGCCGAGCCTGAACTGAGCTGACGTCCAGAACCCAGAGATGTCCATCCCCAGCCACCACCGCCCGGAAGGCGGGTTCAGAAACCCGTGGCCGTCGGCGGCGATGCATGGGTTTCTCGATTTCCTTAAATGGACCGTCGTCGAACGACGGCGTAATCCGCGCAGGACGGACCCTGATCCCGGCGTTTTCACCCGCGCTGATCCATCGTACCTGACACCGCGCGCCGACCCGGAGCAGTTCACGCTTACCTGGATCGGCCATACGAGTTTCCTGATGCAGATCGCGGGGCTCAATGTCCTCCTCGATCCGATCTGGAGCGATCGCGCTTCCCCGGTGCAATTCGCGGGGCCGCGACGATGGGTTCCGCCAGGGATCGAGTTTGATCGACTGCCCCCCATCGATGCTGTCGTTCTTTCACACGACCACTACGACCATCTCGACTCTACAACCGTATCCCGCATCGCAAATCGGTATCCGGCAGCAGTTTGGAATGCGCCACTCGGCGTGGGAGGGTTTCTCAAACAGCGCGGCGCGCGGGACATAAACGAACGGGATTGGTGGGAGCAAAGCTCGGTGGCCGGCCTCAAGCTGACCTGTGTCCCGGCACAGCACTTTTCCGGCAGGACACTCGGCAAGCGCAATCGCACCTTATGGTCTGGGTGGACTTTCGCTCACGCAATCACTCCGTTTTCTTTGCCGGTGATACTGCGCTCCATCCGGAGTTTGCAACCATCGCCGAACGATGTGGACCGTTTCAGGTCGCAATCCTGCCCATCGGTGCGTACGAACCACGCTGGTTCATGGGGGCAGTACACATGAATCCGGAAGACTGCCTCAAAGCGATGTCCCAGCTTGTCAGCAGGCAGAGCGGTCGGCGGCTGGTCCTGGCCGCCTCGCATTGGGGCACTTTCAAGCTCACCGACGAGCCGATGGACGAGCCGCCCGCAAGGATGCGAGAGCTGTGGCAGTCGGCGCGACTTGACGCGAAGGACATCTGGATCATGAAACACGGCGAGACTCGCACTCTGACGTAGTCTTCGGAACGTGAATTTGGGTTGTGCGNAAGCGCGTCGTCGCGCTTGTGCGCGAATCTTGCGATCCGTTCACGCCGAACCTTGCTCCACGGAGAGTCCAATGGCTGCAGCCAAGAAGTCCAGTCGTTCACGAGGCGGGAGAACGCGGTCGGGGTCCGGATCCTCCGGACGTAAGACCGGCGGACGAAAGAGCGCCGGCGCGCGTAAGCGCACGGTCAGACGAGCTGTGAGAGGTGCGCGCAAGTCGGCACGTCGCGGCGCGCGCAAAACAGCGCGCAGAAAGGCCGGCGCACGGAGCGCCGTACGTAAAGCAAGCAGGCGCTCATCGCGTCGGAAAGCGACCGCAAAACGCACTGTCCGTAAAGCGAGCAGGCGTTCAGGCCGCAGAGGGTCGGCTTCCCCGGTAGCGCGCGTCAAGCGTGTTGCGACAGGAGTCGTTCAACAGGCCGCGGGTTTGGGTGAGCGTGCCGTCGATTCTGTTACGGAATTTGTCCAGGATCGCTTCTAGCTGACGGCCGTCGGCAGCCGCTTGTTAGTTCTCGGCGGCTGTCGCTCCTCGGCCTGGGTGTGACCGCAGCCAGGCTTCTATTTCGGTGAAAACGCGCTCGCGCCCGTAGTCCACGGTGATGATGTGCCCACCGCCTTCGGTCACCACCAGCTTTTTATCGCTGGCCCCCACCTCTTTGATCGCACGCTCACCGACGGTCAGCGCGACTCGCGGATCACCGGTCGACATGATGATCAGTGTGGGCGCCTTCACTAGTGGAAGCGCTTTGCGCCCCTTTCGTACCACTCTCGACAGCTCGAACAGAGCGCCCGCAGTTACCGTCCCATAGGCCAGATTCTTTTCGCGTTCGATAGGATCGTGAATGGAGCGCGGACTTCTCGAGTTTACTTCGCCGGCGAACGCACCCCACAGCCAGTGCAACGCCGAGGCAAACCGGAGTTTCGGCGGCATTCCGAGATAGGGTGCAACCAGCGCCAATGACGTCACGGAAGTCGACTCGGCGGCAACTATCACGGCCAGGGCACCACCCATCGATAGCCCGACCACGCTGACGGTTGGGTAGCGCCCAACCATTTCACGCAGTGATTCTCGCGCGGCAGCGATCCAGTCGTCCGCACGCGACTGCCTGAATGCATCGGTGTTCCGCCCATGCCCCGGCAGCAGCGGAGCCTTCACACCGAAACCGCTTCTCGCGAGGCGCCGCGCGAGTAACGAAAGCGTCTGCGGAGTGTCTCCAAAACCATGCAGGAGGAGAACTCCATGTGAGCCCCCCTCCTGCAAATCGATCGTCTCAGCCCCTTTGATTATCTCTGATTCAGCGACTCGCTGACGGGCCATTCATCCTCACGAAGTCATTTCCCGGGCAACAGGCATCGCGGAGTCGCGGCCGCCGAGATCCCCGAAGGACGAGGCGAGCGAGTCCGGCTCGATAAGGAAAGTCATTCCCCGGCGCTCCG
>C688J18823_10002932_pt1 | contig 10742 bp, 8 predicted proteins | sample HopSoiMetagenom1_FD_18823 | JGI IMG/M metagenome (IMG submission 18823) | reverse complement strand
TGATCACCCGGCCGGTCGTCGACTTGCCACAGCCCGACTCGCCGACGAGTCCGAGCGCGCCGCCCTTGGGCACGGCGAAGGAGACGCCGTCCACCGCCTGCACGTGCCCGACGACCCGGCGGAGGACACCGGCTGAGTGCACCGGGAAGTACTTCACGAGGTTGCGGACCTCGAGGAGGGTCTCCCCGGTGCCATTCTTGCGCAGGCTCGGCTGGTCGATACGTGAGGCGGTCATGGTGTTTCCCCCAGGATCTCGGCGATCTGTTCCTGGAGCTCGGGGATCACTTCCCCGGTCTCCGCGTCGATCAGCTCTGGCGAGGCCTCGGGCAGGACCTCCTTGAGGTAGATCTCGTCGGGGTTGACCAGGTGGCACCGCTTCAGGTGGCCCGGCTGCGAGGCCTGCGCCAGCTCGGGCAGGGTGGTCCGGCACAGGCTGCCGGGCACCTTGTCGACGTGCGGGCAGCGGGGGTGGAACGCACACCCGGCCGGGGGGTTCAGCAGGCTGGGCGGGGTCCCGGGGATCGGCACGAGGCGGGCATCGACGTCACCGGAGATGTCCGGAACGCTGCTGAGGAGCCCCCACGTGTAGGGCATCTCGGGCAGCGTCAGGATCGACTTCGTCGGCCCGCTCTCGACGGCCCGGCCGCCGTACATCACCAGCACGTCGTCGGCGATCTCGGCGATCACACCGAGGTCGTGGGTGATCATGACGATGGCCGACCCGAACTCGCGCTGGAGGTCCTGGAGCAGGTCGAGGATCTGGGCCTGGACGGTCACGTCGAGCGCCGTGGTCGGCTCGTCGGCGATGAGCAGCTGGGGGTTGTTGACCAGCGCCATGGCGATCATGGCCCGCTGACGCATGCCGCCGGAGAACTGGTGCGGGAAGTCGTCGACGCGGCGGTCGGGCTGCGGGATCCCGACGCGGTCCAGCATCTCGACCGCGCGGCGCCGGGCCACGCTCTTGGAGACGTCGTTGTGCAGCCGCATCGCCTCCGCGATCTGCCGCCCCACCGGGTAGAAGGGATGCAGCGCGGTGAGCGGGTCCTGGAAGATCATCGCCACGTCGTTGCCGCGCAGCGCGCGCAGCGTTTGCTGGTCCGCGCCGACCACCTCGGTGCCGCCGACGCGGATCGAGCCGGCCAGCCGCGTCGAGCGCGGGTTGTGCAGACCGAGCACCGCCATCGACGACACGGACTTGCCCGAGCCGGACTCGCCGACGATGCCGAGGGTCTTGCCCTTCCGGACCGTGTAGCTGAGCTCGGTGACCGCCTGGACCAGGCCGTCGTGGGTCGGGAACTGGACGGTGAGGTTGTCGACGACGAGGAAGGGCTCGTCCTCCTCCGTGACCGGACGCCCGAACCCGAAGGCCCCGCTCTCCTGGATGGAGGTCATGCCTTTCCGGGGTCCCCGCGGAACCGTTCGGCCCCCGCGCGGAGCGCTCCCTCCGGGCGCTTTCGTGGGGTGATCATGCCAACCGGACCCGGGGGTCGATGACGGCGTAGAGCAGGTCGACGATCAGGTTGGCCAGCACGATGATCACCGCCGCGACGAGCACGGTGGCGGCGACCACCGGAAAGTCGACCGGGGAGCGCAACGCCTGGATGCCCCACCTGCCGATGCCGTCGATCCCGAAGATCTGCTCGGTGAAGACCGTGCCGGTCAGCAGGAAGGCGAAGTCGAGGCCGAAGATCGTGATGATCGGGACGATCGCCGCCCGCAACGCGTGGCGGGTGACCACCCTCCGCTGGGAAGCGCCCTTGGCCACCGCGGTGCGCACGTAGTCCTCGTCCATGGTCTCGATCATCTGCCCGCGCGAGTAGCGCGCGTAGGACGTCGAGAAAGCGAGCCCGATGGTCAGCCAAGGCAGGAGCATCCCGGTGAACCACGCGACCGGGTCCTCGGTGAGCGGGGTGTACGACGTGTTCTCGATCAGCTTCCACTGCAGCGACACGTAGATCCAGACCAGCAACGCGATGACGTAGTAGGGGATCGCGGAGATGAGGACACTGAACGACACCAACCCCCGGTCGACCGCGGTCCCGCGTTTTCGCGCGGCGATGGTGCCCAGGAGGACCCCGAGGGTCAGGTAGATGATCGAGCCGCCGACTGCGATCGAGATCGTGGCCGGGAGCTTCTGCAACAGCTCCTCGGTCACCTCACCGCGCGTGCGGTAGGAGATGCCCAGGCATGGCGCGTCGCAGTGGTAGGTCGCGCCGAAGTCGATCTCGCGGTCCTGGAAGAGTCCGCGCACGAAGACGCCGTACTGGTGGACGATCGAGTCGTTGAGCCCTAGCTGCTCGGTGAGGAGCGCCAGCTTCTCCGGGGTGCACTTGCCGTTCAGGTCGCACAGCGGCTGGGCCGGGTTGGACGGCCCCTTGAAGAACAGCACGAACACGATCATCGAGGTCAGCGCGACGACCAGGAACGCCGAGATGAGCCGGCGCACGATGTAGCCGAACATCGGCGAGGTCCTCCGTGTGGATCAGGGTCTTTCCCTGGGCAGCGGGGCGGGCCGGTTGGCCCGCCCCGCTGACCCGGGACTTGCAGCTGTTGCCGGGCTGTCTCTTGTCAGCCGGCGTTGACCCACATGTCACGGAAGGTCGGCATGCCGAGGGTGTTGTCGACGTTCATCCCCTCGATCTCCGAACCGTGCGACAGTGCCACACCGCCGTAGTAGCGCGGGACCACCGGGAGGTAGGTGGTCATGATCTCCTTCTCCAGGTCGTTCCAGGCCTTGGGCTGCTGGTCGGTCGGGAGCGTGAAGACGTCGTTGATCTTCTGGTCGACCTCGGGGTTGTTGAACGCCGACTCGTTGGTGCCGAAGCCGACCTCGTTCAGGTCCGTCGACTGGAAGATCGTCGGCACCCAGGTCGAACCCGACGGCCAGTCGGAGCACCAACCGTAGCTGCGCAGGTTGATGTCGCCGTTGACGTCATCGCGGTCCGCCACGAACTTCGCGTTGGTGCTGGCCACCGGGGTGGCCTTGAAGCCCGCGGCCTCGAGGCCCTTGACCAGCGTGTCCTTGCTGGCCACCGAGGTGTCGGAGTCGGTCGCGAACAGGAACTTGATCTCGTAGCCCAGGTTGCCGCTGTCGGTCAGGATCTGCTTGGCCTTGGCCGGGTCGGTCTGGAACGGTCCGTGGCCCTCCACCGGGTCGTAGGGCTCACGGCCCGGGACACCGGGCGGCATGAGGTTCTGGGTCGCGATCGCGTTCACGCCCGGGATCAGGCCGCTGGCCACGATCTGGTCGTTGTACGGGACCGCCCAGGTGAGCGCCTCGGCGATGGACTTGTCCGGCACCTTGCGCTGGTCGATCGCGTAGAAGTAGGTGCAGGGCTGGCCACCCACGACCAGCCGGCCGGTGTCGTTCATCTTCCGGTAGTCCTGGGCCAGGACGTCGCTGTAGTTGACCGTCGTCTTGCCGGCACCGGAGTCGTTGAGCATGATCTGATCGGTCTGCGCGTCCTGTCCACCGGCCTTGAGCACGTAGCTGTCCGGGTAGTTCGTACGCGCGGGGTCGGTGTTCGGGTCCCACTGGTCGTTGCGGACCAGCGTGAGCGACTTACCGATCGTGTACTGGGAGATCTTGTACGGGCCGGTGGCCAGCGGGTGCTGGGCGTACTTGGCCGGGTCGCTGACCGCCGGGTCGGTCGGGATCGGGCCCATGGCCGGGAACGACGCGTAGTAGGGGAAGTCCGGGAACGGCTTGCTCATCTTGACGATGACCTTGTTGCCGTCGACGGAGACCGCCTGCTGCTGGGCGTTCGGGTCGGTGTAGGGACCCTTGTAGGTGTCGCCGCCCAGGAAGTACGGGTTGCTGTAGTAGAGACCCGGACCGTTCGGGAAGGTCTTGCCGTCCATCGAGCGCTCGATGCCGAAGGCGACCTCGTCCGCGGTGACGGGGGCGCCGGTCTCCCACTTGGCGCCGTCACGGATCGTGAACGTCCACTCGGTGTAGTCGTCGTTGTGCTGACCCAGGTCGGTGGCCAGGTCCGGCACGAGGATCATCTGGCCGGTCTTGTCGTCGTAGTCGTACTGCGTCAGGGCCCGCGTCACCAGCGAGCTCATGATCGAGTTCGTGTCGGTGTAGTAGAGGTCCGACGGGTCGATGGGCGTGGTCCAGCCCGTGGAGGTCAGGAGGGTGACTGTCCCGCCCTGCTTGGCTCCGTCGATGGTCGCCGGACCTTGCCGGGTCGGGTCCATGCCGTTGCCGGTGTTGCCGAGGTTCTCGGTGTCGACCGTGCTGGACGCACCCCCGCTACTGCTCTTGTTGTCGTCGCCACCGCCACCACAGGCGGCGAGCGCGAGGAGGCTGGCTGTGGCCACAGCCACCGCCGATCTCTTCAGGCGCATGCCCTTTTCACCTTTCGTTGGAACTGCCACAGCCACGTCGTCGACGTCCGTCAACGACGACTCCTCGGGTCGAACGCGTCGCGCACCGAGTCACCGAGGAGGTTCAGGGAGAGCGTCAGCAGCGTGATCGCGCCGACCGGGAGCCACAGGTAGAGCCCGTAGTCCGCGTAGTAGGGGGTCGCGTCCGCGACCATCTTGCCCAGCGAGGGCGTGCCGGTCAGCCCGAGCCCGAGGAAGGACAGGCCGGCCTCGGCCGCGACGAACGCGGGCATGCCGAGGGAGATCGAGACCACGATCGGGGCCACAAGGTTGGGCAGCAGCTCCTTGAACAGGATCTTGCGCGTCGGCACCCCGATCACCTCGGCGGCCAGGATGAACTCGCGCTCGCGCAGGGAGAGCACCTGACCCCGGATCAGCCGGGTCAGCCCCATCCAGCCGAACAGCACCAGGACGCTGATCAGGGTGATCAGCTGGGCCTTGGCGAGCTTGTCGAGGTCGGTGGTGAAGCGCGAGACGATGATCGGCGCCAGGGCCAGCATCCCCAGCAGGTAGGGGAAGGCGAGGAACAGGTCGGTGACGAACGAGATGACCCGGTCGGACCAGCCCCGGGAGAAGCCCGCCATCAGGCCGAGCGACACGCCGACGAAGGTGGAGACGACCGTCGCGACGAACGCGACGAGGAGCGACGTACGCAGCCCGTAGAGCAGGTAGGCCAGGTTGTCGTAGCCGAGCCGCGGCGCGACGCCCAGCGGGTGGTCCCAGGTGAAGGGGTGGAACGGCGGCCCGACCTTGGGGTAGCCGTCGAAGTCGAGGACATCGGTGACGTCGGGAGCGTTGGGGTCCGAGATGTCCCAGTAGATGTCGAACCACTTGGTGATCAGCGGCGCGAAGAGAGCGAGAAGCACGAGCAGCAGCAGGACCACCGTGCAGGCGAACGCGACCTTGTCCTTGCGGAGCCGGCTGAACGCGATCGCGGTCGGCGACTTGCCCGCGATCTCCTTGCTCGCCGCGGTGGTCTCGAGCGCCTCGTCGTGGACGAGCGGGCTGTTCTGCTCGTCAGAGACGACCTCCCCGCGGGCGTCAAGAGACACAGCCACCTCCTGCAAGGCTTCCCCGTGCGCTTCACCGGGCAGCGCCGCTGACTGTAAACCAGTTGACAGGGGCATCCACTACCGGAACACGTAACAAATCGGTCTCGGACTGCGCGAGAACCTTCACCCTTCGGGGGCGTCCTCCGGAAGATCCTCCGCGGGAGCCGCGTCGACACCGGCTTCCTTCCGCTGTTCGGCGGTGATCGGCGCCGGGGCTGCAGTGAGGGGGTCAACCCCTCCTCCGGACTTCGGGAACGCGATGACCTCGCGGATCGAGTCGGTGTGCGCGAGCAGCGCGGTGATCCGGTCCCAGCCGAACGCGATGCCGCCGTGCGGCGGCGCACCGTAGGTGAACGCGTCGAGGAGGAAGCCGAACTTCTCGTGTGCTTCGGCCTCGTCGAGGCCCATCACCGCGAACACGCGCTTCTGGACGTCCTCGCGGTGGATACGGATCGAGCCGCCGCCGATCTCGTTGCCGTTGCAGACCACGTCGTAGGCCCAGGCGAGCGCGTGGCCGGGGTCCTTGTCGAAGGTGTCGAGGTCCTTGGGTGACGTGAAGGCGTGGTGCACCGCGGTCCACGCGCCGCCGCCGACGGCGACGTCGCCGGCCGCGGTCGCCTCGTCTGCGGGCTCGAACAGCGGAGCGTCGACGACCCAGAGGAAGCTCCACGCGTCCTCGTCGATGAGCCCTTCCCGCCGCCCGATCTCGAGCCGCGCGGCCCCGAGCAGCGCCCGGCTCGGCTTGGGCAGCCCCGCCGCGAAGAAGACGCAGTCGCCGGGCGCGGCACCCACGTGCGCGGCCAACCCGGCCTTCTCCTCGTCCGAGAGGTTCTTGGCCACCGGCCCGCCCAGCTCGCCGTCGTCGTGGACCAGGACGTAGGCCAGGCCGCGGGCGCCGCGCTGCTTGGCCCACTCCTGCCAGGCGTCCAGCTGCTTGCGCGGCTGGCTCGCGCCGCCCGGCATGACGACCGCGCCGACGTACGGCGCCTGGAAGACGCGGAACGGGGTGTCCTTGAAGTAGTCGGTGCAGTCGACCAGCTCCTGGCCCATGCGCAGGTCGGGCTTGTCGGTGCCGAAGCGGGCCATCGCCTCGGCGTACGTCATCTGCGGCAGCGGCCGCGGGAGGTCGTGACCCACCAGCGACCAGACGGCGGCGAGCACGTCCTCGGCGACGGCGACGACGTCGTCCTGCTCGACGAAGCTCATCTCGATGTCGAGCTGGGTGAACTCCGGCTGCCGGTCGGCGCGGAAGTCCTCGTCGCGGTAGCAGCGCGCGATCTGGTAGTAGCGCTCGAGGCCGGCGACCATCAGCAGCTGCTTGAACAGCTGGGGGCTCTGCGGAAGGGCGTACCAGCTGCCGGGCCGGAGCCGGGCCGGCACCAGGAAGTCGCGGGCGCCCTCCGGGGTGGACCGGGTCAGCGTCGGGGTCTCGACCTCGACGAAGCCGTGGCCGTCGAGCACGTGGCGGGCGGCCTTGTTGACCTGGCTGCGCAGCCGGATGGCCTGGTTGGGGGCCGTACGGCGGAGGTCGAGGTAGCGGTACTTCAGGCGGACCTCCTCCCCGACGTCGACATGGTCGTCGATCGGGAACGGCAGCGGTGCGGCCGCGCTCAGGACGTCGAGCTCGGAGGCCACCACCTCCACCTCGCCGGTGGGCAGCTCGGGGTTGGCGTTGCCCTCGGGCCGCAGCCCGACCTCGCCGGTCACCTTGATGCAGTACTCGCTGCGGAGCTGATGGGCGACGGCCTCGTCGCGGACCACGACCTGCACCATGCCGCTGGCCTCGCGCAGGTCGACGAAGGTGACACCCCCGTGGTCGCGGCGGCGGGCGACCCAGCCGGCCAGGGTCACGGTCTGGCCCGCGTGCTCGGCACGCAGCGAGCCGGCGTCGTGGGTGCGGATCACGTGGGTGTCTCCTCTGTTGCTGACTGGGGTGGTGTCCAGGCGTCCGGGTCGGCAGGCAGCTGCTCGCCACTCCGGATGTCCTTGACCTCGTTGCTGTCCGGGAACCACACGTAGGGGATGCCCCGGCGCTCGGCGTACCTGATCTGCTTGCCGAACTTCTGCGCGCTCGCGGCCACCTCGGTGGCGATGCCGCGACGCCGCAGCGCGGTCGCGACGTCCTGGCTGGCACCGCGTGACTCCTCGTCGACCAAGGCCACCAGAACCGTGCTCGGCACCCTGGGCCCGGGCTCCAGGACGCCGTCGGAGAAGAGCGGGATCAGTGCGCGCGAGACGCCGAAGCTGATGCCGACGCCGGGGTACGTCGTCCGGCCGTCGCTCGCCAGCGCGTCGTACCGGCCTCCCCCGGCCACGGACTTGAGCCGCTCGTAGCCGGCCATGAAGACCTCGAGGACGGTGCCGGTGTAGTAGTCGAGGCCGCGCGCGATCCGCAGGTTGGCCTCGAGGGTCACGTGGTCGTTGACAGCACTGGCGCAGCCGTCGACGACGGCGGCCAGCTCGACTAGCCCCTGGTCGAGGAGCTCGTCCTGGACCCCGAGCGCGCGGACCCGCTCGATGAAGCTGGTGTCGGCGACCCGGATCGTGGCGAGCTCGAGGCACTGCTGAGCCTGCTCCTCGGTGGCACCGGCCTCGCTCACGAGCAGCGCCTTCACGGCGTCGGCGGGCTGCTTGTCGAGCTTGTCGATCTGGCGGATCGCCGCGGTGACGTCGGGGATGCCGAGACCGCGATAGAAGCCCTGGATCAGCTTGCGGTTGTTGACCTGGAAGGAGAGGTTCGGCAGCGGCAGGCTGTCGAGCGCCTCCACCATCACCCGCACCACCTCCACGTCGTGGTGGAACGGCAGCTCGTCGCGGCCGACCACGTCGATGTCGGCCTGGGTGAACTGGCGGTAGCGGCCCTCCTGCGGCCGTTCGCCGCGCCACGCCGGCTGGATCTGGTAGCGGCGGAACGGGAACTCCAGCTTGCCGCTGTGCTCGAGCACGTACCGGGCGAAGGGCACGGTCAGGTCGAAGTGCAGCCCGAGCCCCGAGTCCCCGGCGCTGTCGTCGGCCTGGAGCCGGCGCAGGGCGTAGATCTCCTTGTCGATCTCGCCGCCCTTGGAGAGCCGCTCGACCGGCTCGACCGCGCGGGTCTCGATGTTGGCGAAGCCGTGCAGCTCGAAGGTGCGCGACAGGCTGGCGATGACCCGGCGCTCGACGGAGCGTTGCTCGGGCAGCAGCTCGGGGAACCCGCTCAGCGGGGTGGGCTTGTCGGTCATCTGCTCTCAGCGAAGGGTGGGAAGGTCTTGCAGGAACGGGTTGGTGAGCCGTTCGCGGCCGATGGTGGTCTGCTCACCGTGGCCGGGGAGGACCACGATGTCGTCGGCCAGGGGCAGCACCTTGGTGGCCAGGCTGTGCAGCATGGTCGGATGGTCGCCGCCCGGCAGGTCGGTGCGCCCTATGGAGCCTGCGAACAGCAGGTCGCCGGAGAACATCACCTCGGAGACCTCGTCGACGTCTGAGTACGGCGTTCGGAAGGTCACCGACCCCTCGGTGTGGCCGGGCGTGTGGTCGACCACGAACCGGACGCCGGCCAGCTCCAGCTCCTGCAGGTCGGCGAGCTCGCGGACGTCGTCCGGCTCGTCCCAGGAGTAGTCGCCGCCGAGCATCATCCGGGCGGTCTCCGGGGACATCCCGGCCAGGGGGTCGGTGAGCAGGTGCCGGTCGCTGGGGTGGATCCAGGCGGTCGCGTCGTACCCTCCGGCCACCGGGGCCACACAGAACATGTGGTCGACGTGGCCGTGGGTGACCAGGACGCTGACCGGCTTGAGGCGGTGCTCCGCCACCAGCCGCGCGACGCCTTCCGTGGCCTCCATGCCGGGGTCGACGACCACGCACTCGGTCCCCGGGGCCGTCGCCACGACGTAGCAGTTGGTGCCCCACGGACCCGCGGGGAAGGCGGCGATCAGCACCGGCCAACCCTATCCGTGAGCAGGTCACAGCCCTGCATCGGATGCGGCCGGGAGGGTGGTCACCTCACCTCGGTTGACTACCATGCCGCAGTGATGAGCCAGGGGTCGGTCCACGAGTGGGGTCGCGTCGACGCGGACGGGAACGTCTTCGTCCGCACTGCCGATGGCGAGCGCTCAGTCGGCCAGTACCCCGCGGGCAGCCCTGAGGAGGCGCTCGCGTTCTTCACCGAGCGGTTCGAGGCGCTGTCGTTCGAGGTCGAGCTGCTCGTGCAGCGGATCCGCTCCGGCGTGATGTCGCCCGAGGAGGCGCTCGAGTCGGTGAAGACCGTCTCGGCGCAGGTCGAGGGCGCCAACGCCGTTGGTGACCTGGCCTCGCTCAGCAACCGGCTCGAGGAGCTGCGACCGGTCATCGAGGAGCAGCGCGAGGCCCGCAAGGCCGAGCGGGTGCAGAAGGCCGCCGAGGCCAAGGACGCCAAGGAGCTGCTGGTCGCCGAGGCCGAGAAGATCGCGGAGGGCTCGGACTGGCGGGCCGGCGCGAACCGGCTGCGCACGCTGCTCGACCAGTGGAAGGCACTTCCCCGGATCGACCGCGCGAGCGACGACGCGCTGTGGCGGCGGTTCTCCGGCGCGCGGACGTCGTACACCCGGCGCCGGAAGGTGCACTTCGCCGAGCAGAACGAGAAGCGAGAGGCCGCTCGCTCCGTCAAGGAGCGGCTGGCCAAGGAGGCCGAGGCGCTGGCCGACTCGACCGAGTGGGGCCCGACCGCGGGGCGCTACCGCGATCTGATGCGGCAGTGGAAGGCCGCCGGTCCCGCACCCAAGGACGTCGACGACGAGCTGTGGCGCCGGTTCCGGGGCGCCCAGGACTCCTTCTTCGGTGCGCGCGACGCCGCGAACGCCGCGCTCGACGCGGAGTACGCCGCCAACGCCGAGGTGAAGGAGAAGCTCCTCGTCGAGGCCGAGGCTCTGCTCCCCGTCACCGACCTCGACTCGGCCAAGCGCGCCCTGCGCTCCCTGGCCGAGAGGTGGGAAGCCGCCGGCAAGGTCCCCCGCGAGCGGATCAAGGAGTTCGAGGGCCGGATGCGCGCCGTCGAACAGGCGGTGCGGTCCGTCGAGGACGAGCAGTGGCGCCGCTCGGACCCCGAGAAGTCCGCCCGCGCCGACGACGTGGTCGTCCAGCTCGAGAGTGCCATCGCCCAGGTCGAGGCCGACCTGGCCAAGGCCCGCGAGGCGGGCAACGAGAAGTTGGTCAAGGAGCTCGAGGAGAACCTCGCCTCCCGTCAGTCCTTCCTCGACATGGCCCGCCGCGTCTCCGCCGACTACTCCGGCTGAAGTCCCACCCCCGCCGACCCGTCGTTACCGAATAGCAGTAACGACGGGTGGA
>C688J18823_10002931_pt1 | contig 10745 bp, 6 predicted proteins | sample HopSoiMetagenom1_FD_18823 | JGI IMG/M metagenome (IMG submission 18823) | reverse complement strand
GTCTTCCGGGAGGTGCGAAACCGGGAATCGTTAATTCCATTACTGTTAGCCTCTTTACTTCAGTAGGATGTGCAGCTGCGTAAGAATAGGCTACCTGTGTTCCCCAATCGTGACCCACTAGGAAAATTGTTTTAAATCCTAATTTACCAACTAGTTGATGTATATCCTCAGCTACGGTTTTACCATCATAACCAGTTAATGGCTTTGAAGAGTCTCCGAGGCCTCGAAGATCAGGCGCAATAACGGTATAGTTCTTCGCTAAGGCTGGCATTACTTTATGCCATGCATACCATGTTTCTGGCCATCCATGTAATAAAACTACAGGATCGCCATGACCTCCAATAACATAGTGCAATTGAACACCATTAACAGAACCTGTATGATGGGAAAATGTCATATTATCCATCTGAAAAGAATTACCAGTGGGCTGTTGTTGCTGTTGTGCCATTGCGGTATGATTTTTGTATAATGCTATTGTATAAACAAACAATATGCCAGTCGCAATTATACCGATCATGAGAAACGTTATTGCAGTTATATGATGTGAAGCATGAAACGTGGATTTATTTTTCCCAACCATTACTTAGTCTGGTCATCGGTTTGTTATAAAACTATCTTTCGCTCTGCTTTATGATGCAGTTTATTTAGAATAGTGTATCTAATCTAAAGGTAATACTTTCACTTTGATGTTGCTGCTGTTTTTGTCTCCTTCTCTTCCATAATATTTGTAACTTTTAGACCCGAATGTGATATAACGGGGTCAAACAAATAAATAATTATTTTCCTGTTATTTTGTTATTGTATCATCACTTTAGAAACAGACCTAACGATAGTTATTAGGAGAACACCAATAACATCAAAATAATAACTGCAAGAAAGTGTTTGTCGGGCTCTTGGTAAATCTTTAGAAGTTACTTATCTATGATATGATTATCATTGATATGATTAACATTGATATGAAAAGGAAAACTACTTACAATGTATAAATATTGGGTGGCCCTGAAAAAATGGGTGATTCCAGTTAATAAGGTCTTGATATTGTCGTCTTGTCTTTCAATCTACCCAAAAGTAAAGGTATAGAATTGAAATCCTTTTCCTTTAACATCAATTACAATACTATGAGCAGTGTAGTTGTTATGTATAGCTAAATTATATAGCCTTTGTCCATCAATTCTGAAACTACCATAGATGATAAATTATCGCCCAATGAACTGTCAATTTGAACTCTTATTTCTGGTTTCTAACTCATCTGGCCCAGATATGCAGTGTAAAAGATAACCTTTATCATATTTTGGCGTAAGTTCTGCTACTATAGTAAAGCAGCTATGTAGCCTATAATCTATTGAAGAATAGGTTGAAGTTTCCTCATGACTTAAATTCGGAAATGATAAAAGAGATCATATATGTGGAACGTATTCACCAATGGTACTTAAATAAGAATATCCAAAACATGTTAAGGCATAAATGGTATATGGTGTAAGCAAATATGAAATATTGTCACATAATATGCTACTTAACTTGCAAAGAATTCTCGTAGCACTAGTAATTTTGTCTGCAACGCTATTTGCTAATTTTTGGTTTACAATTGTTCTAGCGTATCCATATAATGTTAAGAGTAACAGTAGTGATAACCTACACAGTTCTAATTCGGTAGTTGGTTCGTCAAATCATGATAACAATTTATTAACATTATATAATATTACTAACGATGTATCTTTCACTGGTGAAGTTAATGTAAGTAACTTACCGAATCTTCCATCATCAAAACTTGGTGAAATCATAAATCCGGATGAACATTACCTTACCAGAAATTACACATCATATATTAATGCAAAGAAGCAAGCCGAATTACTAAGATCGGCTAATACATCCACTAGTAAGGTTATTGAGATTCAACATCCTGATCTGCCATCACTAGTACCTAATTCTGGCAATAATAATTCGTCTGCCATCATTAAGACACGTTTTCAAGGATTATCACAAGTTTGTTGCATTCCTCCAGACATACAATTGGCTGTTGGTTCAAAATATGTAATGGAAACTGTAAATTCTGAAGCAGCAATTTATACGAAAACAGGTAACCTAATAAAGAAATTTGGATTAGAATTTCTGTTTAGTCTTCCATCAAGAGAATCATCTGATAGTCATAGCATTACTGATCCTGTTCTGTTGTTTGACAGTACTACCAATTACACTGCATCAAACAACCCCCTTGATGGTATTAATAATATTGACAATAGAAGATGGTTTACATCAATTTCAGATTTAACTACACATAGTATACGCATTGCAGTATCTAAAACTAATGATCCAACAGGAGTTTGGAGAACATATAATTTTCCATTTGAGAATTTGCCTGATAATTGTTCAGATCAACCCTTCATTGCAGTAAGTGACGATAAGCTAGCAATTGGTGTTAACACATGGAGTAACAATTGTAATTGGTCAAACAATAATGATAATTTAACATCGTCACCAAAATTCAGAGGAGTTCAATTCGTTGTTGCAGATAAACGTGATTTACTCGCTGAAGATGAAATAGCACATATTAAATCAATGCAATCGGTTCCTAATACAAAATTCTTTTCATTGCGACCTGCCTTAATTTTATCGCCTACAACAGCCTTATTTTTAGTCACAACCGATGATTTTAATCATGATATGGTGCAGATTGTGACTATTGATGGTAAATTATCTAATTTGCATATTAATAAACCGATTTCTGGCAATATTCATATTACAAGTATATCCCCTGATGGTATTCAACCAATAATATCTTCTACAATCAGTAACAACAATAATAATGATAATAGGGGACAACAACAAAATATACGGCAAGAAGCGCTCGTTACTGTGAAAGAAAAACATCCAGAATACTTTGTGCATACAGGAGACGCAAGGATGCAAAGTCCAATATGGCATAAGGGAAAGCTTTGGTTTGCATTAAATATTGGATGTTTTATTAATGGTGATATCCAAAGTAGATCCTGTATTCGTATAATAGAATTTGATACAAGCACTTCTAAAGTATTACTAGACTTTAATATTGGTCATCTAGGTTCTTCACTATATTACCCAGCATTATCGATAGATAAATCTGGAGATAATATGGGAATTATCATTGGATATTCTTCTTCTAATACTTATCCAAGCCTGTTAGTTAGCTCCATCTCAATCAAAAACAATATTCTTTCCAATTCAAAGTATTTTCAATTTCTAAAGGACGGAACTGCAAATTCATTATCTATGAGGTATGGAGATTACTTTTCAGCAATAATGGATCCATCTGAACCAAATAGCATATGGGTAGCAGGACAGTATTATTACTATTCACCATCCTCCTCTCCGCTGTTATGGTCAACTTATATAGGTAAAATAAATACGGAAAGCAGTAGAAGTTCATAGTAAAATATATGAGTGTATCACCTTTGAGCTACGGTAGAAGGTATGTATGATAATTCCCAGGCGTTTGAATCAAATTTGACTCTATATATCGTGCCCAATATACAGCGAAGGAAAAATTCACTTATATCAATACACACGATAACTAGTGTCCTGGGGACTTTTTTTATCAACAATAGACTCTCATAAGGTCCTAACATTTCAAGATATGATCCTATTTCTTTAAATGAAGCATGATGGTGGTCATCCATATGTTTTAGTACTCAAAGATATGATATCCATTACCAAGCAGATTGTATTTGTTGCATTTGATTACATACTATAGATCAATTCCAGAGGTTCTTTATGACTTTAAAATATCGTCAGTTAATATGTCTTTTTCATATTGATGGTCCACTAGATATTCATCATTTGATGCTTCTTGTTCTTTTTAATTATTATACACGATTTTGTTTATCGTCATCAGCTCCTCGTCCTTGTTCTGATGGTAACACAGCTGCTGGTAAATCTTCTGCTGGTACAGGCTGTTTGGATACGTTTTCGTTGACTATATCACACAAGAACCGCTCAGTAAGAAATGTGTAAAGTTTATGCGCTTCGTCTATGAGCATATTAGCACGGTTATTCTGTGGTAGATAAGAGTGCTGTTGTTCTTCTACATGCAATGGCTGATATATATCATGCGAAAAGCATGCAGGGCGAGGATCATATATTGTTGTAGCCATTGATGGTGACGGATAAAAGTTGTCGTTATGATTAGTGACTAAAGACATGTATTTATCTGGATTATTTCTGATTGATTCAGCTATAGATAATACAGCCAGACTTAGTAATGCTTTCTTTTCTGAAAAAATCCTAAGTATCTCTTCTTGGATAGTTTTTACGAGTTTGATATATGCAGGGTCATTGTTCTTAAAGTTATTTACAAAGGTATGCAGTTTTGCTGATTGGTATATTAAATCATGAAGTACTGCGCGCTCTTTTTCACATTCTGATTTAAAGGTGTCCAGTCTTTTAGACATATGCGTTATATAGTTGCTCAGATCCTGAATCTCTTTACGTTTAATTGGGAGGATAGAGTCCAAGAAATTATTTTCTTCTTGTAGTTCACCGTATCTATGCTCAACTGATGGTAGATAATTATTAGCGATTCTCAATAAGTTAACTACCTGCGATACGCCCATTTTTACTGCCTTAGCTTCTTTGCACAGTTCTACGAAATAGGAGGTATCGCCTTGGAATTCCATATATATCTTGGTAATATTGTCAAGACCAACTAACTTTAAATATTCTCCATAATATCCAGTCGCCTGGGCCTGTCCCAAGTTTAAGTCAATGGTAACCTCTAATAGTGTCTTGCCTTTAGAGAATAACTCGTAAGCTTGTACAGCCAATGATTTGTGCGCTTGTCTTTCTTTTTCTTGAGATGCTTTATCTATAATAGGTTTTATGTCACGAGGAGATATTCTTGCTATTTTGGCTATTTCGCTGTATGTCTTGCTCTCCTTGAAATACAAGTCTAAAACAAGCTCGTCTCTTTGCTCTCTAGTTAATACTCCATTTGGGTTTGTATCTGAATACATTAGTTGAGACATTTTATAAAAAATGAGTATATAATAAAAAAAGACATTATTACCATTCCATATCTTATATTACCATTCCGTTATCATTTCCACTGCCTTGATATCCTCTCATGATTATGCATTTTCATGTATTATCGTCTATTATCGTCTATTATCGTCTATTATCGTCTATTATCGTCTATTATCATGCAATTTTGGCTGAACTCAAAATATGAGCCTAGACAATGAATCGCATAACTAGAGACGGTGTACTTCATATTTGGTTAATAAATCAATCAAACTCAAATCCGTGAATAAGGAAGGGATTTACTTATGTAAAGTACTTTGGGCATTAACCAGAGCCCAAAAGCTACAGCTGGATTCCATCTAATGCTTTAAATTGGCAGGCTTAACGGTTGCTCTTGAATAGAAATTTTTGATTGACTTATTCTTGCTATAAATTACTGGTTGCTTCGGTTCAAATTTATTGTATTTCTATAGAAATCCAGATTTGAACATATGCCATGCCATCAATATGGATCCATGTTAAATAAACGACGGTTCAAAAACCAGCTAGATCCCGGTGCCTTTTACTTAGATATACAAAACACATTCGCAGCCTTTGGTCCACCTTATAATGTGGCTGATAATAAAACCATACTAAATGGCCATCTTTAGTTTTAATTAGCCATAAACGTAATCTTACGCAGCCAAGAATATTCTAGTGAACCCACACAAAGCGAATGCAGTAATAAAGAAGAACAAATCACTAGGCATATATATTGACATACCGAAGGCATCACGCTTATGGTAGGTTTAACGGCACTATCATGGTTAAAAGTTAACCTTATCAACAAACAGAAAATGGCCACTGTCATAAGCCAATTCATAACGCAAAAAACACAAACAAACCAGCAAGCTATCGAATTGGATGTAATTTCCAGAGGGACTTTATCCGATTACATTTCAGTCTTGTGGACTCAATGAAGTAGGAATTATATCCCATGCCTGTAGTATCATTGTCAAATTAAGAATGAAAAATATTCAAATACAGTGTAAGATAGATTTGATAAATTAATAGAGTCTCCATTATTAACTAACAATGGAAAATTATGTAGTCAAATCTTCCTTACCATAGTATACAGTAGATTTTTCGATCAATTCGTCGTTGTTGAATTCAAACTTCTCAATTACAGACCACTTAATTTTATTATCCGGCGTTGCACTATATTCAAATATTACTTTTTGATTTTTAAAGAAATATTCTATTGGCATAAAGCGTAGCATCGGAAATTTCTTTAAACCTGCGCAAAAATATTCTTCCAAATCTCTCTTGTTTGTTATCGTTGCTGAAGTCAGGTTAGGATATAGTAATTTTATCTTAGGACTAGAGAATGATATATTCTCAGAATAAAGGGAAATAACTTCTTTTATATTGTGATCATTCCACGCCTTTGTCCATCTATCTATATGCTTTTTTGCAAGTGTATCATCCATCTCCATATATTATCATCAGCTGTCCTGTGAATATATTTGTCATCATTATATTATATCATTTGCCGTGATTTTGTCTGTATATATAGCTGTAATTGATTTCAAATCAATTGTAAAAAGGAGTGGAATAGTTTCAATGTGCAAAGGGAATATAGTTTATCTAATTAATATTGGATTTGACCGAATCTTTGGTTAGTCGCCAATTAATTAATTAATAATAGTGGAAAAACTAGTCAATACCAACAAAGTAATATCGTTTTTCCATATGTAAGACTATCCTTGTTCAGTATCTTTTGTAGAACGACTAATGAGCAACACCATTGAATCCCCCTTCTACATGCAGGGACCTAGTAGATATGAATCGGTTGAAGGCAATGAAATAACCTCAATACTCGAAACATAACAAATTTCCTGTCATGGTCTTATCGCAATAAGCATTGATATTGTAGGTTCTTAATTTACAGTTTTGGCCACGAATATTTTTACTCTTATCAGAAAATCTTCCACTCTAAAGGTCATTTTGGTCATTTGAGATCAGTTAGCTTCTCACTCAGGTCCCATAGTGCTTTGGCTGTAATCTTATCAATCGTCCAGCGTCGAACCCCCGATGACAATTGGCTGTCATCTGGCACGAGTTCAGCGATGTCGCGATCTGAACAATGTACGTCACCTTTGCCGTTGAGTTAAGAGCTCACTGCACACCATACCGTAGTTGCCAGGTAAGCTTCGAAGTTTATCAGCCTTAGTATCTTGTTCTAATAGATCTACAAGCTCTTGTTTCAGATTCTTGAATGTAAAAGTGTCTTGAATTAGTTTTTCGCTTACTATAGCGGGTTATAGTTGATACCCAACAAATCGTAGCCTATCCTGAAAAGATGCAATGGCTGCTACTGATGGCTGTATCCTTCAAATAATAATATACTTATAACAAAAGTATACAGCAACTTGTCAAAATCGCCAATTAATTATCCTCCAGGACCTTCCTCAAGGCTAACCCTAAAGCTATTCTTTAACTTTCTTCGAGATCCTCTTACTGTTTTACATAATCTTTCAAAAGAGTATGGTGATATTTCTCACTTCAAATTTGGAAAGCACCACATATATCTTCTCAACAATCCAGATTATGTAAAAGAGGTATTGGTAAATCAAGACAACAATTTTAAAGCCGAGGTTTGCAATTGGCAAAGCGCATATTAGGAGAAGGATTATTGACCAGCGAAGGTGAGCTTCATCACAGGCAACGCCAATTAATACAACCAATCTTTCATCCAGAGGAAATCCCCAACTACGCAAATATTATGAGAGAGTATACTTTAGATATATCAAGTCAATGGCATGACCAAGCCACAATAGATATTCACAAAGAATTCATGCATTTGGCATTAGCTATAGTTAGCAAGATTTTCTTTAATGTCAGTATTGAAGAATTAGAGATTAAAGAAATCGATCGATTTGTTACTATTATAATAGAACACTTCAATCGTGCAAGGATACCTTTTGCTAGAATTATAGAAAAAGTACCGTTACCAAGCAATATACGATTTTGTCAAGCTAAAAAACACTTGGGTGAAATAATTTATCGCATAATTGATAGCCACTTAAACAATGATGGCAATAATAATGCCGATAATAGACAACAAAATGAATCTCACCTTTACAAGGACATCATAAATCTATTATTGCAAGATCAAGCTAATGATTATTTTTCAACCAGCAAAAACAATGAAGGTGTCAATATCGCCCGGAACAACAGACAGCAACTAAGAGATAATGTAATGACCATCTTCCTTGCAGGTCATGAAACTGTAGCAAATGCACTCAGATGGACATTTTATCTCCTCTCACAAAATCCTAAAGAAGAAAAAATGCTTCATAATGAAGTTGATTCTGTATTTCATGATGAGGATAATGTGGCTTCTGTTGCTAAAGATATATCTAAATTAGAATATACACAAAGAGTTTTTGCCGAGTCAATGCGGCTCTATCCACCAGCGTGGGCAATAGGACGTCAAGCTATAAAAGATTGCAAGATTGGCGGCTACGTTATACCTGCTGGCTCTTCAATTCTAATGAGCCAATATTTAATGCATCATGACTTTCGATATTTTCCTCAGCCCGAACGATTTGATCCGGAAAGATGGAGTCCACAAGAAAAGGCTAAACGGCCAAGATTTAGCTATTTTCCATTTGGAGGTGGTGTGAGATCTTGTATTGGAGAGACCTTTGCATGGACGGAAGGGATATTGGTTATCGCTACTATTGCTCGACGGTGGAAAATGCAAGTCATGCGCGGAGATCCTCTTATACTTCAGCCGCTTGTCACCCTACGTCCTAAGCATGGAATGCAAATGAGACTGATAGAGCGGAATAACGTTGCACGTATTTAATTAGAACAGTTTATACACAAAGATGTAGCCAAGATTGGTCGAACTAATAGAAGTTGGCAAATATAGATATTAAAGCGTGTTAGTCAATTATCTTAAATTCTGATAGACTATCCGAGATTATTGCTGAATTGCTAAGATAAATTTTGTCAAACTTGGGTACATGTGATTTGATATATAGCCTATATCGAGAAACACTCACTATGATCCCAAATCCGATGACACTATTACTCAATCCCAATCCCACAAACATCCTTACAAGTTTTTTTCGCTGAATGTGAACAGCATTATTTCTATTGATCAAATGTAAAATGCCATATCTAAGTTGTGATTTTTGAAATGTCTCTCCTTTATATACAAATTCTGCCTCCTTAACATTAATAGAAATAATGGCATACCTTTTATAATTTCCCGATATGTATCGTGAAAACTGACTTAATCTCCTCTGCTTACGATCAATTTTGGATTTTATCATATTGCTAGGAGATTTTCCATACAAGACAAGAGATGACAAAAAATTACTTCTGAATATCTGAAATATAGAGAAATGTCCTAGACATACTATCACATCAGGTTTTAATTCCTGAGCCATACTAATTTTATAATTAATACCATTGTTTAGTATATAACCGTCAGTATTAATAATACAAATATTGGATAAAATCCCGGTCTTTCTTGAAATTTTGTTTACTGCTTCGATGATGGCTTCTTCAAAACCGGTTGGGGTAATACTTCCCACAAATTCAATTAAATCTGGGGTAATATCTCGCAAGTCAGTAATGTGAGTAGTTATGATAGCTCCTCCTATAGCATTTGGCGGTGTCAAATCCCCTTGACCTATATCTGCATCGATTACGCTAGGTCTGAAGCCTTTCTTCAAAGCCTCATTTATAAGATAGGTTGCAAACGTTGATTTACCTGTATCAGTATTTCCAATTATCAGTACTTTTCTTAAAAGCTTTATGTTAGAGAGGATACTCTGAACAATGTCTTTCCATATTGACGTACCAGCAACGGAACATGAAGTTAGCCAACTTTCTCCACCTATACAAGTAACTTTACAATTAGGACTTTTCTCAAATGGCAAAATTTTGCCAACATTTACTGATACTCTGCTATTGGAAACATCTTTTCCAAGTACCCATCCCTTTCCTTCTACGCAAACAATCGCAGGACCTTTGACAAGAAGCACATGTTTTGAAGACAAAATTGCTTAATATATTCAACACAATAAAGGTCATATCTTATATACGACTTTCCAGTAATTAATGCAATAAGCCTAACAATCCATCTGACGAGTCATTGGATAATGCTCCAAGCTTTGAAGATTGATGCGCAAAATGTTAAGCCTGTTTTCCTTCTCATAACTGCATACTTCTATGCTACGGCTTAGCAAAATGATAAAGCTTATTACTTCCGTTGTGTACTTCGTGAAAACGGAACACCTCTACAAAATCATAGACCACCTCGTGATCGCCAAGGAGCTCAAAAGAATATAATTGATCTCGAGGGACACGACTTGATTGCAGTGGAACTCGGCCATACCGACAATGACTACACACATTCGACGGAAGTAAAGAGATTAGTAGTAATGGAGATCCCGCCTCCCGGTTTCTTCCCTTCGCCCTCCGTGAACGGCGGACCTCTATTATGGTGGGTCATATTCCATCAAACACCAGATGTACCAGAAGCCCTTGTACAAGGAAAAGAGATGATATATTTGCCATGGTTCTATCATAATTTGCGTATAATCCAGCTGCGATAGCGCAGGCAGCTATTAACGAATATGTCAGCCATTATTCTGGTCTAGGCGGAATGCGTGCGGGATTTGAGTATTACCGGGCTTTTCCACAGGATGCAATTCAAAATATGAATTATTCAAAGACCAAGCTCACAATGCCGG
>C688J18823_10002929_pt1 | contig 10745 bp, 9 predicted proteins | sample HopSoiMetagenom1_FD_18823 | JGI IMG/M metagenome (IMG submission 18823) | reverse complement strand
GGTGCCGAGACGGTTCGCCGCGAGGGGTATGGGCCGGTCCGGCTGAGCGAGGAGGCCCAGGAATGGCGCCGGCTGCGGGGGTTGCCGCCGACCCCGCCGCTCGCTGTGGTGAGCCGGTCGCTCGCACTCGACTGGACGGCGAAGGCGTTCAGGGATGCGCCTGAAGACGCTCGCACCCATCTGATCACCTGTGCGTCGGCGGATCCGACGCGCTTGGCGCAGGCGGAAGAGGTCGCGACCGTCATCGTCGCCGGTGACGAGCGCGTCGAGCCCGCAAGCGCAATGCAGGCGTTGGCTGAGCTCGGCCGGCGGGTAGTGCTGTGCGAAGGTGGCCCGATGTGGCTCGGTGAACTCGTCGCGGCGGATCGCCTCGATGAGTTGTGCCTCACGATCTCGCCGCTGATGGGCGGTGACCCGCTACCAGTCGCGGTGACCCCGCCCGGCTCCGGATTGGCGGAGTTTGATCTGAAGGGCACCATGGCTGAGGACCACACCCTCTTTCTGCGCTACGAGCGGCGGGCAGGTAAATGACGTGAGCGATGACGCCTTCGGCACCTTGATGGCCTCGGCCGACCCCCCGCTGATCGTCCTGACCACCGCTGCTGAGGATGAACAGGCGGGATGCCTGGTTGGCTTTCATGCGCAGTCAAGCATCGCGCCTCAGCACTACTGCGTGTGGCTGTCGAAGGCCAACCACACTTACCGTGTGGGTCTGCGAGCGGCACACTTCGCCGTGCATTTCTTGACCGCGGACGACTTCGCCATCGCGGAGCGGTTCGGCACCCTGTCAGGTGAAGACGCGAACAAGTTCGAAGGGTTCGACGTCGATCTCGACCCGCACGGCGTTCCGGACCTCAAGGCTTGTCCAAACCGGATGTCACTTGAACGCATCGCTGTGCTGGATGACGGTAGCGACCATGTCTGCCTCACCACGCGGGTGCGCGCAGCTCGGAGCGAGAAGCCCTTCGCACCACTGCGCGTCTCGAGTGCCATCCACCTCGTCCCAGGTCACAGCAGCGAGGAGCGGGCCATCCAGCCGTAACAGCCTTCACCTCAACCGACACCCAGGCACTTACTTCCAGACTGTCAGTCGGTGCCCAAGGGTCCCCGATGGGTCACGCTCGGGTGACGGCTGGCGCGGGTCGGGGCGTGACGCATCGTCACGGTCACATGTGGGAACTTGTTCCCTCCGCGTGCGCCACGAGCTCTTGGGCGACCAGTCGCACGCTGACCCCGCGGTGCTCTGCGGTCTGCTGCAGCAGCGCGAACGCCTTCGCCTCGGAGAGCTTGTAGCGCTCCATCACGATTCCCAGTGCCTGACCGACGGCGCGCCGCTCGGCGACGGTGGTCTCACGGTTGTGGTACTCGGCCGCATATGCAAGGGCCGTCGCGGAGTGGCGCGCGAACAAGTCGGTCAGCACGGCCGTGTCGTCGAAGGCACCGGACCGCTGCGAATACAGGTTGAGCAGCCCACGCGCGTGGGCGGTGTCGAACAGCACCACAGCCACTTGTGCACGCACTCCAGCCCTCGCCGCGACTGCGCCGTAGGCGGGATAGCGATCATCGCGGGACAGGTCGGAGGTCGTCACCGCGGGCGCCTGGCCCGGCCCGAGAATGCCGCCGGCGTCGGCTTCCGCCACCAAGTCGTCGCGCAGCGCCTCGATCGGCTCGCGAACGCGCTGTCCGCCCCGGTCCGGCGCACCACCCGCCGAGGCTTCCCTGGAATCCTCAGTGCCGGCAGGAAACGCTCTCATCGATCTCGAGGAGTCGATCACGTCGACGGCCGGTCCCTCGTCGAGCGCCTGCTGCAGGCGATCCAACCGTGCCGCGGTGTCCGCGGCCAACTCGCGTGCTGCCGCCCCTACGTCGCCCGCCGGCTCAGAACCGGCGTCCACGGAACCGGTCGCCGCGGCCGTTTCGAAGCGGCCGTTCTCGTGCTCGACGGTGATGGTTGCTCCGTCCACGTCCGGCAGTAGCTCCACGGCGGCATCCGTCACCCGGCGCAACGTCTGCGCCAGGTCACCCGGCCTCAGGGCGGCATGCAACTCTGCCATGACGGCCACAAGATCACTGCTGTTGGCCACAAGTTCGACGGTACCCGGAAGCGCGTCCGCGTACGCCCGTATAGGGGCTCATCGTGCGATACGACGCACCCTCCCGCGCTCGGATCGCGACTATAAATCCGGACGTCCCGCAACGTTACTGTTGTGGCGACTGTGCCGCGCTCTGGCGCGCTCGCTCCAGGGTCGGTGCCCGTTCTCGCTCGCTCCCGAGTGGGCACCCGTGCCCGGCTGCCGACCGCGGGTGGTCAGCGCAGAAGCGACATCGCCATCCGCCGGTAGGTGTGCCTTCGCCCACGGATCGCGATGCTGTACGCCAGCAGGTTCTCCGGCAGGGCGATGCCGAACAGACCGCAGTCGCCCAGGTGGTGGACGTCGGTCCCGGTCATCTTCGCCATCAGCGCGATACGCCGGATGGTGCCTTCGTCGGCCCCCTCCTGCGAGGTTCCGACTGTAGTCATTGTCAGCGCCCCGGCGTCGTGCACCGTCTCCACCCAGCCGCGCACCTGCGTTTCGTGGCAGCCGGGGACGGTCCCGGGAGCGGGCAGCAGCACGATGTCCGCGCCGGCCGCGACGAAACCCTCGAGCGACCGGTCGTCGACGATCCGGCTGCCTGCCTGCGACGCGCTGCCGGCCGCGTGCATCCGTCCCGCCATCACGACGACGTTTGGCCCGGCGGCCTCGCGGGTGGCGCCCACCGCGCGGGCGAGCGAGTCGTTGGTGACGCCCATGCCGGGGTTGCCGGTCAGCACGACGGCGTCGACACCGAGCCCGACCGCTGCCGCGACGTTCTCCTGCGTCGCCAGCCGCCCGGACGTGCCACCTGGACCGAAGTGGTCGTCGGTGACCCGGTCGGCGTGCGGGTCCACCGGCTCGAGGTTCACCGCGACCAGCCGCCCGGTGAGCCGCTTGACCTCGCGGACGACGTCCGCGGCGTCGGCCACTTCGATCGCATGGACCGCCGGGCGTCGCACGTCGAGCAGGTTCAGCACGACGAGGTCGGCCCCCATGGCGGCCGCCACCTCGGGGTTGCTGACGTCATGGACCGCGGCCATCGCGGGGGCGATGACCTCCGCGGCGAGCACGCGGCCCTCGCTGCCGCGGATCGAGGCGAGCACTTCCTCGCGGCCGTACGTGGCCAGCTCGCGTGCCGTGGTGTCGAGCAGGCGCTTCGTCATGCGGACCTCTCTGTTCTGGCGGCGCGACGGTCTAGAGCGCGAAGGCACGTGATCGTCGTCGGCACGTCGGCCGCGAGATGCGAGACCCCGCTCAATTGCTGGCCCCCGAGGCCGCCGACGAGCCGGACGGTGGGCGCCTGTTGCTCGGTCTGAGTTGTGTTCTCCGTCATGGCCGGCAGGCTAACCGGAGGCGGCTATCGGCAGGGGCGTTCGGCCTCGCTTTGCCAACGAACAGCGCGGCCACGGGACGCATGACCCCCGCCGTCGCGCCGTATGGGCTCAGTCTTTGGACGGCGGAGCGATTGAGTCGCGGCTCACGAAGGTCGTGGACTTGACGTAGGAGCGGGCGGGGTACGTGGCGCCGGCGATTCGCTCGAGCAGGATCTCGGCGGCGCACTTGCCCAGCTCCTGGGCGGGCTGCGCGACCACACTGATGGCGGGGGCCACCACACCGGTCCAGTCGGCGTCGTCGAAGGTGACCAGCGAGACCTCACGCGGAATCCTCTTATCTGCGGCACGCAGAGCCTTGAGGACGCCGAGCGCGACGACGCTGTCCGAGGCGAAGACGGCGGTCGGCGGCTGGGCGAGGTGGAGCAGCTGGGTGGTCAGTCGCTCGGCCAGCTGCCTGGTGTGGGCGCCCGTGCGCAGGTACGCCCTGGGCTGGCTGACGCCCGCCTCGGAAAGGGCCGCCAGGTAGCCGTCCACGCGGTCGCGGCCCGAGGAGACGCTCGGCCGGTCGAGGGTGTCCTGATCGGCGGAGCTGGCACCGCCGGTCACCATCGCGATCCGCTCGTGCCCCGCGGATAGCAAGCGCTCCGTGACGTTACTCGCCGCACCGAGGTTGTCGACCAGTACGACGTCGGCAGCGAGCCTCTCCACCTGCCGGTCCAGGAGGACCACCGGGCAGCCCGCTCGTTGCGTGGCGGCGAGGTGCTCGACGTCGACGGGGGAAGCCGGTGCGACGATGATGCCGTCCACCCGCTTGGAGACGAGCACCTGTACGGCCGACCGCTCGGTGTCGACGTCCTCGTCGGTGTTGACGAGCACCACTTCGTAGCCCGCTGCCCTCGCCACGTCGCTGACACCACGCGCCGTCGCCGCGAAGAACGGGTTCTCGATGTCGGCGACTACGAGGCCGACCGTGTTGCTCCGACCGGTGATCATGGTCGCGGCGAGTTCGTTGCGCTGGTAGCCCAGGGTGTGCGCCGCCTCGGTCACCCGCTCGCGCGCGGCCTTGCTGACGGAGCCATAACCGCCCAAGGCTCGCGCAGCCGTCGCGGTCGAGACGCCCGCCTCGCGGGCGACGTCCGCAAGGGTCGCGGTCACCCCTGACCTGTTCGATCCGTTAGCCACTCTCGGCTCCTTAGAAATTTTTGGGCGAGCCATTGACGTGTGCACCCACACATGAGAACGTTATCAATGTTGGTGAGAACGTTATCACCGTGTCACAACCCCGAGCGGAAAGCCAGGCGACACACGCAGCTGGGCGCCGCAAGAACCGAGAAGGAACCCATGACTTCTGACAACACCCGACGCGTTGCCGTGGTCGGCGCCGGCATCCTCGGCGTCTCCACCGCCGTGGCCCTCGCTCGCAAAGGCGTGCGGGTCACTTTGTTCGCGGAAGCGTCACCCAGCAGTGGAGCGTCAGGTCGCTCGCTGGCCTGGCTCAACTCCTACGGTCGCCGGACGCCGGAGTACCACAATCTGCGGCTGCTTGGTCTGGACCGGTACCGGACCTTCGCCAGCCGGGTCGACGCCGCCTCCTACCTGCGGTTTGACGGCGGCCTAACTTGGGGCCCCGACGGCCAGGCAGACGGACACCGCGACGCGTTCGAGTACATGCGCAAGATTGGGTACGCAGCGGAGTGGATCTCCGCTGAGGAGGTCGCCGCCCTGACGCCGGGCGTCGACACCACTGCCATCCCGGCCGAGGGTGCCATCTTCAACCCTCAGGAGGGGTGGGTGGACCTGCAGCGTTTGATCGACGAGCTCGTTGACCAGTTCCTCGCGCTGGGAGGCGTCGTCCGCACCGACAGCGGGCGGTGCGAGATCACCGTGGCCGGTGGGCGTGTCACGGGGGTGCGTACCGGCCACGGTGAGGTCGTCCCGTTCGACACCGCGGTTCTTGCCACCGGGGCCGACGTGCCCGGCACCCTCCGCGACCTGGGCATCTCCGTCCCGGACGCCACACCGATCGCGCTGTTGGTGCGCACACCTCCCATCGGCACCACTTTGCGCGCGGTGCTCAACACGCCACGCGTCGCCGTACGGCCCACCCCCGAGGGCGGACTCGTCCTCGACTCGGCCTGGTCGGAGGAGGAGGTCGAGGTCCGCCCTGACGGCACCTACGAGGTGCACCAGGAGACGGTCGAGGGCCTGCTCAAGGAGGCCTCCGCGGTGCTCGAAGGCAGTCCCACGCTGACCTGCGAGTCCTACGGCGTCGGCCCCAAGCCCATCCCGGGTGACGGCGAACCCGTGCTCGGCATGGTCGACGGCATCGAGGGCTACCACGTCGCCTTCACGCACAGCGGCGCAACACTCGGCCTCATCGCCGGCGAGCTGATCGCCGAGGAGCTCGCACAGGGCGGCCCGCACCCGCTGCTGGACCCGTTCAGGCCCTCCCGCTTCGCCACCGCCAACAACCCCGTCTGACGAGTTCTCTCACGAATTGGAAACAGCAATGAACAAGAACACCATCGCCCGGCGGCTCNCCGCCGCCGCCGCAGCAGCAGTCGCGATCCTGGCCACCGCCGCGTGTGGCTCCAGCTCCTCCGGATCCGACGCCAGCTCAGGCAAGGACAACCCGTACCACCTGATCGACGCGGGCACGGCACGCGTCGCGAGCATGGGTGACGCCAAGCCGTACACCTTCACCGACGCTTCCGGAAACTTCACTGGCTTCGACGTCGAGCTCTTCAAGGACGTCGCCAAGCGGGTCGGGATCCACAAGGTCGTCTTCACCGGCCAGGACTTCTCCGCGATCCTGCCCGCGGTGAACAACGGCCAGTTCGACGTCGGCGTCGCAGCGATCGGGATCACACCCGAGCGCAAGCAGACTGTAGATTTCTCCGACGGCTACCTCGCCGGGTATCTGACGGTGATCTCACCCAAGTCGGCGAATATCTCGGACAAGGCCGACCTCGATGGCAAGCGGCTCGGCGTCGTGCAGGGCACTTTGCAGGAGTCGTACGCCGCCAAGCACTTCCCCGACACCGAGCTGGTCCGGTTCCCGGACAACAACTCGGGTATCTCGGCTCTCAACAGCGGAACGATCGACGCACACTTCGCCGACTATGAGGCGGCCAAGCAGTACGTCGGGCAGTACAAGGACCTTGAGATGGCGATGAACATCCCGTCCTTCGACGCACCGGCCGGTTTCGCGGTCAAGCAGGGCAACGACGTGCTCCTCGCCGCCCTCAACAAGGGCTTGCACGAGGCCATGCAAGACGGCACCTGGAAGAAGCTCTACCAGAAGTGGTTCCCGGGTTCCCCCATGCCGAAGCAGTATCTGCCCGCGAGCACCCAGGGCTGACATCCGGCCGAGGTGGGTGACCATGTGCCACGGTCACCAACCTTCCCCCACCAAACTGGAGACACCAAATGGACTGGCTCGACACACTCCGGCGCACGTTCCTCGATTTCGGCGCCATGTGGGAGGTCTTCCCGCAGCTGCTCAAGATCGGACTGAGGAACACGCTGATCATCTCCCTCGCCGCCACCGCCATCGGGCTGGTGCTCGGCATGATCGTCGCGGTGATGGGCATCTCGACCTCGAGGTGGCTGCGTATCCCTGCGCGCATCTACACCGACGTCTTCCGCGGCCTCCCCGCGATCCTGACCATCCTGCTGATCGGTCAGGGTCTGGCCCGGTTCAGCCAACAGCTGTTCGGTCCCTCGCCGTACCCGCTGGGGATCCTCGCCTTGAGCCTGATCGCCAGCGCGTACATCGGAGAGATTTTCCGGGCCGGCATCCTCGGTGTCGACAAGGGCCAGCTGGAGGCCTGTCGCGCGCTGGCGATGAGCTACCCCAAGGCGATGCGCCTGGTCGTGGTTCCCCAGGGCATCCGCCGGATGCTTCCGGCGCTGGTGAACCAGTTCATCGCCATCGTGAAGGACTCCAGCCTGGTGTACTTCCTCGGCCTCCTGGTCTCCCAGCGGGAGCTGTTCCGGGTCGGACAGGACGCGGCCGTTCTCACCGGCAACCTCTCGCCGCTGGTGATGGCTGGCGTCTTCTACATGATCATCACGGTCCCGCTGACCCACTTGGTGAACCACATCGACCACCGGTTCCGCACCGGACACAGGCCGAGCGCTCCGGCGAGCGGACTGAACGAGGTAGACGAGCTTGACCAGGCCGTCCCGGCCCTGACTCTCGGAGAGAACACATGAAAGCGATGACCGCGACCCAGGAGCACACCGCGAGCGTCTTCCACGGAGCATCCGTGGACCTCGCCGACCTGACCCTCGCCTACGGCCCCGTCGAGGTCGTCCGTGATGTCAGCCTCCACGTCGACGCGGGCACCACCACCTGCGTCATCGGCCCGTCCGGATCGGGCAAGTCGACCCTGCTTCGGGGGATCAACCGACTCCACCAGCCAAAACGAGGGGACGTCTTGATCGGAGGGGAGAGTGCGCTGAAGGTGAACCCGGAGGTCCTGCGACGTCGCGTCGGCCTTGTCTTCCAGCACTTCAACCTCTTTCCGGACCACACGGCCCTGGAGAACGTCGCGCTGGCGCTACGGAAGGTCAAGGGGCTGCCGAAGGAGCAGGCCTTCGAGGCTGCCCGACAGCGCCTGAAGGAGGTCGGCCTCGCGGAGCGCGAGTCGCACCGTCCGCGGAACCTGTCGGGCGGACAGCAGCAGCGTGTCGCCATCGCCCGCGCGCTGGCGATGGAGCCGGAGGTGATGCTGTTCGACGAGGTCACCAGCGCGCTGGACCCAGAGCTCGTCAAGGGTGTGCTGAGACTGATGGCCGGCCTGGGCGCGCGCGGCATGACCATGGTCGTGGTCACCCACGAGATGAACTTCGCCCGCCGGGTGGCCGACCAGGTGGTGTTCATGGACGAAGGTCGGGTGGTCGAGGCGGGCCCGCCTGCGCAGCTGTTCGACAATCCGCAGAGCCCGCGGCTGCAGCGGTTCCTGTCGGAGGTGCTGTGAGCGCCACCCCTGTCTCGCCGGGCCCGACCCAGCGTGACGCGGGCCGCTGGAAGCGTCCGACCGGCATCGTTCGGACCGCGGTGATCGGCTTCGGCACCGCCGGAAGGGTGTTCCACGCGCCGTTCCTCCACGCCAATCCTCGGTTCTCCCTCGACCTCGTGGTGACCAGCAACCCGGAACGGCGGCGGGCGGTCGGCGACCTGTTCCCGGAGGCCCGGGTGTGCGAAAGCCCCGAGGCGCTGTTCGAGGACATTGAGGGGATCGACCTGGTCGTCATCGGCTCTCCGCCGGAGACACATGTGCCACTTGCGCGCGAGGCGATCCGTCGCGGCATCGCTGTCGTGGTCGACAAGCCATTCTGCGTCACCGCGGCCGACGGGCGGCAGGTTATCGCGGAAGCCGAGGCGGCCGATGTCCCGCTCACCGTCTTTCAGAACCGCCGATGGGACGGGGACTTCCTCACCCTGCAGTCGCTCCTGGGCTCCGGCGGCCTCGGCGAGGTCCGCCGCTTCGAGTCGCGCTTCGAATGGTGGAAGCCGGAGGAGGCCAAGGGCTGGAAGCGGCAGGCGCGTCCCGACCAGGGGGGAGGCATCCTCTACGACCTCGGCACCCACCTGATCGACCAGGCCCTTCGGCTCTTCGGCCCGATCCAGAGCAGCTACGCGGAGTTGGCATCGCACCGTACCCCGGGCACCGACGACGACTCGTTCGTCTCGCTGCTTCACGAGTCCGGTGTTCGCACGCAGCTATGGATGAACGGGATGGCCGCCCAGGTCGGGCCCCGCTTCCATGTACTCGGATCGTCCTCGGCGTACACCAAGTGGGGGCTCGACTCTCAAGAGTCGACGCTGAAGTCCGGTGCCATGCCGACCGACGACGGGTACGGCGTGGAGCCGGAGTCGTCGTGGGGAATGCTCGGTGTCGACGGGAGCCTGGAGCGGGTGCCCGCCGAGCGCGGGCAGTACGACACGTTCTACGCAGGTCTCGCCGAGGCACTGCTCGACGGAGGCGCCCTGCCGGTGGATCCGGCTGACACGGTGGCGGCGATCGAGCTGATCGAGGAGCTGCACGCGCGGTTCGGGGTCGTCAATGAAGGCTGACCCGATCCTCCAGCCGTTGGAGATCAACGGCCTCACCGTGCGCAACCGGATCTACAGCACCGGGCACGCGCCGTCCGGTTACCTCCAAGACGGTCGCCCCGGGCTGCGCTACGAGCTGTATCACGAGGAGAAGGCCAAGGGCGGAATCGGGCTGACGATCATCGGTGGCTCGAGCAACATCGCGGTGGACTCGGCCAACGTGTTCGACCAGATCTACGCCGGGGACGACAGCATCCTGCCGTTCTACCGCTCAATCTCGGAGCGGATACATCAGCACGGTACGGCGATCATGGTGCAGCTCACCCACATGGGCCGCCGGTCGAAGTGGGACGTGGGCCATTGGTTGCCCGCGGTGGCGCCGACGCCGGTGCGGGAGCGCGCGCACCGCAGCTTCCCCAAGGAGCTCGAGGCGTCGGACATCCGGCGCATCATCGCGGCGTACGGCGCTGCCGCCCGGCGGGCTCGGGACGGGGGGCTGGACGGGATCGAGCTGACCGCGATGGCGGGGCACCTCATCGACCAGTTTTTGTCACCTCGCACCAACGCGCGCACCGACGAATACGGCGGCAGCTCGAGCAACCGACTGAGGTTCGGCATCCAGGTGCTCGAAGAGGTTCGTGACCGGGCGGGCTCAGACTTCGTCGTCGGCCTGCGGATCCCCGGTGACGAGGGCGTCCGCGACGGCATGGGTGCCGAGGGTTGCATTCAGATCGCCAAGGAGCTCGCCGAGACCGGTCTCGTCGACTTCTTCTCCGTGGTGTACGGCGGAGGGGCGACCGACCTCGAGCTGGCCAAGCTGATCGCGCCATTCGGGACACCGCTTGGAGGAGCGATCCCCGTCGCACACGCAATCCGTGACGCCGTGAACATCCCGATCTTTCACGCTGGACGGATCGCCGACCTGGCCACCGCCCGGCACGCCTTGCAGAGCGGCGCGGTCGATATGGTCGGGATGACCCGAGCCCACATTGCCGACCCGCACATCGTGGCCAAACTCGTGTCGGGCGAGGAGGACCGCATCCGACCCTGTGTCGGGGCGACCTACTGTGCCTCGAGGGTCGAGACGTTCTGCCTTCACAACCCGGCAACGGGCAGGGAGCAGGTCATTCCGCACCGGGTGCACCCTGCGCCGGTGAGCCGCAAGGTCGTCGTCGTCGGCGGGGGTCCCGCGGGCTTGGAGGCGGCGCGCGTCTCCGCCGAGCGAGGTCACACGGTGACCTTGCTCGAGGCCGGCGACCGGCTCGGCGGTCA
>C688J18823_10002928_pt1 | contig 10747 bp, 8 predicted proteins | sample HopSoiMetagenom1_FD_18823 | JGI IMG/M metagenome (IMG submission 18823) | reverse complement strand
AATCCCTTGAACGGAAGAACGGCCAAACCGTAAACGACGATGCCCCAGGTAATCGACGGCACGCCATTCAGAACGTCGGCCACAAAACGCAGCATCCAGTTTCCCCGACTGGATCCATATTCGGCCAGGTAAACTCCGCCCAGTACGCCCGGAGGGATGCCGATTATTGCGGCCAGACCCAGCAGTTGCAGCGAGCCGACCATCGCGTTCGCCATGCCCCCGCCGGTCACTCCGACCGGCTTTGGCAGCTCTGTAAAAAATGACCAGCTAACGGCCACGGCACCATTTCGGACCAGGTGATAAAATACCAGCGCCAGCGGCGCCGCGACGAGTAGCGCAGATAACGAACAAAGCACAGTGACCAGCCCGCTTTTCATTTTGCGCCACCGGTGATTTCCCATGATGAAGCTGATGTTCATTGTACAGCTCTCGTGGCAGATCCCATCGACATGGTCTTGAGAAACACTTGCGCGACCAGATTAGATGCGATCGTGATGGCGAATAGAACGAGGCCGATCTCAACCAGAGCGTGCAAATAAAGATCGGTGGTCGCTTCGGTGAATTCATTCGCGATGACGCTGGCGAGGGTGTAACCGGGAGCGAAAAGCGAGGCCGAGATCTGAGGAGTGTTGCCAATCACCATCGTGACCGCCATCGTCTCGCCAAGCGCCCGGCCAAGACCGAGAATTACCGCTCCAAACAAACCTTTTTTGGCATAGCTGAGCACAGCGATTCGAGTCACTTCCCACCGGGTTGCACCCAAAGCGTAAGCAGCTTCTCGCTGGAGGTTAGGCACGGACCGCAAAATTTCGCGCGAAACCGAAGTGATGATCGGCATGATCATGATGGCGATGATGATACCGCCCGCAAGCATGCTCGTGCCGTAAACCGGTCCGCTGAAGAATGGAGTCCAACCGAGCGTTCGTTTCAGAAATGCGAACGGGTAATCGCGTAACCATGGGACCATTACGAAAATTCCCCAGAGACCGAGGATCACGCTCGGGATCGCCGCCAGCATTTCGATGAGCGAAACGAGTGGTTGCCGAATGCGGAGCGGTGCAAGTTCGGTTAGGAATACAGCGGTCGCGATGCTCAGCGGTACTGCGATGATGAGAGCGATCAGAGAGGAAACGATAGTGCCGTAGATAAATGGCAGCGCGCCAAAATGCTCGGCAACCGGGTCCCAGGTGCTGGTGATGAGAAAGTTCCACCCGAATCGTTTGATTGATAACTCGGAGCCGCGGGCCAACTGCCAGCCCACCAGAAAAACCAGCAACACGACCGCCAATGCCATCGCGAGCGTAAGCCATTCGAACGCCTTATCCGCAAAACGCGTTGGCGGCGGAATCTCAGCCACCGCGCCGGTTTCCTTTGGAGTTACAATTGCGACGGCCATCACTGAGTCCGAAATGCGGTTAAACCTGACTCGGCTGCTACAGGCCGGGAAGAACCTACAACTTGATCTCGTCGATTCGTTTCATCACCCGCTCGGCGATATTCTGCGGTAGAGGCGCGTAATTCAAATCTTTCGCCATTTGTTCTCCCTTGGTTTCGGCCCACTTCAGGAATTCCACCAGCTTCTTGCCTTTGGCGGCGTCCTTCTGCTGTTGATAAACCAACAGCCAGGTTGCTCCGGCAATGGGGTATGAGTCTTTCCCCGGAGCGTTTGTCATGGAAAAGCGAAAATCGTCGGGAATCTGCGCGGTGCCGATCGCCGCGGTGACGGATTCCAGGGATGCTTTCACGAAATTACCGTCGGCATTTTTGATATCTGCATACGGCATCTTGTTTTGAACGGCGTAGATTAACTCCACATAACCGATGGCTCCCGGAGTTTGCTTAACCTGGCCGGAAACGCCTTCGTTGCCTTTGGCTCCGATTCCGGTGGGCCAGTTAACCGAAGTATTGGTGCCCACTTTCGATTTCCAATCCGCGCTCACCTTCGCCAGATAATCGGTGAAGATATAGGTCGTGCCGCTGCCGTCGCTGCGATGCACAACGACGATTTCTTTGTCCGGCAAAGATACTCCGGGGTTTAATGCGGTTAGTTTGGCATCATTCCAGCGCTTGATCTTGCCCAGGAAGATGTCGGCAGTGGTATCCGCGTCCAGCTTGAGCGTCGGGCTTCCCTCCAGATTGTACGTAACCACATCGGCGCCCGCCACGGTCGGGATATGCAAAAGCTTCCCCGGAGCCTTGGCCAGATTGTCGTCGCTCATCGGTCCATCGGACGCTCCAAAATCCACCGTCTGAGCGAGGATCTGTTTTTGGCCGCCGCCTGAGCCGATTGATTGGTAATTAAACCGGACTGAAGGATCAACTTTGGCGTACTCGTCGAACCATTTCGAGTAGATCGGATAAGGAAATGTTGCGCCGGCGCCGTTGATCGTCATCTGGGCGAAACTCGAAACGGCGGACGCGGCGAAAAAAACTGCGAAAAAAGCACATTTAAGCTGGCGGTTTGGCATGTAGCAAACGTGCCGCACCTCTGATGATGAGGTCAAAAGCTTTACTGTTACGATTCTGTGACGCTCCCGGACTGATTATGGTGGCTCAACGGCAGGATGACTCGAACTCTGGTCCCGCCCACCCGCGTGCTCTCCGCCTCAACCCGGCCTCCGTGCATCTGCGCAATATGTTTCACAATCGAGAGCCCGAGCCCGGTGCCGCCGAGTTCCCGGCTGCGCGCTTTATCAGCTCGATAGAATCGCTCAAAGATCCGCCGCAGGTCAGCCTCGGGAATTCCGATCCCGGTGTCGCTGACACTGATCTCGACGTTATCGTCGCGACGGACCGCCTCGAGCCGGATTTTGCCCCCGGCATGAGAGTATTTCACCGCGTTATCCAGCAGGTTGTAGAGTACTTCCTGCAGGCGTGTCGGATCCGCGTAAATGTTTGGAACCGAGGGACTCAATCCCACGTCGATACTTAACTTCTTTTCCGCGAATCGTTTACCCCAATCGCGCACAATAGAGGCAAACAATTCGCTCAACCGGACCTCTTGAAGGTGAATATTCGAATGACCAGACTCCAATCGGGCAAGGCTAAGCAAATCGTCGGTCAGGGCGGATAACCGGTCAGAATGTTTTTTCATCACTTCGAGAATCCGATTCAATTCATCAGGCGACAGTTCCGGATCTTCGAGAAGTGTTTCGATGTATCCGCGCAGAATCGACAGTGGGGTCCGGAGCTCGTGCGAAACGTTTGCCACGAAATCGCGCCGTATTTCGTCACTTTTTTTCAATTCTGAGATGTCGTGAAAAAGCACTACCGCTCCGTTGATCGCGCCTGAGTCGGCGACGGTTGTGACCGCACTGAGCTGGAGAAAACGGGCGGTCCGGTTAGGCGCCTCGGTCAGCTCCAGTTCCCTTCTTTGCGGTTCGCCCGATGCAATTGCTTCCCTGATCAAGCGATCGATGTCCGCCTGGCGAACCACCTCCAGAAGAGGAACTGCCGGAACTGAGTCAGTTAGGCCAAATAACTCCCGAAAAGCGCGATTGGCCAACGTGATGCGGCGCTGGCTATCTACCACTAATAGACCGTCCTGCATTGCCGTGGCGATAATATCGGTGCCGGATGCACCCTCAATCAGCTGTTGCGCCAGGTCTTGCTGCCGGCTAAACAGATTCTCCAATGTTAGGCCAATTCGCCTGGCGCTGTCCGCTCCGCCGATGAGAAAGGTTTGCGGTTTTCTTCCTTCCCCGATGTCGCCGACCAGTTTTTCAAGGTCGGCCCACGGCGCGATCCACCTTCGCCAGACCGCGTAACCGACCGCAACCGCAACCGCAATGCTGAATACAGCCCAGCCCCAGAGCGTCACGGTTGTTATTCACTGAACCGGTAACCGAAGCTCCGCACCGTCTCAATTGCGTCGCCTGATTTCCCGAGCTTCGCTCGCAGCCTCCGCACGTGAGTGTCGACGGTTCGCGTATCGATCATACTTTCGTATCCCCACACTTCGTTCAATAGCCGATCGCGCGGCTGAACCCGCCCCCGTTTAACGAGGAGGGCATGCAAGAGCTTGAATTCGATACTCGTCAGATGCACCTGTTTGCCTAACACCGAAACGCGGTGCCGGGCGGAATCCACCACAATCGCGCCTGCCACAATCTCGCCATCGTCGCCCCCGCTGATGCGTCTGCGCAATATTGCGTGAATCCGCAAAATCACCTCTCGCGGGCTGAACGGCTTGGCCACGTAATCGTCTGCGCCAAACTCGAGTCCGAGGATTCGATCGATCTCCTCGGCCTTCGCGGTCAGCATCAAGATCGGGATATCGCGCGTCTCGGTCCGGGACTTCAGAATCTTGCAAAGCTCGAGTCCGGACAGGCCGGGAAGCATCAGGTCGAGAATGATCAGTGCCGGTTTTTCATCGCGCGCTTTTTGCAACCCGGTGATCCCGTCGGCGGCGGTCGATACAGTGAATCCGCCGGCCCGCCGGAGATTCAGCGTAAGGAGATCGATGACGTCGCGTTCGTCTTCGACGATCAGGATGTTTTTGGCCGCTGCAGGCATGAGCAGCCTCTCTGTTCCCCAGCTACTTCGACTCGGGAATTCCCTCAGGCTTAGGTCCGAACTTTTCATTCAATGCCTGAGTGAATTCCTGCAGACTTGAGACGATCTGGGGAGCCTTTGCCAGAACTGTGGTCGCCAGTTTTTCAGCATAATCGGGTCGCCTCTGCGACATCTCGGAAAGCGCCATCATCACGGCGAGCGCATTGTTTATCGAATGCTTGATTTCGCTGAATTTCTTCTGGAGTTCGGCAAAATCGCCGGTTGTCGGGGCGTGGGTGGGATCACTCATAAACGGCCGAAATCCAATGGAAAAAAGGTGGGTATGTGCTTGACTTAAAGGTTCGACATTTCTCGTTAAAATGCCTGCGCAAGTTATCAAAATTAGTGGGGCTCGCCAGCACAATCTCAAGAATCTCCATGTGGAGATCCCTCGGGAGAAACTCGTTGTAATCACGGGGCTAAGCGGCTCGGGCAAATCGTCCCTGGCCTTCGACACGTTGTATGCTGAGGGCCAGCGAAGGTATGTGGAAAGCCTGTCTGCCTACGCGCGGCAGTTCCTCGATCGGCTGGAGAAGCCCGATGTCGATTTCATCGAGGGCCTTTCGCCGGCGATTGCAATCGAACAGCGCAGCGCCGGAGCGAATCCCAGGTCCACGATTGCTACCACCACCGAAATCTTCGACTACCTCCGCGTCCTGTATTCTGCCATCGGCCAGCCGCACGATCCCGCCACGGGCCAGCCGGTGTTTCGCCAAACCCCTTCGCAGATCGTCGACAAAATCCTGGCGCTCCCAGCTGAAACGAAAATTGTTCTGCTCGCGCCGCTGATTCAAAACCAGACCGGCGAATTTCGGGATATTATAGAGAAGGCAAAGCGAGAAGGTTTCGTCCGGATCCGGGTTGATGGCGAAATCATCGAGCTTTCGCGGCCTGAGCCGATCCGGCTCAAACGCGCTGAGCGACACAGCATTGAGGCGGTGGTCGACCGTTTGGTGGTGCGTGACGGGATTCGCGTCAGGCTGACCGATTCGATAGAGACCGCCCTGAAATGGGGAGAAGGTCGCGTGGTTGTGCTACGACAACCGACGGACGCGCAAATGGGCAACTCGAGCAGCGCCACCGACAGCGGTTTACCTGATCGTAACTGGGAGGAGCTCCGGTTTTCCACTCAATACGGCAATGCCGAGACCGGCTTCACGTTAGGCGAGCTGACGCCGAAACATTTCTCGTTCAACAGCCATCTCGGCGCCTGTCCAGTATGTCATGGCCTCGGAACGGAATTACTGGTGGACCCTGACCTGATGATTTCCGATCCCGCTAAAACCATAGCGGAAGGCGTAATTAGCCCATGGCGTCGCGGCAACAAAAGAATGCAGGCCTACTATCGCCAAATCCAGACCTCGTTGGTGAAGCATTTTCGAGTGGATGAGGACGTACCGTTTGCCGATTTGTCGGAGAGTTTCAAACACGCGCTGTATTTTGGAACTGGCGATGAAGAGATCGAGATGAGCTTCGGCGCCAACGGTCAGGAGAAAAAAACTCACCGCGCGTTCGAAGGTCTGGTACCGCAGATGCAGCGGTTGTACGAAGAAACGGAAAGCGAATTCACCCGGAACCGCATTCGCACGTTCATGCGACGTGTTCCGTGCAAAACGTGCGGCGGCGCGCGGCTAAAGCCGGAGATTCTAGCGGTGACGATAAAGAATCGCAGCGCCGTTGAACTGAATATTCACCGGTTCAGCGAGCAGACGATTGCCGCCGCAGCGGATTACATCAAAGACATCGACTTGACCGCCCAGCAGCGAACAATCGTTTCTGACGTCGTTAGGGAGATTCAGTCGCGTTTGAGTTTTCTGGTTGAAGTCGGGCTTGGCTACCTCAGCCTGGATCGGGAAAGCGGCACCCTTTCCGGGGGCGAAGCGCAGCGCATTCGGCTGGCGACGCAAATCGGATCGGGTTTGGCCGGAGTGCTTTACGTGTTGGATGAACCCAGTATCGGTCTGCACCAGCGCGACAACGACCGATTGTTAGGCACATTGCGTAATCTGCGAGATCTTGGCAACTCGGTCATTGTGGTCGAGCACGACGAGGAGACGATTCGCGCAGCCGATTACATTCTGGACCTCGGCCCGGGGGCCGGTCCAAGAGGCGGCGAGATCGTAGCCCAGGGTGATATTCAGACCATCGTGAACTCGGCCAATTCGTTAACGGCGGATTATTTGTCCGGGCGCGTTCGGATCCCGGTGCCGCGCAAACGAAAGGATCCCGGTACAATCGACGCCAGGGTTGCGCGCAATTCCGAGGTGTCGGGCTGGCTGACCTTGGTCGATGCCGCGGAGAATAATCTGAAGAACGTTACGCTGTCGGTTCCGCTGGGATGTTTTACCTGTGTCACCGGCGTGTCCGGAAGCGGGAAATCTACCCTGGTCGACGACATTTTGCGGCGCGCCTTGTTCCGCTATTTCTACAACTCCAAGGAGAAACCGGGAAAGTACCGGGCCTTGCGCGGTCTGGATCAACTCGACAAAGCAATCGTTATCGATCAAAGCGCCATCGGGCGCACGCCTCGTTCCAATCCGGTGACTTATACCGGCGCATTTGCCCCGATCCGTGAATTGTTTGCCCAACTCCCAACTGCACGAGTGCGGGGTTATGACGCCGGCCGGTTCAGCTTCAATGTGAAAGGGGGCCGCTGTGAAAATTGCGAAGGCGGCGGCTTGATCAAAGTGGAGATGCATTTCCTTCCCGACGTTTATGTCGAATGTGAGGTGTGTCGGGGCCGACGGTACAACCGGGAAACGCTGGAGATTACCTACAAGGGCAAAAACATTGCTGATGTTTTGGACATGACAGTGGATGAAGCGGCGCGATTTTTTCGCAACGTGCCGGCGATTTCTGACCGGTTAGTTGCGATGTTAGACGTCGGCCTCGGTTATCTCTGTCTGGGTCAGGCCGGCACAACTTTATCCGGGGGCGAGGCGCAACGGATCAAGCTTGCGACTGAGCTAGCGAAAAAGGCCACGGGCAGGACGATTTACATCCTCGATGAGCCAACCACTGGTTTGCATTTCGCTGACATTGAAAAGCTGCTTCAAGTACTGATGAAACTGCGCGACGCCGGAAACACGCTCCTCGTGATCGAGCACAATCTCGAAATGATCAAGTGCGCGGATTGGATTGTCGACCTTGGTCCCGAAGGTGGCGCAGAGGGCGGCCAGATCGTCGCGGCCGGTGCTCCCGAAGCGATCAGCAAGGTGGCCGAAAGCCACACCGGCAGGTATCTTCAGGCGTTGCTGGATCGTAAATGAGCATCGGCACATTAGTTTCGAGCCGCGGTGGTCGGTGCCGAAAGCCGCTGGTCCTCATTGCTGCCCTCATCGCCTCAGCTCCGGCTGTTCGCGCTGATTTCGCCAAAGATTTGTCCGATGCCGCAGGGCCGATTAATGAAGGCGTGCCTGAAGTTGCGATCGTTAGGCTTAACACCTTGTTGAAAACGACGCTTGCCCCTGCCCAACGGCGAGAAGCAGCAGACAAACTGGTTGAGGCATTCGTTGCCGCGAAGCGGCCTGCCGAGGCGCTTGAATTGATCGCACAGCAAAACCTTTCTCAGTCGGCCCCAGAACGGTTTTGGCGCGCCCAGGCACTGGCTGCTTCCGGCCGGCCTAACGAAGCGTTGCCAATTTACGAGCAAGTCGCAGCCGATCCAAATTTTCCGATGCGATCGGAAGCGGTGCTGGCGGCGGCAGACATGCTGCGGGAATCAGGACGTCTCGACGAAGCCGTTACCCGGCTGACTCCGCTCGTCCGCAACAAGGAATGGAAAACGCGCGCCAGTTTGCGACTGGCATCATTATTCCTGGACAAAGGAGACGCGCACAATGCTCAGCGGGTGCTTCAGGGAATTGATGACGAGAACACGGCTGAACGGAAACAGCATCGGTTCCTGCGGGGCAGACTCGAATTGGTGCAGCATCACCCTGATCGGGCACTCGGCTATCTGGAACCGCTGACCAAACGTCCCCGGGATGTTAGTCATCCCTTGATGGTGGCGGCGCTGTGTCTAATCGGTGACGCGCACCTCCAACTCAAGACCGCTGAAACAGGGGACGATTTCTTGGAGGACTTTATCGATCGTCATCCGGGTGACGCCGCTCTCCCGCTCCTTTTTGCCAAGCTGGACGAGTTATACCGAGCCGAAAAGAAGCCGGTCCGCGTAGAACTGGAACGTTGGACCCGCGAATCCGAGCAGCCTCGCCGTGGTTTGGCTCAGTGGTATCTCGCGCGCATCGAGCTCCGGGCCGGACGCAACGATCACGCGCGTCAGTTATTGTCAGATCTACGAACTTCTCGGGCGAACCGCACTGATCTAGCCGGCGGCTTACTAGAATTGGCTGAGTTGGAAATGCGCAGCAACAATCTGACGGATGTTGTGGCGATCGCCGAGGAAGCAAAAGCGTGGCAGCCCGAGATTGATGTCGCTCGACGCATTGAGTTCCTGGCTGCTCGCGCTGAGTACGCCTCCGGCCGATTCGCCGGAGCGACGACAAGGTTTGAAAAGATGGGTCGCACTCCGTCAATCTTCTCCCCGCCGGCATTGTACAACGCTTCGTTAGGCTGGCTGCAGATTGGGGACCGCCAGCAATTCGTGGCAGCTTACGATCAGGCGCAGGCCCAGGGCGCGTCGCCGGACGATCGGGCGGAGCTCCGGTTGCAGGAAGCGTTGGTGCGCGCGCGGCAGCAACAGCCGGATGCAATCGAAACTTTGCGGAAATTCGTTGATGCATTTCCGCAGAATCCGCGAGTGTCCGAGGCGTTGGTCGCCCTTGCCGAGATCGCTTTTCACCAGAACCCGCCTCAGATCGACCAGGCGCGCAAGCTACTTGCCCGAGCAGCGGAGTCGCACCCGACGACGGTAGCCCAGGAGCGTGCTCAATATCTGACGATCTGGATTGAGGATGCGACTGCCGCAAATAGCGACCGCGTGATACAGCTTTCCAAGCAATTCCTTAATGAACAGCCGCATTCCACCTCGTTAGGCGAGGTTCGCATGAAGCTCGCGGAAGCTTATTATTCGCGACAGGATTTTTCCAACGCTCAAACCGAGTTCGAGCTATTTGCGCAGCAGAACCCCGGCTCTCCACTTTTAGAGAAAGCATTGTTCTTCGCCGGCGAATCGGCCATGGGAAGCATGGCGCCTCACACGCTGGATCGCGCCATCACCCTGTTTGCCCAGGTGGCCCAGATGAATGGTGATCTGCGTTGGGCCGCGCGGAATGAACAGGCTTTGATCGAACGGAAACTTGGGAAACCTGAGGACGCTCTGTTGCTTTACGATGAGGTGCTGAAGAGCGGCGCGCGGCCAGCCGAAAAACGCGAGGCACTCTGCGGCAAAGGGGACATTTACCTCGAACTGAGCACCGGAGATCCGAAAAATTACGAACGGGCCATTCAAGCCTACGACCAACTGGTGGCCAGTGCGATCGAGGGAGGTCACTGGCACAATCAGGCGTTATTCAAGAAGGGTATTTGCCTCGAGAAAAAGGCAGACGCTGAAGGCGCGCTGGCGACTTTCTTTCAGGTGCTCGATACGCCGGCAAGAACCGACCGGCCCCCGGAACTGTTCTGGTACTACAAAGCCGGCTTTAACGCTGCGCGACTGTTGGAAAGTGGCGCCCACTGGGATTCCGCCGCGAAGGTATATCAGAAGCTGGTGGCAGCAGGGGGCAGCCGAAGCGAAGAAGCGCGAGCGCGGTTGACCCAGCTTCGGCTTGAACACTTTCTGTGGTCCGATTAGGTCGGGTTTTTGTCCTTGTCTTACGGCAAATCTCAGAGCACAATCGACTTATGAAAACACTAATCGGGTGCCTTCTGTTGGCGTTCAGTGTTTCGGCGTTTGCCGAGACTGGTGTGGTGCAAAGAGAATCAGCCAGACGGTCTGATCAAAAAGTGTGCTACACGGTGATTGGTTCCAGTATTCCGCAGCCATGCGAACGGTTCACTGGTCCCATCGCAACGACAGCGAATCCGATCGATATTTACGGGAAAAGACCTCGTCGCGGCCGCTAGACGTCCGCATTGGTAATTTGCCTGGGCGAAGTTGCTGCTGGCAGTCAGCAGCAACTACGCCCAGTTGTTTTTTAGACTCGTCGTTAGGCGAGCACCGCTGAGCGCAAGCGCGCGACTCGGCCACAGCAACCGCTAGCTGGCGCGGCCTTAGTCTTTAATCGGCTCG
>C688J18823_10002927_pt1 | contig 10750 bp, 6 predicted proteins | sample HopSoiMetagenom1_FD_18823 | JGI IMG/M metagenome (IMG submission 18823) | reverse complement strand
GATCTCGTCCAGGAACACCGTCCCGGCTCCGGCTTCCGCCAGCAACCCCCGCCGCCGCTCGAGAGCGCCGGTGAACGCTCCACGCTCATGACCGAAAAGCTCGCTCGCCATCAGCTCCGGGGTGAGCGCCGCCACATTGAGCGGCAGCATCTCGCCTGTACGGCCGCTCCGCGCGTGGATCTCGTGCGCGACCAACTCCTTGCCGACCCCGGTCTCACCCAGGATGAGGACGGGATCCGCCAGCGGCGCCACGGTGCTCAGCTCACGGTCGAGGGTCTGCATGAGCTGTGTGGCACCCCGGAGCGAGCTACCCGAAGCCGGCGCGACGCGGCCGCGCAGGATGAGCTCGGCCAGGATACGGTCGGCCACGGATGCCGCCTGCCAGTCCGGCGGCTCGACGAGAGCCTGGGCCCCGCACTCCTCGAGCAATCGGCGATCCCCCGGACTGGACAGGGGCGCGCAGACCGTGACGATGGTGCTCCGCGGCAGCCGCCCGACCAGTCGGCTCAAGACCTCGCCGACGGCGACCACGCCGGGCTCACGAGTCATCAGCACCACCTCGTCCACTTCCGTGGGAACCGGCTGATCGCCGGAGCTCGAGAGCACGCAGGTCTTCACCCGCAGGCCGTAGCTGGCGAAGAACGGTGCGATCGAGGCTGGATCGAGCTCCGGTGGCCCGCAGAGGAGGAGGGAGGTCATGGTTCCGTGTAGAAGGCGAGAGGCTGCGATGGATTTCCGACCGCTTTCAGATGGTCAAGACCAGCCTCGAACGCGTCGAGGATGGGGCCTCGCCGGCCTCCGCTGGCCAGCGCCGCACCGAGGACCTTGACCGCCAGAAGCCGTGATCGCGCCGACAATACCTCCCCCTCAAAGCCGATTGCAACACCGGCCCCCGCACGGGCGAAGCACTCCGCGGTGGGAGTGGAGCAACAGGAGAGAAGGAGCACCAGCGGCAGACTCCCCCTCCAGCCGCCGAAGCAGTTTAGCCAGCGCCCGGGGCTGACGGGCTCGCGGTCTGCATCCTCCAGCCCCTCCTCCCCGAGCCCGTGCCCCATGTGCACCCAGACCAGCGGCGATTTCATCTCGCCGATCACCGCGGTCAGGCGCTCCGGAGTGACCCGCGGGTCCACCTCATAGCGGATGCTGACCGGTGTGTGCTCCAGCATCGCTCCGATGTCTCGGGCAGCCTGGGCGACCTGCTCGGACCAGTCGAGGCCGGGGACAAAGCTGCTGGTGAAAAGAACGGAAAGAGCACCCGTCCCTGAATATGACTGAAATTTCGGAGCCACGTTCAAGGGTACGATCCGATGCCCTTCCCGGCGCTCGGGAGGGGAGGATTGGTGGCCTTCGTTGAGCCGCAACAAGAGATACCAGATCTCGAGCTCCGCGCGAAACGCCAGGGGAGGCGGCAGCCTCTCCTCGCGGCAGATCTGTAGGAGAGCCTCGGATGGAGAGTTTCCTAGAGTGGCGATCAGGCCGATCCTGGCTCCGAACTCCACCAGGCGTTGCTGCACGAATCTCTTCTGGGCTTCCGCCTTACCCCGGTCGACCACTAGGATCAGATGCTGCGCCTGGATCTCTCCGCCCGGCTGACAGGCAAGAGGCCCCAGCAGTTTCCGAAAGGAGGACCTACTGTCACTCAGAGAGCACCCCCAGAGCCCCTCGCGCGCGAGAGTGCGGAGGTTGAGATGCCGGTCGAAGGCCTCATTGCAGCAGCGCTTCAGGTCCGAGTCTTCCGGAACGATTCCATACCCTGGATCATAGCTTAGTTGCAAGACATCAAAGACTCGTCCCTCCAAGGCAGTCTGTAGCCAGCGGTCCACTGCCGCAGCCTGTTGCTTGGGGAGATTGTCGGGGCGTATGTCCCGGTGGATGACGAGGAAGAGCGTAGCACCCCAGCAACTCTCGCGGGCATTTTTCAGCAGCATCCTCAAGAGACCTTCATTCCAGCTCTCCGCGTGTGGATCTCCCAACATGCAAAGCACAGCCTCACAGCTTCTCCTCTCTCTCACTCGCGCGCGGTCAGAGAGCGCGACCATCGCCTCACGCCATTGGGAGATCTCGACACTCTCCGGATCGGTGGCCTCGTCGAGCATCTCTTCCCAACTCCTGAAGGAGCTGTTGCCCTGCTTGGGTAGAAGGATCACGCGGCATTGTAAAGGTAATGCCATGGCACTCTCACGATGGAAAGAGTTGGTCTATGCCGCGACAGGCAGGCGCAGCACCAGGCGATGCCCCGTCTCCCCTCCGAGCTCATCCGTCCGGTCTTCCAACACGCTTCCCGACTGGCTCTCAAGCAAGAGCTTGGCGAGGTAGAGGCTCAATCGCCCCCCCGCACCCCAGGGGTCCGAAGATGTCCGCCATCCGCCGAGCGCGAACGGATCGAAAAGCCGGCGCCGTAGAGGAGCGGCAAGCCGTGTGCTACCGTCCTCGATGGTGACCAGGCCGCGCCCCTCTTCGTCAGACAGCGTGACGCGAATCGGCGGCGGTGTAGCGCTATTCCCATCAAGCCGTTCGGCAAACCAGCCCAGGATGCGGGAGAAAATTGCATAAAGACGCTCGCCACTGCTCTCCACCCACAACTCACCTTTAACTTCCAGGTTCTCCGGAGCAGCAATCTCATGAAGGTTTGCCATGACCTCCCACACCCGTTCGATCAGAGAGCGCAATTCCACGCGATCGTTCGAGCCTGGATCCTCGCCCAGATTCTTCAGTGCCTCTCCCGCGTCGCGTAGGTCCTCCCCCAGTGCTTGGAGCTTCGGAATATGGACGAGCCTATCAGACTTCACGATCTCTCCCGCATGCACGGCTTCGTCGAGAATAGTCACTTGCTCTCGTCCCACGTTAAGGAAAAGGTTACCAGTGTCCTCGATAAGTCGATTTTTTCTCGTCTCCGCCTGGGTCCAGAGCTCGGCGACGTGGAGCAGGTGATAGACGACAGCATCTCGGAAGTAAAGGGCCAAGAGGTGTATGATAACGTCGGCGTCCTCGGCGAGCGGGTCCTCCGACTTGCTCACTGGGAGAACTCCTAGCGACAGACGAAAACCACCCTTCTCTGCGAGCGGGATGAAACGCGCATTCGTGAGCTTTTCCAGAACACCCTGCTCGTCTTCGAACTCCATCTTCGTAATGAGACCTTGGTCAAGGATCTGTCTCCCGCCATAGGTACCCGGCAGAAAGAGGAGGCCTTGCAATGCCGAGTAGAGGCGAGGGCCGCTCTCCGGCAACTCGAGCCCGGTGCTACAGAATGCCATCGTCTCCCTCTGTCCGTCCTCACGATTATCGCTCAGGAACAAGACGAACGGTGCGCCGAGAACGGCCTCGATCTCCGGCTTCAAGACGTTGCGACAGAAACGGACGATAGCCTCCGATTCCTCCAGTGAGCTCTCGGCGATCCGCTGGACCCGCTCGACAAGTGGCTCATTCCATAGGCTGAGCGCCCTACGCAAGGTCAAAACCCGGACATGCGAGATCACCTCCAGAAGATCCACCTGAGCCTTGTCAAGGTAGGCCGCGACGCCGAGCTTGAGGGCTTTCTTGTAGTAATCGGTGATGTCGTTAAATGCCGAGTAGATCAGGAACTTGGGCGGTCTACCTGACTGCCGCCTTAGGATTTCCAGCCCCACGTCAGCGCCCGTGAGATCTGGAGCCTCCTCATCCTCCAGCCGCATGTCGAGAATGGCGACGTCGATCTTCCCCTCCATACGCCGGATACAGTCGTACGCCGATCGCACGTTACTCGCGGCTTCGACGGCGAAGCCCCGGCTCCTCAGTAGCGACGTGAGCGACAGCCGCACACTGGCTTTGTCCTCCAAGATCAATACCCTTCGCGAGGTCATGAAGCCTCCAGTCGATTCTCTTCAATCAAAGGATCCATTTCTTGCTCTGTCGCCGCGGCGTTCCGCACGCCACGGAAAGACAAGGTGAAGATCGTCCCGCCAGGCCCCGGCTTGGTCATCTCGACATTAGCCTGGTTTTCCATCAAAGACCGCTTCGTCAGATAGAGCCCCCAACCCCCACTCCCATCCCGTGAGGTGACACCGAGGCGGAAGGGGTCGCTGCTCCTCACGAGTTCCGGCACGCCATGACCGTTGTCGATGACATGGCAGCGGACCAAGCCGCCTTCCCGGTCGGCCTGCACAGAGATCTCAATACTGCCGTCGGCCTCAATGGCATCCAGCGAATTGCTGATGAGATTTGCCAGTGCAAGGGTCGCCACGTCGTATGGGGCGTCGATGAGCACCGATTGATCGTCCAATCCTCGAACCGTCAACGACACCTGTTTCTGCTGAAACAGAAACCTATGCAACCTGTATGCATGGTCGACAACCTCGCGCAGGTTACAGGGACGCAACTGCTTCATGATCGAGATCGATGTCAAGGTCTTCAGGAGGTCATCCAACTCCCGGACCGACACAACGAGTTCCCGGATGCCTTGTGCAGTAAGATCGTCAGTTTGAAGGCGCCGAGTCTGAAGAGCCTCTTCCAGGTTGAGGACGCTGCCGGAGAAGCCCCGCACGAAGTTGGCGAGTTGATGAGTCATCGTCCCCATGGTGACCAGTGTGGTCTGCAAACCTTGGTATCGTGCCTGTTCCAATGCCATGCGCTGAAACTCGAGAGTGGCGATAATCCTCAACAAGGCCGCCCCCGCCCCCTCCGCCAAACGCTCGAGGAACTCATTCCAGGGTGCCAAGTGAATCTCGGCACCAAACCCTTTGCGCGATACGCCAAACCACAGATGAGCGCTCGCGGCGGGAATCGGCAGCACCACTACATGATGCGTCCCCTCCATGGAGGAGTCCAGGTCGAGAGATCTAATGACTGGACTGAAGAGCCGCTCTTTTCCATCACGAACGATGAGGTACTCGACGATCGCGACTGCTCTTTCGCCACCGAGTAGTCTCTGGCTCCCTGAAGTGCGGGCGACCGCCCAAAGCAACCCCACCTTCTGGACCCCCTGCTCGATAGCATCGAGCCATTTCTGGGTGGAATCGACCTCCTGCGAGTGCAGGGCCAGATGAAGCTCGTTAAGTGCCGCCGCAAGCTGGATGCGGAGCGAGTCGAAGAGGGCATCCGCAACTAGGGCAGCGACCGTCCGGCGGTGAAGGTAATTGGCTCCTAGCATCGGACGAGAAACATCGAAGTTCTCGTCACTGCGTGCTGGATACGCGATCCTCAGTGTGCCAATTCTCATGTTCTTGACCGTAAGCCTGACCTTTTCAAGACGCACGTGGTCCGCTCCACGGGAGGACAACTCCGTCACTTTCTCGGCTAGGACCTTCTCGATGGAGGCTGAGTCCACAATCTGATCCCCGGTGCTCCTGTGGTCGTTGCATCCGGCCCAGATCTGGCGGAATCCGAGCTCGATAGCGATCCCCGTGGCCACGGGCGACATGATGTCGTGAAAGACCTCGACCCGCCGAGTGAGAGGCTGTTCTCCGTTCTTATCTTCGAGCTCAAGTCTTGGTAGCCGGTACGCGAACTGATCGACGGCTGCAAGTTGGCGTTCATTCTGGATGACTGGCGCAAGGAAAGCGGCTAGCCGCTGGATCTGCAACACGATCGTTTCGTTGAAGGCTCTCGCCTTACGCCACTCGAGGTTCAGCACGCCGATGACAGCTTTGTGATAGTGGATGGGAACAGTAACAAGAGACTTCATCCCTGGCGCGTTCTCCAGGTAGATCTCCTTGACGGCCGAATCGGTCTGCCGGTCCCGGCTGACGATCTGATTCCCGTCGACAAGCACACGCCCGACGATTGATCGTGCCGGATCCGGCGACGGCTTGACCTCGAAGCCCGCCCAATCATCCAATGAGGGTAGGTCCGTTTTTGATCGGCGCCACCAAGGAGTGACTCTGTTCGCCGAAGCCGCTGGCTCTCGCAGCCAGCGCCACCAAACCACCTTCCTCTTTTCAACTCCCGGCACCCGGAAACAGATCTCCGCGAAATCGGCGCCGAAGTTGCGGGCGATGGCGTGAACGATCCCGTAGCTGCTGAGGAATTCCTGCTTTCCTTCGGCGACGCTCCTCAACGTCTCACGATAAGAGTCCGGGTGGAGCATCGCGATCGATCGGATCATCAGCACTAGGCCGGCCGAGAATAGGGCGACCTTCACCAGGATGGCGACGGCGAGGATCACCGCTTCGTAGGACTGGGTGAGTGTGAGTGTCAGCGTGACGACGATTTCATTGAGCTTATCTATATCTCTCTGGACGGCTACGTTCAGCGGCCAGTTGAAGTGAACGATGAAAGGAATGAGAGCATATAGGAGATTGATGACGGCATACAGCCAGATACCCGCCGCGAACAAAGCTGCTAGCCCGCGGCTCAATAAGACTCGAATATTTAGGAAAAAGCCCCAACCCAGGAGGGCGAGGCAGAGGAAAGCGAGGGCTTTATCGGGAATCCCGCCCCAATCTCCCAGATTCATGAAGCTCAGGACCAGGATGACGACGGAAACTCCGACAACCCAGTATGTGAAACGAACGGCCAAGGCCAGCAATGCCGACGCCGCCATGAAGAACAGGATGTTGTTGAAGATTGAGCCGAGATCTTGCGTGAAGTCGCCCACCTTTACGATTGCATCTGCGCTGCCTTTCAATCCTATGACCAGCGCGAATTGTTTTCCCAGATGAGTGATCCATGGCACAAGGTATTGAAGAGCGAAGATGGCGAAGCCCCACCCGAAGTACTTGGCCCATTTCTGCTCCGGCAGGACACGATAATGAAGCCAGAGGAGGACGGTCGCCATGATGGCGCTGAGCAGGCCGTTCAGCCCCAGGATGGTGTCGCGATTGGCGCCGCAGAAGGTGATGAAGTCGGCAGGGGACATCTCACACCTCTTTCGTCCAGGTCCGTTGGTCATCGTGGAAGCGAAAACGCGCCAAGTTTGTGGGCTCAGAGGCGTCCCTCCACTGGTGGAGGGTTGCGAGCGTGGCTCCTTTGGCGGGATCCCTGCGGATGCGGGCGAACGTCGGCCGCGGGAAGTCGTATTGACTGCAGCTCTCGAGGCGGTCGAGAAACGCGTTCCACTCCCCATTGGAGTCGCCGCTAGCCGGCAAGGCCAGAAGCTGTCCCCAGGTGCCCGTGTTGAGGTAGAGCCCGCGCGAGCCCAAGGGATAGGCCTTGGCGGCGTGAGTATGCCCCTGAATGACGAGATCCGTGCCCCGGTCGAGAATCTGGGCGATCTCGCCGGCGGCATCGTCAAGCCGCTCGAGATCGAAGTAACCGTCCTCGGCGGAGGCCGCGCGGAGGCGCTCGATGAGCTTCTCGCGCCTCAGTTCCTGGAAGCGTTGCAGGGCGTGCTCCTTCTGTTCTCTGAGCCAGTCCGCGAGCTTTTTCCGCTTCGATTTCCGGTCTTCGGGACCGCGGATCAAAGTGACCGGCGGCAGCAACTTCAGGCCCAGGGTCTCCAGGGCGTTGCCCTGATAGCGCAGCCAGGGTTGAAGCGCCCGCCGCAGGTCGGCCCGTCTTTGCACCGGCAGGAAGTGATTGAGGATGGGGACCACCGCCTCACGCTCAGGCTTGAGATAGTCGACCCAGGGAAAATCATTGCGTAAGTCCGTAAGGTAGTCGAGCACGAGTTGGGAGCCCGGAGGAGCTTGGAAGCCATGCTCCTCGATGAAACCACGGCTGATCCGGCTGAGCGCGCGCCGGAGCCCTTCGCGGTCAATCCGGTTCCAGTCGTCGAAGAGGTCTCCGTGCTCGATGAACACCTCGGCGGCCCCCACCTGGAAGCGGGAGGCCTCCCCGTGAACGAGCCAGCGCACAGCGGCGGAGGCGCCGCCGGTCGCAAGCCGGCTCTCGATGACCTGCTGCACGGTGGGAAGGACGAGCTCGGGGTCGTGATTGCCATTGAGGATCATCAGGCGATGGCGGGACGAGTTGGCGACCCGCGCCAGAGCATCGAACACTTCAGGATGCCGGTCGAGGATCAGCCCGGTGCGCTGAGGGGCGCTCTGGGGATCGAAGGCCTTCAGTCTTTCGCCTTTCTCCTGGGGCACGAGAAAATCGAGCAGGTCGCCGGCGACGACAACATAGGTGAGCGGAGAGTCCTGCTCCATGATCCAGCCGAGAAAGCTGGCGAGCGTCTCGTCCGCCTGGAACAGCCCAGAGCCACGCTCTGGCGCCATGTGCAGGTCACTGAGTACTAGGATGTCTTCAGCGGGTAACATTCTTTGAGCTTCGCACGAATCCGTAACGCCTCAGGCCAGAGATCAGCAAGGCTTCTGCCAATCCCAGCCGACAACCTAACCGGCTGAAAAGGCTTGAGTTACAGGCAGAGGTCCCATGGGACCGCGGAGAGGGCCTTCCGGGATTCCGGAATTTTCCAGGATTCCAGAAGCCCTCTCTGCGGTTCCTCGGAAGTGCCTGACCATCGCATCTGGATCACATCTGCCATTTGGCGAAAACGAAGACGATGGTGAGCGTCAACATCCAATAACCAGACGCGCAACGGTAGGAGCGATGGGCTCGGGTTTTCATGGCCGACTCCTTTCAATCTCATCCCTCAGCAAGGGGTATGCCTACGCCTAAACCACTGAAGGTAATAGGGTTGGTAGATAGTCCCCTATCGCGTTCCTCTCTGTTTCTCAGAAATTGGAGTTTATTTTACGGAAAGTTGGAAACGACTGGCCTGAACAAGCTCTCTGCCGGGCACGCCCACGTTCCACGGCACCCTGAGCGCGGACGGCGGCAAGATCGCCGGCGACTTCACGCAGGGGGGCGGCAAATTCCCCTTCGCGCTCCACCGCGGGACCGATCCGGCCGAGGCCATCAGGCAGGCGCTAGCCGGTCAAGTAGAGAGAAGCCCCGCCAGATCCTCCGGCAGCACCCAGTCGGCGCGGCCGATCCTCTCCCACGCGAACGCGGGGACGAGGTCGGCCGGCCGGCAGGGCTCGGGGCGGTCGAGCAGGCCGAGCGAGAACGCGAGATAGCCGGCGACCGCCTCCGGCGCCACCCCCGCCTCGCGCAGGGAGCGCAGGGTGAGCCCCTGGTCCCGTTTGGAAAGCTTTTCCCCCCGCGCGTTGACCATCAGCGGCACGTGCGCGTAGGCGGGAGGCGTGTCGCCGAGGGCTGCGATGAGCTGGATCTGCCGCGCCGTCGAGGCCAGGAGATCGGCGCCGCGGACCACGTCGCCGATCTCCATCGCCAGATCGTCCACCACCACGGCGAGCTGATAGGCCCAGAGGCCGTCGCGCCGCTTGAGCACGAAATCCCCCACCGCCAGGTCCACCCGCTCGGCGATCGGCCCCTGGACGCGGTCCACGAACGTGACCGGCCGCGCGTCCACCCGGAAGCGGATCGCCGCGTCTGGTCGCTCCGCCAGCCATCCAGGAGCGAGATCGCGGGGCCGCAGCGAGGCCGGATACGGCGCCTCCTCCGCGCCGTGGGGGGCGGACGCCATGGCCTGGAGGTCCTTGCGCGAGAGGCGGCAGGGGAAGAGGCGGCCGGCCCCGGCGAGCCGGCGCAGCGCCTCCTCATAGACCGCCGATCGCTGGGATTGAACGTACGGGGCGAAGGGGCCGCCCACGTCCGGCCCCTCGTCCCAGTCGAGGCCGAGCCAGGCGAGATCCGCCATCTGGGCCGCGGCCATGCCGGGCACCACGCGCGGCGGATCGAGATCTTCCAAACGCCAGACGAAAGCGCCGCCCCGGCTCCGCGCCGAGAGCCACGCCGCCAGCGCCGTGCGGGCGTTGCCGGCGTGGATCATCCCCGTGGGGGACGGAGCGTAGCGGCCGCGGCAGGACACCCGCGGAGACTACATCCCCCGGCCGCCCGCCGCCATCCGGGAGGATGGAGCCGCCCGCCGCCGCACCCGGAAGGAGCGTTCGAGCGCCGTCCAGTCCTCCGGTCCTCCGCTCTGAGCCCGGGTTTTAAATTCCCGAGGGGTGTACCCTCCGCCGCCGAACGTGGTCTCCAGGAAGCTCGTGAGGGACGACCCCGCCGGCATCCCCTCGCGCAATCCGCTCTGGAACAGGGCCTGGAGCTCGGCCGGATGGGTGGTCGCCAGGATCTTGAGCGTCTCGGTCCCCTCGACGTCCTCGCCGGGGGCCACCAGGGTGAAGGGAAACTCGTCGGGGACGTACAGCTCCATCTCGTCGCCCTGCAGGGTCCCGATCTCGAAGGACTTTCCCGCCAGCAGGCTGTTCTCCGCCCCGGGGGTCGGGTGAAGAAGGCTGATCCGGCCCGTGAGCCCGAGATCCAGGACGTAGACGTACAGCGGCTGATCGTGCCGGTTGGTGATTCTCAACGCCAGGCAGTCCCCCTCGTCGAGGACCGGCAGATGGCCCGGCTCGGGCTCCAGCTTCGCGAGCCCGGAGCCGGTCTTCCGGAACAGCTCGACCTCGACCTTCCCGGTCAGCGCGCTCCCCTCGTTTCGAAGGCCGGCCGCCAGGCGGTACCGCGCCACCTTCTCCAGATTGTCCAGCAGGAGCCGTGCGATCCCCGGCTCGGACCGGCCGTGGCAGGGCATCAGGAGCTGGCCGTCCTCGCCCACCACGGCCCAGGTCTCCTCGCGCAGAGGGCCCAGCATGGGCACGGGAGCCTTCTTCGGTACCCTCGAGCGCGACGCCAGCAGATAGACCCGGACCTTGGCGTGACCACGCTTGGCTCTTCGCAGCAGTTGCGAGCGGTCTAGCCCGTCGAGGAGCGCCTGGACGTCAGCCCCGGAGGGGGCCACCACCTCGACCGGCAACCGCGTCTCCAGCGCGTGGCTCTCCTCCATCGCCCGCTGCCCCGCCGCAACCGC
>C688J18823_10002926_pt1 | contig 10752 bp, 8 predicted proteins | sample HopSoiMetagenom1_FD_18823 | JGI IMG/M metagenome (IMG submission 18823) | reverse complement strand
GATGCGGGTGAGCGGGATCTTCCCTTCCAGGAAGGCCATGACGGCGACCTCGTTCGCGGCGTTCATCACCGCCGGGAACGTGAGCCCCAGACCGCCGACGCGGTAGGCGAGGTCGACCGCGGGGAAGGCTTCGCGGTCGACCGGTTCGAAGCTGAGCTGCCGCTCGGTGAGCGGCACCGGCTCGACGCCCGTGGGCAGGCGCTCCGGCCAGGCGAGCGCGAGCTGGATCGGCAGCCGCATGTCGGCGGTCGCCATCTCCGCTCGCAGGCTGCCGTCGCGGAACTCCGCCATGCCGTGCACGATCCCCTCCGGGTGCACGAGCACGTGGATCTGCGAGTAGTCGAGGTCGAATAGGTAGTGCGCCTCGATCACCTCGAGGCCCTTGTTCATCAAGGTCGCCGAGTCGATCGTGATCTTCGGCCCCATGGCCCACACCGGGTGCTGCAGGGCTTCCTTCACGCTCGCCCGTTGCAGCTCCCCGTGGGTCCACCCGCGGAAGGGGCCACCCGACCCGGTGATCACGACGCGCTTCAGGTCTTCGCGCCGCTCGTGCCGGATCGCCATGGCGAGCGCCGCGTGTTCGGAGTCGACGGGCAGCAGCCGCTCGGGCTCGCCCTTGACCAGGTCCATCACCAGCTCGCCGCCGACGACGAGCGATTCCTTGTTGGCCAGGGCGACGGTCTTGCCCGCCTGCAGAGCCGCGAGCGTCGGCGCGAGCCCGGCGCTACCGACGAGCGCGTTGACGACGAAGTCGCCCTCCGTATCGCGCGCCAGCTGCTCTGCGGCGTCCGGCCCGACGATGAACTCGACGCCCTTCACCTGGCCGAGGTGCGCCTGGATGTCGCGGGCGGCCTCCTCGTCGGCGATCGCGACATGCGGCGGGAGGAACTCGCGGATCTGCCCGACGAACAGCTCCTGGTTCATCCCGGCCGCGGACAGACCGACGACCTTGAACCGGTCCGCATTGCGGCGCACGACGTCGAGCGCCTGCGTCCCGATCGACCCGGTCGATCCGAGGATGCCCAGCTGCCTCATGCCGTCGAGCTTACCCCGCGCTCGCCACAAGCCCGCTGAGCGGTCCGAACATCAGCTCATCCGAACACGATGCGGAACAGCAGGAACGTGGCGGGCGCGACGAACAGCAGGGAATCGATGCGGTCGAGGACCCCGCCGTGCCCCGGCAGGAGCGTTCCCATGTCTTTGACACCGATGTCGCGCTTGAGCAGGGACTCCGCCAGGTCTCCGAACGTCGCGGCGACCGAGATGACGAGTCCGAGCGCGATCGCGGCGAGCCTGCGTTGCTCGAAGACACCGACGAACGACGTGACGAGCGCCGCGGACGCGAACGTCGTCAGCAGGGCTCCGATGATGATGCCCTCCCACGACTTCTTCGGGCTGACGTTTGGCGCGAGCGGCCGTTGGATCCAGCCCCCGCCCGAGATCGAGCCCGCGAGGAACGCAGTGGTGTCGAACAGGAAGGTCAGCAGGATCACGCACAGCACGAGCGCGTCCCCGTCGGTGAGCTTGAGCGTCGCGATCAGATACCCGCCGAGCAGCGGGATCCACGCCATGTTGAGGACGGTCATGCCGAGNTCGCGGACGACATGCACCCGCTGGTCGATCGGCACCGTCATGAACCACAGGAACGCGGCGACCACGCCAAGCGCGAACATGGCCGGCGTCGCGGCCTCGCCGCGCCAGTAGGCGCCGAGCATCATCAGGCCGCCGGCGACAAGCCCGATCAGCGAGGCCGGCCGCGCGTGGTGCTTGACCAGGACGCCGAACAGCTCGCCCTGCGCGACGAGGACCAGCAATCCGGCGAACGCTGCGAAGTACGCGGGACCGGCCCACAGCGACACGACGGCCACCGCGGCGAGCCCGACCCCAGTCATGAAGGCGGCCGGCACGTCACGATCGCCTGACGGACCGCGCCGGTCGATCTCGGCGCCGACCTCCACGGCGGCCGGCTCCTGCCAGCTCGGACCGCTGGTGCCCTCGGCGCCGACGACGACGGTCCGTGGCGCGGTCGACTCGTCCATATCCGACAGAAGCTCCTCTTCGACCTCCTCTGCGCCGAGCTCGCTCAGCAGATCCTGGTCACGGCTCTCGCCACCGAACACGTCGACCGGTTCCGTTGGGTAGGTCTCGTCGCGCCCGATCGAGCCGGCGAAGTGTTCTGCGGCCGCCTGGAGCTCTTCGTCCGACGGCGCCCGGACGACGACGTCGGGCTCTTCGTACGCGTTGGGCGGCTGCTCCCAGACCGACGACACCTGCTCGGGGCCGTCGGCGGCGGGTTGGTCGTTCGCTCCGTCGTCGACCTCCCCGACCATCACGACCTCCGATTGCTCGGGTTCGCCGAGGATCTCGTCGATCTGCTCGAGCTGGCCGGTGTCGTGCCAGGCCTCGTCGTCCTCCGCGGCGGCCGCGGTCGCCGGCGGCTCGGGCTCCGGCGTCGAGATCTCCGCGGTCGGGGGCTCCTCGGTGCGAACCCAGACGTGCTCCTCGGACGGCGTGACGGCGGCGGGCTCCTCGGGCTCGTCCCAGTCGACGTCGCGGATCGGCGCGAAGAACTTGTCCAGGTCCTCGAAGAGCTCCTCGCCGTTCTTGTCGTCGGGCATCCGGCTAGACCTCCATCAGTTCCTGCTCCTTGTGACCCTGGATCTGGTCGATCTCGGTCACGAACCGGTCGGTCAGCTTCTGCAGGTCCTTCTCCGCCCTCGCGAGGTCATCTTCTGAGATGTCGCCCGCGTGCTCAAGCTTCTCGAGCTCGTCCTTGGCGTGGCGCCGCACGTTGCGGACCGACACCCGGCCGTCCTCGGCGCGCCCGTGAACCTGCTTCACGAGCTCGCGCCGGCGTTCCTCCGTGAGCGGCGGGAAGGCGAGACGGATCACGTTGCCGTCGTTGTTCGGCGTGATCCCGAGGTCGCTCGTCTGGATCGCCTTCTCGATCGCCGAGATCGCGCTCTTGTCGAACGGCTGGACCTGCAACAGGCGCGGCTCGGGCACGTTGACGCCCGCGAGCTGGTTCAGCGGCACCGGCGTGCCGTAGTACTCGACCATGACGCGGTTCAGGACCGCGGGCGTCGCGCGTCCCGTTCGGATCCCGGCGAGGTCGTCCTTCAGGTGCGTGACCGCCTGGTCCATCTTGTGCTCCGCGTCGCGCATCGAGTCATCGATCGTCACGGTGGCTCCTCAGTGGATCGTCGTCCCGATCTGCTCGCCGGTCACGACGCGGCGGATGTTGCCGTCGTCGCGGAGGTTGAAGACGAGGATCGGCAGCTTGTTCTCCATGCAGAGCGACACCGCGGTCGCATCCATCACCCCGTAACCCTCCCGCAGGAAGTCGGAGTACGCGAGCGTGTCGAACCGATCGGCCGACGGATCGAGGACGGGGTCGGCGGTGTAGACGCCGTCGACCTTCGTGCCCTTCAGTAAGGCGTCGGCGTTGATCTCGAGGGCGCGCTGTGCCGCGCAGGTGTCCGTCGAGAAGTACGGCACGCCGAGGCCCGCGGCGAAGATCACGACGCGCCCCTTCTCGAGGTGACGGATCGCGCGCAGCGGTAGGAACGGCTCGGCCACCTGGGTCATCGCGATCGCCGACTGAACCCGCGTGGGCACGTGGATCTTCTCGAGGGCGTCCTGGAGGGCGAGCGCATTCATGATCGTCGCGAGCATGCCCATGTAGTCGGCGCGGTTGCGCTCGATCCCGGGCGCCTGACGGCCGCGCCAGATGTTGCCCCCGCCGACAACGACGGCCGGCTGGATGCCGATGTCGACGACCTCCGCGAGCTGGCGCGCCACCAAGCCGGTGGACGCGTCGGAGATCCCCGAGCCCGACCCCGGGGCAAAGGCTTCGCCGGAGAGCTTCAGCAAGACCCTGTGGAACGTGGGTCGTGCGCCGCCGTCATCCATGCGTGTCGCGATCCTCCCTCGGGGCCGCGGCCGCCAACTGGACGGGTGGCCGTCGGGTCGCCCCAGCTTACTCCGGCGCTACGCGGCGTCCTCGCCGAGCTTGAACCGGGCGAACCGTTTCACCAGCACCTTCTCCCCCGTCTTCGCGCCGACCTCGTCGAGGTACTGCTGGATCGTCTTGCTGTCGTCCTTGACGAACGGCTGATCGAGCAGGACGTTGTCCTTGAGGAAGGCCTCGACCTTCCCCTCGACGATCCTCGGCACGACGTTGTCGGGCTTGCCCGACTCGCGCGCCTGTGCCTCGGCGATCTTCTGCTCCGACTCGAGGATCGAGGCCGGCACCTCGTCCCGGGTGACCCACCGCGGAGCCGAGGGGCTGGCGATGTGCAGCGCCAGATCCTTCACCAGCTGGCGGAACTCGTCGGTGTTCGCGACGAAGTCCGTCTCGCAGTTCACTTCGACGAGCGCGCCGGCGGTGTTGTTGAAGTGCACGTACGCATCGATCAGCCCTTGGTTGGCGCTTCGACCGGCGCGCTTGGCGACGCTCGCGAGGCCCTTCTCACGCAGGAGCTCGGTCGCGCGAGCAACGTCGCCGTCGGACTCGATCAGCGCGCGCTTGCAATCCATCATGCCCGCGCCCGTCGCCTCCCGGAGCTCCTTGACCATCGCCGCGGTGACGTCGGCCATCAGGACCCCTCCCCCGCCGGGACCGGCGCTTCCGTGGGCTCCGGCTCGGGCGGCGCGTCCTGCTCGGCGCTCGCCGCCTGCTCGGGCGAATCCTCTGCGACGATCTCGTCGCCCTCAGGCTCGGCGGATGGCACGTCGGGCTCGAAGACGGTCGTCGCGGCGATCGCCGCGGCCTCCTCGGCCGACGGCGTGTCGTCGACCGCGGCCGGAGCTGCCTGCGGGCGCGCGCCGGCCTGGCGTGGCGCGCGAGCGGTCACCTTCTCGACGACCTCCTCCTTGGCCATCCCGTAGCCCTCGGCGAGCGCGTCGGCCACCACTCGCGTGACCAGGTTGACCGCTCGGATCGCGTCGTCGTTGCCGGGGATCACGTAGTCGACCTCGTCGGGGTCGCAGTTCGTGTCCACGATCGCGATCACCGGGATGCCGAGCTTGCGCGCCTCGGTGACGGCGATGTGCTCCTTCTTCGTGTCGATCACGAACACGGCGTCGGGCAGCCGCTCGAGCTCGCGGATCCCACCGAGGTTGCGCTCGAGCTTCTCCCGCTCGTGGCGGAGCCGGATAACCTCCTTCTTGGGGAGGCGCTCCATCGCGCCGGTTTCCTCCATCTCGACCAGCTCGCGCATCCGCAGCAGACGTCCGCGGATCGTCGCGAAGTTCGTGAGCATGCCGCCGAGCCAGCGGTTGTTCACGAAGGGCATGCCGACGCGCGCGGCGTGGTCGGCCACGACCTCTTGGGCCTGCTTCTTCGTCCCGATGAACAGGACGGTGCCGCGGCGGCGGCCGAGGCCCTGGACGAAGTCGTGCGTTTCCTCGAGCCCGTCGAGCGAACGCTCGAGGTCGATCAGGTAGATCCCGGAACGCTCCCCGAACAGGAAGGGCTTCATCTTCGGGTTCCACCGGCGGGTCTGGTGGCCGAAGTGCACGCCTGCTTCGAGGAGCTCCCGCCGGGTGACGACCGGCATGGCTGGTGCTCCTTTCGGTTGTGTCCGCCGCCCGGATCTCCTCGTTCGCCGGCCCTCGCGGGACCCCGGCGAACGATCCCCGGACGTGTGAGCTCGGCGCAGATGCGCCGGCGCGGCGAGTCTACCAGCGGCGTTGCGTCGGACGGCCTCGGCTCAGGCTCGGCGCGAGGCCGCGCGCTCCCGCGGGGGCGGCTGTTCCGGCACCTCGTCGGCGATCACGAGATATCGGTAGACGAGGATCGCTTGGACGATCACGCCGAACAGGTTCACGAGGAGGGACGAGGCCCACGCCATCGCGNTCGGCGTGACACCGATCTCGGAGCCCGGCAACGGCGCCACCACGGTGACGAGGCCGATCAACACGTACCCGATCGCGAACCACAGGTTGGCGGAGCCGGGCATGCGAGCAGCTCGGACGCTCCGGATCAAGACGTCAGCGACCCGCCGGTCCTCGTCGGCGGCGATCGCCGGCGCGAAGCCGAACAGGTAGACGCCGACCACCATCGACCCGACGAGCCCGAGGATCACGCCGATGCTTCCGAACACGGCGGCGACGAGGTTGCCGGCGACCAGGAGTCCCAGCCCGAGCAGGCCAACCGCGGCCGTCGTCCGCAGGACACGCAGCGCGCGCCGTAGCGCCCAGGTGCTCGTCCCTCCGGTGCGGAGCTGCTCGACGCAGAGCGTCGCGATGACCGCGGCGAGCGCCGCGTGCACCAGCAGGAGACCGGCGAGACCGGCGAAGCCGGGCAGCGTCGCCGAGAGGCCCGACGCATCGACGGCCGCCCGGAAGGTCCTGCCCGCGATCTGCGCGTCGGCGAACGTCGTGATCGGTGGGATCGCGAACGTCACGTTCAGCGCGGTGAAGGGACCTTGGAAGCCGAACACGGTGAGGATCAGCCATGCCACGAGCAGAACGACCGGGACCGCGATCAACAAGCCGGGGATCCCGAGCGCGGTCATCGCGCCCTTCGCGATCGTGGTTCGGAGCTTCGGCATCGGAGAGGCGCCGGGGGTGCGCGGAGCGAGCAGCCCGTCCAGCAAGCCTTTGCGCGCGGGTTCGGCCGGCGCGGGCGCGCGGTACGTAGAGGTCGAACCCGACGGCCGCTTGCGCTTCTTCTTGGCGTTGCTCACGACTCGTCCTCCACGTCGGCCTCCCAGGGGTCGACCGGTTCGTCATCGTCCGCGGCCGGCGCGAGCAACGGGGCGCCGCGGCGACGGTCCCAGGAGCGGCCGATCAACACCAGCGCGGCTGTGAGCGGCACGGCCGCCGCGAACCACCCGAGCGCGAGGCCGCCGGGGTCGGCGGTGGTCGGGCTCGCGATGTCGGTGAGCGCGCCCCCCGGATCGACTTGGAGAGCGGTCATGCCGGGTGTCGAGCCGGTGTGCGCCGCGACGATCAGATCAGGGGTCGCGGCCAAGCCGAAGACGGCGCTGTCGGCGACGGAGCCGTCCCAGATCTGGTGGCCCGAGTCCGGCGCGAGCGCGGTGACGAACCCGTCGCTCGTCGGTTGGAGCACCGCCGTCGCCGTGACGATCGGCGCGCCGACCGCGCCGTGGTTGGTGGCGAACCGCCAGCGCTCGTCGCCCGTCGACCGATCGAACGCGTACACCATCCCCGATTGATCCGCCACGTAGACGGTGTCGCTCGAAACGGCCGGCGGCGAGCCGGACGTCGCCGTGTACAGCGGTTGGGCCCACAGTTGGCTGCCATCGCCCCCGATCGCGCGAAGCGACGCGTCGGAGCTCACCAGGTAGACGGTCGATGCGTCCCCGTCGGTGGTGACGGCCGGCGCACCCAGGTCGACCACCGACCCGGGGGGTTGGAACCGCCAGGCCTCCGACCCGTCGGTCAGCTTCAGCGCCACGAGCTGCGCGCTGCCGTTGGTCTCCGGTCGCACGCACACGTAGACCTGCGTCCCATCGGCCGCCATCGGCGCGAGGACGTGATCGCCGCCGTCGACGCTCCACGCCTGCTTCCCGGTGGCGGCGTCGACGGTCGTGACCGTGCCGTCGTCGGCGCCCACGATCGCGAGGTCCCCGGCAACGACGACACCGGTGTGGCTCACATCCGGCAAAGGGACGGTCCAGACCCGATCTTGGGTTCCGGCGTCGATCGCCACGAGCGTCGACGTCGTGGTCGTCGCCGACGGGGACGCGATCGCGCTCGGCGTCGACGATGCCGCCTTGCCGGGTGTCGCACTGGAAGATGCCGTCGCGCTCGGTGATGGGGTCGGCGAGTTCGAAGCCGACGCCGACTCGTCGCCGCCGCCTTCGACGAACAGCACCATGCCGTCGACGACAGCGCCCGGCGCGGATGGCCCCAGCGATCGGGGCGCGCTCCAGGCGACGCTGCCGTCGGTCACATCGACGGCGTCGACCGTCTGCCGGCCGACGACGATGGCATCGCCGTTGGCGACCACCGGCGCCGGGATGCCTGCCGCGTGGCTCGCGTCACCGATGTCCGTCGCGGCGGACCAGGCGATGCGGTACGGCGGCGCGGCCGCCGACGTTGCGTCTCCAACGCGCGTCTCGGACCCCTGGTACTGCGGCCAGGGAGCGTCCGAAGCTGCCGCCTGGGCGGCGGCCGGCATGATCGAGGCGGCGAGCGCCAACGAGGGCAACACGAGAAGGAGACGGCGAGTTCGCAAGGCCCGTCATCCTACCCACCGCCGTTGCGCCGAGGGGCGCACTCCCGTTGCCGCCGAGCGGCGCGAGCCGGATCAAACCCGTGACGGACAGCGGCGCGAGGTACGCCATCGGGTCAACGTAGGCGCCGTTCAGCCGCACCCCGAAATGCAGATGCGGAACGGGAAGGTCGGCGTGGCCCCAGTCCGTTGTCGCGACTGGCTGCCCCCGCACCACGTGATCGTTCTTGTGAACCAAGACGCTCGAGAGCCACGAGCACGTGCTCGAGATGCCGCCGCCGTGGTCGATGGTGAGGAACAGCCGACCGCCGACCTTGCCGGCGAAGGTCACCACACCCGCGTCGGGTGCAACGACGACGGTTCCGATCGCCGCCGCGATGTCTACGCCGCGATGACCGGCTCCGTACGGATCGTCGGGCGGATCGAAGCCGCGGACGATCGCGCCGGTGACGGGCCACGTCCACGGTGTGGCAGCGTCGGCCTGCGCTGCGGTGAACGAGAAAGCCCCCGCCACGATGATGAGGAGAGACAGGATGCGTCGCACGGAGGCGACGCTAGCGGTCACGCCGGCCCGTTCCCGTGACGGGCATCACACTGGATGATCAGTCGTACTCGGTCATCTGGCCGCGGAGCACCCCCACGGCCTTGGTGTGTATCTGGCACACACGCGACTCCGTCACGCCGAGGATGCCGCCGATCTCGGCCAGCGTGAGGCCCTCGAAGTAGTACAGCGTGACGACGATCTTCTCGCGCTCCGACAACTCGTTGATCGCCGCCGCAAGCAAACCACGCGTCTCCTGCGACTCAACGCCGGTGCTCGGATCGAACCCCTTGTCGGCGAGCGTGTCGACGAGCGACACCTTCTCGCCGCGATCGGCTCCAACGGACACGGTCTCGTCGAGCGCTAGAACCGAGACGAACGAGATCTGCGTGATCACCTCGTGCAGCTCGTGCATCGACATCCCGAGACGTTCGGAGAGCTCCTTCTCCGTCGGCTGACGCTTCAGCATCGACTCGAGGTCGGTGAGCGCCTTCTCGATCTCGCGCTGTTTGAACCGTACCGAGCGCGGAACCCAATCCATCGCACGAAGCTCATCGATGATCGCGCCTCGGATCCGTGGGATCGCGTAGGTCTCGAACTTGTTCCCGCGGAGCGGTTCGAACTTCTGCAGCGCGTCGATCAACCCGAACATGCCGTAGGACACGAGATCGGCCTGATCGACCGAGGCAGGCAAGCCGGTGGCGACGCGCGAGGCCACGTACTTCACGAGCGGCGCGTAGTGCAAGATCAACCGCTCCCGCGAATCGACGTCGCCAGAGGACTTGAAGCCGTGCCAGATCGCGGCGAGCGCGTCGTCGACCTGCGGTGGCACGGTCGCAGAGACGGCGCGCGGGTCCTTCTCGACGACCTTGGTCTTGGGCTTCGCCTTGGTCGTTGTCTTCGTCTTGGTCGCCGTTGCGGTGGTCGGCTTCGCGCGCGTCGCGGCGGCGGTCGCGGGCTTCTTGGCCGGGCTCACCGTCATGCCCTCGGATGCGCTTGCTCGTGGGCCTCGAACAGCCGTGCCCGGGAGACGTGTGTGTAGCGCTGCGTCGTCGCGACGCTGCTATGTCCGAGGAGCTCCTGCACAGCGCGGATGTCCGCCCCTCCTTCGAGCAGATGCGTCGCGAACGAGTGACGGAGTGTGTGGGGTCCGATCCGTCGTCCCGGCAACAGACCACCAGCATACCCATTGACCATGGCTCGGACGTCGCGCGCCGACATCGGCTTGCGCCTGCGGTTGCAGAACAGCGGCCCACCGGCATCGACCACCAGGAGCGGCCGGCCGTCCCCGAGCCACGCCCGGACCGCGGCCACGGCGTCCTCGGAGACCGGTACGCGCCGTTCCTTCGAACCCTTGCCGCGGACGAGGATGCGCGCCCCGGTCAGATCGATGTCATCGGGTCGAAGCCCCGTGACCTCGCCGACCCGCAGTCCCGAGCCGTACAACAGCTCCAGGATCGCACGGTCGCGCAGCGCGATCGCCCGCTCGATCGGGTCGTCGGGATCGCCGGCGTCGGGCAGTTCGACGAGATCGGCCGCGTCGCTCGCGCGCAGGACCGTGGGGAGCCGGTTCGCGACCTTGGGCCGGCCGAGCAACAGGGACGGGTCCTGTCCGATGTGGCCCTCGTCGACAGCCCAGCGATAGAAGGTGTGGATCGCACCGACGCGCCGGGCGATGGACGCGCGCGCGTAGCCCAGCGCGTGCTGTTGCGCGAGGAACCGCCGCAGGATCGCGTGGTCGGCGTCCTCGAGACAGGACGACGATCGATGCAGGAACGTTGCGAGATGGATCAGGTCGGTTCGGTAGGCGGCCACCGTGTTCGGCGACAGATGCCGCTCCAGGCGCACGTGCGCCGTGAACGCGTCGATCAGCGTCCGCTGGGGTCGCGGGAGCGCACGGTCATCGGATGCGGGCGACACGAACCTCTCCAGGCGCGCCGGCGGGTCCGGCCGCTGCCGAGGCGTATCGTCCCAGCGGCTCGGGGGCGACGCAATCACCCGGATG
>C688J18823_10002925_pt1 | contig 10754 bp, 4 predicted proteins | sample HopSoiMetagenom1_FD_18823 | JGI IMG/M metagenome (IMG submission 18823) | reverse complement strand
CGAGTGTATCTTTATGAACTCCTTTTTGCGTATCAAAAAGAGGAGAGTGTGTCCAGTTATATGTTCCGCCATATGATACATTTGTATTCGTAATGAAATCGAGCATCGGTAATTTATTGATAGGAATTGTATACGTTACATTTGTCAATTGATTGTATTGTGTCTTTTTAATTCTATCTAAAATTTCATTGCGCAATGTATCTCTTGAAGCATCGGTAACAGCTCCATCCGGTTCTAAAATACGTTCTTGATTGACTGCGTTAAAATTAATTTTTAATGCTTTGGTCAGGTTGTAATTGAAATCATAATTACGTGTCATATTAAACCGCTTATTATAGGTCGGTAAAATCAACACATCCCCACCCGTCGTATTTCTTACTTTATTAGAAGTGTACTCCCTGTCTATATTAGTTGAGAAACCAAGTTTATCCGGATAGAGATAAAAATTGATATCCTTTATCAGCTGAAAATATTTGGGTTGAAAAAGTTTAATCTTTTCAAAGGGCTTAATATTTTTAGGTGTTGGCGCATAGCTATAAATTAAACCACCGTGATAATCCTTTAGTAAATTAAATTCAATCGTTGTGTTTCTTCTATAAAATTCGCTGTATGAATAAGTCGCCGACCAATTTTCTACATCATAAATATGGTTGCCCTTTGAATTTTTTCCTTTGTCTTTTCTAACATTTGTAAAATTAATGCTTCGCCGCCGCGTATAATCCTGTGTAATAAATTTCAAAGAGTCCCTCATTCGTTTTGATAACTCTGTATTTTTTAGCGTTGATTCCAGCGGAATATCTGCGTCTAATGGATTAAACTGTGGGGTAACAAATATTTCAGAGTAACCAACATACATCGGAACGCGAACATTGTAACTCTCCCGGATAAATTTTCCAAGTTCCACTGTTGATGAAAGATCATATTGCTTTAAGGTTTCTTTTTTACGCTCATTTACTTTGTTTTCAATACTTCCAAAACCTGGAGTATACATGTTTCCTGCTAATGTTACGTTCGCAAAATCCGCTAATTTTGCTGTTACATGGGCATTTGCGGCCCAGCCACCATTTTCTGTAAAATCACTAAGCCGCAATTCATTTACCCAAATTTGTGCGCATTTTGATTTTCCATCATCTGGATCTGTTGCACTTTTTTTGTTTGGATTTCGAACACCAATCATGATTATTCTTACTGCACTCAAATTAGGATTTCCTCTAATTGTTATCAAACGATCACTATCATAAATTTTATATTCCGTTGTTAAGGATACACCCGGCACTCCGTTTGCCACATCATTATTTCGTTTTTGCTTTGCATCCTGAAGTTTGGCAAATTCTAAAATCATTTCATTATCCTGAGGCCATACCGCATATTGATCACTTTCATTGTTCCCATTATAATTACCTGGTTGCGTCACTTTTAATGGTACATCGTATTCATAAAAATTATCTGTGTAGTCTGTACCCAACCGGATAAACATGTGAACATCATTGTCTTTTAATGGTTCACTCAGATTTGTAGATGCTTCAGCATGCGCATACATTTTTAATTTTTTATACTGACGTACATCCAGCTGCGTTGTTTTATATGCCACACGGGATTCTCCATCCTTTAAGCCGCAAACTGTTAAGGCCATTGCCTGTTCATTGATCGCTAATAATTTTGCGGAGCTACTGTTAATCTCACGTTCGATACCCGGAGGTAATATATAATTTACAGGTTGTTTATTCCCATTTTCTTCTAAGTTTACCGCTGAAATATCAAACTGCGTATTGTTATCATCCGTTGGTATTTCAACTCCAGACGATGATAAATCAAAACCATATCTCCGCCATTCTCCACGTACCAACTCCAATTTCGCAAAACGCATGATAATCGGTTTGTCTACACCTTTAAAAAACATCCGCATAAAACGTATGGATTGAAAATTTTCAATATCACCAAATTTTTCAGCTTGAGCTGTTTTTAAAGGAATTTTAAACTGATACCATTTTATTCTTTTCGAGCTTCCATCTTTATACGGTGGCGTTGCTTCAACAATGTCAGTAATGTAATTGTTTCCAACACCTGCAGCAAAATCAGAAGGTTTTAAGCTGATGTGATATTGATAATAACTCTCAAATGTGCTCAAGTTATTGTCACGGTTAATATCTTCAGCGTTGGGTGAAGTATTAGCAGATGACTTTGGATAATCACCCGTTGTAACGGGTGTATTCCCTTCATAACCTGCATATCTTTTATACCGCTCCAATGTATTTAATGTAGGTGTTCCCGAATCATAATCATCTCCTCTATGAAAATGGAAATCATCTGCAGAAGGATCGGCAATAATTTTAGAATATGCTGCTGGTGACAACGTTTGCACGTGTGTCAAATAATTTCCAAAGTAACTGCGTTCATCCTCATCACTTAATCCATCCAATCCAACATCTTGTGCTGAACGATCATTCGGTTCGCTGTTAAAAGCATTCACAAGTGATTGTGTTGTTGGAATTTTTCCCCAAGGCGTTTCAACAACCGGAAGATTATTGCCATTGTTTTGACTTGCTGTACTTGGTGCCGGCAAAACATTTTCACAACTTTTATAGGAGTCTCTTAAAACATCTTCGGATATATTTCCAATATTAAAATAGAGGTCTCCACTTGTATTTCTATCAGAAGGTGGCAGATCACTATTAAAAGGATCCATCACCCAAAATTGTATGTAATCAATATTGGCCGCTTCAAAATCTGTTGTTTGCAAAGCACGCATAACTCCACCCCAACGTGTTTCTGGTTTATTTAAATCTCCATTTGCATCCAAACCGGCTGATACTGGCGAAGGTGTTACATCGTAATTGTATGGACCTCTTTCTTTAGGGTAATAGGCCAAATCGAATGTTGGAATATAAGTAGCTGTTGCTGTTTGCTTGCTTGGAAAAACTTCTTGCTCCTGTACTTCACGCATAAAATTATTTGACATCATTTTAGCATCTATATTGGAAGGCGTGTACCCGTTCGTTTGATTCTGATATATATTATCAATCCGATACCAGGTCAATAACGAACGGTTATATCCTGAATAAACTGAATCCGTTAAGTCTCCTTCAGGAAAAAGATGAGTTGATGTTCCTGCGCCCTGATGCTGAGGCGTACTCGCAATGCTCCAATTTACTTCCGATTTTAAATCAATCGTTGATTGACTTCCTTCAAAATCATCAACATATGAATTTCCGCTTTTTCCAATCGCTTTACTATGCCCCGGAACCAGATAAGCAAATTCGCCTCCTGCTGTTATGGTACTTGTTTCCTTTGTTTCAATCAATGGGATCCTGTCAACCATACGTGTTAAAAAAGGCGCTTCTGTTTTATAGTTTCCATCAAACCCCCAAATCGTATTTGAAATGGGTTCATCACCAACATTTATTTTTTTTGTGATCGGTCGCTCTGTCAAATTCAGGATCGTACCACCAATTGTAAAATCTTTATTGATGCGATAATCGAGATGGGTTCCTAATAATGTTTTGGATTGAATGGCGAAAAGTGCGTTGCTTTCTGTGGAAACTTTTATAGGTTGTCCTGAACTTAATATACCATCATTGATGATTTTTACACGTCCCAATACATAATCAACAGTATAATCGACATTTTCTGTTAGTTGAATTCCTCCTGCCGTTACCGTTACCGAACCCTGAGGTACATTTGGTGCACCTAGAGAAATTTCCGCACTGGATGAAGATTGATACTGCCCTTTTAACCTGAATTTATCGAGTGTGGTGGCTTGTGTTTGTGCAAATGTTCGTGTAGAGTCATACAAGGGATCAAATACAAATGCATTTGCATTCACTGAATTGGAAAACTTACTTCGCAAATAATCACCAAATGGTTCTACCACCGGAAAAATTACGCGACCATTCGTTGCATTTATTGTTACACCATCAATAAAATCAAAAACTCCATCCGGACTCTGATCATTTTGTTGATTTAATTTATCCAAACTTAACACTTGCAACAATGGTTTGGAAGTTATTAGTGCTTCCCCCTGAACCGGTAAATAATTAATATCTGTTCCAGCATTATTATAATAAACATCCAATTTAAAGTCCGTTGGACTGATTTGATAAGCTCCCAACGAATAGACGTTTTTCATCATCAAGTTCCACATTTCAGAAGGTACACGTCTTTTCAATGTGTTGCTATAGTAGGAGGTAACCGTGTTGCTGCTCTTCAACATCTTTGTATACAAGGCCTGGGGAGCTGCTATCCCTCCATCAGAAAACTCTCCTACCTGATACTGAACACCATTTAATGTATATTGATAGGCCACTGATAATACCTGCTCTGTATTAAGCTGTTGGTTAAGTGAAATATATCCCAGCTTTGTGTTAAGGACATACTCTGATGCCTGAAGTTTACGTGCAGTATATAGTTCGAAATTGGCTTGTTGTCTTAATACACCGCCAAACTGTTGGTTCAGCTCATTGACAGATGTATTGATCGTTCGAATACGGGCGTTATTTAGAATTTTACCGTATAAGCTATTTTGTTTGTTATCCGGAAAAGCATCTGGTGCTACATCATTAATCGCTCCGGCAGAACTTATATCCTCCGGAATATGTTTACCATCTTCACCAAGCTCTGTAAATCCAACTATATTTCTTATGTCTGTTGTTGATCCATTGGTATTGGAAACCCAAACTTCAATACGCGTAATCATTACCTGAGAATTAACAAAAGGTAAATTCATCAATGCGTTATTATAGTTATCCCGGAAATATTGACCAATGAAATAATGCTTATTGAATTCGTAAGCATTACCAGCTACTTCGAATCGACTGATTTGTGCACCACCTGCAACATCCACTTCGGATTTTTTACCCTTTTGTTGCGACAAAATACTGGTTACTGTTAAGCGCCCAAATTGCAATTGGGTTTTCACACCAAATAAGGTTTGACTTCCGGTAATGAGCGATCCATTTAAAGGCATACTCACATTTCCTGCTTCTATCTTTTTTATGATCTCATCATCATAACCGGTATACTCTAATTTCATTTGATTTTCAAAATCAAATGTTGCTTCTGTATTGTAACTGGTTGTTAATTTTAATTTATCCCCTATTTTACCAATTACGTTCAATTGAATTTTTTCATTAAAATCAAACGTATTTACTTTTTGTTGTCGTGCCGGTAAGGCGGGATTTTTGGTACGTGTACCATTGTAGGCAAAAATTAATTCCGCTGAACCATTCGGGCGAATATCAACGGTATTACCGCCAAAGATGCGGTCAAATACTTCTCCTCCAACAGTTAATTTTGGTATCGCTGGATTGTTTTTCGTGTTAGGGCTTTCTGCATGAACTTTTTGACCCCAGTAACTTTTTACCTGTTTTTTAAATATATAGTCCTGATACTCTTTGCTATCAATATAAGTAGGCGGGCGATAATCCATTTCGCCAATTTTTTGTGTGACATTATAATTTCCTGTAGCAGGATCATAATCCACATTTGTTTTTACATTGGCTGGATCCTTTAGTTTTAAGCCTCCTGAATTCGGACTCGTTACAGGATCTTTTACGGAATTATCTTTATAGGGATATTTTAAATCGACAACTGGTGTATCAATAGCCTCTTGTTGCTCCTCCACATGCAAATAGGGGCTAACCTTAGCTTCTGAGCCGACAATTAATGATAGTAATGCTGTAGAAATACCTATTACTACCGAATATTTTATTATTGACTTAGACACGAACCTGCAATATTTTCTTTTATAGATTTTTCAATGCTGTTTTAATCAGCTGTTCTACTGTTTGGCCTGTCCCTTCCGTTCGAATAACTTTATCCAGTGTTTTTTCTGCAGCGGCCTTATTAAAGCCTAGCATGACGAGAGCAGATAACGCTTCTTCCTTTAAAGTATTGTTTGAAGAAACAAAAAATTCAGGGGATAATTCTTCCTTACCAATTTTGCCCTTTAAGTCAACAATAATGCGTTGTGCCGTCTTTTCTCCTATCCCTTTTACACTCTTAATCAAGGCTACATTTCCTGTAGCGATGGCTTGTTGTATTTCTACTGCGCTCAAAGATGATAACATTAGTAAAGCACTCGTCCCACCAACACCTGAAACAGATACCAATTGACGAAATATATTGCGTTCGCCTATATCGGCAAAACCAAAAAAGCGAGGCATATCATCCCTTACATACAGCTGTTCTGTAAACAGCTTGCAAGCGGTTTGATCGCCGATCTTTGAAAATGTATTCAATGAAATCTGCATGGCGTATCCAACTCCACCCGCATCTATGACAACATACGTGGGAGTCTTCTCAACTACTTTACCTTCAATGTGATAAATCATATTTAAAAATCAGTTTAAGAACGTTTTGCTTGTGCATCCACGACTGCAATAGTAACCATATTTACAATTTCACGCACAGAACTCCCCAGCTGTAATACATGGACTGGTTTTTTTAATCCAATCAACACCGGACCTATTGCCTCTGCTGCTCCCATTTCCTGTAATAATTTGTAAGCAATATTCCCTGAAGCAAGATTAGGAAAAATAAGTGTATTCACTTTTTTATCTACCAATTCTGAAAAAGGAAATTGTTCTTTTAATAACTCATTGTTCAATGCAAAATTGGCCTGCATATCGCCATCCACAATCATCCCTGGATAATTTTTATGCAAAATGTCCACAGCATCTCTTACTTTATTTGGCACTTCTCCTTCTGCCGAACCGAAATTAGAAAAAGAAAGCAACGCAATACGCGGTATGATATTGAACTGTTTTACGCTATTTGCCGTAAGTACAGTAATATCAACCAGCTCCTGCACACTTGGATTCATACTCATTGTTGTATCAGCAAAAAAGTAAGGTCCTTGTTTCGTATTCATGATGTACATTCCTGCTACACGACTTACATTTTCCTGAACACCAATTATTTGCAACGCCGGACGAATCGGATCGGCATACTTACGTGTAAGCCCCGATATCATGGCATCTGCAGCTCCTGTTTCTACCATCATTGCACCGTAATGATTTCGCTCCGTCATCAGTTTACGTGCTTCATATTCTGTTACACCTCTGCGTTGACGCTTCTTAAAGAAAATCTCACCAAAAATTTTTCTGCGTTCTTCTTCTTCAGGTGTACGTGGGTCAATGATTGGAATATCGGTGAGATCTAAATTGTTTTCGGCAATCAGTTTTTCAATTTTTTTCCTGTCTCCCAATAAAATTGGTTTTGCAATACCTTCATCAGCTACTTGCTGCGCTGCTTTTAAAATTTTATAATGATCTGCTTCTGCAAAAATAACACGCTTCGGATTTTGTTTGGCTTTATTGGTAAGGTTACGGATCAGCTTGTTATCCAATCCCAATCGATTGATCAACTCCTGAACATATGCATCCCAATTTTCTATTTTATGCTGTGCCACTCCTGATTCAATCGCTGCCTTTGCTACTGCAGGTGCCACGGTATAAATCAAGCGTGGATCAATTGGTTTTGGTATAATATACTCCGGACCAAATGTTATGTTTTTTGAATCGTATGCCAGGTTCACCGTTTCAGGCACCGGCTCTTTTGCTAAATTGGCAATGGCATATACTGCAGCCAATTTCATGGCTTCGTTAATTTGTGTCGCTCTTACATCCAAGGCCCCGCGAAAAATAAAAGGAAAGCCCAATACATTGTTCACTTGGTTAGGATGATCACTTCTTCCTGTTGCCACAATAATATCTTTACGTGCTGCTATGGCATCTGCATAAGGGATTTCCGGATCCGGGTTAGCCAATGCAAATACAATGGCATTCGCTGCCATCGATTGTACCATTTGCTGACTAAGCACATTCCCCTTTGAAAGACCCACAAATACGTCGGCCCCTTTTACAGCTTCTTCCAATGTTTTTACTGTTTTGGTGGTACTCGCAAAAAATTTCTTTTGCTCATCCAAATCATCACGATCTACACGCAATACACCTTTGCTGTCCAACATCAAAATATTTTCTTTCTTAGCGCCAATAGCAATGTATAATTTTGCACAGGAGATAGCAGAGGCTCCGGCACCATTCACTACAATTTTTACTTTATCCAGCTTTTTTTTGGAGACCTCACAGGCATTTAGCAATGCTGCTGCAGAAATAATGGCTGTTCCATGCTGATCATCATGCATCAATGGAATGGTCAATTCTTCTTTTAGTCTTCGCTCAATCTCAAAACATTCTGGGGCTTTTATATCTTCCAGATTAATTCCTCCAAATGTTGGGGCAATTGCTTTGACAGTATTTACAAATAAATCCACATCACTTGCATCCACTTCTATGTCGAATACATCAATGTCTGCGAATATTTTAAACAGTAATCCTTTTCCTTCCATTACCGGTTTGGAAGCCAACGCACCAATATTACCAAGGCCCAGCACAGCTGTTCCATTGGAAATAACAGCTACAAGATTTCCCTTTGCTGTGTACTTGTAGGCATCTTCCGGGTTTTTTTCAATTTCCAGACAAGGTTCTGCCACTCCTGGTGAATACGCCAATGATAAATCCCGCTGAGAGCTATGAGGTTTGGTGGGTATTACTTCAATTTTTCCAGGTCTGCCTTGGGAGTGATAATCCAATGCATCCTGTTTCCTGAATTTTGACATATATATAAAAATAAATTTAGAGTTGCGAATATAACACTTTATCAATAACTACACGAGTTTTGGTTCAAATTGAACCCCCATTTTTGATTACAAATTAATAATTAAATTAGCCTTTCGATAATACCTTATTCACATTCTCATTATGAAATCAAAACTTGTTGTATTTACAGGAGCCGGAATCAGCGCTGAAAGCGGAATCAAGACATTTCGTGATAGCGATGGATTATGGGAGGAGTATAACATCCAAGATGTAGCAACTCCAGAAGCTTGGGCAAAAAACAAGAACCTGGTACTTGATTTTTATAATAAGCGCCGTCATCAGGTTTTAGATGCAAAACCCAATCAGGCTCACCTTCTTCTTGCCAAGTTAGAAGACAAATATGATGTACAAATTATTACACAAAATATTGATGATTTGCATGAACGTGCTGGCTCAAAAAAAGTCCTTCATTTACATGGAGAAATTATGAAAAGCCGCAGTACACTTGATTCAACACTCATTTATCCCATCGCAGGTCCTGATCTTCATTTGGGAGAAATCTGTGAAAAAGGTTCTCAGTTAAGACCACATATTGTTTGGTTTGGTGAACTTGTTCCTGCTATGGAAATGGCTTACCTTATTGCAGAGGAAGCCGATTTATTTATCGTTATTGGTACGTCACTGGCAGTATATCCTGCGGCAGGTATTGTGGATTATGCCCCGGATCACATCCAAAAATACCTGATTGATCCTGCTGAAGTTTCTGTTAATCGTGTTCGAAATTTAACGGTGATCAAAGAAAAGGCGAGTGTAGGATTAACAACACTTGCAGAGGAGTTGCTAAAATAGAATTTTGAAAAATTTCTTATTACCTTTTTTATTATAACCAATCAATCCGTTTTATATGCTATTCCGCTCTTTTTTACTCCCTGTCTTATTTTCATTAATCCTTATAAATGCTGCTGTTGCACAGGACTTGAAATTTAATACATCTACCTTAAAAAAAACATATCAGGGTGCAGCACCAATTGTTTCTGTGAAATATGAAACCTGTTTCAAAAAGAAAAAAAATCTGGAATTAAGTATCGATTCTGTAAAAAGTATAAAGGATGGAAAATTACTTTTGTTTTCTATATTCAAAAAAAGCGATACGCTTACTTATAAAAAATATACAGCGGCTAAAATCATTCGCAGTAAACAAGGCTCTTTCCGCTTAAATTTTGAGGTCATCCAGATTTTAAGTGATGAGCGTTCTCCTTATACGGAAGATAATAAACCTGTTCAATACGATCTGTCAAAAGGAGTTTGCATATATTATACGCTCGCTGGAAAAAACAAAATGTCTGTTATTTCTGATTTTAAAGAATTACCAAGCGTTGCACAACCCTAGTGCATCTTTTGTTTGAGATCTTACACAGATAAAAAAATCTCCTTACCCTCTATTTTAAAGAGTAAGGAGATTCCAATAGTTTTCCATTTAACAAATTATTCCTTTAAGATCTTTGCATGCCATGAACCATCTTGTGCTTTTAAATTTAGGATATAAGCACCATTCGCTAAGGAGGAAATATTTATCTGTAATTCATTGTTATTCAATTTTGCCTGTTTCACATATACTTTTTCTCCCAACTGATTGAACACTTCGATTTCTACTTCTTCATTACCAATCACCTCGTTTAATTTCACTGTGAAAATTCCAGGATTTGGATTTGGATAAATGGATATTTCCTGACCTGTTGCTTCATCCGTCGTGATGTTAGTAGCAATTGAATAAATAGAGGATTCCCAAATACCTCTTCCAAAAGTTCCTGCGCGGACCAGGTTTGATTTTTCATTTATTTCCAGATCCCGGATTGATGAGTTTGGAAGATTATTCATGAAAGGCATCCAGGTATTATTCATGGTGTTATCGGTATAATAGATTCCAACATCCAATCCTATGTAAATAGCATCTTTCGTATTCCCTACTTCCATCTTCACAATGTTTGCAGGAAAATTGGGTAAATTACCGGAAACATTCGTCCATGTACTACCGCCATCTGAAGAATAATATACTTTCGATCCACTTACCCATCCGCCAATGGTTACCCATACTTTACTCGGATCCGAATAATGTGCTTCAACGGAAGTAATTGTTCCGTTAATCGTTCCAGTAAT
>C688J18823_10002924_pt1 | contig 10759 bp, 7 predicted proteins | sample HopSoiMetagenom1_FD_18823 | JGI IMG/M metagenome (IMG submission 18823) | reverse complement strand
GCCAGCGGTGTGCGTCATCAGGTCGTGCATCGTGATCGGGCCGAGCGGTTCGGGCAGCTCGAGCCACGGCAGGATCTCGTTGACCGAGACGTGGAGGTCGAGCCGGCCCGCGGCCACCTCCTGCATCGCGATCATCGCGGCGAACGACTTCGAGATCGACCCGATGTGGAAGCGCGTTTCGGGTCGGACTGGAGTGCCGGCCGCGACATCGGCCAGGCCGCGGCACACGACGCCGAGGATCTCGTCGTGATCCGTGACCGCGAGCGCGAGCCCGGCGCTGTGCGAGACCTCCAGGTGATGCTCGGTCGACGTGCCGATCCGGTCGAACGCCGCTTCCAGTCCGTCCACGGCGCTTACCCGAAGAAGAGCTTCAGCTCGCGCTCGGCCGAGGCCGGCGAATCAGAGCCGTGCACGATGTTTTCGCCGATCAGCGTCGCGAAGTCGCCGCGGATCGAACCGGGCGCCGCCTCGACCGGGTTCGTCGGCCCCATCAGCGTGCGCCAGCACGTGATCGCGTCCTCACCCGTGATCTTCGCGATGACGACCGACCCGCCGGTGATGAAACCGACCAGCTCACCGAAGAACGGCTTGTCCCGGTGCTCGGCGTAGTGCTCTTCCGCGATCCCGCGCTCGATCGTGCGCAGGTCGAGCTGCTCGATCGTCAGCCCCTTGGCCTCCACCCGCCGGATGACCTCTCCAACCAACCGGCGCCGGACGCCATCGGGTTTCACGATGAGCAGGGTCGATTCGATGGCCATCCGCGGGAGGTCTCCTTCGGGCTGGTAGCGGTCCGGTGGTCGGGTCGCAGCAGTCTACCGAGCGACCCGGCGCGCGGTGGACTACGGTCGCCGAACCGATCGGAGGGAGCACACGATGGAGATCAAGCCGGGCATGTTCGTCTCGCGCGGAACGACGGACGAGTGGGAGGCCGATCCCGACGTGCCCGGCTCGACGATGCACGAGCTGGTGCACGACGGCCCGATCTGGGCCGGGATGACCCGTGTCGACGACGCGCCCGAGCCGATGACGTGGACGCCGGAGCACCGCGAGGTGTTGATCGTGCTCAAGGGGGGCGTCCGGATCGAGTTCGGCGACGGCAGCGACGTGACCCTCGGGGTGGGCGATCTCGCGACGATCCCCGCCGGCATGACGACGACGTGGCACGTCACAACCCCGTTCAAGGAGATGTGGGTTCTCGCAGAAGCCTGAGGGGTCACGCGCCGGCGAGCGCTCGCTTGGCGTCCCCCACCGTGAACAAGCTCCCCGTGACCAGCACGAGATCGCCCCGTCCGGCCGTGGCGCGGGCCGCGGCCAGCGCATCGCCGACCGACGGCGACACCTCGACGGTGGCCGAGCTCGCGGCCCGCGCCACCCGCGCGACGTCCTCGGGCTCGGCGCTTCGCACGCTGTCGTTCCGCGTGGCGTAGACGACGTCTGCGATCGCCGCGATCGGGCCCACGACGCCTTCGATGTCCTTGTTCTTGCTGACCGCCAACACCACGTGCAGCCGCTCCCACCGGAAGAACTCCCCGACGGCGGTGGCGAGCGCCTCGGCACCCGCAGGGTTATGTGCGCCGTCGACGACCACCGGAGGCTCCCGCACGACGATCTCGAGCCGGCCGGGGGTGCGAAGCGCCGCGAGACCCTCCCGCAGCACGCTCTCCTCGAGGACGGCACCGGTGAGCGCCTCGAACGCGACGGCGCCCGCTGCAGCGTTCCGCGCCGCGTAGCGCCCGAACACGGGCACGTACAGGTCCTCATACGTCCGCTGCGCCGTGCGAAGCCCGAACGCCTGGCCACCGACGGCGATCAACGGGTCGAGGACCTCCCAGTCCTGGCCCTCCCACAGAAGCGTCGCGTCGACCTCGGCGGCGCGTGCCCGCAGCACGTCGGCCACAACGGGGTCCTGTTCCCGGATCGCCGCGACCTTGCCTTCTTTGACGATCCCGGCCTTCTCGCCGGCGATGTCGGCGAGCGTCGGACCGAGCTCGGCCACGTGATCCATGCCGATCGGCGTGATCACCGCCGCATCGCTCGCGATGAGGTTGGTCGCGTCCCACGACCCACCCATCCCGACCTCGAAGACGCCGAGCTGCACCGGCCTGTCGGCGAACCACAGGAACGCCAGGCCGGTGATCGCCTCGAAGTATGTGAGCTCGCCCATGCCCTGCCCGTCGATCATCTCCAGGTACGGCTCCAGGTGCGCCCACTCCTCCGCGAACATCGCGTGCGAGATGTCCTCGCCGCAGACCGAGAATCGCTCCGTCAGATCGACCAGGTGCGGCGATAGATAGAGCCCGGTCGACAGACCGCTCGCGCACGCGACCGCCGCCGCGGCCCGCGCCGCCGTCGACTTTCCGTTCGTTCCAGTGACGTGGATCGTCGGGTACGTGCGCTCCGGATGGTCAAGGTAGTTGACCAACGTCCGGATCCGGTCGAGCGACGGCCCGGGCATGTGCTCCGGCTGCCGCGCGTCGAGGTGGGCGACGGCCTCCTCGTAGCGCATCAGCCGGCTTCCGACAGCCCGCCGAGCTGGACGTCCACGCTTCGCTCGCTCGCCTCGACGAGGCCGAGCGTCTCGATCGCCCCCGCCCCACAGAGATCGCCGCGGGCGAGCTCGATCCGGGCGAGATCCGCCGCGGGCGCGCGCACCACGACCCGCTCGACCGGTACCTTGAGCGAGACCTTGGCGAGCGCCTTGTGCTTGCGGACCTCGCGCAGCACCCACGCCGTCACGGTGAAGATCTCCGGATCGGCGCCGGCGGCGACGGCCAGCTCGTCGGGCTCCGGCCAGCGCGCCCGATGGATCGAGCCCTCCTGCCACCACGACCACACCTCTTCGCTCACGTAGGGCAAGAAGGGCGCGAACGCTCGCAGCTGGACGTCGAGCGCCCGCCGGAGGGAGGCGACCGCGCTCGCGGCGCCATCACCGTCGGCGTACGCGCGCTGCTTCACGAGCTCGAGGTAGAAGTCGGTGAAGCTCCAGAAGAACCGCTCCAGCAGGTCCAGCGCGCGCGCGTGCTCGTAGTCCTCGAACGCGGCCGTCGACTCGTGCAGCACACCACGAAGCGTTGCCAGCATCGCGCGATCGAGCGGCGTGCTCGGCTCCCCCGGCTCCACGTCGAAGCCGAGGACGAACTTGGATGCGTTGAGGATCTTGATCGCGAGCCGGCGACCGACCTTGATCTCCTGTTCGTCGATCGCGGCGTCGTATCCGAGCCGCGCGCTCGCCGCCCAGTACCGCACCGCGTCGGACGAGTGCCGCTCGAAGATCTCGGTCGGCACCACGACGTTGCCTTTGGACTTCGACATCTTCTTGCGGTCGGGGTCCAGGATGAACCCGCTGATCGCCGCGTTCGTGAACGGGAGCGAGTCATGCTCGAGATGGGCGCGGAGCACCGTGTAGAACAGCCACGTCCGGATGATGTCGTGCGCCTGCGGTCGCAGGTCCATGGGGAACAGCCGCTCGAACAGATCCGGGTCGACCACCCAGCCGGCCGCGATCTGCGGCGTGAGCGACGACGTCGCCCACGTGTCCATGATGTCCGGGTCGCCCGTGAACCCGTCCGGCCGATCACGCTGGTCGGCGGTGTAGCCGGGCGGCACGTCGACCTGCGGATCGATGGGCAACGACCCCTCGTCCGCGGTGATCGGGGCGTCGAGGTTCGGCTCGCCGGCAGCGTCCAAGCGGTACCACACAGGGAACGGCACGCCGAAGTAGCGCTGACGGCTGATCGCCCAGTCCTGGTTCAGTCCCTCGACCCATGAGGTGAACCGCCCGCCCATGAACGCCGGATGCCATGCGATCTGGTGCCCCCGCTCGACCAACGCGTGCTTGAACCGCAGGGTTTGCACGAACCACTGGCGGCTGCTGATCACCTCCAGCGGCCGGTCGCCCTTCTCATAGAACTTCACCACGTGGCGGACGGGCTCGGGCTCACCCACGAGCGCGCCGCTGTCGCGCAGCAGCTCGGTGATCCGGCGGCGCGCCTGCTTCGACGCCTTCCCGGCGAGTTCCGCCATCGCCGTGTTCGCCGCCTCAGGCTCTGTCGACGGCCAGCCCGGCTCGCCGAACCGCCCGGGCGCGAGCGTGCCGTCGCGGCGCACGACCACACGGGCCGGCAGGCCGAGCTCACGCCACCACGTCACATCCGTGATGTCGCCGAACGTGCAGATCATCGCGATCCCGGTCCCCTTCTCGGGGTCGGCGAGCGCGTGCGCGACCACGGGCACCGGCACGCGGAACAGCGGCGTCAGAGCGGTCGAGCCGACGAGTGGCGCGTACCGCTCGTCGTCGGGGTGTGCGACGAGCGCCACGCATGCCGGGATCAGCTCGGGTCGAGACGTCTCGATCTCGATCGTGCCGATCCCGTCCTCACGGTCGAACCCGATCCGGTGGTACAGGCCGTCGACCTCGCGGTCCTCGATCTCGGCCTGCGCGACCGCGCTTCGGAAGTCGACGTCCCACAACGTCGGCGCCTCGGCTTTGTAGGCGACACCAGCCGCGAGCATCCGTAGGAACCCGATCTGCGAGATCCGACGGGCCCGCTCGCCGATCGTCGTGTAGGCATAGGTCCAGTCGACGGAGGCGCCGAGCCGGCGGAAGAGATCTTCGTATGCCTTCTCGTCCCCGAGCGTGAGCTGCTCGCAGAGCTCGATGAAGTTCCCGCGCGACACGGCCACAGGATCATCCTTGCGGCGTTCGAGTGCGGCGACGTCGAACGACGGGTCGTACGGCCGCGACGGGTCGCACCGCACGCCGAAGTAGTTCTGCACGCGCCGCTCCGTCGGCAGCCCGTTGTCGTCCCACCCGATCGGATAGAACACTTCGAACCCGCGCATCCGCTTGAACCGCGCCATCAGGTCGGTGTGCGTGTAGCTCTCGACATGGCCGAGGTGCAGCGACCCGCTTACCGTGGGCGGCGGCGTGTCGATCGCATAGATCTGGTCACGGGTCCTCGTCCGGTCGAACCGGTAGGTGCCGGAGGCCTCCCACCACGCTCCCCACTTGGCCTCGAGGCCGTCGAGCGATGGCTTCTCGGGCACCTGCATAGAAGCCTGAGTGTACGGAACCCGTCGTGGCGCGTTGGCCGCCTAGACTCGCGCCGTGGTCACGTGCGCGACCTGCGGCGCGATCGCCTCGAACGAGGCGAGGTTCTGCGCATCATGCGGCGGCGAGCTCGGCCGGCGCTGCTCCACCTGCGGCGCGCAGGTGACCGACGTCGATCGGTTCTGCACGAGCTGCGGTGCCACGCTCGCCGAAGGGCCCACGACGTCCGGAGGAGAGCGGAAGCTCGTCACGGTGTTGTTCGCCGACGTCACAGGCTCGACGCAGCTCGGCGAGCAGCTGGATCCCGAACAGCTGCGCGCGGTCATGGACGCCTACTTCACGGCGATGCGTACCGAGATCGAGGCCGAAGGGGGCACCGTCGAGAAGTTCATCGGCGACGCCGTGATGGCCGCGTTCGGTGTTCCCCAGGCCCATGAGGACGACCCTGCCCGGGCGCTCCGCGCCGGTCTCCGGATGCTTGCGCGCCTGCCCGACGTGAACCGCGAGCTCGAGCGGGCACACGGTGTACGCCTGCAGATCCGGATCGGCGTCCACGGTGGCGAGGTGCTCGCGACGGTCGACCGCGAACCCGGCGAGGCGATGGTCACGGGTGACGCGGTGAACGTTGCCGCGCGTCTGCAGACCGCCGCGCAGCCCGGCGAGATGTTGGCCTCCGAGCGAACGGTTGCGGCCGCCCGCGGGTTCGTCGTCGAGGACCGTGGGTCGTTCGAGCTCAAGGGCAAGCAAGCGCGCGTCCGCGCGTTCGTCGTCTTCGGGGAGTCCGGCGGGCCGACACGCGGCTTGCCCGGGTTCCACGCGCCGATGGTGGGTCGCGACAGCGAGCTCGACCTCCTGCGGAGCCTGTACGACCGAGCGACGCGCGAGCGTAAACCCCATCTTGTGACGATCTACGGCGAGGCCGGCGTCGGCAAGTCGCGGCTGACGCGCGAGTTCCTCGCCTGGTCGTCGTCACGCGAGCCGGCCCCGACAACCCTGGCGGGGCGGTGTCTGCCATACGGCGACGGCATCACGTACTGGCCGCTCGCGGAGATCCTGAAGGCGCACGCGAGCATCCTCGACTCCGACCCGACGGATCTCGCGATCGAGAAGGTGCGCAAATCCGGACGTGACCTGCTCACGCTCGACGTGTCGCCGGACCCGGCGCGCGCGACGGCCGCGCTCGCGTACACGATCGGGCTCGCCGATCCCGATATCTCGTTCGGAGATCTGGATCCGAAGGACGTGCGCGCCGAGGTGCACGCCGCGTGGCGCTCGTTCTTCACGGCGCTCGGGGACCGCGGGCCGGTCATCGTCGTCGTCGAGGACATCCACTGGGCCGATCCGGCGCTCCTCGACCTGCTCGAGGAGCTCACCGACCGGGCGGCGGGGCCGGTAGTGTTCCTGTGCCCGTCGCGGCCCGACCTCACCGCGACGCGACCCGGTTGGGGCGGCGGCCGGCGTAACGCGTCGTCCGTGGCTCTCGATCCGCTCACCGCCGAGGGATCCGACGAGCTGATCCGGGCGCTGCTGGCGGTCGACGACCTGCCGCCGTCCGTCCACGACCGGATCCTCGAGCGCGCCGAGGGCAACCCGTTCTTCCTGGAGGAGATCGTTCGTCGGCTGGTCGACGGCGGCTTGATCGAGCACGTCGACGATCGCTGGCGCGCGACCGAAGGGATCGAGGAGGTCGAGATCCCGGACACGGTGCAGGCGGTGCTGGCCGCGCGGATCGACCTGCTTGACGCGACGGACAAACGGATCGCGCAGGCGGCCGCGGTCGTCGGCCGAGTGTTCTGGCCGGGTCCCGTCGCCGATCTCACGGGCGTCGGCTCCGCGGACGTCGACCAGGCGCTGCGGCGGCTCGAGGACCGCGAGCTCGTGCTGTCCCGACCCGGATCGTCGCTCGCCGGCGAGCCCGAGTACATCTTCAAGCACGTCCTCACGCGCGACGTCGCCTACGAATCGCTCCCACGGACGCAGCGTCCGCGCGCCCACGCCGCGGTCGCGGCATGGCTCGAAGCCACAGCGGGCGACCGGTCCGTCGAGTTCGCCGAGGTCCTCGCCTACCACTACGGGACAGCCGCCGGGCTCGAGCGCGACGCCGGCGCCGTCGATCCGGTCCTGCGACGATCGGCGCTCGAGTGGCTCCAGCGCGCCTCCGAAGACGCGCGCCGACGCTTCGTCGTGAAGAAGGCGGAACGCCTGGCGGAGGAAGCGCTCGGCTTCGCCGCCGATCCAGCCGAACGCGTCGGCGCGCTCACGACGCTCGCCGAGGCATTCTTCACCGACTACGTCGGCGACCTCGCGTGGCGGTATTTCCGCGAGGCGGCGATGCTCCGTTCCACGATCGACCCGCCGGACGGACGCCTCGTCGCATACCTCGCGGCGCGGGCGTGCGACGTCACGATCCGCTGGCCGGGCTCGATCGGGACGCTGCCTGCCGAGGCCGAGGTCCGCGCGTTGCTCGACCTCGGACTCGCCAATGCCCCGCCGGGCGACAGCGAGGAGCGCGTCCGGCTCCTCGGCGTGCAGGCCGGATGGCTGTTCACGTTCCCGATGACGGAGGGCAACGACCCGAAGGGCTACGTGACGGCGGGTGTCGAGGCGGCCGACATGGCGATGCGACTCGGCATGCCGAACCTCGCCAGTGGCGTCCTCGACAACGCCGCATCCGCGTGGACGGCGGTCGGCGACTACTCGAAGATGATCCCGTTGTGGGAGCGCCGCGGGGAAGTGGTCCCGTACGTCACCGACGCCTTCGAGATCGGTGACTTCTGGGCCATGGGCGGCTGGATGTACTTCGAGATCGCGGACTACCCAAGCGCGATGCGTTGCGTCGACGCCGGACTCGACGTGATCGCCCGGATCGGCGCGAACAACCTCGACGTGCACCTCAGCGCGTGGAAAGCCGCGACGCTTCACCGTACCGGCCACTGGAACGAGGCGCTGGAGATCTATGAGCACGTGCGCGACACGCTCGACGACCGACGTGACCAACCGCCGTACTTCGCGATGCACGCCTACGGCGTCGCGGGTCTGATCCACACGTCCCGTGGCGACGTCGCACGAAGCGATCAGATCGTCCACATCCTTGCACCGCGGATGAGCGCCGCCTCCAGCCGGATGTTTCCATGGCTTTTACGTATCTATGTCGTCCGGGGCGAGCTCGACGCCGCGCGCTCGCTCGAGCCGCCGACGGCATGGCGCGTGCACGCGACCGAGGCGTACGAGGCCCACAGCGAGCTGGCATGGGCGACGCGCGACCCCAACGCCGGGGACCTCGTCCAGGAGATGCGGCGGCATGCGGTCGACACCGCCGCGGCGTCGGTCGAGGGATTCGCCGAGCGGCTCGCCGGACGGCTCGACGCGGCCGGTGGCGACGACGACGACGCGATGGCAGCCTTCACGAAGGCGGTCGAGGTCTTCGAACGGCTCGACGCTCCGTGGGAGCGCGCGGTGACGCTCATCGACCTCGGCCGGTCCCAGGCGGCGACCGGCGATACCGACGCGGCACGTACGTCGTGGACCGACGCCCGAGCGACGTTCGAGCGACTCGGCGCCGTCCGCGACCTCGCGATCGTCGACCCGTTACTGCGTGGGTGAAGGCGCGGCCGCCGCGGTGAACGAGAGATCCGCCGCGCCTCCGGTCAGGTGCAGCGTCGACGTGGTGGCCTTGTATGCCGTGGAACCGTCGAGCGCCCGCAGGTAGGCGGCTTCGGCGGTCATCACCTGGTCGGCACACGCCTTCTGGATCGCGTTGACGGGCCCGAACGAGATCGAGCCACCGATCGCCTGGAACGCGGCGCCGTACTCGTTGCACCCCGCGGACCCCGTCGCCTGATCGGCGTCGAACCGCAGGTCGATGTGGATGCCCGGCGACACGCTATGGACGAGGGGCGTGATCGACGCATCCAGAACCCACTCGACGCCCAGCAAACCGACGGGCTGTGCGGGCGAGGAATGCGTGCTCGGGGTCGTGCAGGCGGTGGCGTACAGAACGAACGTCGCGGCGGCGAGCCCGATCAGGCGGTGCGCTGCTGACGCTCCCGCGACTTCTTCGTCTCGCGCGGCACGAGCGTCGGGTTCACACCCGTCAACACGACGTCGCGGTCGACGAGACACTTGGTCACATCCTGGCGAGAGGGCAGCTCGTACATCACGTTGAGCAGCACCTCTTCCATGATCGCGCGCAGCCCGCGCGCACCCGTCCCCCGCTGGATCGCCTGCTCCGCGATCGCCCGCAGCGCGTCGTCGGTGAACTCGAGCTCCACACCGTCGAACTCGAAGAACTTCTTGTACTGCTTCACGTACGCGTTCTTCGGCTGCGTGAGGATGTCGACCAGCGCATCGTGGTCGAGGTTGTTGACGTGGGTGATGACGGGCAGACGACCCACGAACTCGGGGATCAGGCCGAACTTGAGCAGGTCCTCGGGGAGCACCGTCGCGAACAGCTCGCCGATGTCCTTCTCCTCGCGGGTCGCGACCTGGGCGCCGAACCCGACACCCTTGCGCCCGATCCGCGACTCGATGATCTTGTCGAGCCCGGCGAACGCTCCGCCGCAGATGAAAAGGATGTTCGTCGTGTCGATCTGGATGAACTCCTGGTGCGGGTGCTTGCGGCCGCCCTGCGGCGGCACGCTCGCTTGCGTGCCCTCGAGGATCTTGAGCAGCGCCTGCTGCACGCCCTCCCCCGAGACGTCACGTGTGATCGACGGGTTCTCGGACTTGCGCGCGATCTTGTCGATCTCGTCGATGTAGATGATCCCTGTCTCGGCCTTCTTGACGTCGTAGTCCGCCGCCTGGATGAGCTTGAGCAGGATGTTCTCGACGTCCTCGCCGACGTAGCCGGCCTCGGTCAGCGCGGTGGCGTCGGCGATCGCGAACGGGACGTTCAGCATCCGCGCGAGCGTCTGGGCGAGGTAGGTCTTGCCGCAGCCGGTGGGGCCGAGGATCATGATGTTCGACTTCTGCAGCTCGACCTCTTGATCCTTCTGGCCGACCTGGATCCGCTTGTAGTGGTTGTAGACCGCCACCGACAGGACCTTCTTGGCCTGGTCCTGCCCGACGACGTATTCATCGAGGAACTGGAAGATCTCGGCCGGCTTCGGGAGCTCGTCGAGCTTGAGCTCGGCGGTGTCGGCGAGCTCCTCCTCGATGATCTCGTTGCACAGGTCGATGCACTCGTCGCAGATGTACACGCCGGGGCCGGCGATCAGCTTCTTCACCTGCTTCTGGCTCTTCCCGCAGAAGGAGCACTTCAGCAGGTCTGATTCGCCGAACTTCGCCATTCTCCCGTTGCCCTTTCATGCCCTGCGGCCCGGCGGCCGCGTCGGGCGATTATCACGCGCCGTTCGAGCTGACGCCAGCTACCTGTGCTGCGAGTCCGCGACGGCTGAGGATCTCGTCGACGCAGCCATAGTCCTTGGCCTCCTGCGCCGTCAAGATGAAGTCGCGGTCGGTGTCCTTCGTGACCTTCTCGAGCGGCTGCCCGGTGTGCTCGGAGATGATCTCCTCGAGCAGCGTGCGCAGGCGCATGATCTCCTTTGCCTGGATCTCGATGTCGACCGCCTGGCCCTGCGCGCCGCCGTGGGGCTGGTGCAGCAACACGCGCGCGTTCGGCAGTGCGAAGCGCTTGCCGGCCGCGCCGGCGAGGAGCAGCACCGCCGCAGCCGACGCCGCGAGTCCCATCACGATCGTCGACACGTCGCA
>C688J18823_10002923_pt1 | contig 10763 bp, 10 predicted proteins | sample HopSoiMetagenom1_FD_18823 | JGI IMG/M metagenome (IMG submission 18823) | reverse complement strand
CGGGCGAACGGCAAGCCGCTGCACGTCCACGGCTTCCTTAGGCGGTTCGAGCGGCTCGCGGCGGCGAACGCGGCCGAGCTCGGCCGCCTTGCCAAGAGTGGGATCGACCTCATCGGCCTCGATCCGTCCATGACGCTGACCTACCGGTCGGAATACCCGCAGGCGCTGCCCGGGCACGACGTGCCGCGCGTCCAGCTCGTGCAGGAATGGCTCGCCGGCCGGCTTCATGCGCTCCCGCGCGTGCGGCAAGGGGAGACCTACTGGCTGCTCCCGCACTGCACGGAGCGGACCACCGCGCAGGCCGCGGTGGCGGCCTGGCCGACCGTGTTCGAGCGTTTCGGGCTCGGTCTCTCGATGTTGCCGTCTGGCTGCTGCGGCATGGCCGGCACCTACGGCCATGAGGCCGAGCACCGGGCGCTGTCGGAGCGCATCTACGGTCTCAGCTGGGCGAAGCACGTCACCGAGAAGGGCCGATCGGGCCGACTGCTCGCCGACGGATATTCCTGTCGCTCACAGGCCAGGATTATCGACGGCGCGCGCTTGCCGCACCCAGTTCAAATCCTGCGCGCCCACCTGGCCGGCGATCCTGGCGCCGCCGAGACGCGTCGCACGGCCGACCCGCGGCGCTGACTCGATCACACAAGGAAATGAGGAGAACGTTATGGCAGATTGCAAGCAGTTCAGGCTCGGCCTCGTCGGTTACGGCGAGATCGGCAGCACGGTCGGAGCGGGACTGCGCAGGGCGGGTCTCGAATCCATCGCGTGCTACGACAAGTATGCCTTCGACGGCCCCTATGCAGATCTTATCCAGACGAGGGCGCGCGAGGCGGGCGTCGCGCTTGTGCGATCGAACGGGGAACTCGCGGATGCGAGCGACCTGATCTTCAGCGTGACGCCGGGCTCGTCATCGCTCGAGAGCGCGGAAGCCTTCGCGCCCGTCCTGACGGGCCGGCACACCTTCCTCGACTTCGCCTCGGCGACCCCCAAGATCAAGAAGAGCGTGGCCGACAAGCTCGCCTCGAGCGGGGCGCTCCTCGGCGACGGCTCGATCGAGGGCACGCCGCTCCAAGGCCATTCCATGCGCATGCTGTCGAGCGGACCCGCTGGCGAGCGCGTGCGCGACCTGCTCGTGCCATGGGGCATGCAGATCGAGTTCACGGGCCCGGCGCTGGGGACGGCCTCCGGCATCAAGATTCTCCGCTCCGTCCTCATCAAGGGCATCGAAGCGTTGACGGACGAGATGCTGCTCGCGGCCCGCCAATATGGAATCGATGAGGTCGTGCTCGCATCCGCTTCCAAGACGCTGGCGCGGCCCTGGATGGACACGGTGCAGAGCCTGACGCCGTCCGGCGCCATCCATGCCAAGCGCCGCGCCGAGGAACTCGAGATGTCGGCGGACGCCGTCGAGGACGCTGGGGTCGAGCCGATCATGGCGCGCGCGGTCGCGGCTCGACTGCGCTGGAAGGAGAGCCTCGGCCTCAAGGACCATTTCAAGGGCGTCGTACCGCGCACCTACCAGGAGGCTCTCGAGGCAATCGAGCTCAAAGCCGGCCTGAAGAAATCCGAGCTGGCCTGACGGCCGAACTCTCTTCCCCCTCTCGCAGAAACGGAAGCAGTCATGTCCATTGGCTTCAAAATCCACTCGCGCAGCCGCAAGGTCGGCGAGGCCACGGTCGAGAAGTTCAAAGCCATCGGCGTCGCGAACATCAGCGATTCCATGAACCGAATGGTGCACGGTGGGGCGAGGCTGCGGCCGCTCCATGCCGGCGGCGTGCTGGCCGGCGTCGCGCTCACCGTAAAGACGGCGCCCGGCGACAATCTGATGGTCCACGCGGCCCTGAACCGCGCGGCGACGGGCGACGTCCTCGTCATCGACGCGGGAGGCGACCTGACCAACGCCATCATCGGCGAGCTCATGCTCTCTCACGCCCAGCAGATCGGTGTCGCGGGCGTGGTCGTGAACGGGGCCGTGCGCGATTCAGGGTGGATCCGGGCGAGTTCGCTGCCGGTCTTCGCAGCCGGCGTCACCCATCGCGGCCCCTACAAGAACGGGCCCGGCGAGGTGAACGCCACGATCGCGCTCGACGGCATGATCATCCAGCCGGGCGACCTCATCGTCGGCGACGACGACGGGATCGTCTGCGTGCCCTTCGATCAAACGGAGGAGGTCTACCGCGCCGCCAACGCAAAACAGGAAGGCGAGGCTAAGACGATGGCCGCCATCAAAGCCGGCACCGTCGACCGCTCCTGGGTTGAGCGCGCCCTCAAGGACGCAGGCTGCGAGGGGATCTGAACGCGCGACTCGCCGGAACGTCACGGGCTTGGACGCGAGCTGCGTCACGCGAGCCCATTCTGCAAGACAGGGGAGGATAGGACATGAACGTCTCTGAAGAAGCTCCGCACGCACTCGAAAAAGCGACCATGCGCCGGGTCATCCTCCGGCTCGTGCCGTTCCTGATGGTCTGCTACTTCTTCGCCCTGCTCGACCGGGTAAACATCGGCTTCGCCGCGCTGCAGATGAACAAGGATCTCGGGCTCACGCCCGCGATGTTCGGCTTTGCGGCGAGCCTGTTCTTCGTCTCCTACTTCCTGGTCGAGGTGCCGAGCAATCTCGCGCTGCAGCGCGTCGGCGCGCGCCGGTGGATCGCCAGGATCATGATCACCTGGGGTCTCGTCACGGCCTGCATGGCCTTCGTGATCGGCCCCTACTCGCTCTACGCCATGCGCTTCATCCTGGGAGCGGCCGAGGCCGGCTTCTTTCCCGGCGCGATCCTCTACCTGACCTATTGGCTGCCCAACGAGTATCGGGCGCGCATCCTCGCGACCTTCACGGTCTCGATCCCGCTCGCGACGTTCTTGGGTTCGCCGCTCTCCGTCTCGCTTCTCGAGCTCGACGGCGCGCTCGGGCTGAAGGGCTGGCAGTGGCTCTTCGTGCTCGAGGGGATACCGACCATTCTCCTCGGGATCTCCTGCCTGTTCGTGCTGACCGACAAGCCCCGTGAGGCGTCCTGGCTCAGCGACGCGCAACGCGCTTGGCTCGTCGGGCGCCTCGATGAGGAGGCAGCCCGCAAGAAGGCGATCGGGCACATCTCCCTTTGGCAGCTCGCGCGCAACAAGTACTTTCTGACGATGGCGCTCGTCTGCGCGGGGGCGTCCGCGACCGGCAGCGTCCTTTCGGTCTGGCAGCCGCAAATCATCAAGTCGTTCGGCCTGACCAACTTTCAGACCGGGTTCGTGAACTCCATTCCGTATGGCATCGCCACGGTCCTGATGATCCTATGGGGACGCCGGTCGGATCGGAGCGGCGAGCGCACGTGGCACACCGCGATCCCGCTCATGCTCGCGGCGTTCGGCCTCTTGTACCTGAACCTTTCGGGCGGCATCGTCACGACCATCATGGCCGTGTCCTGCGCGCTCGTCGGAGCCTACGCCTTCAAGGGGCCGTTCTGGGCGCTCTCGGCCGGCTGGCTGTCTGCCGCGACCTTGGCGGCCGGGCTCGCCGGGATCAACGCGATTGCGAACCTCGTCGGTGGCGGGCTCATGGTCAACATCGTGGGCTTGGTGAAGGAGGCGACGGGGAGCTTCGCGCTTGGCATGCTGCCCGTCGCAGCTCTCGACGCCGCCGCCGCAATCAGCGTCATCCTCATTAGCCGCTCGCACGCGCGCGATGCGCGCGCAGTCGCAGCCGCGGCCTGAGGACGATTATCGGCGTGCATGGCGCGGCGCGAGCGCCTCGCCATTACCGAGTCTCAGACCGGCAGCATCCTGACCGCACCCATCTCGGCGCCGGGTCAGACGCTTTTTCTCGTACGCCCAAGGGGAGGCACCAGTGACTAGATCGATGACGCGCCGCAAGCACATCGCGATGCTCACGGGGGTAGTTGCGCTCAGTGCCGGCGTGCGGCGAGCACCCGCTCAGTCGGCGCGCTGGTCTTCAGGCACGGAACGCCCTTCCCTGACGGTACCGCCCAATGCAACTGATTGTCACCACCACGTCTACGACGCGCGCTTTCCTGCGTCTCCCAGCGCAACCCTGCGGCCGCCCGACGCCAGCGTTGAGGACTACCGCCAGCTGCAGCGCCGGCTGGGCTTGACGCGCAACGTCGTCGTCCAACCCTCGACGTATGGGATCGACAACCGGCTCCTCGTCGAATCGGTCCAAGCCTTCGGCGCGACCGCGCGCGGCATTGCGATGCTCGACGCGACCGTCACCGCGGCCGAGCTCAAGCGCCTGCATGAGGCCGGCATCCGAGGCGTGCGGTTCGGCACGCGCTTGCCTGGTGGCGCCTCCATGGAAGACATGGTGCCGGTGGCCGACAAAATCGCGGAACTTGGGTGGCACATTCAGCTCGTGTCGGAAGGCGACAGGATAGTCGAGCTGGAGAGCTTGTTGACGAAAATGCCCGTGCCAGTCGTGTTCGATCACATGGGCCACCTGCCAGAGCCGGCCGGGCCCGAACATGCCGCATTTCGCGTGATCGCCAACCTCATCGAGAAACACGGCGCGTGGGTGAAGCTCACCGGCGCGTATATCCTCTCCAAGATCGGGCCGCCGACCTACGCCGATCGGAGTCGCCTCGCGCGCGCTTACGTCAAGCTCGCCCCCGAGCGCCTCGTCTGGGGAAGCGATTGGCCCCACCCCACCTCTCCAGGCGACGGGAAGCCCGATGACGCAGTTCTGCTTGATCTGCTGGCCGATTGGGCACCGGATTCGAAGTTGCAAGCTCAGATCCTCGTCTCAAACCCGGCGAGGCTCTACGGCTTCTGAGCGGCGGAGGAAGACTCCGCGCGAGATCGAAATGAGCAATGATGAGGGAGGGATAGTCATGAATGCGATCGACCAATCTCGGCGAGAGCTCCTGAAGGCGGCCGGCCTCTGCGCGGTTTCGGCGGCATGCGGCATTGGAAGCGCCGGCGCCAACGCGCAAGAAGCCATCCCATTCTCGTCCGGCACCGAACCGCCGAAGACCAGCGCGCCGCCGAACGCGTGCGACTCTCACATTCACATCTTTTCCACCCGCTTCCCGGCTTCCAGCCACTGGAAAGGCGAGCCGGTGGTCGATAGCGACGTCGCCGCCTATCGTCGACTGCAGAAGCGGCTTGGGACCAGCCGCGTCGTTGTGGTGACCCCGTCGACCTATGGCACCGACAATCGAGCGACGCTGGACGGGGTCGCGCAACTCGGCAACTCGGCCCGCGCAGTCGTCGTCGTCGACCTCGACATCTCCGACGCTGAATTGAAGCAGATGGCGGCTCAAGGCGCAGTCGGCATTCGCATCAATTTCGGCACGCCGCAATCGTGGGGTCCGACGACTGCCGAACGCTTGGAGACTATGGCCAGGAAGGTTCACCCGCTCGGCTGGCATGTCCAGGTTTACGCGACGGGCGATCAGGTCGTTGAGCTTGCCGACGTTCTGGCGCGCCTGCCAACAACGCTGGTAATCGATCACCTGGCTCGCCTGCCGCCGAGCCAGGGCGTAAAACACCCCGCCTACCCCGTCGTGCGCAAGCTGCTCGATGGCGGACGCACCTGGATGAAACTGTCGGCCGCCTACCTAAATACCGCGAGCGGTCCTCCCGCTTACGCCGACGCGGGCGAGGTTGCGAAAGCATTCGCGGAAGCGGCGCCGGAACGCATGGTCTGGGGCAGCGACTGGCCGCATCGAGGTGAGAAGCACATGCCCGACGATGCCCGACTCTTTGATCTGCTCGCAGAATGGGCCCCGAACGCTGCCATTCGCGAGCGGATCTTAGTTGATAACCCAGGTCGGCTCTACGGCTTTTCTTAGTTTCGGATGACCTTCCGCCCTCGATGGGCCGAGCGCCCGGAAGAAGCTCGCGTTCCTGCTTCGGTGGCTCAACGTCCGCTTTCGTGCAACGACGTCACCGACTCAGGTGACCGACATGGGCGCGAAGCGGAAGCTCGCGCGGCGCGCCGTCAAGCGCACGTATGGGTCGCGGCGATCATCATCGTGCGCACCAACCGCCATCGCGAAGGACATCCTGGCCGCACCTATTGGTCGGTCCAGCTCGAGGCAAGAGGCTGCAACTGCTAAACGAGGCGGTGCGGGCGGCGAGCCGCATAACGGCGCTTCTCTACGGAGTCGACGAGCGGCTCCGGTCCCGGCAGAACACAAGAACTCCAGACCACGGCAGCCGCGCGTCTTCATCGGTCCGCTCGCCGTCGGGTGGATTCTCAACCTCGGCGGTGGAATGGCGCCCACAACGTGGGCAGCGGCTTTTCTTGCGGTCGCACTGCTTTCGGTCGTCGCCCTCGCCGTGTTTACCCTCATGCGGCCGCAAGAGCTCTCCGGCGACCGTGGATCGGTATGACGGCCAAAGTCGCCGGTTCGCCAGCGGGACGCGCGACAGCCGTCGTCCGCTTCAACGCACGGCGCGGTATGTCAGCTGACGCTGCGGCCGCGTGTATTCGACGAGCGCCTGGCCGGCTTGCTCGCTGCGCGTCGTGGCGGCGGCTTCGCCACTTCCGACCTCTCGGACTCCATGCTGCGTCGGAGCGCGTCCATCAGGTTGATGACGTTCTGCGCTGACGGCTGAACCGGCCCGTCGGCAACCGGCATCTCGCCCTTCTTGGCCCGGAGGATCTCGACGAGTGCCGTCCGATAGCGGTCCTCGAGGATGGCCGGATCGAAATCTCCTGTCTTCACCTGCATGATGTGCTCGGCGATCTGCAGCATCTCGTCGGGCAGCGCGATCTCCGGGATGCCGGCGAAGTACTCTGCCTCGCTCAGCACCTCGTGCTCATACCGAAGTGTGACCCCGCGCAGCCCCTTGCCCATAGGTTCTAGGGCGATTGGCCTCTCTCTGGACTGAAGGATGACCCGGCCTATGCCGACGAGCTGCTTGCGCTCGAGGGCGTCGCGGATGACCGCAAACGCCTCCTGGCCGACGGCGTCACGCGGGGCGATGTAGTACGGCTTCTCGATGTAGCGGGCATCGATCTGGCCGCGGGGAACGAACCGCTCGATATCGATCGTGCGCGTGTTCTCGATCACGACCCTGGGAGGCTCCGGCTCAGGCAAAGGCAGCGGCGGGGCAGCGCGCTCCCCGGGCCGGTCAGGTTTTCTGAGGGGCACCACGTCGGAGGGAGCCGGCGCCGGCGGTTGAACCGTCACCGCACCCGGTCGCCTCGCCTGCGCCTGCTGACGCGCTACCTCGAGCTCCTCGTCCTGGACGGCCAGGAAGCTGCTCTCCCCGACCTCGTAGCCGCGGGCCTTGTCAGATCGGTCAACAGTTTCGCCGGTAACGGCATCGACGAGTTGCTGGCGGAGCCGATTGCCGGTGTTCCGATTGATTTGGCGGAACGAGATGCGCTCAGCCGCCGACACCGCAGGATAGATAGCGATCGGGCATGAGACGAGGGAAAGCTTGAGATAGCCCTTCCACTGAGGCCGCGACGCCGGCATGACGGTACTCCACACGCGTGCTCTGGAGCGACTCAAGTGGTTGGTCCGAATCACTTTGTTGAGTCGTATCAATGGGTTGAATCGTACGATTCCTGCCGCCAAGGTTCAGAATCCGTACTGCCAAGCCTGATACTGGGGCTTCCCCAGCAGCGAGGCGCCGCTGCAAAAATCAGCCGGAGAGCCGGCCGCATGCTAACCGGATGAAATGCTGCCGCCTCGCTGCCCCATCGTTCACGTCAGCAAGCCCAGTGCCAGACGTCTCTGGCTCCATGCTCAGCGGCTGGATACACGAATGCCGTTTGGCGAGGGGCCCGAGGCCACTGCAGCTGCGGTTGAGCACCTCGGATACGTGCAGATCGACACGATCAACGTCATCGAACGCGCTCACCACCACACCCTATGGGCCCGTATTCCGACCTACCGCCGCGAGGATCTCCACCGCGCCCAGACCGTTGAGAAGACCGTGTTCGAATATTGGACGCACGCTCTCTCCTACGTGCCGACCAAAAACTACCGGTTCTTCCTCCCGGAGATGAGGCGCCGGCGGAACGCGACCGGCGGCTGGTTCGGCCAGGTCAAGCGTGAGGACGTGCGCAAGCTGTTGTCGCGCATCCGGAAGGAGGGCCCCCTTACGATCCGGGATATCGAAGACGAGGTGCTGGTCGAAAAGGAACACCTCTGGGCAAGCCGAAAACCCTCAAGACGAGCTCTCCAGCTCGCGTTCTACGCTGGCGCCCTAACGGTCAGTGCGCGTACCGGCATGCTGAAGACCTATGAGCTGAGCGAGCGTCATTTTGGGTGGGAGAGACGCCCGGCGTCGGCCTCTGAGAAACAGGTATCAGAGTATCTGCTTGACCGAGCGCTACGCGCACAATCGATCGTGAGCCTTGATTCCGTCTGCCATCTCGATGCCAGGCGAAAACCTGCCATCCGTGAGATCATCGAGAAGAGGCTGAGGCGCCGGCAGCTCGTTGCGGTCGCGATCGAAGGTGCGGAACGCACCGAGCATTTTACCACTCCTGAAACCCTCGACGCCATTCCCGAAGAGACCGGCGGTCTCGTTCATATCCTCTCGCCGTTCGACCCGCTGATTATTCAGCGCAAGCGGCTCAAGCTCTTCTTCGATTACGAGCACCGTTTCGAGGCCTATGTCCCAAAGGAGAAGCGGGTGCTCGGCTACTTCGCTCTGCCTGTGCTCCTCGGCGACGAGGTGGTCGCAGCNATCGACCTCAAGGCAAATCGCGAGAACGGAAAGCTGCTGGTGCAGCGATGGACGTGGGTTGGACGCGGTTCGGCTCGTGCTCACAAAGCCCGCGTCGAGCAGGAGCTGCACCGCTTTGAGCAGTTCCAGTTAGGCGGCTGATTGGCCGCGCCAGCACGGACGCCTGTGCATGATCGGTACCGGTACGAAGCGGACGTGAGGCATGCGTCCGTTTTACAGGAAAGGCTTGGAGGCAACCATTAAGATCCTCGCGTCACGCTTCGTTGCACCTTCCCCACCGCAGCATCCAAAGAGACTCAGCGCAAGTCCACCCCGGAGCCGCGCGACTGATCTTCCTTATTTGCACGCGTACCTGTTGAGCGCATCGGTGCGGCTTGTTCTAAAATCCATTCCCGGAAAGCCTGGATTTGATGTCGCTCAGCCGTTTCTTCCGGACAAACGAGGTAGTACTCGTATGGCCCGCGCAACTCGTGGTCAAAGGGCCGTACGAGCCGGCCGGCCTCAAGAGCGTCGCCAATGAGAACACTCGTCGCCAGCGCCACACCCTGGCCGGAAGCGGCTGCCTGAAGTGCGAGAAACGTGTGTGAGAAGCGGGGACCTCGACTGGCATCGACAACGGCCGCAACGCCTGCTGAGGCAAGCCACTTAGGCCAATCGACATAGAAGGGCACCGTGGGCCCGATCTCCTCGTGCAGAAGCGTGTGGTGGCGCAGATCCGCCGGCTCTCGAATCGGCCTCTCCGGATCATTCATCAGGGCAGCGCTGCACACCGGAAACAACGTCTCATGCATGAGGAAATCGCTGCGCAGGCCGGGATAACGCCCCTGTCCAAACCGGATGGCAACATCGACATCCTCTCGCAAGAAGTCTGTGCGGTGTTCCGCAATCTGGACTCTTACGTCGAGCGTTGGTTGCTGCCTCCGAAGAGACCCGAGGCGGGGAATGAGCCAGTTTGCTGCAAGCGAGCCGAGGGTGCTGACGGTCACCATGTTGAGATTGTCAGGCCGTTGTAACCGCGTCGTCGCCTCCGCCAAGTTGTCGAGTAGCGGACCGAGCGCGTCGGTGTAGCGACGTCCAGCGGGCGTAAGCGCAACGCCTCGGCTGGGAAGTCGCCTGAACAGCGGCAGCCCAAGCCAGTCTTCAAGTGCTTTGACCTGCTGGGCGATGGCGCCGGCAGTAACCGCGAGTTCCTGCCCCGCCCGTTCAAAACTGAGGTGCCGCGCCGCGGCTTCGAACGATCTGATTGCCTTTAAGGGCGGAAGTCGGCGGGCCATACGTATGGCATAGAATATCTGGGCCAGAGGCGCAAATCTTATCGTTTGAACTCGGCCCCCGAGTGAACGATTATCCTCCCGAGAAGGCGCTTTGGCCGCCTGATGGAGGTCACGATGGCTACTGCATCAACCCTAGAAAATTTGCGGCACTCGCAAGATGTCCCCATGCGCGAGCGCTTGCTAAGCGCCCTTCTCCTCGCGGAAGCGTGGGTTGAGCGTCACCGTCAGCGCCGCACCCTCCTCGAGCTCGACGGTCGCATGCTTCATGACCTTGGGCTCTCGAATGCAGATGTCCAGGCGGAGGTAAGCAAGCACTTCTGGGAAAAGTAGGCGGCGCGGGAAGCTTGTTCGCCATCGCGACAGTGTGCACGAGCGTGGCGCAAGTGCTGGAGTTCGCGCGCACGTCGACGACGCCAAGGGCATCAGGCTGCGAGGCGCGGGGATAGGAGCGAGCGAACGTGTATTCGAGAGGTGGCATTGATCGCAAAAAGGGGGCCGCTTGGCCCCCCTTCTTGTCGTGAATTGCTCTAGTTAATCCTGCCAGCGGTATTTGCCGCGTCCGTTGCCGTTCTTCTCGAACGTGACCAGACCCTTGCGGCGCATCGCGAACGTCGCATTCAGGAGCGACCTCTCGTCGAACTTCGGAAGAGCGGCCTGAAGACGATCCAGCGTGAGACCCGTTCGCCGCTTTTTCAGCACGCTCGTGACCGCAGTCTGAACCGGTGCGGGGCGGCCCATCGAGCGTCCAGCGGCGCTCCTGGTCCGAGCGGTGGCTGCCTTCGTCGAACGACGCCCGGTGCTGAACCCGCCGTTCTGAACGGCTCTAATGGTACGATGGAA
>C688J18823_10002922_pt1 | contig 10769 bp, 12 predicted proteins | sample HopSoiMetagenom1_FD_18823 | JGI IMG/M metagenome (IMG submission 18823) | reverse complement strand
ACGGCGATGAGCAGCAGGTCGAGCAGGCGGTCGAGCACCGCCTCCTGGCCGGGATCGTCCTTGACGATCTCGTCGGCCATGAGTCCGACGAGCGGGCTCTCCCAAGCGTCGCCGGGGAGGACGAGGAGCGTCGGGAGGGCGCGCAGCAGGCGGCGGCTGACCTCGCCGTCGAGCTGGTAGGTGCCGGTCAGCATCACCGTCGCCCCGTCAGCCGCGTTGCCCCACGTGCGCACGCCGAGGTCCATCATCTGCGCGACCTCCTGTCCGTCGGGCGTCGTGCAGCGCTGGCCGGGGAGGATGATCGCCTGCGGCGCGGTGGCCGGGTCGTCGGCCACGGTGTAGGGCTCGGGACCGCGGACCACGGCGACGTCGCCGGCGCCGAGGCGGACGGGTTCGCTGCCGTCGGGCACGATCCAGGCCTCACCCCGGACGACCGCGACGAGCGTCAGGGGCGCCTCGTCCTCGATGCGCAGCGACCACGGGGGGTCCATCGTCGAGCGCAGCAGGAACGCCCCGCGCGCGCGGGGCCCGTCGAGCAGTCCGGCAACCGCGTCCACGCCGCGAGTGTAGACGATCGCGCATGAACTCGCGCGATCTGGCCATGGACAGTCTCACGCATCCGGTATTGACTGGCAGCCATGATCACTCCTGGCCAGACCCTCGAGAACCCCGTCACCGGCGAGCGCTTCACGTTCACCGACACGGCCGCCAGCACTGGCGGCGAGCTGCTCGCCTTCGAGCTCGCCCTACGCCCCGGCGGCGCGGTCCCCATCCCCCACGTGCACCCGATCCAGACCGAGCGCTTCGAGGTCGTCGCGGGCCTCATGCGCTTCCGCCTGGGCCTGCGCCGGCGCGTCGCCGGCCCGGGCGACGTCGTCGAGGTCGCGCCCGGCGTCGTGCACGGCTTCGCCAACGCGGGAGAGGACGAGGCGCGCGTGCGCGTCGAGGTCCGCCCCGCGCTCGCGATGGAGGAGATGCTGGCCGAGGTTGTCGCCATGGCGCAGGCCGGGCGCATGACCCGCCGCGGGCTGCCGCGAAACCTGCGCGACCTCGCGCTGCTCGCGCGCACCTACGACCGCGAGGCCCACGCGCCGCTGCTGAGCGTCGGCCTGCAGCGTCTGCTGCTCGCCCCGCTCGTCCTCTCCGCGCCGCACGCACGATGAGCCGCCCAAGACAGCAGCTTTGGAGAAGACAGTCGCGTGCCCCGGGTCTACCTTGGCCCACCCACCCACACCGCCCCGGAGGCACGCATGACCATCAAGCAGCTCACCCACGTCAACGTCTGGGTCAACGATCAGGACGAGGCCCTGGCCTTCTACACCGAGAAGCTCGGCCTGGAGCTCCGCGACGACGTGACCCTGCCCGAGCTCGGCGACTTTCGCTGGCTCACGGTCGGCCCCGTCGGCCAGCCCGACGTCGCGCTGACCCTCATGGCCCCGCCCGGGCCGCCCGTGTTCGACGCCGACACGAGCGCCAAGCTCGTCGAGCTGGTGGCCAAGGGCGCCGCCGGCGGGCTCTTCTTCTCGACCGACGACTGCCGGGCCAGCTACGAGGAGCTCAAGGGCCGTGGCGTCGAGTTCAGCGAGGAGCCCTCGGAGCGTCCCTACGGCGTCGACGCGGCCTTCCGCGACCCGTCGGGCAACAACATCCGCCTGGTCCAGTCGACGTCCTGAAGGCGGGCGGGGACGGCCTAGGCGGCCGCGGTCGCCGGGCCGTCCTTCGCTTCGAGATCCACGCCGGAGCCGAGCAGCTGCGACGCGGTGGCCGCCCTGCCGTTGCGCTCCTCGTAGCTCGTCAGCGCGGCGGCGACCTGATCGAGCCGCGTGCCGAGCGCGAGGGCGACCGGGTCGGACATGCGGCAGCGGCCGAGTCGCCGGTAGGGCAGCTCGACGTCGAAGACGCGGACCTCGGCAGCGTCGTCGCGGGCGGGAACCTCGCCGAGCTGGCTTGCGGTGAAGGGCACAGGGCACTCCTGTCAGTCGTGATCGGGCGGCCTGCCCGCTTGCTGGGCGCGGCGCAGGCGCGCCTCGGCGCCCTGCATGGTCCGCTCGAGCTCACGCAGCCGCGTCATCCGGGTCGGCCGGGAGCCGTACATCTTCGCCTTGTAGAGGTCATAGCGGTGACGGTGGTAGCGGGCCTCCGCGAGGAGCTCCTCCACCGATGGCGCGTCAGCCATCACAGCCCGCGCCTGAGCGCGTCCTGAGCGAGGTCGATCGCCATCTGCTCGGGCTCGATGCGCGCGCGCAGCTCGTCGTGCTTGTGCTCGTTGAGCTGCGCCTGACGGTAGACCGCGTCCTGAAGGCCCTCCAGGGCCGCCTCGAGGTGCTCGATGCGCGCCTCGAGCATCTCCACCCGGTGCTCCCAACCAGCCTCGCCCGCCATCGCTCTGCTCCTCCGGGCCCGCAGGGGCGAGCCGCTCGCTGACACCCACGCTACTCGCTTTGCCCCCGATCTCCTCGCCGGCGCGTTGACCGGCAGGCGTAGAGTGCGACCATGAGCAAGGCCCGTTGGGCCGCTCGGCTGCCACTTGCGTTGTGGCCGCTCGGCATCGCCGCCGAAGTCACCGCGTTCGTCTTCCTGTTCCGCGACAGCGCCGACGTGACCGTCGTCGACGTCGTCAACCGCTCGGTGGGCGGGTCGTTCGTCTTCTGCGGGCTCATCGCGTGGCAGCTGCGGCGCGACAGCCGGATCGGCCCGCTGATGACGCTCACCGGGTTCCTCTTCCTCGCCGAGGCCGTCCTCTCGGGCGTGGACTCGTCCGTCGCCTACACGGTGAGCCAGTGGGCCGGGAACTGGTGGACGCCCGTGTTCGCCGCCCTCGTGCTGAGCTTCCCGAGCGGTCGGCTCTCCTCGCGCATCGACTGGGCCATCGTCGGAGCCTTCACCTTCGGCGCCGTCGTGCTCCAGCTCGTGTGGCTGTTCTTCCTTCCCTTCCCGCCCGGCAAGGAGAACGTCTTCCTCATCAGTGCGGACCCGGACCTCGCGAACGTCATCGACCGCTTCGAGGCCTCCTTCAACGCGACCGTCGGACTGGCGCTGGCGGTCATCGCCATCGGGCGCTGGCTGCGCGCCGCGCCGCCGCTGCGCCGGCTGCTGCTGCCGACGCTCGCCGGCGGCGTCACCGCGCTCATCCTGGTCGTGACGATCTACTACGACGTGGTCACGGGCGAGTTCATCCGCTCCAGCCAGCAGATCTTCGCCGCCCTGCTCGTCTCGGTGCCGCTGGCCTTCCTCTTCGGCATGCTGCGCCAGCAGCTCGCGCGCGCGGGGATGGCCGACCTCGTCGTCGCGCTCCAGCGCGCGCCGGAATCGCACCGCCTCAGCGACGCGCTGGCCAAGGCGCTGGGCGACCCGTCGCTCGTGCTCGCCTACTGGCTGCCGCGCTTCGACGCGTACGTCGACGCCGAGGGCAACCCGGTGGCCCTGCCGCCCGAGGGCTCGGGGCGGGCGACGACGTTCGTCGACAACGACGGCCATCACGTCGCCGCGCTCGTGCACGACTCGGCGCTGGCCCATCAGCCGGACCTGCTCGAGGTGGTCTGCGCGGCCGCGAACGTCGCCCTCGAGCGCGAGCGCCTGCAGGCCGAGCTCGAGGCGCGGGTCGTCGAGCTGCAGGCGTCACGCGAGCGCATCGTGGCCGCGGGCGATGCCGAGCGCCGGCGGCTGGAGCGCGACCTGCACGACGGCGCCCAGCAGCGCCTGGTCGCCATCGCGCTGCAGCTCAGCCTGTTGAAGGGCCGCATCCAGAGCGATCCCGCCATCGCCGAGGAGCTGGCCGAGACCGCGGGCGACGAGCTCGCGCTCTCGCTGGCCGAGCTGCGCGAGCTCGCGCGCGGCATCCACCCCGCGGTGCTCGAGCACGGCCTCGCGGCCGCGCTCGACTCGCTGGCGGCAAGGGCGTCGGTCCCGACCAAGGTCCTCTTCGAGACCTCCGAGCGGCTCCCCGAGCCCGTCGAGCTGGCGGCCTACTTCGTCGCGTCCGAGGCCCTGGCCAACGTGGCCAAGTACGCCCACGCGACCACCGTCTCGATGCGCGTGTGGCGCACCAACGGGATCGCGAGCATCGAGATCGCCGACGACGGCGTGGGCGGCGCCGACGACACGGGTGGGTCCGGGCTGCGCGGCCTCGCCGACCGCGTCGAGGCGCTCGAGGGACACCTGCGCGTGTCGAGCCCGGCGGGGGCCGGGACCGTGGTCACCGCCGAGCTGCCGTGTGGGTCGTGAGCGAGCTTCAGCCGTCGAAGGCGACGACGGCGTAGGTCTGGCGCTTGGTGACCATCTCGTGGCCGTCGGGCCGGCAGACCGCGTAGCGGTCGCCGAAGTCGAAGATCGCGTGCACCGTCTCGCCGGTGATGTCGTGCTCGCCGACGCACGTCTCGCAGTCCGCCCCGCCGCGCCGGCAGCTGAGCTTGTAGATCCGCACCGCCCTCGGCGCGCGCCCGACATCGAGCTCGGCGCGGTCGCGCAGGTCCTCGTAGGCCTGGTCCGCCTGCCCCTGCGGCGCTCCGGGGACGAAGAACGCAGTCATGTTGGCGCCGCCACCTCTCTCCAAGGCGATCTGCAGCGATCGCGTCCCACCACGGTACCGCGTCGCCCCCGGCCTACCGCTTGAGCGGCGGCGCCGTGCTGCGGCGCACCACGAGCTCCGGCGCGATGGTCACCCGCTGCGGGGGCTGACCGGTCTCCTGCATGAGCTCGAGCAGCAGGCGCAGGCTGCTGCGCCCCATCTCGCCGAAGTCCTGGCGCACCGTGGTGAGCGGCGGCGTGAAGTACTGGGCCTCTGGGATGTCGTCGAAGCCGACGACGCTCACCTCGCGCGGGATCTCGCGCCCGCGCTCGTGCAGCGCGCGCAGGACACCGAGCGCCATCTGGTCGTTGGCCACGAAGATGGCGCTCACCTCGAGGTCCCCGGCCAGCTGCAGCCCGACCCTGTAGCCCGAGGCCGGGCTCCAGTCGCCCACCAGCACCGGCGGCACGTGCGCGCCGGCCGACTCGAGCGTGGCGCGCCAGCCGTCGACGCGCTGCTGGGCCTCGAGGAACTCGCGCGGGCCCGAGACGTGCCAGACGGTCTCGTGGCCGAGGTCGAGCAGGAGCTGGGTCGCGTTGACCGCTCCGGCGAACTGGTCGACGGCCACGAGCGGCACCGAGTTGGGGCGGCCGGCCTCGACCGCCACCAGCGGGACGCCGGCCGGCAGGTTGACGAGCGCGTCGGCCGCCTCCTCCTGCGGCGTGATGACGAGGATCCCGTCGACGCCCTGGACGCGCAGACGGTCGACGGCGCCCAGCACCGAGGCCCGGTCGAGGGCGAGGAGGCTGACGATGGTGATGAAGTAGCCGGCGGCGTGGGCGGCCTGTTCGATCGCGAACAGCGTCGAGCCCGGCCCGTACAGGGTGGTGTCGAAGCTCACGACCCCCAACGTCCCCGAGCGCCCGGTCACGAGGGCGCGCGCCGCGGGATTGGGCCGGTAGTCGAGCTGGCGCATCGCCGCGAGCACCCGCTGCTTGGTCTCGGGGCGCACGTGGGTGCTGTCGTTGATCACGCGCGAGACCGTTTGATGCGACACCCCGGCGAGCTTGGCCACGTCGGCCATCACCGCCATCCGACGCCCGCCGTTGCGCGGGCCGAGGTTGTCGCGTCGCGTGGTCATCACATGGTCTCGCCGTGCCTGCGGCAGTATGCAGTGCGCAGGCGTTTTCATGGCCCGAATTCTCTGTTAGCGTTCACAATCGAGCGGATTCAGCTTCAATTCGAGGCTGTAGCGCGGGTCATGTGGGTCGCCCCTCGGGGGCGTGAAGCCTGTGCGGTTTTCCGCGGTCCAGAGCCGGTCGGCCGGGGGTCCTCCTCCTGCGGTCGACCGGCTCCCGGCACTCCTTGGGTTGACACGGCCAAATGTGAGCGATAACAATCGCACTCTGGAGAGAGCACAAACGGACGTGTCCCGTCCGTGGTGCATCGTGGAGCGGGACGGTGTGGTCCAGCCGTCCCGGAGGAGGGTCGCTTTGCGCTGCTCTGCGCGCGCTCGGCGTCCCCGCACCTCGATGCCCCACTCCGCGAGGGCGACGCGGCCAGAAGGGAGCAAGAGGTGTCAGACGACGAGTCGGTGCAGCCCCCCAACATGGATGCCGTTCATGACGTGATCGAGCGTCTGGAATGGGACGACGCCAGGAGCGAGGAGACGCCGCACTCGCGGCTGAAGGCGCTCACCCGGCGCACCGCGCTGACCGGCGGCGCCGCGGGCCTCGCCACGGCGATCCTGACGGCGTGCGGCGGTGGCGGTGGCAGCAGCAACAGCGGCACGACCTCGACGGCCAAGGCGCAGGCGAGCGGCGGCGGCACTCCCGCGGCCGGGATCTTCAAGGCGTCGAAGAAGTACAAGTTCGTCTTCGTCAACCACGTGACGACGAACCCGTTCTTCGTTCCCACTCGGTACGGCGCCGAGGACGCCTGCAAGCTGCTGGGCTGCACCTATCAGTGGACGGGCTCTGAGAACTCGAACGTCAACGAGATGGTCAACGCCTTCAACACCGCCATCACCGGCGGTGCCGACGGCATCGCGGTCGCGCTGGTCGACGCCAAGGCCTTCAACGGCCCGACCGATGCGGCCCTGAAGGCGAAGATCCCGGTCGTGTCCTACAACGCGGACTCGCTCCAGAACGCTCGCCTGTCCTACATCGGTCAGGACCTGTTCGTCTCCGGCCAGGAGATGGGCAAGCACATCGCCGACCTCGTCCCGTCGGGCGACGTGGCGCTGTTCATCGCCACACCGGGCCAGGCCAACATCCAGCCACGCATCGACGGGGCCAAGGACACGCTGAAGTCGAAGTCGGCCATCAAGACGCACGTGATCACCACGGGCGCCGCGGTCCCGGCCGAGCTCACGGTCATCGACTCCTACGCCACCGCGCATCCCGATACCAAGGGCTACTTCGCCGTGGACGCCGGCAGCACCCAGGGCCTCGCGCAGACCATCCAGAAGCACAACCTGCGCAACAAGGGCGTCAAGGGCGGCGGCTACGACCTCACGCCGGTCACCCAGAAGCTGCTGGCCGACGACCAGATCGACTTCACCATCGATCAGCAGCCCTACCTGCAGGGCTTCCTGCCCGTGCTGCAGCTGTTCATGTACAAGGTCTCCTCGGGGCTGTCGGGCATCGCCGACGTCAACACGGGCCTGAAGTTCCTCGACAAGACCACGGTCGTCCCCTACAACAACACCAAGAGCCGCTACGAGGGCACGGCGTCCTCGGCCGGCGTGGCCTAGGCGCACGCGCCTCGGCCTGTCGCGATGAGCGACACTCGCACCGGCGACGACGCACCGGCAACCGCTCCGCCGACGGCGCCGTCCTCCGACCAGCCCCGGGCCTCCCGGCCCGGGGCGCGCGAGCTCGCGCTGCGCTTCCTGACCCTGCGCGAGGGCAGCATCGTCGTCGTCACGCTGCTGACGATCATCTACTTCACGGTCCAGAACGACCGGTTCTTCACCCACGCGAACTTCATCACCCTGCTGCCGTACTTCGCCCCGTTCGCGATCCTCGCGGTCGGCGAGGTGATGCTGATGGTGGCGGGCGAGATCGACCTGTCGATCGGGTCGGTCTCGATCTTCGCGCCGTTCATGTTCTACGAGTTCAACCAGGCCGGGCTCGGGCTGGTCGCCTGCCTGATCCTCGCGCTGGCCTGCTGCATGGTGGTGGGGATCATCAACGGCGTCCTGACCGAGGTCATCGGGGTGTCCTCGTTCATCACGACCCTCGGCATGCTGCTGGCCCTCGGCGGCCTGACGTTGATCATCTCGCATGCCCAGCCCGTCGCCATGCCGGGCGCCGACATCACGACGCACACGGTCAACGTCACCCACGTCGTCAACGGCGTCAAGGTCACCCTGCCCGAGAAGGTCAACGAGGTCGGGACGTTCGCGAAGATCTTCGGCGGCGGGACCTACTCCGAGCTCATCTGGGCGCTGATCATCGTGCTCGGCGTCCAGGTCCTGCTCGGCTCACGCGCTGGGGCATGTACACGGTCGCCGTCGGCGGCAACAAGCACGCGGCGGCCGAGGCCGGCATCAACGTCCGCATGACGGTCATCCGCAACTTCATCATCTGCAGCGTCTTCGCCGGCTTCGTCGGGATCCTCGAGGCGACGCGCGCGACGTCCGTCACTCCGGACACCGCGGGCGCGTCGGAGACGATGTTCCGCGCCGTGTCGGCGGCGGTCATCGGCGGCACCCTGCTGGCGGGCGGTGAGGGGACGGCCATCGGCGCCCTCATCGGCGCGCTCTTCCTCGGCGTCCTGCGCGACGGCCTGACGCTGCAGGGCGTCAACGCCGACTACCTCGACTTCATCCTCGGCGTGGCGATCCTCGTCGCCATGGTCATCAACGTCAACGTCGCCCGGGTGCGGAAGGGGAGCGGGATTGGCTGAGGAGCGCGTCGTCCGACCCGAGGAGGCGCGCGCGTCCGACGACGTGCTGCGCGTCGAGAACGTGGCCAAGCGCTTCGGCCCCGTCACCGCGCTGCGCGACATCAACCTGCACCTGCGCAAGGGCGAGGTGCTCGGCCTGCTCGGCGACAACGGCGCCGGCAAGTCCACCCTGATCAAGATCATCTCGGGCTTCCAGAAGCCCGACGGGGGGCGCCTGATCGTCAAGGGCGAGGAGACCGAGCTCAAGTCGGTCGACCACGCGCGCTCGCTGGGCATCGACTGCGTCTACCAGGACCTCGCGCTGGTCAACGAGCTGTCGGTCTTCCACAACATGTTCCTCAAGCGCGAGAAGGTCCACCGCCCGATGCCGCTGCTGGCCAACCGCGCCATGAAGCAGGAGGCGCGGCGGGCGCTGGACGAGATCGGCGTCAACGTGCCGCGCCTCGACGTCCCGGTGGCGCGCCTCTCGGGTGGCCAGCGCCAGGCGATCGCGGTGGCGCGCACGGTCAACTCCAACGCCGACGTGATCCTCCTCGACGAGCCGCTGGCGGCGATGGGCGCCAAGGAGGGGGCGATGATCCTCGACCTCGTCGCGAAGCTGCGGGCCGAGGGCAAGGTCTCGATCATCATGATCGCGCACAACTACGTGCACGTCCTGCAGTCCTGCGATCGCGTCAACCTGATCCAGGACGGCGAGATCACCTTCGACAAGCCGACGGGCGAGACCTCGGTCGAGGAGCTCAACGAGATCGTCGTCGAGGAGTACCGCCGCGCACGGCTCGCGACGAACGGATCCGGCGGACGGAGCTGAGCATGGCCGGGGGCGCGTGCGTCATCGGCGTCGACTACGGAACGCTCTCGGGGCGCGCCGTCGTGGTGGCGGTGCAGGACGGCGCGGAGCTCGGATCGGCCGTCCACGAGTACGCGCACGCCGTCATCGACCGCGAGCTGCCCGCCTCGGGCGAGCGCCTTGGGCCCCAATGGGCCCTGCAGGACGCCGAGGACTACATCGACGTCCTGCGCGAGGCGGTGCCGGCGGCCATCGCCGCAGCCGGCATCGACCCCGACCAGGTCATCGGCATCGGCACCGACTTCACCGCCTCGACGCCGCTGCCGGTGCTCGCCGACGGCACCCCGCTGTCCCGGCTCGACGACCTTCGCGAGCGCCCGCACGCCTACGTCAAGCTCTGGAAGCACCACGCGGCGGGCAGGCAGGCCGAGCGCATCAACGCCGTGGCGCGCGAGCGCGGCGAGCCGTGGCTCGCCCGCTACGGGGGCATGATCTCCTCGGAGTGGGAGTTCGCCAAGGGCCTGCAGATCCTCGAGGAGGACCCCGAGGTCTACGAGCGGATGGATCGCTTCGTCGAGGCGGCCGACTGGATCGTCTGGCAGCTGTGCGGGCGCGAGACGCGCAACACGTGCACGGCGGGCTACAAGGGCATCTTCCAGGACGGCGACTACCCCTCCGAGGACTACCTGCGCGCCCTCGACGAGGGCTTCGCGAACTTCGTCTCGGAGAAGATCGGCGGCCCACTGGACCCGCTCGGCGCGCGGGCGGGGGACCTCACCGCGCAGGCCGCCGAGTGGACCGGCCTGCCGGAGGGGATCGCCGTCGCGGTCGGCAACGTGGACGCACATGTCACCGCGCCCGCCGCGCGGGCGATTCAAGCAGGCCAGATGCTCGCCGTCATGGGAACTTCGACGTGCCACATCATGAACGGTGACGAGCTCGCGGAGGTCCCTGGCATGTGCGGCGTGGTCCAGGGCGGCGTCACGCCCGGCGTCTGGGGCTATGAGGCCGGCCAGAGCGGCGTGGGCGACATCTTCGGCTGGTTCGCCGACAACGCGGTCCCGCCGCGCTACCACGACGAGGCCCGCGCCAAGGGCATCGACCTGCACGACCACCTCTCCCAGCTGGCCGGCGAGCAGGAGGTCGGCCAGCACGGGCTCATCGCGCTGGACTGGAACAACGGCAACCGCTCGGTCCTCGTCGACCACGAGCTCAGCGGCCTGATCGTCGGGCTGACCCTCGGCACCCGCGCCGAGGACATCTACCGCGCGCTGATCGAGGCGACCGCCTTCGGCACGCGCAAGATCATCGAGACCTTCGAGGCCTCGGGCCTGCCGGTGCGCGACCTCGTCGTCGCCGGCGGGCTGCTCAAGAACCCGGTCATCATGCAGATCTACGCCGACGTCACGCGCCGGCCGCTGCACCTCATAGGCTCCGATCAGGGCCCCGCCCTGGGGTCGGCCATGCACGCGGCGGTCGCCGCCGGCGCCTACCCCGACATCTACGCCGCGGTCGACGCGATGGGGAAGCTGCGCCGCGACGTCTACGCGCCGGACGAGG
>C688J18823_10002921_pt1 | contig 10770 bp, 6 predicted proteins | sample HopSoiMetagenom1_FD_18823 | JGI IMG/M metagenome (IMG submission 18823) | reverse complement strand
ATATGCCTATTTAAATAGCGTCGGAAGAGCAATGTCAGTAAATAAAATTTCAAATAAAAATATAATGCTTGGAGATGAGAGTATAGCCTCTCAAAAATTTAAAATATGGATTAATATTCATGAATTATGCTCCAATAAATTTACTGGTATTGAAAAAATAAAAATGTTCAAAGCCTTTCAGAATTCGAATATTTTTGAAAATCATGTTGTGTCCGTAAACAATAAGGAACTTTTTGATTTTTTAAAACACAATAATAAAAAAGTAACGTATGATGGAAAAGGAGGAGATGAAGATTATTCATTGTTATTTACTGATTTGGTAATATTTGCGCCTGAGAGCTTTGAAAATTTACTGAAGATGGCAATTAAATTTCCAATGGCTACTATTCTTGGAAATTCAATTTTTAAAAGGCATTTTGATCCATTTGACTTTAAGGATGATTTTGCAGTACTCAATCACGCGTCTCTTTATGCTGTTCGGTTAATCAATAACAAGCTTGCTTCAAAGATGTATAAAGTGAGAGTAGATACCATGTTTTATTTGCTTAATGATGAGATAGAACTTGAGTCGGAAAAAAATTTACCCGTTGTTTCTACTGTCATGAGATTTCATAAAAATGGAAAATATGAACTTTTGGAGCGAGCTTTATTTTCACTGGCATCTCAATCAGGTTGTATTGTTCAGCCTATGTTAATGTTGCAAGATGTAAATGAAGAGGAAAAGAAACAAATAAATAAAATAATAAACAAAATTCAATGGCATGACGGATACAAACCTATTATTCATGAATATCAAAGTAATGGTTCAGTAAAAGATTTAAGGTCCAAGATGCTAAACGAAGGATTTCAAAAAGCAGAAAACAGGTATCTAACCTTCCTTGATTTTGACGACTTTTTATATCCGTATGCTTTTAAATGGTTATTGTTTAGGTTGAGTTTAACAGGCAAAGCAATTACGTACGGACATGTTTTTGCGACACAATACAATTTGTTTTATGAAAATGTAATCTCAAAAGACAGGACATATGAATATGGTACGAACTATCATAATTTTGTGAATCGAAATCATTCACCAATTCATTCCTTATTGATAGACCTCGATAAAATAAGCAATAGAAATACAATAAAATATTTCGAGGGTCAGAAATACATGGAAGATTACTATTTAACGCTTCAAATAGTATCAGAGGAAAATACGGATTGGGATTCTTTAGAGTTTAAAAAGTATATTGGTGACTATATGCATTTTGTTGATGAGCGTGTAAATTCGCTGGCCATTCATGATAAAGATATCTATAACGATCCGGAGTATATGGATTGTGAAGAAAAGATCCACCAGTTAAGAACAACCGTTAAATCACAAATGAAAGTATAGAATAAATTTCAGTTTATAATTGTCCTTCTTTTATAATACAAAGTAAAGAGTAAGTATTGATTAAAGAGACCTGTAGTAAACTTTGTATGACAATTAAAAATAACAGAAAATAAGATTATGAAAACATTGATTGGTAAAAATGATTATTTGTTTTTACAAAATGATACAAATAAAGAGCTTGAAGTTCATAATGATAATTTGTGTTTGGTTCGGGAAGATTTCTACATACCACTAGAAAAATATATATATAAATACTTATTAATTGTATTTCCGGACAAAAGTCTTGTACACAAGGAGTATCTACCTGAAGGCCTTGATGCAAAATACAGACCTGGTTTAGAAAAATATAAGAATTATCTAAAAGATCACATTCTTGATTTGTATAGTTATTTAAAAGATGAAAATTCTTATTATAAAACGGATACACATATGAACTTAAACGGAGCTTATATCTCCTATGGTGTAGTTTTAGAAAAAATCAATAAGTTATTTGATTTTCATGTAGAAAAAAAGACGAATGTTCATTTGCAGAAAAAGGATTGTATACTAAGCGATTTAGGTATTGCAATTGGAGATTTGACAATGATAGAGAATTTGGGAGATCAAACTCTTGTCGACAAAATGGATACGTATTATTTCAGCGATGAAATAGAAACGATCTTGTATCGATATCAACTAAATGAGAATGAAAAAAAAATTTCCATATTCGATTATAATTTGAACGATTGTACAAAACTTCATTTCGGAAATGTAATTGACTGGCATATCGTATCGGATTGCATTATTTATAGTAAAAATGAAGAAGTTAAAGAGAAGAAAAAAATAGTAATATTTTATGATTCATTTCTGCTCTCCTCTTTATCTCTTTGGATGCAAACCTTCAGTGAAGTGTATTTTGTAAAAAGTAGATTTAATGCTGAACTTGTTGAAAAGATAAATCCTGATTATATTTTTGAATTCAGAGTCGAGCGGTTTTTAACTTATCCAAACATTGATCAAAAGTAACTATGAATTGACAGTGTGTCGACCGACCAACTTTACCCTTCAGCATCGTTTTTCAAAAATATTCTTACAAATTACTTAAAAAGCTGGAAGGTGTTTCTACGCTGCCAATGCATGAGGAATTGGAGAAAGATAAGAATGTGATCAAATATAAAATTAAACAATTGGAATACTTAGTAGCAAATAGCATTATTAAAGAGGCGCTGAGCGCACAATTTAGTTTTAACTCTATTGAAACGAAAGAAGAGTATGCAGCACATCTTTATTTTGTTGCGTTCAACTATGATGAAGATTATATTGCAGTTGTAAATGGAGACATGGTAAAGAATGATTATAAAGACGGATGGTTTGAACCACCAGTTTATAAAGTAAAACCAACAAAGATTGATGACTATATTGAAGATGGATACCTGTCGTATTGCCCTTACGACAAAAATTTCCTCAAACACCTCCTCTTTCATAGGGGGTAATACTTTATTCAGCGAATAATTTTGCTTTTTGCCGGATTTAGTACTAATTTAAAGCTTCAACTAAAGTTTATTAGCTACTTATTATACAACTCGCATGAAAAAAATTCTACTTTCCGTTTTTTCCTTTCTATATCTATTTTCAACAGCCCAAACAGGAATTTGGGGTGTGGCGGGCGCTGGAGGGCAGTACAATGCCGGTGCAATCTTTAAAATGGATGGCTCCGGTAATAATTACATTGTAAAAGAATCATTGGTTCGTTTTGATGGGGACTATCCGAAAGCTAGCCTTATGCAGGCTTCTGATGGTAAGTTGTACGGTATAACTGCCAGCTGCTGTACCTTTGATGCATTCAGCGTTTTTTTTCGCTACGATCCATCTACCAAAATATATGAGCGCTTAGTGAATTTTGATGATACCACCAGCGGAACTAATCCAAGTGGTTCCTTGATCCAGGCTAAAAACGGAAAACTATATGGCCTTGCTGCCAAAGGAGGTATTCACAACGAAGGAGTTATCTTTGAATATGATCCAGCTCTTAAAATCTACAAAAAAATACACGATTTTGATGGTCCAAATGGTTCTGGGCCCCAAGGTACACTATTAGAAGCAAGTGATGGAAAGCTTTATGGAGTCACAAATAATGGTGGAAACAAGGATTACGGAATTCTGTTTCAATACGATCTGCAAACATCCACATTTCAGAATAAATTTGAGTTTACTGGTCCTCCTGTAAACGGAGGAAACCCATTGGATGCATTGATTCAGGCAAAGAATGGGAAATTATATGGTTTGACAAGCGGCGGAGGAAAGGATGATTATGGAACCTTATTCGAATATGATCCTCTTACTTCAACCCTTAAAACAAAAATTGAATTCAATGGTGATGAAAAAGGAGGTTTACCCTTCGGATCATTGATGGAAGCAAGTGATGGAAATTTATATGGAGTTACAGATGGGGGAGGAGCTAATACATTCGGAGTTTTGTTCCAATACAACCCAGCAACAGAAGCATTTACCGTTAAAATTAGTTTTGATGAAAATGTAAATGGAAGTCATCCCCATAGCACACTTATTCAAGCAAGCGATGGAAAACTTTATGGAAATACCATGTATGGAGGAACCGCAGGAGATGGAACACTTTTTCAATATGATATAGCAACAGGTGCACTGGCAAAAAAATTCGATTTCGATGATGCTGGTGCGGTAACAGGCAGATACCCTATAGCCGCCCTGCTTCAGGCAAAGAACGGAGCATTATATGGCCTAGGATACAATGGTGGTTTTGATAATTCAGGTACACTTTACACGTATGATATTGCTACCAATAAGTTTACTAAAATTTATGACTTTCATGAAGCACCCAATGGAAGTCTCCCTGTTTCTGGGATAACCCAAGCAAATGATAAACTATTCTACGGAATAACCAAAAGTGGCGGAGCCAATAAAAATGGTACACTTTATCAGTATGATCCCGCTTTCTTAACTTATAAGAAGAAATTTGATTTTAACAAAACGGTTTCAGGAGATGGCCCTGAAAGCACACTATTGCTTGCCAGTGATGGTAAATTATACGGAACAACTGTTTATGGCGGAAGTAAAGATAAAGGTGTATTGTTTCAGTTTGACCCAGCTACTTCTGCTTTTGAATTAAAAGCAGAGTTTGATAGCATCAATGGTAGTTTTCCTTCCGGTGAACTCATCCAGTTAGGCGATGGTAAAATTTATGGATTGGCTCGTCAGGGAGGAGCAAAAGATGACGGTGTGTTGTTTCAATACGATCCGGCAACAGCGAAATGCATAGGTAAAGTTGATTTTGAAAATAAATTAAAAGGTAGTTACCCCGAAGGCGGACTTACATTAGGAGCTAATGGTAAATTATATGGCGTAACAACCGAAGGCGGAGCTAATTCCACCAATAATACTGCAAATGGATTTGGTTCTTTATTTCAATACGATCCATCCAACAATACATTTGCTAAACTGGCAGACTTTGATTCACTAATGGGATATAACCCGAATGGAACATTGGTTAAAACAGCTGATGGTAAACTATATGGTATGACCACATTTGGTGGTGCAAATAGTACAGAAGAACCAAGAGGAGATGGTACACTCTTTCAATTCGATCCTGCAACTTCCACCCTAACTAAAAAAATGGATTTTGATAGAATTGCTAAAGGAGGCAATCCAAATGGTTCCTTATTGCTAGCTGCTGACGGAAATTTATATGGAGCGACCAATGAAGGTGGTACAAACGCTAAAGGAGCCATATTTCAGTTTGATCCCAAGACGTATAATTATACAAAGAAAATGGATCTTACACAATTATCTGGTAAATTTCCACAACGCTCCAAGCTGACAGAATTTAATATGAAGCTCTCCATTGCAACGAATCAGTTACAAGTGCACATAGATGCTTATCCAAACCCAGGCCAAGAGCAAGTAATTATTAAACTAGGAGAAAGTGTAAGCGGCGCAACATTAAAACTGATTACCCTTACAGGACAAACAGTAATTGAAAAAACACAGCTTTCAGGTGATCGTTTTTCATTGAATGTATCAAACGTAGCAAGCGGTGCTTATTTTATAGAAGTAATTGAAAACAATAATGTATCGAGAGTGAAATTTATCAGAGAGTAGCAGACTATGGTATGTTGCCCGTTCGAATGAACACAAGAACATGCTTCATCACTAAATATCAACAATTGCCTCTTCAATTTTTGAAGGGGCAATTTTGCTTGCAAGAGGTAAGATAAGCGCAAGAAATACGATCCCCTGGTAACGTCCAAACATTGTTTCTGTAACTAAGCAAAGCGCAATCAGGGAATAAACCATGATGGCAAAAACTTGTTTGCGCTTAATAAAGATCCATAAGGGGTAAATAAAATAACAGCAAATAAAAATAAGTAAACCTACAATACCCATGCTTATTAATATATCCAAGTACTGACTGTGAGTATTTTTATTATAAGCAATTGCATACCAAAAATGTTTTTCCTGAAATTTTTTGCGTAAGGCATCATTTTTATCACCCAATTGAGTTCCAAAAATCGGTTGCTCTTCCCAAACCTCTGTGGCACAGGTCCAGATAGCTGCACGCATACTGCTGCTGGTCCATTTGTTTTCATCAAACTCCGCATTAAAATGATTCTCAGCATTGGTATTGTCAAATCGGAATTGTGTTTCTGTGCTGCCTTTAAAACGATTCAATGTTTTGGGAAACAATTTTACAAGAAGGACGGCCCCAACGCACAGGCTTAGGAAGAGGATGCCAATTTCCATATACTTTTTACGCTGAAGTAAAATAGAGCCAAGGTAAATTCCCAGTATGCAGATCAAACCAAACATAGCGGCTTTGCTGGCTAATAAAAAGATGATGATGAAGAGCCAGATAATGGCCAGGTAAATCCACCCTTTCATTTTTTTCTGATATGCATTTTGCTGAAGCAAAAATGTAAAAATGATAATAGCGATGCTAACATATATCGAAAAGTACACCGCCTGTTTTCCAAGAATAAAGCAAAGGTTATCATTGTACAAGTAGCCTGTATCGTGGGTTATAAGCACATCGGATACACTTTTGAAAAAACCAACAACAGAAGCTATTGTTGTTGACAGGGCAAAAAAATGCAATATACGATTCCAGGTCTGTTGCTCAAATTCAATAAAGCAGAAAGCAATACCAAATAAAAGAAAAGGTACTGTGTTGCTCAGTGTTTTAAATCCATCCTTCATATTGTCGGATAGCAACAGGCTGATGATTTGCAACAAATAGAAAATAACAATTCCAACAATAGCTTTGTTTCTTTGAATGGATTGAAAAAATCCCTTTCTCATGGAAACAATTGCAGCTGCAACAATACAGCCCATCATCACATTGGTAATTACAGGAATAAATTCAGAAAATAGAGAAAGGATATAAACCAACAGGGCATAATATGCAATAAAGTTGGCTTTGTGATCAATTTCATTTTTGGTGGGCAGGAAAAAATAGTTCATGCTTGTTTTACCTTGCGTGTTGAATAATTTAATTACCAATACGCAAAGTACGCATAAATTTCACCAAGCGATATTTATCAACTCTTTTTAATTCTTTCGCTTTTTGATATTCAATGCGGTAGTTGAAAGCGGTATTTTCAATATTGAAATAATCTTTCACAATCTCAATAGAATTTAAGCCCATTGAAGCGGTTATCTCTTTGTTTAAGAAGTAATAAATAATGTTGTTGATGGCTTCTTCTTTGGTTTTAAAAATTTGTCCATTGATACCATTCTTCACAAGGTCAACATTTCCGATACATTCAGATAACAATAAGCATTTACCAAGTGCCATTGCTTCCATAACAGCGAATGGTAACCCTTCAAAAAAGGAGGTGGATAAATACAAATCAGCTTTTTCAATTTCCTGGCGAACACCTTCTTTACTCAACCAACCTGTAATGCGGATATTGGGTGATAACAGCATTGGTGAACATTCTCCATCACCTATCCAAACAAACTCAAAGTGTGGAAGATCAACAAAATTTTCTGCGATCTCATTAAAGACCTTTGGATTTTTTTGATCGGTAACACGTCCGGATGTAACAATGCGAAACTTATTGTAATCTTTATCTTTAATAAAAGAGTGTTTTCCGATTGAAGTACCATTATTAATGAAATTAGCTTTAATTCCACGTTCGTTGTATTCTTTTTGTTCGGATTCGGATGAGCACACAACTGCACCACCTAAGCGGTTAGCAAATCGTTCTAAACGTTCGTATAATTTTAATTTAAACTTACTGACGTTATTAATAAGAAAAGGTGCTCCATTCGGAGTATATAAAATTTGCTTAATTCCAAGTTGACGACAAGCGATACGACCTAAAAATCCGGCTTTTGAAGAGTGAAGATGAACAGCATCTGCAGTTTTAAAACGTCTTAATATTTTAACGAGTTCAATGTATGCTTTAAAATCTTGTTTGGCGTTTAAATTTCGTTGAACAGATTTCCATTGAATGAAACGAATATTTCTTTTAGGGAAAACACTTCTTACCTCTTTGAAATCTGCAATATCATTACGCTCCCCATGTATGATGATATGATAATCATCATTGAGTTGCTCAGTTAAAAGTCTTAAAAATGTTGCTAATCCTCCTGCAAAAGGGTCAAGCACATGTACGATGGTCATTCTCTGCATGTTAAACGCGGCAAAATTAATTCGATTTTTTGGAATACTAATCTGTTTTTAAACATTTTTAACAAACGGTCATTTACGACGTATTATCGGTGGTTTGCAAGGTAAAACGTAACAGAGAGAAGGTTGGTTGGGTATGAGTTGCTTTATTAAAAAAGCAATAAAATATGAAAATGGTAAGCTCATGATTAGGGGACGTTAATTATTTTTTATCTCAAGAGGACTAATTGCTAAATTTCTGATTCTAACGTTAAAATTACATTAAAAGTATGCAAAGATAAAAAAAAGCTACCAATTCGGTAGCTTTTTCATTCTTATGCTGTTGTAGCAGCAGCAATTTTCTTTTTGATTCCCTCAGTGGTAATGGATCCTGGTCGTTCTATCGGGTGTCCGAGTGCCCTGTCCCATACTAAAGAGGCCAATACCCCAAGTGCTCTGGAAACTCCAAACAGAACGGTGTAAAACTCATGTTCTACCATTCCATAGTGGGTAAGCAATACACCGGAATGTGCATCTACATTTGGCCATGGGTTCTTGATTTTACCTGTACTTTCTAAAATAGGAGGAGCTACCTTATATACCATTTGGACAATTTCGCATAAATCATCTGCGCCATTTGGCTTGATATAGCGTGTATAAAAATCCTGTTGAGCAGCAAAGCGAGGGTCTGTTTTACGCAATACAGCATGTCCATAACCCGGAACAACTTTACCCTCTTTTAATGTTTTTTGGATATAATCTTCAATTTGTTTTTCAGTTGGTAAACCGCCACCTAAATCAGCACGTAATTCAAGTATCCAGCTCAAGACTTCCTGATTTGCCAAACCGTGCAGTGGGCCAGCTAAACCAGTCATACCAGCAGCAAATGCAAAATAAGGATCACTCAACGCCGAACCTACAAGATGTGTTGTATGTGCTGATACGTTTCCTCCTTCATGATCCACGTGAATGGTCATATACATACGCATCAATCGTTTCATATCAAACTCTTCATATCCCAGCATGTGCGCAAGATTAGCTGCCCAGTCCAATTTTGGATCTGGCTCAATATGTTCACCATTTTTATATTTACGTCTGTAGATATAAGCTGCAATACGTGGAAGACGAGAAATTAAATTCATCGAGTCTTCATATACATAATCCCAATAATCTTTTTTGTTGATACCTTTTTTATAAGCTGCTGCGAATAATGATTCTGTTTGCATCGCTGTAATAGCCATTACAAATTGTGTCATTGGATGCGCTGATGCAGGCATTTTATCCAATACATCAAATACGTGTTTTGGAACAATAGCACGACGTGCCCAGTTGTTTCCAAGGTTTAAGACATCTTCTTGTGATGGTAGCTCACCAAGCAGCATTAAGTAAAAAATCCCTTCAGGCAAAGGTTCCGTGCCACCAGGAGCTTTGGGTAACTTCTCACGTAATTCCGGAATTGTATAACCTCTGAAACGAATTCCTTCTTCCGGATCCAATTTAGATGTTTCTGTTACCAGACCGATCATTCCTTTCATACCCTGGTATACTTGTGCTACCGTATACTCACCAAGTTTAACATCTCCTTTTTCCTTAATGATCTGTTTTACTTCCGCAGCCATAGCTCCGGCTTTCGCTGCAAATTTGTCTTTTAATACATCCATTTTCCTATTTATATAATATTATTTTGCCGAAAGTTAATTGGTTTTTATCAGAATTTAAAGACTATTCTTAAAAAAATCAATCATCATTTATTTCCTCTCCAACCAATTACATCAATGCTTGTGGTTATCTGTTCTTAACAAACTTTAAGTCACTTCCCAAGTAGCGTGCGGTCTCTCCCAATTGCTCTTCAATTCTCAATAGTTGGTTATACTTAGCCATACGATCAGAGCGGGAGGCCGAACCGGTTTTGATTTGTCCACAATTCATAGCTACGGCAAGATCAGCAATGGTCGAATCTTCTGTTTCTCCTGAACGGTGACTCATTACCGATGTATAAGAGTTCATGTGTGCCAATTGTATAGCATCAATGGTTTCCGATAAGGTACCAATCTGGTTTACTTTTACCAGAATAGAGTTCGCGATCTGTTGATCAATCCCCTTCTGCAAGCGGTTTACATTAGTCACAAACAAGTCGTCACCCACCAGTTGCACCTTTTTCCCTATTTTATCACTTAACTGTTTCCAACCTTTCCAGTCATCCTCAGCCAAGCCATCTTCAATGGAAAGAATAGGATATTTTTTTGTCCAATCAGCCCAAAAATCAACCATTTGTGCAGAAGTCAATTTTTCTCCCGATGATTTTTTCAAATGATAAACATTTTCTTTTTCAATATAAAATTCAGAAGAAGCTGCATCCATAGCAATAAAGAAGTCAACACCCGGTTTATATTTTGCCTTTTCAATCGCTTTTAAAACCAATTCAATAGCTTCTTCATTCGATTTCAAATTAGGAGCAAATCCACCCTCATCCCCAACGTTGGTAGAGTATCCCTTGTCTTTTAATACTTTTTTCAAATGGTGGAACACTTCCGTACCCATGCGTATGGCATCGGAGAAATTTGTTGCACCAACAGGCATAATCATGAATTCCTGAAAATCAATACTGTTATCAGCGTGTGATCCCCCATTAATGATATTCATCATTGGGATAGGCAATAAATTAGCATTAATGCCGCCTACATAGCGAAACAACGGTTGACGAGACTCTTCAGAAGCCGCTTTTGCACAAGCCAAAGAAACTCCTAAAATCGCGTTCGCACCAATGTTT
>C688J18823_10002920_pt1 | contig 10772 bp, 7 predicted proteins | sample HopSoiMetagenom1_FD_18823 | JGI IMG/M metagenome (IMG submission 18823) | reverse complement strand
TCCGATGCAGCAGGCGTTCCTGGATGCGCAGGGCTTTCAATGCGGCTTCTGCACATCAGGCATGATCCTGACCTGTGCGTCGCTGAACCAGGCACAGCGGCAGGATCTCGGCGCCGCGCTGAAAGGCAACATCTGTCGTTGCACCGGCTACCGCTCGATCGAGGATGCACTGAACGGCAAGAACAACATCGAAGACGCGACCGCCGGCACCGCATTCGGCCGTAGCCTCCCTGCCCCCGCCGGACCGCAGGTCGTGCGTGGCGCGGAACGCTATACGTTTGATGTCGCGCCGGAAGGTCTGCTGCATATCAAGATGCTGCGCTCACCGCACCCGCACGCAAAAATCATCTCGATCGACAAACGTGCGACGCTCGGCGTCCCCGGCGTGCACACGGTGCTGACGTTTGAAGACGCGCCGGACCGCCTGTTCTCAACCGCGCGGCACGAGTGGGACTGGATGGATCCGGATGACACAAAGGTGCTCGACAACGTTGTCCGCTTCATCGGTCAGAAGGTAGCGGCCGTTGTTGCCGAAACCGAAGCTGCCGCCGAGGAAGGCTGCCGCCGGCTCGAGGTTCAGTATGAAATCCTGCCGGCGGTCATCGAGCCCACCGCCGCGATCGCACCTGACGCCCCAGTGCTACATGGCGACAAGACAACCGAAAACCGCGTCGCGAACGCCAGCCGCAATATCGTGGCCGAAATCCATGGCGAATTCGGCGATGTCGCGGCTGCGCTGGCAAAGGCCGCGGTCACCTATGAGGGTACGTTCACGACGCAACGGGTGCAGCACGCCGCGCTGGAAACCCATGGCGGCCTTGCCTGGGTCGATGCCGACGGAATCCTCAATGTCCGCTCCAGCACGCAAGTGCCATTCCTGACGCGGCGCACGCTGGCCGACCTGTTCCATCTGCCGCCCGACAAGGTGCGCGTGCTTTGTGAGCGCGTCGGCGGCGGTTTTGGCGGCAAGCAGGAAATGTTCGTCGAGGACATTCTTGCGCTGGCTGCACTCAAAACCGGACGGCCCGTAAAATTCGAACTTACCCGCGAGGAACAGTTCACCGCGACCTCGACGCGGCATCCGATGCAGGTCACCGTCAAGGCAGGCGCCGACAAGGACGGTAAACTGACGGCGCTGCAGCTCGACGTACTCTCGAACACCGGCGCCTACGGCAATCACGCCGGCCCGGTGCTGTTTCATTCGGTCAACGAATGCATCGGCGTCTATAACTGCCCGAACAAGAAGGTCGATGGCATCGCCGCCTATACCAACACCGTGCCGGCCGGAGCCTTTCGCGGCTATGGCCTGCCGCAGACGCTGATCGCCGTCGAAGCCGCAATCGACGAACTGGCAAAACGGCTTGGCATCAGTCCGTTCGAGATGCGCCGCCGCAATGTCGTCAAGTCAGGCGATGCCATGCTGTCGCCGCCGGAATCCAAATATCACGACGTGCTCTATGGCAGCTATGGCCTCGATCAATGCCTCGATCTGGTCGAGCGCGCGATGGCCGCAGAGGCGCCGACGCCTTCGCTCTCCGCGGACTGGCTGACCGGAGACGGCATCGCGCTGACCATGATCGACACCGTGCCGCCGGCCGGTCATTTCGCCGATTGCAGCATTTCACTGCGCGAGGATGGCGGCTTCGACCTCACGGTCGGCACCGCCGAATTCGGCAATGGCACCAGCACCGTGCATCGCCAGATCGCCGCGTCCGCGCTGGCGACGACCGTCGATCGCATCCGTCTCAGGCAATCCGACACCGCGCATGGCGGCCACGACACCGGCGCCTATGGCAGCGCCGGGATCTTCGTCGCCGGGCGCGCGACGCAGGCCGCGGCCGAGGCGCTTGTCGGCCAACTGAAGCAATTTGCGGCGTCATTGTTGGGCGAAAACCCTGATACGTGCACCCTCGACAACCATGCCACGGTCTGTGCCGGACGCCGCACGCCCTTTGCTATGCTCGCCGCATCCGCGCACGCGCTGGGCAAGGTGCTCGGCGCCAGCGGCAATTCGTCAGGCACGCCGCGCTCCGTCGCCTTCAATGTACAGGGCTTTCGCGTCGCCGTGAACAAATACACCGGCGAACTCAAGATCCTGAAGAGCGTGCAAGCCGCCGATGCCGGCCGCATCGCCAATCCGATGCAGTGCCGCGGCCAGGTCGAGGGCGGGGTCGCGCAATCGCTGGGGGCTGCGCTCTACGAGGAAATGGTGATCGACGACAACGGCCGGGTCATCAATGCCAAATTCCGCGACTATCATCTGCCATCCTTTGCCGACATTCCCCGCACCGAAGTGTTCTTTGCCGACACGTCAGACGCGCTGGGGCCGATGGGCGCCAAATCGATGAGCGAAAGCCCGTACAACCCGGTCGCCGCCGCACTCGGCAACGCCATCGCCAACGCCACCGGCATCCGCTTCACGGCAACCCCGTTCAAGCCGGACCGGCTATGGCCGCTGTTGCATGAGAAGTTTGGGTCTGGATGAACCAAGTTGTCCTTGACGTAATCCGAGCCCGACTGCTTCCGACTTCATGAAGGCAAAGCCGGCGATCACTCGTCGGGCTTCCTGCGATCATACGACCAGCCAAACAGGCCGCTTTTGCGATCCTCCGGCTCCAGCGGTGGCGCGGCCTCCCTGACCTCGGCCTGCGGTGGCGGTGCGGGTGACGCCGGCAGATTGTTGCATTTCATCGAATAGACCAGTTCGCCCTTTGCGGTCTTGCCGATGGGCGCGCAGGGATCGGTGCGCGCGGTCGCGCTCTTGATCTGGGGCGTCAATTGGGTTTGCGCCCAAGCCGGGGACGCAATCAACGCAACCAGCAGCAGCAATTTCTTCATCGGCCGGACTCACGATACCCGCTTTCCCGACCCGCTTGGATCGGTTGCGGGCAAGTCTAGTACAGCTGGGCAGGATGCAAATGCTGATTATTTAGTCGCATTCGCCTTCTGATTAAGAAATTTGCTCGCCGCTTCGTGATAGCCGCGATCGCAGTAATCAGTCAGAGCCATCGTTATGTGGTGTGCAGCGCTGATACGCGAGGCACGTTGTCTCGCCTCACAGAGCACGTGAGGAGAACCATTATGCATAAGACCATTCTCACCATTCTCGGCACCGCACTGATTGCCGGCGCGACAGTCCAGTTCGCCGCTGCCGCCGAGCGCCATCACACAAAGACGGCGGCTCGCGTGCCGGCTCCGGCGAGCGACCAATTCCGCAATTCGAATGCCGCATGGCCGGCCACCCAGGAGCAACCCTACTGGTCGCGCTACTCCGGCGGATACTCGGCGCCGGCCGGTCGCTAGACCCTTGGCCCGAATCAGGGAGCCGGCGAAGCGCGGGCGGTCACCACCCGCGCAAGCCGTCAAGGTCGCTTTGCATCGGCGCCGTCGCTACTAATGTCGGCCGCGGTGCCCATCCCGCCCTCCTGGCCATCCGACCCCAGCGATACGATCTCGTAAGGGCCGCGCTCGGCGGGAGCGCGGTAAACGTAAGTGTGTCCCCACGGATCGGCCGGCACGGCGCCGGTCTTGAGATAGGGCCCGTTCCAAATCCCGGTATTGCCGGGTCGCTGCGCCAGCGCGGCAAGACCTTCGCTGCCGGTCGGATACCGGCCGACATCGAGATAAAACAGGTCAAGCGAGCTGGAGAAGCTTTCGATCTGGAGTTTGGCCGTCTTGACTTTGGAGTCCCCAAGGTAGTTGAGCACGCGGGGACCTACCAAGCCCATGATCAACCCGATGATCGCGATGACGACCAGCATCTCGACCAGGGTAAAGCCCGCCTCAGCCTGCCGATCCGCGCGGCGGCCTCTGGATATTGCAAAACGCCGCATCGCTCTCTCCCATCCCCGCGATTGCCAAATCGCGCACCGTCGATCAGCGCGCAGATGTCACGCGCAAGACTTCGGACGCCGCGGTCATCCCGATCCGGCATTTTTCGATGGCATCATCCAACATCGTCGTCGTGCCGGCATGAATGGCGGCGCGGTCAATGACCGTTGCGTCGGCTCCGGCGCCGTTCGAGCAAGTGCAGACGAAACTGCTCTACCGAACGCTTTGGCACCGCAGCCGTCGCGCCCTCCGCTGCCGGGAAACCTTCCACGGCCTGGCATCGACGTCGACATGTCCTGCTTTGCTCCGCGGCTTCACGTATTTGCCGGTTTGAGATTGAACATCACACCGGTCTCGACCTCGACCGGATGTCCCTGCCTGACGTAGGGTTTGAATTTCCACTGCCGTACGGCTTCCTCGATGTTTCGCCGTTGTGCCGCGGAAGCACGTATCACGTGGACGTGCTTCACGCTGCCGTCCGTCGCCACGATCATGCGCACTGGAATCGATACGGCCTTCGCACCGACACCTTCGGGCTCCACCCGGCTCACAATATTCTCGGAAGCATGGTCCTTGAGACATTCCGGACCCGGATCGGACACCTCCTTTTTCCGAGCCGAACCGAGACTGTCCAGTGACTGCGCCAGACTCGCCAGCGATTCAGGATCCCGGCTGGTCAGATTGAATGTCACGACGTGGCAGCGGACCTCGATCGCAAACGTCGAGCGAAAAAGGCCGACGCCACTGAAATCAATGCGGTAGCCAGGATGCCCCCCAACGCTTACCGGCACGGGCTCACGGTCGATCGTCATGCCGTCGACCGCCGACATGACCTGACGAAATTCGGCGACAACGTTCTTCACGTCATCCGAAGGGGCCGGCGCGAAAAACATGTCCTGCGCCACAACCAGAACCGTTCCGGCGAAATCGCGCTTCAGGGTCCACGTTCCAAGGACGTAGTAGCCGGATTGAGAGGGGGGCGGCCCCGCCAATCCTTCGGTCAACTCGTCAGACAACCGATAGGAAAGATTGAAATAGTCGCTGACAAAAACCCCGCCGATGACTTTTCCATCCTCCGGATTTGCCGATTGGACAAGTCTGGCATCCCGGGATGAGGGCATGGCGCCGTGAAGCACCGCCCCGATCCCGGCGAGACATACCGCTATGCCCAGATACAGCCAGACACGCATTGTCGCAAGACGCCCTTCAGAGCGAGCGCAGAAAGTTTACGAGCGCCTGCTTGTCGTCGCGCGACAGCAGGTTGTAGTTGTTGATGACGGCGTTGGCTTCTGATCCACGGCTGGCGTGCTGCTGGATTGCTTCGTGCAGATCCTTGGTCCGGCCATCATGAAGGAAAAAGATGCGTTGGCCGACGCCCCACAGCGGAGCCGTCCGGAATTCGTTACCATTGGCGCTGCCTTGCGACACGCCGTCCGCCAATCCAGTCCCCATTTCGTGCACAGCAAAGTCGCTGAAAGGCTGGATCGTCACATTGCTTTGCCCCGTCAGNGGCGATTTCTCGGTCGTGAAGGTCTTGGTGTGACACGCCTGGCAGCCGACATTGGAAAACACCTGGTTCCCGCGGGTGACCGAAGCACCNGACGAGGCGGATGCCGACGGCTGCGCGGCTGACGACCCCGCAACGGCGTTCATCACGCTCGAAACGTCCGCCGTGGCCGACGCCACCACCGTCGATGNCGGGCTCGACGNNGTCGATGNCGGGCTCGACGCAGTCGATGCCCCGGTGGCGGTTCCTGTCGTCTGACCCGCCGTTACGTTCGACGCGCCCGTTGCCTGGGCGACCGGGGCAGCTGCCGCCGATGCCGGGGTTGGCGGCGCAGAAAAGCGCATGAACGCGGCAAAGAGATCGATGTCGTTCTGGAAGCTCGCTGACGGGCTTGCCGTATTTTCGGAAACCAGCGGCGTACTATCATTCGGAGTGACCTTGAACTGGCAGGCAGGATCGCTGTTGCGCTCATTCTGGAAGAGCTCGTTGGTTATGCCCATTTCCACGTTGTAGGCTTCGCCCGAGAACAGCAGCAGCGATTTGTTCTGCGCTTTCCAGCCAAACCGCGCGATCGTTCCGTCATTACCGTTGCGATTGAAACGCCCGGAGATGCCCAGCGCCCGCTTTTGCTGCGCATTGGCGGCCAGCGACGCCTCAAGAGCGCCATCTGAGATGTTCTCCACCAATCCCAATCCGAAGACCGGGGTCGGGATCCTGAATACGACGTTGTTGCGCGCGAGTTCGGCCGCAAAATTCGGCTGAGCGATGTTGCAGCCCGGCGCATCGGAACGCCCTGTGATCACAAACAGACCATGCACGCCACCATCCGGTGATCCATCGCGATTGCGCACGAAACGGGCCTCACGGATCGGCCCGTTGGCCGTGATGAATGACGGCACGACGTTCTTCGCGCCCATCAAGGTCGCGACCGCTACTTGTGGATTTGTGGCCGGACTGGTGCCTCCGATCGTGGGCTGGGAGTGGCACCCCGAGCAGCTATCGAGATTGAACGTCGGACCCAGGCCGTCCGCGGCAGCGTCGACTTCCTGGAAGACATCCTTCGCCACATCGAAATATTGACGCTCCACGTCGTTGAGACCCGGCAGTGCTCCTCCCGCGCCGGGATCTCCACCCCTCACACCCGGATCGGTCGGCGCGCGCGACGACGCGCCGCCGGAGTTGTTATTCTGCCCGCGGCCCGCCGCATTAGCAGTCACCGCGTTGGTGTCCGCATTTGCATTTGCCGCGTTGGTGTTTGCGGCAGCCGCGGTTGTCGGGTTTGACGCAACCTGTGCCACGGCGGTTCCTGACCATGCGGCTGATCCCAACAACATGGCGGCTAAGCCCGCGAGCGTGCGCGCCCGCGCCAACTTGATCGTTTCCATCTGTTGCTCCCCGATGTTCGAAGGTGCTACAAGAGTACCGCTCGTTCTCGACGATTATTGGACGGGCCCTGCCCATACATGTGAAGTCATTGTGTCTGCTGCGGCGGCGATGTGTCATATCCATTGATATACGACGCGCCCGATGCAGCGCTTCAGGCCACAAGCGATACTGCTGCGCAATCCGATTGGATTGAGATGCTCACTAGCGAATCCCATCCGCAGAAAAGCGCCGAGCAGCGCTCTCACGCGACGTCGGATGTCGCGCCCGTGGGATCGGCGACAATGAATTCAGATGCCGCCGGCCGTGACAAAGACAGCGCAGAGATCAGGCCAATGGCCGCTGCGCCGCCGATCGCTCAGGTTTGGGCGAAGATCATCCTCCGATCCAGCCCTCTCCCCTGCTTCGATATCGATCATCAATTCGACTTTGGAAACGCAGACGCTGGCGCGGCCTGCGCTCTGTTGCCGTTGATGACACTTCTTCCGCCGCGCATCGATTGCAGCCGGTCCCGGAATTCTTCGGTGACCGCGCCGGCATCGACACTGTTACGAATGAGCCGTGTTTTGATGAAGATGATGATCTCGGATCTAGACTTGCTGCTGGAGGTGTTTCCAAACAGGTCACCGAGAAACTTGATTTCGCGAAGGCCAGGTATGCCCGACCGCGTCTTCTGGTCGCGCTCGCTGATCAGGCCGGCGAGCAACACGGTCTGACCGCTGACCACCGAAACAGTGGAGTGGACGCGGCGTTGCGCGATGGTCGGCGTCAGCGTCTGCTGGTCCGGATTGACGACGTTGGAAATCTCCTGGTCGACTTCGAGCCGGATCGACCCGTTGGCGTGCACGTGGGGCAGCACTTTCAGGATCACGCCGGTATTTCGCATCTGGATCGTGTTGACGATCGGCGTAGCCGCATTGGAAAGAACCGCGGCCGAGCTCGTGGTAATCGGGATCTCGTCGCCAACCTGGAGCAGCGCCGGTTGGTTATCGAGCGCCACGATCGACGGCGACGAAAGCACCTTGACGTCGGTCAGGTTGGACAGCGCGTTGAGGATGACGCGCGGCTGGTTTTCCGATCCCAACACCAGATTCAAGCCCGGCGCTACGCGCTGCAGCAGCGCCGATTGTGCCGCGACCTGGCCCGCGCCCAACAAGCCGACCGAGCCCTTGTCGTCGCCGAGCCCCACATTCTTGCTGGTGAGGAAGGCCTGAACGCCGTATTGCAGACCGTCCGTCAGCGTGACTTCGGCAACCGTCGCATCGATCGAGACCTGTAATTGCGGCCGATCGATATCGCGTATCGCGCGCTCGACGACCCGATAGTCCTCCTGGTTGGAGTAGACCACAATCGAATTATTGGCGGCGTCGGCCGTAATTCGCATGTTCTGAAACCTTCCACGCGGAACATTCCCGCCGGAAGTTGCGGATGACCCGCCGGATGTGTCGGTCTCGCTGTTCTTCCGGTCCGAGAACGACTCGAACGCGGCTGCGATCGGATTGGCGCTGCGATTGTCGGAATTGCTGCCTGGCGCCGTCGCGCTCCCCCCAGACGAACCGCGGTCGATGGAATCCAGCCGGGACTGGCCACTCTCCACGCCCGGCGCAACCTGCTTCGTGGCGGCATCCGCCGTCCCGCCGGATCCGACGAAAATCTCGCTCAGAATCTTCGCCACTTGCGTCGCATTGCCGTTTTTCAAACGGAAGGTCCGCAGCGTGGTCCCTGTCGAGTCAGACCTGTCAAGACGATTGACCCATTGCGTGGTCTGGGCCAGCAGCTTGGGGTTCTTCGTTACCACCATCACTGCGTTCATGCGCGAGACTGGCTGGAAGCGGATGACGCCCTGTCCCAATCCGCCTTCGCTGGTTTCGAATATCCGCTCCAGCTCTGCGATCATCGTCTCAGGCGAGGTCGATTTGAGCGGATAAACGCCGACCGACTGGTTTTGCAGCCATTCCACGTCGAAGGTCGCGACTACGTCGAGCGCAGCCTGACGCTCCTCGGTCGTACCCTGGATCAGCAACAGATTTCGGGACTGAACCACGCGAATTGCGCCCGGACGTGACAGAAAACTCTCGGCAGTCTTCGCCACCGTCGAAGCCGACGTATACCGCAGAGGCACCAGCGAAACGCCAAAGCCCGGTTCTCCTGCCCCGACGCTGATCGCGCCAGCGCTGCCCGCCTCGGGAATGGGAACGATTTTCACCAGATTGCCGGAGCGCACGATCCCAGCGTTTTGCATTCGCAAGACGCTTTCGAATGCCGACAGTACGTCCTTGCGCGGAATTGGACCGGCCGACGCCAGCGTCACATTGCCCTGGACACGAGGATCGACGACGAAGTTGAGTCGAAGAATATCGCCGAGAAGGGTCTTCGCGACCGTCTGTACATCGGCGCTGTCGAAATTCATTTCGACGCCGTCGCCCTTGAGAAATGCAGCCTGCTGCAGCGACGCAGACCGCATCTCCGGATCGCGATCGCGCCGCGGTTCCGGCTCCGTGACGGAGCCCGGAAAGATAAAGGGCTGCGTAGATTCCCTCGTCCTGCCGGGCTCTCCCTCGCTCGCGAGCGGAAAACGCGGGGTGAAGTCGGTGTTACGGACGGTATCCGTCGCATCGAACGGCGCAACCGCGGGCGTCCCATTCGATGTTACACAACCGGCCAATGCGAGATAAAGCGAAGCCGCAATGCACAGGCGTGGAACAACGAGCAGCGAACTCTGCTCATGCAAGCTACTCACTACGCTACTCCTCGCCGTGGCGCCCCTGGCCTGATTGACGGCGAATGCTCGCGCACTCCAGATCGCGAGTTAACAAAGCCCATCTGCAGGCGAGCCATCAGGTGCCTGCAGATGCTTGCTGATCAATCCGGATTCACTATCGACGGCAACAATGGGCATTCTACGGCGAGCGCAGCAATATATGCGGCAAAGCTAAGACCATTTTGGATACAGCATGCAGTTTCTCCGCGTGTGTGACACTATGTCCGAGCGGTGCGATCCGCAGCCTACTCTCGAGACCGTCGACGCTTTTTCGGCTGACCGGGTTGTGCTGCGGCGACCTGCGGTGAAGTTTGCTGTGCCTGCATCTGTCGTTGCGTATTCTTCGGTTCACCAACTGGCGCTGATCCTCCGACTGATTCCGACTTTCCGCGATCATCGCTGAAGAGCGTGAAGGTGGCGAAGCGGCCGTCAAGCGACAACACCACCTTGCGTCCTTCGATTTGGCTGACCTTCCATCCATCGATCTCGTCGCCGATCTGTGCGCGCACCATTTTCTTGTCCGCGCCCGAACGAACGACGGCGCGAGCGCTCTCGCCATCCATCACCACACCGAAAAGAACCAGGTTGGGCGGTGGAGGTGGTGGTGCCGGCGGCTCGGCAGCCTGCACGATCGGCGGAGGAGCGGGCGGCGGCGCGGGTGGACGGCGACTCGGTGAAAACAGCGGGCGATCGACGATCGTTGATAGCTGCTCCAGGGATTGCGCCGCCACCGGATTTGGAGGCCCAGCGGCAGACCGGTCTTGCACCTGAGCGATCGCGACGGCGCCGGGCTCCGCAGCCGATGAGAGCAGGAAAACGAAAATTGCCGCTGGCAATGGTGCATGCCTCATGACGTGCAGCGCCGACAGCAACGCTGTCGACCCCAGCACGGTTGCTAGACTGGCCCCGCGGCGCGGATCGCTGCGTTTCATCGCGTGCCCCTTTTCGTCCTCAATGTGTCGGTCTGGGCTGGCGCCGCCGCAGTCAGGCACGCGACACCAGCATCGGCTCGCCCGCAGGCTGCAGGAGCATTGGCGCGAACCACGAAATCGGCCTCGCCGAGCATATCGGCGCCCGTGACCCGGTCCCGCAGCATCAGTCGCACGTAATTTGGCAGCACGCGTTCGCCGGCCCAGCTCGCGTACCACGCAAGCGCGCCATCCGGCGTGACGCGCCCGAACACGAAAGAAATGTCGAACCTGCCTTCAAGCAGAACGACGGGGTCTTCCGGCGTCACATCTTCAAAGCGCGCGCGCGGTCCGGGCCATGTCGCGCGACGTCTGACCAGAC
>C688J18823_10002919_pt1 | contig 10773 bp, 10 predicted proteins | sample HopSoiMetagenom1_FD_18823 | JGI IMG/M metagenome (IMG submission 18823) | reverse complement strand
GTGCCGTGCAGGTCGCCGCGGCAGCGCTGCTCGCGGGCCTCGTCGCGGGACTGCGGCAGGCGCCGCTACCGTTCACGAGCGCCACCCCGGAACGGGGCCTCGGAATCGCGGGCAGCGACGATCCCTTCGCCGTCGCGGGGGCGCTCGTCCGCGCGCTCCAGGCTCACCCCGCGCTACCGCTCGAGGCGCTCGCCCTCGCGGCAGCCGCGGTCGCGCTTCCGTACGCGCGAGGCCGCGGCCTCTGGGGAATGGCCGGTTTCGGAGCCGGAATGATCGCAATCACCCTGCTGCCGGTTCCGGCCGTGGCAGCCGCACCGCTCGTGCTCGCGGCGTGGGCGACCTGTGCCGTCGTGGCGCTGAGGGCCCGGAGTTAGAGTTCGGCTGCGGGGCATAACTCCGCGCGGATGAGCGTCCTCAGGAACATCGAGCACAGGATCGAAGGCCTCTTCGAGGGCGTCTTCGGCCGTGCCTTTCGCACGCACGTGCAGCCGGTCGAGCTCGCGCGCAAGCTCGTCAAGGAGATGCAGGACCACAAGGTGATCTCCGTCTCGCGCGTGTACGCGCCGAACGAGTACACCGTCTACCTCGCCCCGTCGGATCGCGAGCAGTTCGCGAGCTACGAGGACTCGCTGCGCAGCGAGCTGCAGGAGTACATCGCCGAGAACGCGCGGCGCGAGCGCTACGAGCTGCTCTCGCCGCCCGAGATCAAGTTCGAGACCGACGACGATCTCGAGATGGGCGAGTTCGGCATCGCCACGCGCATGGTGCAGGGCGCGGTGCCGCAGCCGGGCGCTCCTGAGCCCGAGGCGGCGCCGGGCGCGACGATGATCTACCGCAAGCCGGTCGAGACGGAGGCGGTGTCGGTCGAGGACCTCGGCCTAGGCCGCGAGACGGTCAGCCTCACCTACGACGGCACCAAGCACGAGCTCGACGGCGGCCGCGCGACGATCGGCCGCTCCAAGGACTGCGACATCCAGCTGGCCGACGCCAACGTCTCCCGCAAGCATGCCGAGGTGCGGCAGGAGGGTGCCGCGTACTGGGTGGTCGACCTGGACTCGACGAACGGGATGGAGGTGAACGGGCGCCGCCAGAAGCGCGCCAAGCTGCGGCAGGGTGATCGGATCACGCTCGGCTCGACCGAGCTCGTCTTCCGGCGCGAGACGGAGTCGGACGCGTAATGCTCGCCTCGGTCGCGGTCGAGGAGGCCCTGCTCGTCCTCAAGGTCCTCTTCCTCGTCCTGCTCTACCTCTTCATCTGGCGGATCGTGCGCTCCGCCGCGCGCGACGTGCGCCTGCCGCAGGAGAGCTTCATCCTCGCCCCCGGCTCGGTGCCCGGGTTGTCGCAGGAGCAGCCGCAGCTGGCGAGCGGCCAGCTCGTGGTGATCAAGAGCCCGGCGCTCGACGAGGGCGACGAGCTGACGCTCGACTCGTCGCCGCTGCTGCTCGGCCGCGGCTCCCGCAACGACGTCAACCTCGCGCGCGACGAGTTCGCCTCGACCGACCACGCGCGCATCGAGCCACGCCGAGACGGCGTCTGGCTCGAGGACGTCGGCTCGACGAACGGCACGTACCTGAACGGCAGCCGGCTAACGCGCGCGAAGCGCCTCACCCCGGGTGACGTCGTCCGCATCGGCGAGACCGAGCTGAGGTATGACGCATGAGCAGCGAGCGGACGCTGGGCCAGATCGCGAGCGTCACCGACACGGGCCGCAGGCGCCGGCACAACGAGGACTCCTACGTCTGCGAGCCGCCGCTCTTCGCGGTCGCCGACGGGATGGGCGGCGCACAGGCCGGCGAGCTCGCCTCGGGACTGGCGGCCTCCGCGCTGCGCGACGACTCCGAGCGCCTCGGCGGCGAGCAGCGAGTCGACGAGCTGATCCAGGAGGCGAACCGCCGCGTCTACGAGCGTCAGTCGCAGGACGCCTCCGCCTCCGGCATGGGCACGACCATGACGGTCGCCCTCGTCGAGGACGGCCAGGTCGCGATCGGGCACGTCGGCGACTCGCGCGCCTATCTGATCCGCGACCGCGCGCTCGAGCAGCTGACGGAGGACCACTCACTCGTCGCAGAGCTCGTCCGCAGCGGCAAGCTCTCGCCCGAGGAGGCGGAGGGCCACCCGCAGCGGTCGGTGATCACGCGGGCGCTCGGCACCGACCCGGACGTGGACGTCGACACCTTCTCGATCGAGGCGAAGCCCGGCGACCTGTTCCTGCTCTGCTCCGACGGCCTCACCTCGATGGTCGACGACGACACGATCCTGCGCGAGGTCGAGCGCAACCGGCGCGACCTGAAGGGCGCGGCGAAGGCGCTCGTGCGCGCAGCGAACAAGGGCGGCGGCGAGGACAACATCACCGTCATCTTCTTCGAGATCGCCGACCGGGAGGACGTCGAGCGGACCGTCTCGCTCCCCGCCGTCAGGGCGGACGGGGACGACGACGACGAGACGCTGGACGAGACCGACGGCGTACCCGCGATCCAGGTCGAGGAGCCCGTGCGCAACGGTCACGCCGGCCGCCGCGCCCTCTTCGCTCTGCTCACGCTCCTGGTGCTGGCCGGCGCCTGCGGCTTCGTCGTGTGGGGCCTCTGGCGCTCGCACTTCGTCGGCGCGGAGCCGGACGGCCGGGTCGCGGTCTACCAGGGCGTGCCCTGGGACATCGTCGGCAACGTCCGCCTCTACCGGCCCGTCTACCTCAGCCCGCTGCTGGCGGCGCAGCTGAGCCCGGCCGAGCGGCGCGCGCTCTTCGACCACACGCTGCGCAGCGACGACTCGGCGCGCTCCGCCGTGCGCCGCTACGAGCGGCAGATCGGCGCCCGATGACCGCGAGGAACCGCGAGCTCGCGAACCTCGTCGTCGTCGGGATCCTGACCGCGCTCGGATTTGCGAGCGTCTACATCGCACGGCAGGAGGTCGTCTCGACGGCATCGCTCTCCTACGCCGGCTTCTTCTTCGCGCTCTACCTCGCGGCTCACGTGGTCGCCCGTCTGACCGTGCCGTTCAGCGACCCGTACCTGCTGCCGATGGCCGGGCTGCTGACCGGGATCGGGCTGACCGAGATCTACCGCCTCAACCCGTCCGACGCCTTCCGCCAGGGCCTCTGGATCGTCGTCGCGCTCGCCGCCTTCGCGGTGACGCTCTTCCTGCTGCAGGACGACTACCGGCGCCTCGAAAGCTACAAGTACCTCTTCGGCGTGAGCGCGATCGCGCTGCTCGTGCTGCCCGCGTTGCCAGTGATCGGCACGCGGGTAAACGGCGCGCGACTGTGGGTGCACGTCGGCCCGCTGCAGTTCCAGCCGGGCGAGCTCGCGAAGGTCTTCCTGATCGTCTTCCTCGCCGGCTACCTGCGCGAGAAGCGCGAGGTGCTCGCGCAAGGCCGGCTAAAGGATTTCGGGCCGCTGCTGCTGATCTGGGGCGGCGCGATGCTCGTCCTGATCGAGACGAACGACCTCGGCAGCGCGCTCCTCTACTTCGGGATCTTCCTCGGGATGCTCTACGTCGCGACCGGGCGCGCGCTCTACGTGGCGCTCGGCGGCGGGCTCTTCCTCGCCGGCGCGTTCGGCGTCTACCACCTCGTCGGCCACGTGCGCGATCGGATCACGATCTGGCTCCATCCCTGGACCGACCACGCCGTCTACTGCTCGATCAACGGCAAGCAGCTGCCGCGCCAGGACTGCGCGAGCTACCAGCTCGTCAAGTCGCTCTACTCGGTCGCGCACGGGAGCTGGTTCGGCACCGGCCTCGGCAAAGGCACGTTCACGACGACCGCCGGCGGCGACCTGATCCCGTACCTGAACACGGACTTCATCTATTCGGCGCTCGCGCAGGAGCTTGGCCTCGTCGGAGTCGCGGCGCTGCTGCTCGTCTACATGCTCTTCGTCGCGCGCGGTTTCAAGATCGCGATGCTGGCCGACGACGGCTTCTCGAAGCTACTCGCGATCGGCCTGACCTTCGCGTTCGCGTTGCAGACGTTCATCATCGTCGGCGGGATCCTGCGCCTGATCCCGCTGACCGGGATCACGCTCCCCTTCGTCAGCTACGGCGGGTCGAGCGTCGTCGCGAACTTCGTCCTGCTCGCGGGCCTCCTGCTCGTCTCCAACCGCGCCAACGCGGGGCGCGCGTGAACCGCCAGATCGCCAAGCTCGCGCTCGTCGGCGTCGCGCTGGTTGCGGCGCTGATCGTCGCGACGACGTACTGGCAGACCTGGGCGACCGCCGGGCTCAACGACCGCCAGGACAATGAGATCCAGCGCGTGGCGCAGTTCTCGATCAAGCGTGGGCTGATCCGGGCAGCCGACGGCACGGTGCTCGCGTCGAACCGGATCCGAAAGGTCGGCGGGCAGACGCTCTACTTCCGCCGGTACCCGCAGGGCGGGCTCTTCGCCCACGTCGTCGGCTACTCGACTCAATCGCGCTCCCGCTCCGGGCTCGAGGCCTCGCAGAACGACTACCTCACAGGCTCGAGCTCGAACCTGCACACGATCCTGAACACGACCCTCGACCGGATCCGCGGCGCGACGATCAAGGGCGACAACCTCTGGCTGACGCTGCGGCCCGGCGCGCAGCGCATCGCGATGCGGGACCTCCAGGGCAAGTGCGGCGCGGTGGTCGCGATCGACCCGCGCAACGGCAAGGTGCTCGTGATGGCCTCGCGGCCGACGTTCGACCCGAACCTCGTCGAGCGCAACTTCGAGCGCATCAACAACATCCGTTCCTCGTGCCGCCCGGCGGCGCCCCTGCTCAACCGCTCGACCGACGGCCTTTACGCGCCGGGCTCGACCTTCAAGGTCGTGACCGCGAGCGCGGCGCTCGACACCGGCCGTTATACGCCGGAGTCGCGCTTCGTCGACCCCGGGTACTGCATCGAGTACGGCAAGAAGGTGCGCAACGCGGGCAACCCGGAGGCGCCGGAGACGTTCGGCTCCGTCAACCTGATCACGGGTCTGCAGCACTCGATCAACTCCGTCTTCTGCAACATCGGCAAGACCCTCGGCGCCGAGCGCGTCCTCGGCTACGCGAAGCGCTACGGGTTCTACGAGGACCCGCCGCTGGAGACGCCCGGCAACGAGCGCTCGCCGAGCGGGCTCTACCACGGGTCGAAGCTCTTCCGCCCGACCGACCCCGTCAGCCAGGTCGACCCGGGCCGGCTCGCGTTCGGCCAGGAGGCGCTGCTGGCGACGCCGCTGCAGATGGCGATGGTGGCGGCGGGCGTGGCGAACGGCGGGGTCGTGATGAAGCCGCACGTCGTCGACCGCGTCACCGGCCCCGGGGGCGGAGTGATCGCGCGCACGCACGCCGCGAAGCTGCGCCGCGCCGTCAGCACGCAGACCGCGCAGGAGGTGACCTCGATGATGATCGCCGCCGTCGAGGGCGGCACCGGCGGGGCCGCCCAGATCCCGGGCATCCGCGTGGCCGGAAAGACCGGAACCGCCGAGACCGGCATCGACGGCCGCTACACGTCCTGGTTCATCGCCTTTGCGCCTGCCGAGAACCCGCGCATCGCCGTAGCCGTCGTGCTGCAGGACCAGACGGGCTTCGGCGGCCAGGTCGCGGCCCCGATCGCGCGTGACGTGATGCAGGCGATCCTGGCTGGAAGGTCGAATCCCTAACCTCTGATGGAGAGATGGCCGTCTCGGACACGCTGATCGGGACCGTTTTCGACGGCCGCTACCAGATCGTCCGCAAGCTCGGGGCGGGCGGGATGGCGGACGTCTACCTCGCCGAGGACCAGGAGCTCGGGCGGCACGTAGCGATCAAGATCCTGAACGATCGGCACGCGGCCGATGACTCGTTCATCGAGCGCTTCCGACGCGAGGCCAAGAACGCGGCCGGCCTCAGCCACCCCAACATCGTCTCGATCTACGACCGCGGCGAGGCCGAGGGCACCTACTACATCGCGATGGAGTACCTCGAGGGGCGCTCGCTGAANGAGCTGATCGTCGGCCGCGGGCCGGCGCCGATCAAGCTTGCGATCGACTACTCCCGCCAGACCCTCGCCGCGCTGGCGGCCGCGCACCGGCAGGGGATCGTCCACCGCGACATCAAGCCGCACAACGTGATCGTCGGCCCCGAGGGGCGGCTGAAGGTGACGGACTTCGGCATCGCGCGCTCGGGCGCGAGCCAGATGACGGAGGTCGGCTCGATCATCGGCACCGCGCAGTACCTCTCGCCCGAGCAGGCACGAGGCGCGCCGGTCGACCAGACCTCCGACCTCTACTCGGTCGGCGTGGTGCTCTACGAGATGCTCACCGGGCAGGTGCCGTTCACCGGCGACACGCCGCTCGAGATCGCGATGAAGCACCTTTCCGAGGTGCCGAAGCCGCCGTCCGAGCTGCGGCCCGAGGTTCCGCACGACCTCGACTCGATCGTGCTGCGCGCGCTCGCCAAGGACCCGGCCGAGCGCTATCAGAGCGCCGAGGAGATGGACGCCGATCTCGCGCGCGTCGCCGAGGGCATGCCGGTCGACCCCGAGACCGAGACGGCCGCGACCGCGGTGCTCTCCGGCTCGGGCGTGATGGCGGCCGCGCCGACCTCGGTGCTGACCCGCCCGACGCAGATCGCCCCTGCCCACCCCGCGCCGCCGGGCCGCACGCCGCCCGCCGGCTACTACGGCTACGAGGGCCCGCCGCGCCGGCGACGCCCGGTGTGGCCGTGGATCCTTTCGGGCCTGCTGCTCCTGGCCGCGGCCGGGGCTGCATGGTTCGCGTACACGAAGATCCAGGACCAGCTCGACGCCAACAAGCCCGTCTCCGTTCCGTTCGTGCGGGGAATCAAGGAGCCGTTGGCTGTGAAGCAGATTCACGACGCCGGTCTTACGCCCAGGGTCTCGCGCGAGACGAGTGATGAGGTCGAGAAGGGCAGGGTCATCGATCAGAGTCCCGACCCCGGGGAGAAGATCGCCAAACACGGCACGGTCGAGATCACCGTGTCGAAGGGAAAGGCGACCGTGCCCGTGCCGAGCGTGATCGGCAACTCGCGCGATGAGGCGGTGACCGCGCTCGTCAACGCCGGCCTGCAGCCAAAGGTCTTCGACGTGGCATCGAGTCGACCTGTGGGCACGGTCACCGGCCAGGACCCTGCCGCCGGCAAGGTGATCACCAAGGGCAGCACCGTTCGGATCAACGTCTCGAGCGGCCCCGCCAGCGTGAGCGTGCCTTCGGTGATCGGCCTCACGTACGCCGACGCGAGCTCAGCGCTGCGAAACGACGGCTTCGCCGTCGAACGCAGGGACGTCGACAGCGACGAGGCGAAGGGCATCGTCGTCGACCAGAGCCCGAGCGGGAGTGCCAGGCCGGGCTCGACCGTCACCCTCAGCGTCTCGAAGGGCCCGCAGAACGCGACCGTCCCGGATGTGACGAGCCAGGACGAGGGGTCGGCGCAGTCGACGCTCGAGAGCGCCGGCTTCGTCGCTCGGATCGTGCGGCAGGACGTGACCGACCCCGGACTGGGCGGCATCGTGCTCAGCCAGTCGCCCACCGGCGGCACGAAGGCCAAGCCGGGCTCGACCGTCACGATCACGGTCGGCAACTTCCCGACCGGCGAGCCGCCTCCACCCCCCAACCCGTGAGTCGCCGCGTCCGCGTGGCCGTGCTCCTGGGCGGGCGCTCGTCCGAGCACGAGATCTCGCTCGCCTCGGCGCGGTCGGTGCTGGACGCGCTCGACCCCGAGCGCTACGAGACGGTCGCGGTCGAGATCGGCCGCGACGGCCGTTGGGAGCTTTCGTCCGGGGCGACCGACGGCGCCTCGGTCGCCGAGACGCTGCCAGTCCCGGCGGAGAGCGTGCCGGCGACGCTCGGGGGCGTCGACGTCGTCTTCCCGGTCCTGCACGGGCCCTTCGGCGAGGACGGGACGGTGCAGGGCCTGCTCGAGCTGGCGGGCGTGCCCTACGTCGGCGCGGGCGTGCTCGGCTCGGCGCTCGCAATGGACAAGGACGTCTTCAAGGCGGTCATGCGCGACCGCGGCGTGCCGGTCACGAACAACATCACCCTGCGGCAGGGACAGGGGCCGGAGAACCCGTTCGGGTACCCGGTCTTCGTCAAGCCGGCGCGCCTGGGCTCCTCGGTCGGGATCTCGAAGGCCAACGACGAGGAGGAGCTGGCGACGGCCGTCGCGCTCGCCTTCGAGCACGACGAGAAGGTGCTGGTCGAGGAGCTCGTCGAAGGTGTCGAGGTCGAGTGCGGCGTGCTCGGCAACGAGGAGCCGCTCGCGTCGCTGCCCGGGGAGATCGTCTCGCACGGCTCTGCAGGAGCCGACTGGTACGACTACGCGGCGAAGTACGAAGAGGGCGGGATGGACCTCGTGATCCCGCCGCGCCTCGACCAGGAGACGGTCGAGCTCGTGCAGGAGCTCGCCGTGCGGGCGTTCGTCGCCGGCGAGTGCGAGGGGATGGCACGCGTCGACTTCTTCGTCAAGGCGGAAGGCGAGGTGCTCGTCAACGAGCTCAACACGATCCCCGGCTTCACGGCCACGAGCGTCTACGCGAAGCTCTTCGAGGCCTCCGGGGTCCCGTACCCCGAGCTCGTCGACCGCCTCGTCCAGCTCGCGCTCGAGCGCCATGAGCGCCGGGCGCGCCTGCGGTACTAGCGGCCGCGCGCGGTCACTTCGTTGACCTTGGCCGACTCGTTGGGGCCGAGATCGGTGATCCAGATCACGTAGTAGGCGGCCTTGCCGCCCGTAAGTGCGAACGTCGTCCTGTTGCCGACGGTCTGAGGCTTAGAGACGGGTCCGAAGGGGCCGTTCCGCGACGAGCCCGACTCGATCTCGGCGGTGAAGCCGGGCGTGTCGCTCGTCAGGACGAGCCGGGTCAGTTGCTTGCCGCCCGCGCCGAGGACGAGTCCGACGCCGTCCTTGCTCAGGCCGCCGCTGTAGTGCTCGGTATTCCAGTACGTGGCGGGATCCCCGTCGGTCGCGTTGCCCGCCGCCGAGTCGTGCTCGCCGTCGCCGCCGGTCGGGTCGAATGCGCCGATGCCACTCAAGCGCACCGGAGCGGCGACCGTACCGCTGGTCTTCTTCTTTCCTCCGACGCCGATCTTGTCGCTCGCGTCCGTGAACGCGAACACCGCGGCGAGGATGCCCGCGAGGACCGCCAGGCCCGCGAGGAGCATCACGAGTGGCCACACGCTGGGCCGCTCGCGCGGAGCGCGCGCCGCGGGCCGCCCGCGCCGCTGCGGCGCGACGATCATCGTCTGCGCGCCCGAGGTGGGGCTCTCCTCCCCGAGACAGGCGGTCAGCTCGGCGCAGAGCTCGTCCATCGAGCCGAAGCGGTCGCGGGGATCCTTCGCCATCGCCTTCCGGATCGCTGCGTCCAGACGCGGCGAGATCTCGGGCCGCTTCTCGCGCACGCTCGGCGGCGGCTCATTGATGTGGCGCATGGCGACTGCGACGAAGTTGTCGCCGGGAAAGGTGGCTCGCACGTCAGCAGCTCGTAGAGCACCGCCCCGAGGGAGTAGACGTCGCTTGCGGCGTCGACGTGCGACCCGCGCGCCTGCTCGGGCGAGATGTAGTCGCTCGTCCCCATCACCGTGCCGGTCTGGGTGAGCTGGCCGTGCACGTCGACCGAGCGGGCGATGCCGAAGTCGGTCACCTTCGCCTGGCGGTCGCCGTTCAGCAGCACGTTCTGCGGCTTGACGTCGCGGTGGATCAGGCCGTGGTCGTGCGCGAAGCCGAGCGCGCGCGCGATCTGCAGCCCGAGCCGGACCGCCTCGCCCTCGGAGAGCGGGCCCTCCCGGGCGAGCAGATCCTTCAGGTTCTCGCCGTCGACGTACTCGAAGACGATGTACTGCCGGTCGTCCTGCTCGCCGCGATCGATACCGTGACGATGTTCGGGTGCGAGAGCTGCGCGACCGCGCGCGCCTCGCGGCGGAAGCGCTCGACGTAGTCGCCGTCGGCCGTGAACTGCTCGTGCAAGACCTTCAGCGCGACGTGGCGCTCGAGCAGCTTGTCGTACGCCCGGTAGACGCTGGACATGCCGCCGGTGCCGACGAGCTCCTCCAGCTCGTAGCGCCCCGCGATCAGCTCGCCGACCACAACGCCCAATTGTGCCCGTAGCGGACGGGGCTAAGCCAAGGAGGCGTCGAGCGCCTGCTCCCAGACGCCGAGAGCCTCGTCGAGCTCGGCGTCCGAGATCACGAGCGGCACCAGCACGCGGATGCAGTTCGAGTAGATGCCCGACTTGAGCAGCAGCAGCCCGCGCTCGGCGGCCGCCTCGACGACCGCGCTGGCGAGCTCCGGCGCCGGGTTCTTCGTCTCGCGGTCGTGCACCAGCTCGATGGCCAGCATCGCCCCCAGGCCGCGGACGTCGCCGATCGCGTCCCAGCGCTCCTGCCAGGCGGTCATCCGGCCGCGGATCGTCTCGCCGATCGCCGCGCCGCGCTCGTTCAGACCCTCCTCCTCGAACACGTCGAGGACGGCCAGCGCCGCGGCCTGCGCGACAGGGTTGCCGACGTAGGTGCCGCCGATCGCCGAGTCGCCGGGGGCGTCCATGATCTCCGCCTTGCCGAGGACGCCGGAAAGCGGCAGGCCGGCGGCGATCGACTTGGCGACGGTGATCAGGTCGGGCTCGACGTCGTAGTGCTCGATGCCCCACATGCGGCCGGTGCGGCCGAAGCCTGTCTGCACCTCGTCGACGACCATCACGATCCCGTTGTCGTCGCAGATGCGGCGCACGCCCTCCAGGAACTCGGGCGGAGCGACGACGAAGCCGCCCTCGCCCTGCACCGGCTCGACCACGATCGCGGCGACGTTCTCGGCCGCGACCTGCGTGATCAGCGTCCGCTCGAGC